>Ga0326727_10004923_pt1 | contig 39032 bp, 41 predicted proteins | sample MB2enrmetagenome_FD_207643 | JGI IMG/M metagenome (GOLD analysis project Ga0326727, IMG submission 207643) | Lab enriched peat soil microbial communities from McLean, Ithaca, NY, United States - MB29MY | ecosystem: Environmental > Terrestrial > Soil > Wetlands > Peat | place: USA: New York...
TCGACAGAAACAGACCCGGGGTACAGATCCTTCCCTCATACTCCGTCGGAACACCGCCTGCCCAGGAGGGGGCAATGCTTCGAATCCAGCCCACGGCGGACGAGCTGCCGTTCCTTTCGACCCGGCAGGATACGCTGGCGGATGCGGGACCCGTCGAGCTATGGCGATTACGCGACTCCCTGGGATCTTTCGGACTGTCTCGCGTCGCCCTCACCGTTGAGCTGATGATGAAGCTTGTGATGCCGTTTGCCTTCCTCATCCTGTCCCTTCTGGCGCTGCCGTTCGGCTGGGCGTTCCGTCCTCGCGCCACGGAAGGCAGAACCTCAGGCCTCGCCGTCCTTCTGGTCCCCCTTGTTCCGATCGTCCTCTCCGTCCTGACCCTGCTGTACGTCTATGCGCACCGGGTGATCCTCGGCTTCGTCATCCTCGCCTTCGGCTTCACCCCGGCGCTCATCGTCGGCGCCATCCTCCAGTTCCTCCTGCTTGCGGCTGCTCTCGTCGTCCTGGCCGGCCAGTCGAGCGCCTGATGGCCGTTGCGGGAAAGCTCATCGGAGCGCTCATCGGCTCTGTTGCGGGTCCTTTCGGCACGCTTTTCGGGGGGCTAATCGGGCACCTCTTCGACAGAGCCGTGGACGAGCGTCAGGCGCAAAGCGCCATACGAAACTACCGCATGCGGCGGGGCGACCGCGTGAGGCGTGAGCCCTGGGCGACGGTCGACACTGTCTCTCAAGCTCAGATCAATTTCCTGACGTGCCTGATCGGCCTGTCACTGGCCGTGGCCGAAACGGACGGGGCGGCCACGGCTTCCCACCTGGAGGCAATGAAGGACTTTTTCCGCAGGAACTTCTCTTTTCCCTCCGTGGACCAGGAGCTGCTCCAGCGATTGATCGACGAGATGTACCTGAACCGGCATCGCATCGACGTCCCCAGCCTTTGCGCCTACTACGGCACTGTCTCCACCACTGAAGGCCGGATCCTCCTCCTGCGACTCCTCTTTCAGATTGCCGCCTCCGAGGCCCGCCGAGTGAGCTCCAGCGAAGAACAGCGCATCCGTGGCATTTCACGCCTGCTCGGGATGGAGGAAAGCACTTTCGCCAGGGTTCGCGCTGAGTTCATGCGCGGCAACGAGGCCGCATGGGAAATGCTCGGCGTGTCTGCCGATGCCGAGGTGGAGGAGATCAGGGCAGCCTACCGGCAATTGGCCATCACGAACCACCCCGACAGGGTGGCGAGCCTCGGCCCGCAGTTTGTCAAGGTGGCCGAGGAGAAGTTCAAGGCGATCCAGGAAGCGTACGAGGAGATCCGCAGGCAAAAGGGCTTCTAGAAGACTTGGAGAAAAGCAAAGCGAACGCCGGCAGGAGGCCGGCGTTCTGTCATTTCACGAGGAAGATGAACCGCGCGCTGAGGTATCCGACATACACAAAGTTTTGAGAGAACGTGGAGTTGGCGGGCATGATGAGGTAGACGCCACCCCCCAGCCGGAACCATGGCGCAAGCTGGAAGCTCACGTTGAGATCGGAAAGCGCCAGAGATTCAGCGGACAGGCCGGCTGCGCCGAGCCCGAAATACCCGAACACCAGACCCCCCAGGGTCCCTTCGAGCACGAGCGGCTTTAGGTTCAACTCCACGAATGCTTCGGGATAGATCGCGCTGACGACAAGGAGGGTGGGCAAGCGCAGCCCAATCCCGCCGTCCAAAAGACCGTTCCCGAACTGGTAGTAAACCCTGAAGTCCGGCACGAGGAAGTAATACTTCGTCAGGTCGAGGCTCGTTCCTCCGAACAGGGTAGATGAACTGTTGATCCCGACAACTAGGGGCCAGGCAAGGTTGCCCTCCACGCGTACCTGCGCGCCGGCACTCAGCGCACTCAACGGAATGAGCAGTGCGACGAACACGGCCATGACTCTCGTTCTTTTCACTGGTTCCTCCTTCGGCGAGGTGCTCAACTTTCAATGGTGTCAACTCAACCTTCAATGGTATCACATCAGGGCAATATCTTCACGTTCCGCACTTCCTGATCCGTGCCCCCAGGCTCTGCAGCCTTTCTGTCAGGTTCTCATAGCCCCTCTCGATCTGGTAGACGTTCTGGATGGTGCTCCTTCCTTGCGCGCACATCGCGGCTATCAGCATGGCCATGCCGGCCCGAACGTCAGGGGAGAAGAGCTCCGAGCCAACCAAGCGGGCGGGACCGGTGACGACGGCTCTGTGGGGATCACAGAGGATAATCCTGGCCCCCATCCCGATGAGCTTGTCCACGAAGAACATGCGGGACTCGAACATCTTTTCATGGATGAGCACGGTGCCCTCGGCTTGCGTGGCAGCCACGAGCGCGATGCTGATGATGTCTGCGGGGAACCCGGGCCAGGGGGCATCGTCAATCTTCGGGATCTGGCCGCCCATGGTCGGCACGACCTTGAGGCTCTGCGACGCCCCCACACGGATGGTCTCCCCGGAGGTCTCCCAGGTGATGCCCAACTTCGCCAGGGCAATTCTCGTCATTCGCATGTTCTGCGGGGCCGCGTCTTCGATCTCCAGCTCGCCCCGCGTGGCGGCGGCAAGGCCGATCAGTGAGCCCACCTCCATGTAGTCGCTGCCAATACGAAACTCCGTCCCCGACAACCGGGCAACGCCTTGGATCGAGAGGATGTTGGAGCCGATGCCGCCAATCCGCGCGCCCATGGACACAAGCATCCGGCACAGGTCCTGGATATGCGGTTCCGAGGCGGCGTTCTCGATTGTCGTGTCCCCTTCCGCGAGCACTGCCGCCATGAGCGCGTTCTCCGTGGCCGTCACGGAAGCCTCATCCAGGAAGATCGGCGCGCCCTTCAGCTTGTTGGCGAGAAGCGTAAAGGAGCTTCCCAGCTCCACCCGCGTGCCCAGCTCGATCAGGGCGAGGAAATGCGTGTCAAGCGGCCGGCGCCCTATCCCGTCGCCGCCTGGGGGCGGCAGGAGGATCCTTCCCTTGCGAGCCAGGAGCGGCCCGGCGAAGAGGATGGAGGCGCGGATCTTTTGGGAGAGGTGCGGCGGGATTTCCTCCCGGGTGATGTCCAGGCACTGGAAGCGCCACTTGTTGTGGGCGAGCTTTTCCGCCGAACAGCCCAGGCTCTTGAGCACTTCGATCATCACGTGCACGTCCTCGATTTCCGGCAAGTTCGAGAGGATGACAGGCTGGTCGGTGAGAAGCGTGGCGGCAAGGCAGGGAAGCGCAGAGTTCTTGTTTCCGCTCGCCTTGATACGGCCCTTAAGGGGAAAACCGCCTTCGATCTCGTAATGGCACATAGCGGCCATTATAGCGATTTTTGTGTACCTTAGAAACGAGCACGCCTATTGTTTTGAACACCAGTTCCCTCCGTTGGGGGGACGTGCGTGCGAGGAAAGTTCATGATCGAGAAGGAGAGTCGTGATGGCAGAATTGAAAGACTTATTTCAGTCAGCGGATTGGAAAAAGGAAAAGCACGCTCCGATGATCGAAGCAGCCGAGAAGGTAAAAAAAGGAGACGCGGTAGCCGTCACGGTGAGCGTTGGGAAGGAGATCCCTCACCCCAACACAACACCCCATCACATCCGGTGGATCGAGGTCTTCTTCCATCCCGACGGCGCGAGGTTCCCTTTCCAGGTCGCCCGCATGGAGTTCAACGCTCACGGAGAGTCCCCCGACGGCCCCGACACGAGCAGCATCTACACCAACCCCGCCGTGGCCTGCTCATTCAAAACCGAGAAGCCCGGGATGATCCTCGCCTCCTCGTTCTGCAACATCCACGGGCTGTGGCAGAGCGCGAAGAAAGTGGAGATCAGCTAGTTCATCCAGGGCCCAAGGGCTCGCGACTACGCGCGAGACGCTTGGGTGCGTGCGGCCCTCAGCCAGGCAACGCCTCCATAGGGAGGGCCATTCTTCGAAAGCCAAACGCATGGCCAGCAAGGACAAGCGCAGGGCTCTCATGCACCACCCGGAAGCCCAGTCGCTCGTACAGCCGCTGGGCATCCGGGTTATCCGTCTCGACGTCCAGGATGAGCCTGGTAGCGTGGGCTTTTCTCGCCTCCGCGCGGGCCCGCTCGATGAGAAGAGAACCGATCCCCTTCCCGCGGTGCGCCGGATAGACGGCGACATTACTGATGTAGAACTCGTCCTTGCCCATTACGCCTATAGCGGACTGCGTTCTCAGAAGCGCAGGCAGGCGGCGGATGAGGCCGACGCGCAGAGCGCCCAGCAGCGCAAGCCCTGTCCGAGGGTCCTGCGCCGCCTTTAGGGCGCCCGTATAGCCTAAAAGCATGCCGTGGACCCTGCCCCCTTCCTCGGCGATCCATGCGTGTTCGTAGCTGAACAAGGTGCCGAGCCCCCGTGCCATTTCCTCCACGGCGTGGTCGATCTGCGGCCCGAAAAGCGCCGGCAGGAATGTCTGGGCCGAAAGGATGAGCAGACGCCCGATATTGGGGGCATCCGAAGGCTGCGCCTCACGAATCCGTATGTTTCCCGAGAAACTCTTCACGACTCTTTCGTTCTTGACACCTTACCGGACGGCTCGTATTGTAACACAATATTTTCGGAAAGGAGAAATTGCTTATGAAGAAGTTGATCGCTCTTATTGCAGCTTTCGCCCTGCTTATGGCGGCGGCCGCCTCGTGGGCGCAAGCCAGCGGCACTCTGGTGTACGGGACCACCGACAAAGTCTCCGATATGGACCCGGCGAGCGCGTACGACTTCCACACCTGGGAAATTTTCCAAAACGTCAGCTGCGGGCTCCTTGCCTACACGCCCGGGACGACAAAAATAGTGCCGGGACTTGCAACCGGCTATAGCGTAAATGAAGGTGGAGACCAGTACATCGTCACCCTGAGGAAGGGCGTGAAGTTTTCCAACGGAGACCCCTTCAACGCTGACGCCGTCAAGTGGAACATCGACAGAGTCGCGAAGCTGAATGGGGACCCGGCCGCCCTCGTGACGCAGTACGTGAAAGAAGTCCAGGTTGTAAATGACACGACGGTGAAGTTCATCCTCAAGCAACCCGTCGGCTACTTCCCCGCCCTTCTGGCAACCCCGACGTATTTCCCCATGGACCCGAGCGTATACCCCGTGGACAAGATCGTGAAGGACGTCGGCGAATTGAACGGAGGCGAGATTGCCGCCCTCGGACCGTACAAGCTCACCTCTTTCAAGCGGGATGAAGAGGCGGTGTTCGAAGCCAACCCGAACTATTTCGGGGCGCAACCGCCGGTGAAGAAGATCATCATCCGCTATTTTGCGGACGCCACAACGATGAGGCTGGCGCTGGAAAAAGGCGAAATCGATCTGGCCTTCAAGTCGCTGAACCCTTCCGACGTCGCGGACCTCCTGAAGAATCCGAACTACAACTCCTGGAAGATCCCCGGTCCGCAAATCCGCTACCTCTGCTTTGAGACCTCGGAAAGCGTTTTCAAGGACAAGACACTACGCGAGGCCATTGCTGCGCTCATCAACAGACCTGAGATCAACCAGAAGGTCTATCTCGGAGAAAACGCCCCCCTGTACTCCATGATCCCGATGGGCATGAGCTACCACACTGACCTGTTCAAGACCGCGTGGGGGGACGGAAATGTCGCGGCCGCGCAAAAGCTCCTCGAGAGCCTGGGATACACCAAGGACAAGCCCTTCGAGTTCGACCTGTGGTATACCCCGAGCCATTACGGCGACACAGAGGTCAACATGGCGGAGGTCCTCAAGGCGGAGTTCGAGAAGACTCCCCTCGTCAAAGTAAACATCAAGTCAGCGGAGTGGGCCACCTACAAGCAGCAGTGGGACCAGAAGCAGATGCCCTCCTATCTCCTGGGCTGGTATCCCGATTACATCGATCCTGATGACTACACCTCTCCTTTCGCGCAGACAGAAGGCTCCAAAGGAATGGGGATATACTTTACCAGCGCGGATTGGGACAAGCTCTTCCTCCAGGAGCAGTCGGCGAGCAAGGACTCGGTACGCGACGCCACCTTCGCGAAGATCCAGAAGATGTGGACGGATGAATGCATGACCGTTCCCATCTTCCAGGGAAACCTGTTCGTCTTCACGAAGAAGAACGTGACGGGCGTGAAGATCGGACCAACGCTGATCTTCAACTACGATCAGCTGAAGTTTGTGAAATAAGAGCGGGTAACCGCGGTCGGGTCCCAACCGGGGACCCGACCCCCTTTCCCTCCGATGCGACACCTCCTTAGCTACATCATCACGCGTCTTCTGCTGGCCATTCCCATGGTTTTCATCATGTTGACCCTCATCTTCGTGGTCCTGAGGGTCATGCCGGGAGACCCCGTGAGCGCCATGCTCGGCGGCCATGCGCCACAGAAGGTGATCGACCAGAAGAAGGAGGAACTGGGGCTTAACAAGCCCATCACCGTGCAATACGTGAATTACCTCGGACAGCTCATCCACCTCGACCTGGGGGAATCCATGATCTTCAAGCAGAAGGTCAGCCAGCCCATAATCGAGAAGCTCCCGGCCACGATTGAGCTTACCTTCTTCTCCCTGATTGTAAGCCTTTCCGTTGGCATACCCCTTGGCGCCTACGCCGCCCAGCGCCGGCGGACCGGACAGGATTATTCGGCGCGCGTGTATGCGAACGTCGTCTACTGCATCCCCGTGTTCTGGATGGGCCTCATGCTGCAGCTCTTATTCGGCGTCTGGCTGAACTGGTTTCCGATTGCAGGCAGAACGGGGGCACGCGTTGACATCTCCACATTCAGCAGGTCGGGCTTTTATGTCATCGACACGCTTCGCGCGGGCAACATTGCGGCCTTTGCCGACGTGCTGTGGCATCTTGTTCTTCCCGCCGTCACTCTTGGTGTGGTACTTTCGGGCATTTTTGTCCGCCTGACGCGAGCCAACATGCTCGACGTGCTAAAGGCTGACTACATCCTGGCGGCCCGGGCCCGCGGGATTCCCGAGCGCAGGGTCGTGTACAGCCACGGCCTTCGCAACGCCTTGATCCCCGTGGTCACCATGCTCGGCCTGCAGTTCAGCCTGCTTCTTGCCGGAGCCATTCTTACGGAAAGCACGTTCTCGTGGCCGGGGATGGGGAGGCTTCTCCTGGAGAGGATCTTCCTGCGCGACTACCCGGTGATCCAGGGGGTGATTATCGTCTACACGCTGTTCGTGAGCGTCGTGTCACTCCTCGTGGACCTCCTCTATGCGGTGATCGACCCGCGAGTGAAATACTGACATGAGCAGTCAAACCTCGCCCCGGCGATCGCCAGGCGCCCGCTTCTCCCCGGCTTCGGGCATAGCATCCCTCCTGGGTTGGTTTTCCTCTTCGCGCAGGAAATACGGCGGCGAATGGTGGATTCTGATGGCGGGCGCTCTCATCATTGCCTTGATCCTCATCATGACGGTGTTCCCGCGCGCGTTCACACACTACAGTCCCGTGGACCAGAACGCGGGCGGGCAGATGACTGCTCCCAGCCGCGAGCACATCATGGGCACCGATAACCTGAGTCGTGACGTCTGGGCCCGGGTGGTCTACGGCTCTCAGACGATCCTCGGGGTGGCCATGGCGGCCGCGCTGGCCTCCGCCGTCATCGGCATCACACTTGGACTCCTATCGGGCTTTGCCGGCGGGGTCTTGGATCGCGTGCTCTCGTTGATCATGGACTCCGTGTACTCGTTCCCCGGGTTGATCCTCGCCATAGCTTTCGCGGCCATGCTGGGTCCGGGTGTGATCAACATCACCCTCGCAGTTGCCGTGGTCTATATTCCCACGTACTTCCGCTTGGTCCGCGGCCAGACCCTCTCGATCAAGGAAGAGGTCTATGTGGAGGCGGCTCGGGCCATCGGGGCGAGGCGCGGAACCATCCTCAGCCGCTACATTTTTCCCAATATCATTGCCACGGTTGTCGTCATTTTCTCCCTGAATATCGCGGACGCCATCATGACAGAAGCCGCTCTTTCCTACATTGGACTCGGGCTGCCCGCCGGAATCCCCGACTGGGGGATGGACCTTTCCATGGGGAAGAAGTTCCTCCCTTCCGGGGTCTGGTGGATGATCACCTTCCCCGGACTCATGATCATGCTTCTCGCCCTGGGGTTCACAATGCTTGGCGAAGGGCTGGCGGAAATGCTCAATCCTCGGCTTCTGGAGAGATGAAAGCGGTGCAAAGCGCGGAAACGATTCTCAGAGTCAACGATCTCGTGATCCAGTATCCCATCTCGATCGGCGTGGTACGCGCCGTGGAAGGGGTGTCTTTCACGCTGGCCGACGGAGAGGCTCTGGGTCTGGTGGGCGAATCAGGATGCGGCAAGTCCACACTCGGTCTGTCGCTCCTGAAGCTCCTGCGGCCGCCCGGTCGGGTGACCCGCGGCGCCGTGATGTACAGAGGGACCGACGTCCTGGGGCTGAATCAGCGCTCTCTCCTTGCGCTTCGGGGGCGCAGCATCTCCATGATATTCCAGAATCCCCTCACGTCGCTGAACCCGCTCTTTACCGTGGAACGCCATTTCCTGGAGACCATCCATTTCCATGACCCTTCCCGGCCGCGCCGGGAGGCCCTTGCGGCGGTGGAAAAGATGCTGGCCACGCTGGGCATCGAAGGCAAACGGCTACGCGAATATCCCCACCAGCTCTCCGGCGGCATGCGCCAGAGGATCATGATCGGACTCGCCCTCATCATGAACCCGGACATCCTGATCGCGGACGAGCCCACGACTTCCCTCGATGTCATCGTAGAGGCAGGGTTCACTGAGCTGCTCGCAAACCTGCGCCGCCTCTACAAGCTCTCCATCATCCTGATCACGCACAACCTCGGCCTCGTGGCAGAGATTGCGGACAGAATCGCGGTGATGTACGCCGGGAAAATCATGGAGATCGGTTCGGCGGAGGACATTTTTGCCCGGCCCCTGCATCCCTACACGCAGGGCCTGATCAACTGCGTGCCCAACATCCGCCTCGAGCAGAAAGAGCTCGTGACAATGCCCGGAAGCCCCCCCGACCTCGTCTCACCCCCGCCGGGCTGCAGGTTCGCGCCTCGTTGCCCAAAGGTGATGCCGGTCTGCCGGGAGAAGACGCCCGAGCTTCTCGAACATGGGCCCGCGCACGAGGCCGCCTGCTGGCTGTACACAAGGAAGGCCGCGCAGTGAGCACTCTCATTCAGGCGGTCGACCTCGTGAAGGAGTTCCCCGTTCGCGGCTCGCTTTTCGATGCCTTCTCCCTCCACCGCGCGGCGGTGCATGCGGTGGACAAAGTGAGCTTCTCAATCGACGAGGGAGAAGTTCTCGGGCTGGCCGGTGAGAGCGGTTCGGGCAAGTCGACCACGGGCCGGCTGCTCCTGCGCCTCATCCAGCCCTCCTCGGGGCGCGTCGAATACCGGGGCCGTGACATCATCAGCCTGGGCACCCGGGAGTTGGCTGCGTTTCGCGCCAACGCGCAGATCGTGTTCCAGGACCCCAACTCCTCGCTTTCTCCGCGCATGAGCGTTGGGCAAGCCATCACGCATCCTTTGCAGATCCACCGCATCGGGACCGCTGCGCAACAGAAGGAGCGGGTTCTGGACATCATGGAGAAGGTGGGCCTTTCTCCCGCCGGCTTTCTCTACAGGAAATATCCGCACCAACTCTCGGGCGGTCAGAGCCAGCGGGTCGTGATTGCGCGAGCCCTCGTGACTCGTCCTGACTTCCTCGTCGCCGATGAACCGATAGCCATGGCCGACGTATCCGTACGCGCACTCATTCTTCAGCTCATGAAGCAGCTCAAAGATGAGATGGGGCTTACGTACCTATTTATCACTCATGACCTGGCAACGGCCAAGTACCTCTGCGATAGGGTTGCTGTAATGTACCTGGGGAGGATCGTGGAGCTTGCGCGCCGGGACGAGCTTTTTGGCAGGCCGCATCATCCCTACACGAAAGCGCTCCTCGCCGCTGTGCCGGTGCCGGACCCAAAGGCCAGGCGTGAGAAGAATCTTCCCCACGGTGAGATCCCCAGCGCCATTGACCCTCCCGCGGGATGCCATTTCCACCCCCGCTGTCCTTTTGCCGTGGCGAAGTGCAAGGAAGGACGGCCCCCCCTCAGAGAGGTTTCCCCCGGCCACCTATCCGCTTGCATCCTGGACTAGAGCCGCTTTCTCCCTGGGATGTCAGGCGCTTGCTTTTCCCGGCTGGGCTGAGGATATTCTCGGCCAGGAGAGAAACGTGGAGAGGCGCAGGCTGGGAAAGACGGAAATCCAAGTAACGCCGGTCGGGCTGGGCTGCTGGCAGTTCGGCCAGGGCGGCAATTTTGTCGCCCGGTTCTGGAGCGCCCTGGACCAGTCCGCGATCACGGACACCGTGGCTGCCGCCTTGCGCAGCGGCATCAACTGGTTCGATACCGCAGAGGTCTATGGCGCGGGTAAGTCGGAGAGGGCGCTTTCCACTGCGCTTTCACACCTCGAAGTCAGACCGGGGGAAGTAGTGGTCGCGACCAAATGGTTCCCTTTCGCTCGAAGCGCGAAATCCATTCGATCCACCATCCAGACCCGCCTCGAGTGTCTCAACCCCTACCCGATCGACCTCCACCAGATCCACCAGCCCTGGAGCTATTCTTCCATCTCTGCGCAAATGACGGAAATGGCTGGTCTTTTGAAAGCAGGGCTCATCAAATCCATCGGCGTGAGCAATTTCTCCGCCCGCCAGATGGAGGAGGCGCACAACGCTCTTGCCCCGCACGGCCTCTCCCTGGCGTCCAACCAGATCCGCTACAATCTCCTTGACCGGCGGATCGAGACAGACGGCATCCTCGAAACGGCACGGCGCCTTGGCATTACGCTGATCGCCTACTCCCCGCTTGCCCAAGGGATCCTGACGGGCCGCTACCATGACGACCCGCAGTCAGCCGCGACGGTGACGCGACTGCGGCGGATGAGCGGCGCCTACGCCAAAAAGTCGATCGAACGGACCCGTCCCCTCATCGAAGAGTTGCGGCTGATCGCGGGCGCCCATGGCGCGACAGTTTCCCAGGTTGCGTTGAACTGGACCGTAAACTTCAACGACTCAGTGGTGGTGGCAATCCCGGGGGCCTCGCGGCCCTCACAGGCTGAGCAGAGCGCGGCCGCCCTGGGTTTCAGGCTCGCACCGAAGGAGCTTTCCCGCATCGGCGAGCTATCACGAGCCGTCGCAAAGCGCTGAAACTCCGTCCCGCACAGAGGCCCCGCCCGGCTCGCCGTCCTCCAGACCGGTCAGTATCTTATCTCATGCAAATACAGCGTCGAATCCGGGGGGCCGTCTGCCTGTCGGTCCACCCCCAGGGGTGCGATGAGCACGTTCGAGAGCAGATCGCCTACGTCAAGAGCCAGCCGCCCCCGGCGCGTGGACCGCGGAAAGTGCTGATTATAGGCGCCTCCACCGGCTACGGCCTCGCGTCACGCATCACGACAGCATTTTGCAGCCGGGCCGACACGGTCGGCGTATTCTTCGAGAGGCCGGCGGATGACGAACGGACCGCATCGGCGGGATGGTACAATAGCGCGTTCTTCGAAGAGGAGGCCCGCGCGGAAGGCCTCAACGCCTGGAGCCTCAACGGCGACGCGTTCACCGAGGAGGTGAAGAGGCAGACCCTCGAGCTCGTGGCGAAACGAACGGGACCAGTGGACCTCGTGATTTACAGCCTGGCGGCCCCGCGACGCGGGCAGTTCACCTCGTCACTTCGGCCCATCAGCCAGCCGTTCACCGGCAAGACCGTGAACTTCCAGACCGGACAGGTCTACGAGACCACGGTGCCTCCCGCGACGGAAGAGGAAATCCGCGGGACGGTAGCAGTGATGGGCGGCGAGGACTGGCAACTATGGATCACGGCGCTGCGGGACGCAGGGCTCCTGGCGCGCGGGGCAATCACGCTCGCTTACTCCTACATCGGCTCGCCGGCGCTGGCCGCAATCTACCGCAAGGGCACCATCGGAATGGCCAAGGAGCACCTGGAGGCAACGGCCCGGGTGATGGACGACGAGTTGGCAAAAGCCATCGGCGGTCGGGCCATCGTGGCCGTCAACAAGGCGGTGGTGACGTTGGCCAGCGCAGCCATCCCGTTCGTGCCGCTTTACATCGCACTGCTCTACAAGGTCATGAAAGACCGAGGCTCACACGAGGGCTGCATCGAACAGATGAACCGGCTGTTCCGTGAGCGTCTCTACACAGGCGGTCCCATTCCCGTGGATGAAGCCGGTCGCATCCGCATAGACGAACGTGAACTGGATCCGGCCGTCCAGGAAAAAGTGAGCGAGCTTTTTGCTCAGGTGACTACAGAAAACCTGCCGCAACTCTCCGACTTCGAAGGCTACCGTAAGGAGCTTTCGCGCATCTGCGGCTTCGAATCCCCCGGGGTGAACTACACCGAAGACGTGGACCCTCGCGTGCGCATCCCGTCCCTGGCCCAACCCTAGAGCCGTACTCACCGCGCAAGCGCTAATGCGCGCGAGGGGCTGCCCCGGGGTCGCTCCTCGCCTTTACCCGTCCCCCTCTCCCCTGCTATCCTTGGCAGCATGGACACTGCCACCCTCGTGCGGGAGATGGTAGAGGCGCGCGGCGCTTCGGGCTACGAGGCCGAAGTCCGCGAAGTAGTGAGGAAGCGCTTCCGCGAGTTTGCCCACGAGGTCAAGGTCGACGCCATGGGGAACCTCATTGCCCTGAGACGGGGCGAGGGCGCCTCGGGAGAACAGCCCTGCATCATGCTTGCCGGCCACATGGACGAAGTTGCGCTCATGGTGACCCGGATTGAAAAGGGCTTCCTTCAGGTCACTCAGATCGGCGGTTTCGACCCGAGGGTGCTCTTCGGCCAGGAGGTGGTGGTCCATGGCTCCCGTGAGCTGCCCGCTCTGGTCGTGAGCATCCCGCCCCATTTCACGGACCCCTCCGAGCGGGAGAAGCCAGTGCCCCTCGATAAGCTCTATGTCGACGTCGGGCTTCCTCAGGGCGACGTCGAGGCCTTGGTCCACGTCGGCGACGTGATGACGCTGCGGGGCCGCTTCATCCCACTTGCAGGGGGCTACGTGGCGGGCAAATCCATGGACAACCGAGCCGCCGTGGCAGCCATCGTGCTATGCCTCGAAGAGCTCGCCCGGCGCAGGCACTCCTGGAACGTCTTTGCTGTGGCAACCGTTCAGGAAGAGGCCTCCATGGCGGGCGCGGTGACAGGCGCGTACGGCATCGACCCCACCATCGCCGTGGCCGTCGACGTGACCTTCGGAATGCAGCCGGGCCTGTCGCCTAATGAGACGGTGAAAATGGACGGAGGTCCAAGCATCGCCATCGGGCCGAACTTCCATCCGGTCCTTCGGGAGAGGCTCACCGCCGCGGCTTTGGCGCTGGAAATTCCCCACCAGACCGAAGTGATAGCAGGGCCCAGCGGCACGGACGCCTGGGCGATCCAAGTGAGCAGGTCTGGGGTTCCCTGTGGCCTCATCGGCATCCCAGTGCGCTCCATGCACACGCCTGTGGAAACCGTCTGCCTGAGAGACATCGAGAGATCCGCGAAGCTCCTGGCGGAGTTCATCGCCCGGCTCACCCCCGGATTCGAGGACTCTCTTTCGTTGCGGGACGCACTTTCCGCGGGCAACGGCCGCTCCGCTAAGCAGAACGGAGTGTGACGTGCTCCTGAAGAAGCTCTCTGAGGCTTTCGGCGTTTCCGGCCATGAGGAGGAGGTGCGGGCTCTCATCCTGGAGGAGATCCGGGACACGGTGGATGAGTGCCGGGTGGATGTTATGGGGAACCTCGTTGCCCGAAAGAAAGGACGTGGCTCCCCCTCGATGCGCGTGCTGGCTGCGGCCCACATGGACGAGGTCGGGCTCATGGTCACACAGATCGAAGACACCGGCCTTCTTCGGTTTGCCAAGGTGGGCGGCATCGATGACCGGGTCCTTCCCGCCCGCGCCGTGTTCGTCGGAGATGCTCGGGTACCAGGAGTCATAGGGTCCAAGCCCGTTCACCTAACGGAAAAGAGCGAACGGGACAAAGTCATGGATTCCAAGCAGCTGGCCATCGATATCGGGGCCTCGAGCAAGGGTGAGGCGGAAAGACTCGTACGCCGCGGCGACTGCGCCGTGTTTGCAACGGACTTCCTCGAGCTGTCGTCCGCCGATTCGTGGAAGGCCGTGCGCGGCAAGGCGCTGGATGACCGGGTGGGATGCGCCCTCCTCGTGCAGCTTCTCAAGGAGAAGCTTCCTTTTGACTTGATCGCCGCGTTCACTGTGCAGGAGGAGGTCGGCCTGCGCGGAGCCAAAGTGGCCGCGTACGCAGAAGACCCCGACGCCGCGGTGGTCTTGGAGTGCACGGCGGCCAACGAGGTGCCCAACCGAAAAGACCTGAGCCCCTCCACGCGCCTTGGAGACGGCCCGGCCGTTACCGTCATGGACAACAGCTTCATTGCCGATCCCCGACTCGTGGAGCATTTTCTCTCCGTCGCCGCGAGCAAGAAGATTGCCGTCCAGGTCAAACAGCCGAACATCGGGGGAACGGACGCCGGAGCCATCCAGCGGGTGCGCCGGGGAGTCGCGGCAATCACCATCGCCGTGCCGGCGCGTTACATCCACTCTCCCGCGGCCATCATGAACGTCGCGGACTTCGACAACGCTCAGGCCCTCGTGCGGGAGGCCATGCCGGGCCTCGGCGAATGTTTGAGGAAGTGAGGACCGACGTGAAGGAGATCATCAAGAAACTAACCGAATGCTACGGCCCTTCGGGACACGAATCCGCGGTGCGTGAGGTGATCACGGCAGAGTTGAAGGCGTCCGGCGTCCTGTCAGGGAAAGGCGTTGAGACTCACGTCGATGCGCTTGGGAACCTCGTCGTGCGTCGCGCAGTGAACAAGGGAAGGACGCGCGTTATGCTCGCGGCGCACATGGATGAAATCGGCGTGGTGGTCACGCATGTGGACCACAGAGGGTTCCTTCGCTTCGGCAGCGTGGGCGGAGTCCGCCCGCTTCCGCTCCTGGGGGGGAGGGTGCGGTTTGAGGACGGAACCGTCGGCGTGATCGGCCTGGAAAAACTGGAGGACGGCTCGAAAGTCCCTCCTCTGGAGAAGTTCTTCCTCGACATCGGCGCTTCGAGCCGAGAGGACTGCCGGATCAAAGTGGGGGACGTGGGATGCTTCCTGCGCACCTGCGAGGAGCTTGGCGGTCGGATCGTTGCCAAGGCGATGGACGACAGGGTCGGGTGCGCCGTGCTCGTCGAAGTTATGCGGCAGCTGGACACGTCCCCGCACGATATCTCCTTCGTTTTCACTGTGCAGGAGGAAGTCGGACTACGCGGGGCAGTTACCTCGGGATACGGAGCGGAACCGGACCTGGCCCTGGCAGTGGACGTGACCTTCACAGGGGACACTCCCGAGTGCGCCCCCATGGCGGTGGAGTTGGGCGCGGGTCCCGCCATCAAGATCAAGGACGGCGGGATGCTCACCCATGTCGGCGTGAAGGGATGGCTCCTAGAGACCGCGCACAAGGCGGGCATCCCGTTCCAAAGAGAAGTCCTCGTCGGCGGCACCACGGATGCATCCGCGATCCAGACCACCCGGGCTGGCGTGCCTGCCGGCTGCATCTCCATCCCGACACGCTATGTCCACATGCCTTCGGAGGTGGTGGATTACCGTGACGTTCAGGGGGCCGTGAAGCTGCTCCTCGAGGCGCTCTCGGGCCCCATCGACATTGGAGTGTCTGATGGCTCCCGACGGTGAGGCTCCCCCTTTGCGCATTCTCGACACCCGGATCTTCGCGAGTATCGTCGAGGAAAGCCCCACCTCGGTCATCATTACCGACCTGGGCGGTAACATCGAGTATGTGAACCGCAAGTTCACTACCCTGACGGGCTACGCGCGCGCGGAGGTCTTGGGAAAGAACCCGCGCCTCCTCAAATCAGGACGCCAGTCTCCCGCCATCTACGTGGAGCTTTGGCACACCATCGTGGCGGGCGGCGAATGGCGCGGGGAGCTGTGCAACAGGAAGAAAAACGGCGAGCTGTACTGGGAGCTGGCCGCGATCTCGGCGATCCGCGGGGATGATGGAGCCATCGCCCATTTCATTGCGGTCAAGGAGGACATTACGGACCGCAAGGGCATGGAGGAGCTTCTCCGCCACGCCAAAGCCTCCGCGGAGGCTGCCAATCTCGCCAAAAGCCAGTTCCTCGCGAACATGAGCCATGAGCTGCGGACACCGCTCAACTCGATCCTCGGGTTCAGCCAACTCCTGGAGATGCAGGGGACGGACGGCGCAGGCCGCCCGACTCTCACGGACAAGCAGCGCGAATACCTGCGTTGGATCCGCGATGGTGGGGAGCATCTCCTGGACATGGTGAACGATGTCCTGGACCTCTCCAAAATCGAGGCGGGAAAGGTCGAGCTCGAAAAGAAGCCATTCAACACCGCCACCCTTATCCGAAGGGTGCTCACCACGGTTCGCTCGCTGGCGGCAAAGAAGCACCTCCACGTGGACACGGACATTGAAGCGGAGCTGGGCTTGCTCGATGCTGACGAAGTGCGGATCAAGCAGGTCCTGTACAACCTCCTCTCCAACGCCATCAAGTTCACCGAACGTGAACGCAGGATAGGCGTAGAGGCTCGGGGACGCGGGGATACGGTCGAGCTCACCGTCTGGGACGAAGGGATCGGGATCGATCTGGCGGACCGCGAGCGTATCTTCGAGCCGTTCGAACAGTTGCGCAAAGGGCATGAGGGCCATGGCACAGGTCTCGGGCTCACCATCGTGAAGAACCTTGTGGAGCTGCATGGCGGTGCGGTCAGCGTGCAGAGTGAGGTGGGCAAGGGCAGCAGGTTCACTATCCGCTTGCCCGGGAGGCTTCCCGAGAAGAGGATCCTCCCGCGGGAAGCCACAGCGACGGAACCCGAAGAGCCCCGCGAGCAACTGCCGGATCTGACCGGACTGACTGTGCTCGTGGTGGAAGACAGCCCGGCAAATAGCGCCCTGATGCAGCGGATACTCTCCGCCCTGGGCTGCACGGTGCTTCTGGCGGGAAGCGGCGAAGAGGCCCTGGGAGTAGCGGGCCACTGCTCCTGCAACGCCGTGTTCATGGACATCCACCTCCCCGGCATATCCGGAACTGAGGCCATGCTGCGAATGAGGGAAGCCGGGGTTCGCGCTCCCGTGGTGGCACTGACCGCCTATGCGATGAAAGGAGACCGCGAGCGCTTCCTGGCGGATGGATTCAACGGCTACATCGCCAAGCCTGTTCGGATCTCAGAGATCGTTTCCTTTCTGGAAACGCTGTGACCTCTCGCGCAAGAGGCCAAGGCCCATGAGGTTTCGCGCAGTCCTTTTCGACTTTGACGGCACCCTCACGCGGCCGGAGGCGCTGGATTTCGGCGAACTTCGCCGTCTCCTCTCGTGCCCGAGCGGCGAACCAATTCTCGAGCACATCGAATCCTTACCTTCCGAAACGGACCGCAGGAAAGCGTGGGAAATACTGGGTGCCTTCGAGCTCGCCGCTGCGCGGGCCTCCGCTCCCAACGACGGCTCAGAGGAAATCATCGGGCTGCTGAAGCGGGCTGGAGTTGCCCGCGGAATATTGAGCAGGAACAGCCGCGCTTCGGTGCTGGAGGGCTTGAAGAGATTCACTAGCTTCGGTCCGGCAGACTTCACGGCACTCATTTCGCGTGAGAACTCCGGTCGGCCCAAGCCCCACCCCGACGGCGTGGAGCGGGCGGCCGGGCTCTTTGCCCTCCCTGCTTCGAGCATTCTTGTGGTGGGTGATTTCATCTTCGACATCATGGCGGGAAAATCAGCAGGAGCGGGAACGGCGTATCTGACAAACGGAAAACCCGCGCCGGAAATGCCCGTCAGCCCGGACTATGTCATTGCCAGTTTGGCGGAGCTCAAAGCAATACTTGATCTGTGAGACGGGAGCCCTTGGCCGCACCCTGCGCCCGCATCGTCAATCGCCGCACACAGTGACCACAAGTGTCCTCTTGCGAGGCCGAACATCGCACTCGAGCAAAAACACCTGCTGCCACGTCCCGAGGGAGAGCTGGCCGGATTCCACGGGCACCGTCAGAGAGGGACCGAGCCAGGTGGCCTGGAGGTGGGAGTGGCCGTTGCCATCATGCCAGGCGCGTTCATGGCCGTAGTCGCGGCTGGGCGGCACGATGCGGTCCAGTACGGTGGGAAGATCGGCAGCGAGACCCGGCTCGAACTCGATGGTCCCGATGGCCGCGGTGCTCCCCTCCACAAAAACGTGCGCTGTACCAGTTTCAATGCCGGCATCTGCCACATTGCGCGCGATGTGCGCTGTGATGTCTTGCATGTCCCGGTGTCCCGACGTCTGGACTTCGAACTTTCCTTGGTATGTCGTGATGGCCTCCTCCCCCGAAACTCACTTAGGCCCGCCGGCCGCCATGACCCCGATGAACGCGAGCATCCGCCGAAAACCCTGTCCGTCCCGTCGGAACGACCCCAGCGCCGGAGAGCAGCAGGTACAGTCAGCAGCCACGTAGACGCGTTCGACTCCCGTGGACTCCATAAGCTGCGCATTCGCCGCCTTCAGGTCCAAGCGAAAGTCGCCGCGCTCGGAACCCTCCGTAGCACCATCACTCGCTGGGGCCGCGCGTTCTCCGAACTCGGCGCGGAACCGCTCATATCGTTCTTGAGAAACGGCATAACAGCACGGACCTATGCCCGGACCGATTGTGGCCGTTACGTCCCTCGGTCTGGTCCCAAACGCCTCTGCCATGACACGGAGCGCTTCCACGGCAATTCCGGTCCCTTTCCACCCCGAGTGGACAAGCCCGAAAGCGCCGGTCTGCTCGTCCACGAGAAAGATCGGCAGGCAGTCGGCAACGGTGACTGTCAGCAAAACGTCCCGCCGGGAGCTAACAAGCCCGTCAGCCTCCACACCTTCCAGGGACTTAGGCGTTTGGTGATCCACCGCGATCACTTTTTTCGAGTGCACCTGGTGAACGCCAAAGACCCGATCCGTAGGCATCCCCAGGAAATCCAGAAAGCGCGCGTAGTCCGGTATCTCAGACCGGCGCGCACGGGCCATGTCTCCCACCTTCCCGAGCGAAATACCTGCACTAAGCCCGGCGGAGACAGAAAGGGCGCACGATGAATCCTCCTCACCGTAGGAGAGCCGGAAAGAGACCGTCATTGTGCACTACTTGAACAGCGCGGGATTGTCCTCTTCATTTCCCCACTTCCGTCCGTATTCTAACACCCAAGGCAATCAATCCAGCAAAGTTTCGCTCAAACGCTGGAAGGCGACTACGCTCTTGTCGACCTCAGAGGGAATCAAATCTTCGATGAGCAGCCCCGCCCATCCGTGGACCTCGGCCCAGAGCGAAAGCACCAGAGCGTTGGTTTCCTGGCCGGATCGCCACCCATCGGCGCGCGCCTTTTCGACCGAACGAACGAGAAAGCTAAGAGCACGCTCGCTGTTGATGCGGCACTTCTCCGAATGCAGACTGAACCCCAACCGTGAGAACATAAGCTTGTAAAGGGCGGGGCGGGACATGGCGAACCCGAGATAACCTCGAAAAAGGGCGCGCAGCCCCGCGGTTGCATCTCCGGGCGAACCGTCGGTCCCGGACGAAGTGACCTCCACCCCTGCCAGGACCGCCTCCAGAACGTCCGCCAGGGCGCCAAAGCCTTCAGCGGCGAGCGTCATGAGCAACTCCCGCTTGTCGGAAAAGTGCCTGTAAGGGGCTGTCTTGGACACGCCGGCGCTTGCGGCCAATCCGCGCAAGCTCAACGCGTCCAGCCCCTCCTTTTCGAGCGCGCGGAACGCCTCATCAAGGATGGCTTGTCGAAGCGCCCCATGATGGTAGCGTCGCTTCACCTTCACTTCCAGTGAACATAGCGCGTCCAAAAAAAGTGGTCAATGCCAACAATTTAATGTTGACATCGCCTACATTATTCCATATCTTGAACAAGATAATATTGGCACCGCCAACATAGGAGAGTTCAGAATGACAGCATCGCCTCAACAGGGCTGCACCGGCGCAGCGCCGGGCCTGCATGTGATATTCGGCACGGGACCCGTAGGATGCTCTGCGGGCGCGCTGCTTCTCGAGAAGGGAAAGCGGGTCCGCATGGTGAACCGAAGCGGAAAGCGCCCTCGCGGAGCTTTCCTGGGCCTCACGCCCGAGCGTGAAGCCAGGCTCGAGTTCGTATCCGCTGATGCACGAGACTGGGCGGCAGTGAGGGCCGCCGCGCGTGGTGCGACACACTTGTACTACTGCGTCAACGTTCTTTACCAGAAGTGGGAGAAAACTCTTCCCCTCATGCACGCCAACATCGTACGCGCGGCGACAGAAAACGGCGCTCTCTTTGCTGCAGCTGAGAACCTTTACATGTACGCTCGCGGCGTTTCGCTTATCGATGAAAAGACCCCCGTGGACCCGCCATCGCACAAAGGCAAGCTGATCCAGCGTCTTCACGAGAATCTGATCGATGCGGGCGTCCACGGCGCTCTGCAATGGACTGCGGTTCGCGCTTCGGATTTCTACGGCCCCCTCGCAACCGGACAGAGCCTTTTCGGGACTGAGAGGTTCCTGGATCCTCTTTTTGCCGGCAAACGCGCTCTCTTGCTGGGCAACCTCGATCTGCCCCATACCTTCACCTACGTTGAGGACTACGGCCGCGCGTTGGCCACCGCTGCGCTCTCACCCGAAGCGCACGGAAAGGCCTGGATCGTACCCAACGACCGGACGGTGACCACGCGACAGATTGCGCGCCTTTTCTTCGAAGCAGCCGGCAAGGCACCCAAGATCCAGAGGGTGCCGCGCGCGGCCTTTGCGGTTGCCGGGCTCTTCAGCCCGTTGATGCGCGAAGTGCTCGAGGTCCTTTATCAAAAGGAAGAGCCATACATCGTGGACGGCAGCAGGTTCAGGAAGACTTTCGGCTTCGAGCCCACGCCCTTGGAGGAAGGAGTGAAGCGCACGCTGGAGTGGTACCGGGCCCTGAGCTAGCAGTGAGCGCCCCTCTCGCCGAATCTCTAAACACGACCAGCCAAGGCGCGAGGCCTTCAATAATACTGCCGGGGACTGACCACGGCAGTATTATTGAAGCGAATAGAAAAGGATGGGATTGGAAAAATCGATAGACGAACAAGTGGCGGAGCTGTACCGCACCGAGTCGAGGCGGGTATTGGCTACGCTGATCCGACTGCTCGGCGACTTTGACCTGGCGGAAGAGGCACTTCAAGAGGCCTTTCGTGCGGCATTGGAGCAGTGGCCGAAGGAGGGCCTACCCCGGAATCCGCGAGCCTGGATAATCTCTACCGGTCGGTTCAAGGGAATCGACGTTGTCCGCCGTCGCGGGCGTCACGAGGCCTTGCTGGCTACGGTCGCTTCGGAAACCCGAGAGGCCTATCTCGATCCCGAGGGATTGGATGAGGAGACCCTTCAGGACGACCAGCTCCGCCTCATCTTCACCTGCTGCCATCCTGCCCTGCCGCAGGACGGCCGGATCGCCCTGGCGCTCCGCGAGGTCTGCGGCCTTACGACAGAGGAGATAGCGCGGGCCTTTCTGGTTACCACGGCAACCATGACGAGGCGGATCGCTCGGACCAAGGAGAGGATTCGCAAGGAGCGTCTCCCCTACGAGGTCCCTTCGCGCCAGGAGCTGGCGAGACGCCTTGCGGCCACCCTCCAGGTCGTGTACCTGGTATATAACGAGGGATTTGTGACGACGGCGGGCCAGGCCTTTTTCCGGCGCGACCTGACGGAGGATGCCCTTTATCTCGGCCGGTTGCTTGTGGATCTCCTCCCGGAGCCTGAGGCCATCGGCCTGCTGGGCCTGATGCTCCTGCATGAGTCCCGCAGGCCGGCCCGGGTAGACGCACGGGGCGATGTGATCCCCCTGGAGGATCAGGACAGGGCGCTCTGGAACCGGGAGTTCATGGCGGAAGGGATCGGCCTGGTACACCGGGCCCTCTTATCGGGCCGGTTCGGGTCCTACACCCTCCAGGCGGCCATTGCCGCGGTTCATGCCGTGGCACCGTCGGTGGAGGCAACCGATTGGGCTCAGATCGTCCGCCTCTACGACATGCTTTTGGAAGCAGGTCCCTCGCCTGTCGTGGAGCTCAACCGGGCAACCGCCGTAGCCATGCGAGACGGACCAACCGCCGGGTTGGCTCTCATTGACGCGCTGCTCGACCGGGGAGAGCTTGTGGATTACCACCCGGCCTACGCCGTGCGCGCCGACTTGAACAGGAGGTTGGGGCGTGCTGAGCAGGCCGCGGCATCCTACCGGCGCGCCCTCAAGCTTGCCCGGCAGGAGCCTGAACGCCGCTTTTTGAAAAAACGGCTCGCGGAAATTTCCGGATGATTTTCCTGGCATTGTCTCTTTTCCCTGTCCCCGTACGACTATTGGACGAAATCACACGCGGTGAGGCGAACGCCAGGCCAGGAACGCCGGGGCTGAGGCCTCCCGGAAGGAGAGGGATATGCAGTTTTTTGTTTACGGTTCTCCAACGGAAAGGCAACAGCCTCGGGACGCTGCCGAGTTGGCGAAGTTCATGGAGGAGTCCATCAAAAAGGGAATCCTCATCACCGGAGGTGGACTCCATCCCAAGGAGACGAGGATCCACCTGAACGAAGGCAAGGTCTCGATCACCGACGGCCCCTTCCTGGAGGCGAAGGAGCTGATACCCGGTTTCACCGTCATCCAGGTGGACACCAAGGAGAAGGCCGTCGAATGGGTCACGAACATGCGACGGCTCTACGGCGACGGAGAGACAAAGCTCGTACAAATCTTTGGACCATCGTAGAGCCCTGGATTTCCACTGGCGCCTTCAGATCGGGAGCCCCGGACGGCTTTGAGGTAATCCGGGAATCCCGGCATCAGCCGCCCTCGGCAGTTTGTCAGCTGCCTGCTAACCGTTGCCCATGAGGGCGGCGCCCCGACACCCCTTTTCCGACGCTGCCCGTATGTTTACTGTAGAATGTGATGTCACGCACGGAACGGCTTTTCGATCTCATACAACTCTTGAGAACATACCACTTCCCGGTAACCGCGGCACGGTTGGCAGCCCGGCTGGAGGTTACCGTACGGACGGTTTACCGGGACATTGCCACCCTTCAGGCCCTTGGCGCGCCCGTGGACGGTGAAGCGGGACTGGGCTACGTGCTGCGTCCGGGTTTTCTGCTGCCGCCGCTTATGTTCAAGGACGATGAGCTTGAAGCCATAGTGCTCGGCGCGCGGTGGGTCATGGACCGCGCCGACACGCAGCTCGGCCAGGCGGCGCGCAGTGCGCTTGCCAGGATTGGTGCGGTTTTACCCGCGCGACTGCGCCAAGACCTTGAGGACTCGCCCCTTATCGTCGGTCCGGGCCGAGCATTCCGAGATAGCGATGCCGAGCTTATCAAGCTCCGACGGGCAATCCGACAGCAGCGCAAAGTGAGCCTGCGCTACCGCAGCGTGGTCGGAGAAATCACCGACAGGGTGATCTGGCCTTTTGCGCTTTCCTTCTTCAACTCTGTACGCATCGTCGTGGCCTGGTGCGAGCTTCGCCAGGACTATCGTTCCTTCCGCACGGATTTGATCGACCAGACAAGAGTGCTCTCCGAGTCCTACCCACGGCATCGCTCCACGCTGCTGAAGGAGTGGCAGACCAGGGAAGGAATCAGACCTGGGGATCACGCAGAGAGGGCCGCGGATTTTGCCAACCTCTCCTGACAGAAACTGTCACAAGCCTCCTGTACCTTCACACACAGGAGGAACTAATGAGACACCCCAATTTCGTGATCTTCTATGTCAAAGACCCCGGCGTTAGCACCACGTTCTACTCCCGACTTCTTGGAAGCGACCCAGTGGAGGCCTCTTCGACCTTCGTGATGTTCGCCTTGGAGTCCGGAATAATGTTCGGGCTGTGGATTCGAAGCGAAGTGGTCCCTTCAGTCCAGTCCCCGCCGGGCGCCGCGGAATTGGCCATCACACTGAAAGGCCGCGCTGAAGTGGAGTCGGCTTTCGAGGACTGGAGGGCAGCCGGCGTCGAGGTCGCGCTAGAGCCGACAAGGCTCGACTTCGGCTATGGGTTCGCAATTCGTGACCCGGACGGCCACATCATCCGTGTCTTCGACCCCTCGCCGGCTGTGGCCTGATCAGAGCAGGTGCGGTCTGGCCATGAACTACTGGATAGTCGTGGCATCAAAGGACCACGCGGCAATTGGCGTGAAAGGCTCATTTGTTCAGGCCAACCATGGCAAGAGGACGGCGCTGGACAGGATGAGACGCGGGGACCGGATAGTCATTTATTCCCCTCGGGAGACCTTCGGGAAGCCCGGACAACTGCGAGCCTTTACGGCATCAGGTACCGTGGTGGACGACGAGGTCTGGCAGGCCGACATGGGCGCGGATTTCAAGCCGTTCCGTCGCGCGGTGGAGTTTGAGCCTGTCAATGACGCGCCGCTTTTGCCCATTCTTGATCGACTGGGCTTCATCCGAAACAAGCGCGCCTATGGTGCGGCTTTCCGGTTCGGAGTCGTCAATATCCCTGAATCGGATTTCCGCGTGATTCACGCGGTGCTCACGACGGCAAGGAGCTGAACGGTCGACCGTTCAGCTCTGCAGAAGGGGAAGGCTTACGGTGAACACGCTGCCTTCCCCCTGCACGGACTCCACGATGACCGTCCCCTGGTGCAACTCGGTGAGGCGCTTCACAAGGCTCAAGCCGAGGCCCGTGCCGGGGATGTTCGCCGTCAGCTCGTTCCGTGCCCTGTAGAACTCCTCGAAGACCTTGTCTTTGTCTGCGGCTGACATTCCGATACCGTCATCCCTCACGCTCACCGTGGCATAGATTCCACAGCGGCCGACGCGCACGTCGATGCGGCCTCCCTCCCGGCCGTACTTGATTGCGTTTTCCACGAGATTGGAGAATACGATGGAAAGTGCCTCTCTGTCCGCGAGCACGTTCTCCGCCGGATCCCCACGGCCGTCAGCGTCGCAAACCGTCACCGTGATTCGCTTCTCGACCGCGCGCTCGGCGTAGGCAGCGGCCACTTCCCTCACGACCGCCATGACATCCACCGGCGTGCGTTTCAACGTGAAGTTCCCTGTCTGGATCGCGGTCAGGTTCAGAAGCTCGTTCACCATGGAGCGAAGCGTCCGCACCCGAAGGAGCGACCGTTCGATCATGTGACGCTCTTCCTGGGGGTTCTTGGCGAGCATTCCGCTCAGGATCAGGTTAAGCCAGCCCTCGGTGGCTGCAAGCGGGCTTTTTACCTCGTGGGCTACCAAGGAAACGAACATGGACTTCGCCGTCTCTAGCTTCTTCAGCGCCGTGATGTCGCTGAACACGGCCACCGCGCCGGAGGTCTCTCCGCCGGGCTCAATCACGGGGCTGGCATTCACCATGTAGGTCTCCTTGCCCAACGCGATCTCCCGGGAGAGGATCATGGGCCCTCCCGTAGAGTCGATGATGAGCTGGAGGATCTCCTGGGCGTCCGTGTTCTGAAGCTCGGCAAGGGGAAACGGGATTTCCTCCCGAGCGCACGCGGGAAGGATGCGAGCCGCTGCGTCATTGCGCAGAACGACGAGCTTCTCCGTGTTGACCACAACGATCCCGTCGGTCATGCAGCTGATGATCGTGTTGCACTTCGAGCGCTCCGAGGCTAGCTCCAGAAGGCGCCTTTCCCTCTCGGCAAGAAGATGCTTGGCGTTCAACGTCAGAGCCCTTTTTTCCAGGCCGTTCTTGATCGACAGAAGCAGCTCGTCCGCGGTGAACGGTTTGGGGATGAAGCTGTAGGCGCCCTGCCGGGTCCCCTCGACGGCGCTGTCGATGGTCGCGTGGGCCGTGATGATGATGCAGACGATGTCCTCGTCGCGGGCACGCACTTCCCGCATTAGCTCGAGGCCCGACATGCGCGGCATCTGCAGGTCCACCAGGAGCACGCTGAACGGTCCTCGCTCCAAAAACTGTTCAAGGCCTGCCTTTCCGTCACCGGCAGTCACAACATCGTACCCTTCCGATGAGAGGATCTTGCGGCAGCCCTCGCGAACCCCGAGCTCATCATCCACCACGAGGATGCGGTCGGGGGATTGCGCGTTCACGAATGCGGCTCCTCTGCACTCGACAGCAGCTCCTGCGCTTTTGCGAGCAGCGCTTGCGGCTGCACCGGTTTGTCGAAGAACGCGTCCGCGTTCATGGCGGCCAGGTCCTCCGCGGTGCGCGGGTGGAAGTCGAAGCCTTTCTGGCTGCCGATTGCCGAAACGATGATGATAGGAACGCGCCGGAAACGAGGATCACCCTTGACTTTCTTTGCGAATGAGAAACCGGAGTCTAGCGCCGTCATCATCAGGTCACACACGATGAGTGTTTGCCGGCTTTCGCTCAGGGCCGCGATGGCGGCTTTCGGATCGGAAAAGCTGCTGACCTCATAGCCCCCGGATTCAAAGATCTTCCGCTCGAGCGCAAGGAAATCCGCGTCGTCATCGAGTAAAATGACCCGAGGCGCCAGAGGGGACATCACGCCGGCCTCGACAAGGCCTTGTTGACCACCGCCAGGAGGAGCTGCGGGTCCACCGGCTTTTCCAGCAGCGCATCAACGGGTAGCCACGTGTGGTCTGGCTCGATACGGAAGGGGATTGAATCGTTCACGGAGGTAATCATCACGAGCGGAATGGTCCGCGTGATCTCGGAGTTTCGAAGCTCGCGCGACACGTCGAACCCGTCGTTGGGACTTTCCATCACCATGTCGAGGATGATGAGATCAGGCCGCTTCCTCTCTACCTCTTCCAGACACTGCTTTCCGTTGAAGGCAACGCGGACGGTGTAGCCGTTTTCCGCTAGCAAAGTCCTGTTCATCTCCACGAAGTCCGCGTCATCATCCACAAGAAGAACTGTCTTATCCCACCCCATGGATCTCCTCCCTGGTCTTCTCACCGACAGGGATGCGCACGTGGAAGGTTGTCCCTTTTCCCACCTCGCTGTCCACCGTGATGTCTCCCGCGTGCATCTTCACCACCCCGTAGACGATCGACAAGCCCATGCCGCTGCCTTTGCCAAGCTGTTTCGTCGTGTAAAACGGCGTAAAAATATCTTTGAGCGTTTCCTGCGGCATGCCACTTCCCGTATCCCTCACGCGAAGAACGGCAAGGTCCCCGGACTCTGAAAGCCCAACGGACACCACCACTTCCCCGCCCCCGGCGCCGTTGATCGCGTCTATGCCGTTCTGGACAAGGTTCACCAGCATCTGCCGGATCTGCTCACCGTCAGCGCTGACGCGCGGCATCCCGTCCTGCACCTCGGCCCTCACTCGGATCGCGCTCTCGTCTAGCTTCATGTTCATGGAGTCGGCGAGGTCCCGTGCAATCAAACCGAGGTCCGTCGGCGTTTTCACCACGCGCGACTGCCGGGCGAAGTCCAGCAGGCCGCGCATGATGGAGCGGCAGCGGTTCGCTTCGTTCACGATCATCTGGATGTCCTCGGACTCCGCATCACCTTCGCGATGCGCTTTCAGCAGCATGTGAGAATAAAGTAGGATCGTGGAGAGCGGGTTGTTGATTTCATGAGCCACGCCGGCTGAAATCTGCCCCATGGACGCCAGGCGTTCCGTCTGGACCAGCCTGTCTTGCGTCGCCTGGTGGGATCTCTGAAGGTCGGCGAGCGTAGTCTCGAGCTCCTCCACGAGATAGGGAAGGCACATGCTCACTTCCGCAATCCCCTGGCATACCGCAATGGCTTTCTCTCGGCAGGAAGGATAGCCGCAGGATCCGCAATCGAGCTGGTCCTCAGGACCGAACTTGCGCATCCTCCGAAGCGTGGCGACGATCTCTTCTTCTGAGGGCTGCGGAAGGACAACGGCGTCTTCCGCGAAATCCCTTCGAAGATCGATGTCGGAAAACTCAGCAATAATCTCCCCCATATCCCGGCTGGGCTGGCTCTCATTCCTCTCGTTGATGAAGTCCGTGAGCATCTCCCGACGGGCAACCGCGCCCATTGGGCCGGGCATCTTTGGGCCGTTGATGCATCCCTCGCAGAAAAGCACGTCGAACATCCGCGCTTTGCTCCTGCCCTCCGCGAGCTCCTTCAGTGCGGAGACCACCCTGTCCTTGCCCTCCGTTACGAGAACGGTGTTCCGCAAAATGTCCACGTCGAACCCCGCCGCGCGCAGAAGGCCACCCGACAGCGGGATGGAACGTCCAAGGTAGGAAGCCGGGCCGTCGAAGCCTGATGGTGCCAGGGACTTGGGATCGATCCCCGCGTTCTGCCACAGGATGGAAAGCTCGTCATACGTCAGCACGGCATCCACGATCCCTTGCACGTAGCGGTCCCGTATCTCTGCTTTCTTCGCGATGCAGGGACCGACAAACACCACGCGGACTCCGGCGCCGAACCTCCGCTTGATTGCGCGCGCCGTAGCGATCATGGGAGAGACGATAGGGACGAGAGCGTCGTGGAGGGCGGGCAAGTACTTTTGGACATAAGAAACGATAGCGGGGCATGCGGTGCTCACCATGGGCCGGCTGGCCTTGATGGCTTGCCGCGCTAGGATTGCGTATTCCTGGCTGATCAGCTCCGCGCCGAACGCCACTTCCCACACCTGGGAAACCCCGAGAGAGCGCACCGCCGAGACGAGACTACCTGGGTTTATTTCCGCGAACGCTATAGGGAAGGAAGGGGCGAGGCAGACAAACACGCGCTCGCCCTCTTCCAGCATCCGCGCCACGGCCATGGAGGAGTCTTCGATCCGTTTCGCCTTCTGCGTGCACACTTTTACGCAGTTGCCGCAGGCAATGCACTGTTCCGCGATTACGGTGGCCTGCCCGGAAATGACCTTGATGGCCTTGGCCGGGCATTCCCGAACGCACGTGTAGCAGCGGCGGCATTTTTCCGGAATGGTCGAGACTATCCCCATGCGCGCACCCTCTGGGCGCTCACGCGTGGCCTCCTGGCTCCCCTACACCCTCTCCCGCGCCACGTACTTCGTGTGAAGGAGATGATGCGATTTCTCCCCCAGCGGCTTGTGCAGATACTGCGCGTAAATCGCTTGCACTTCGGGATTGTTGTGGGATTTGCGGATCTGCTTGCCCTCGTCTTCTTTGTAGATGGCGGCAATCCGCGCCGCCCGGACTTCATCCGTCGTGAGCCGGGGCTGGCCTCCGCCGCCGATGCAACCGCCGGGACATGTCATCACTTCGACGAAATGGTACTGCTCGCCGGCTTTGATGCGCTCGATGAGCTGTCGTGCGTTCCCCAGGCCGTGCGCCACAGCCACCTTCACGGTTACGCCTTCAAGGAACGACCAGTCCGAAACCGTTCCCTCGATCTTTACTGCGGCTTCCTTGATCCCCTTGAGGCCAGCGATGGGAGCAACGTGCAGGTTCTCGAAAGGCAGCGGCCTTCCGGTCACGATCTCGTACACCGTGCGGAGTGCCGCTTCCATGACGCCGCCGGTGTTGGCGAAGATGTCCGCCGCTCCCGACGAGGCCCCAAGAATACTGTCCATGGCGCCGTCGGGCAAGCTCGGGAAATCCAGCCCTGATTGCTTGATCATCCGGCCGAGCTCGCGGGTGGTGAGGACCACGTCCACGTCCCGCTCGCCGCTCGCGTACATCTCAGGCCTCTGCGACTCGTACTTCTTCGCTGTGCACGGCATGACGGAGACGACAAATATGTCCTCTGCCCTTTTTTCGATCTTCTCGGCGAAGTACGTCTTCGCCACGGCGCCGAACATCTGCTGAGGGGACTTGCACGTGGAGATGTTGGGCAGAATGTCCGGCCAGAAATGCTCGGCATACCTGATCCATCCGGGGGAGCAGCTCGTGAACAAGGGAAGCGCCACAGGCTTCTTTTCCACCAGCGCGCCCTTGAGTCGCGTCAGCAGCTCAGTGCCTTCCTCCATGATTGTGAGGTCCGCCGTGAAGTTCGTGTCGAACACGCGGTCGAACCCCATCTGGCGCAACGCGGTCACCATTTTGCCCGTCACAAGAGTCCCGGCAGGATAGCCAAAGCACTCCCCCAGCGCGGCGCGGATGGCCGGTGCGGTCTGCACCACCACGGTCTTCTTCGGGTCGTCGAGGGCCTCCCACACGCGGGCTATCTCGTCGCGCTCACTGATAGCGCCGACGGGGCATACCGCCGCGCACTGTCCGCACTGCACGCAGACCACCTCAGACAGCGGCTGCGCAAACGCGGGGCCGATCATTGCTTTGAAGCCTCTTCCCTGCGGGAAGATTGCGCCCACTCCCTGCGTCTCCCCGCACACAGTGACGCAGCGCCTGCAGGAGACGCACTTTGCCGTGTCGCGTACGAGGGCGGGGGTGCTTGCGTCAGTCATGCGCCTGCTCTTCGCCCCGGCGAATGTGATCTGGCGGATTCCTAGGTCACTTGCGATGGCTTGCAGCTCGCAGTCAGCGCTCCGGTCGCACGTCTGGCAGTCTCCCTCATGATCCGAAAGGATAAGCTCGAGGATTGTCCGCCGCGCCTTGCGGGCCCGCGCTGAGTTCGTCTGCACCTCCATGCCGTCTGCGGCTACGGTGACGCAGGAAGGCATCAGGGTCTTGGCTCCCTTCACTTCCACCAGGCACACCCGGCAGCTGCCGATGGCCTGCACGTTTTTCAAGTAGCACAGGGACGGTATCTTGATCCCTGCCAAGCGGGCGGCTTCCAGAAGGTTCGTCCCCGCTGGCACCTCGATCTTCCTGTTGTCGATGGTCAAAGCTGGCATCTCAGTTGGCTCCTTTTTCCCGATAGTCGCATCGCAGGCATCGCTTGCTCTCTGCAAGCGCAGTCGCGCACGGCAGAGTCAGCTCAACCTCGGCAAAGCTACCTTTGCGCTTTGCAACCGGGATGAGCTTCACTGTTGGCCGTTCCCCCATGATCGGGTCGGCATCCGGATCGAAGAACGCGTCGGATTGCCGGTATGTCCGCCAGTGAGCGTGCGCTTCCCCGCTCAGGTATGCATCGATGCCCGCCGCCGCTCGCTCTCCGGCGGCGATTGCCTCCACCACGGACGAGGGGCCGCTGACCGCGTCGCCGCCAGCAAACACCCAATCCACGGAGGTCTGTCCCGTCACGGGGTCCGCCGACAGATATTCACGCTCGTTCTGTTTCGGCGCCATTCCATCGAAGAGGGCAGACGGCACGAGTTTTTGTCCGATTGCCGCGACTACCATGTCTGCTTCCAGGATGAAGTCGTTCTCACCCTTCGCAACGGGCTTCCTGCGGCCGGTCCGGTCGAAATCCCCAAGGTCCATGGTTCGAAACTTCACCGAGGTGAGTTTCTCCCCCTTGCGCACCAGCTCCAGCGGCGCCGCGAGGAACTCGAACTTCACCCCCTCTCGTTCGGCTTCCTCCACCTCCTCCGCAAAAGCCGGCATCTCAGCCTTCGTGCGCCTATAGACGACAGTGGAGCTCTCAGCGCCCAAGCGCAAAGCCGTACGCGCCGCATCAACGGCGGCGTTCCCGCCGCCGATGACAACGACCTTTTCCCCGACCTTCGCCTTGCCTGTGAGGTTGTATTCTTTGAGGAATCCAAGTGCGTCCACGACGCCCTGGCCGTCTTCCCCCTTCATTCCCAGGCTCAAACCCTGCGGAGCACCCACGCCGATAAAAACGGCTTCGTAGCCCTGCTCCTTGAGGCCGGGAAGCGTGAAGTCGGTCCCGAGCTTTTTCTTCGTCTTGATGGTCACACCTGTGCCGGCAATCATGTCGATTTCCCGGTCCAGGATTTCGCGGGGCAGCCGATACGCTGGTATGGCCTGCCTGAGCATACCGCCCGGCTTGCTCTCCGACTCGAATACGGTTGGCTTGTAGCCAAGTCGTGCCAGGAAATACGCGCAGGAAAGACCTGCCGGGCCTGCTCCGACAATCGCGATCTTGCGCTTTCCATTCTTCCCGTCGGCAATCGAGTCCGGCAGCTGCGGGGTCTTCTCCTGGTCGTAGAGGAACCTTTTCACCGCGCGAACGGACAGCGGCTCGTCCAGTGTGGACCTTCTGCATTTGCCTTCGCAGGGATGGAAGCACACGCGGGCGCAGACGCCGACGAACGGGTTGCGTTCTCTGTGCAGCTTGAGGGCTTCGTTGTAGCGCTTCTCACCGGTGAGGCTCACGAAGCCCGGCACGTCCACGCCCGCGGGGCATGCGTTCTGGCAGGGGGCGCGAACCAGCTCGGCGCACACGCCGGCACGGCACTTCTTGTCCCGGATGTGCTCCTCGAACTCTTCACGGAAATAGCGGATGTTGGAAAGGATGGGATTGGGAGCGTTCTGGCCAAGGCCGCAGAGCGCCGTGTCCTGGATCGTCTTGCCCAGGTCGATCAACCGCTCGATATCTCCTTCCTCTCCCTTGCCGGCGCAGATCCTGTCCAGGATCTCGAGCATCCTGCGCGTTCCGATCCGGCAAGGTGTGCACTTTCCGCACGACTCGTCCTGCGTGAACTCGAGGAAAAACCTCGCCATGTCCACCATGCACGAATCCTCGTCCATGACGATCATTCCGCCGGAGCCCATGATGGCACCCAGCTGCGTGAGGGACTCGTATTCCACAGGGACGTTCAGGTGCTCCTTGGGGATACAGCCGCCGGACGGCCCGCCCATCTGAACCGCCTTGAACTTCTTTCCTCCCGGGATCCCACCCCCTACGTCGTAGATGATTTCCCCGAGTTGGACGCCCATATTCACCTCGACGAGGCCAACGTTGTTTACTTTGCCGGTCAGGGCAAAGATCTTCGTGCCAGGGCTCTTCTCTGTTCCGACTGATCTGAACCACTGCGCGCCGTTGGCAATAATGAGGGGAACGTTCGCCAAGGTCTCCACGTTGTTGAGCACCGTTGGCTTGTCCCAAAGACCGGCGTCCGATGGGAAAGGCGGCCGCGGCCGCGGCTCCCCGCGCTTCCCCTCGATGGACCGCATGAGCGCCGTCTCTTCACCGCAGACAAAAGCTCCTGAGCCGTGTGCGATTTCCAGGTCGTAGTCGAAGCCCGTGCCCAGGATGTCCTTGCCCAGGAGCCCACGCTCCCTGCACTGGCCCAGGGCAAGGGTCAGCCGCTCGATGGCAAGCGGGTACTCGGCCCTACAGTAGATATAGCCCTGGTGCGCACCAATTGCCCGGGCGCCGATGATCATGCCTTCGATGACCGCATGCGGATCGCTTTCCAAGACGCTCCTGTCCATGAATGCGCCCGGATCGCCCTCATCCGCGTTGCAAAGGAAATATTTGACCTCTGACTTCGACCGGGAGGCGAAGTCCCACTTCATTCCGGTGGGGAACCCGGCGCCGCCCCGGCCGCGAAGGCCGGATTTCTTGACCTCATCGATTATCGTTTGCGGGCTCATTTCCAGGAGCGCCTTTGCGGTTGCGATATAGCCGCCCCGGCCGATGTACTCCTCGATACTCAGCGCGGAGATCCTGCCTTTGTTGTGCAAGACGCGCAGATTTTGCCTGGCAAAGAACGGGATGTCGGCGTAATGGGGGATCACGGCCTGAGTGACGGGATGGCGGAACATCAGCCTCTCAACGGGCCTTCCCTTCAGAACGTGCTCTTCGACGAGCTCTGGCATGTCCTCGGGGGTGAGCTTCTGGTAGAAGAAGCCGCCAGGGTACACCACCATGATCGGGCCACACGCGCAGAAGCCGTTGCAGCCGGTCTGGACTACCGCCACTTCTCCCGCCGCGCGCGCCTCGTGCATGTCCTCGATGGAGACGGCGTCGGTGAGCTCGCGCGCCGCCAGCTCCTTGAGGAGAGAGTCGCGCACTTTTTCCGCCCCTGAGGAAACGCACCCGGTGCCGAAACACATCAATAGGTGCATTCGCGTGGTCTTCATGCTCTTGCCCTCCCCTGCTTCTTCTCAGCGTCCGAGGGCTCGTTGCCCACATAGACGACGTATGCGTTTGCCGCCTTGCCCGCCAGGGTCTGGCGGAGGACTTCCTTGACGGTCTTTCCGTCCAGGTGGCCGTACAGAATCGGCTCGCCGCCCAGCTTTTCAACGGTCATGACGGGCTCGTGCTCGCAAGCGCCGATGCACCCCGAGGTAGTGAGCCTGACGTCGGTGCGCCCCGTTTTCTCAAGCTCCTCGGCAAGGGCGTTCACCACATCGCGCGCGCCACTTGCAATCCCGCAGGTTCCCATGTGGACGGTAAAGCACATCGTGTAGCCGTCTTCACGTAAGGCGGTCTTCTTCTGGGCCTCCTCGCGGATGGCCATGATGTCCTGGAGGCTGCGTATCTTCTTCGTCTCAGCCATGGACTTTCACTCCCTTCTGTGCGGCAGGGCGCCGCGTTCCTCGCGATGTTGCGCGCTGCGGCGGCTTGTTCGCCGACGCTGACTTCTTGTGCGCGGGTTTCTTTTCCGCCGCGACCGGCTGTGCATAGCGCGCCAGGATCTCGCGGATCTTTGCCGGGCGCACGCGCTTGTAGACCTCTTCGTCGATGCACACCGCGGGGGCCAGTCCGCACGCGCCAAAGCAGCGTGCCACTTCCAGGCTGAACATCCCGTTTTTCGTGGTTTCCCCCACCTCGATGCCCAGCTCCTTGCGCATTGCTTCCAGTACCTGCTTGCCGCCGCGCACATAACAGGCAGTCCCCAGGCAGACGCGGATCACGTGCTTCCCGCGGGGCTGCGTCGAGAAAAATGCGTAGAAGCCGACCACTCCCGCCACTTCGCTGTAAGATTTGCCCAGGGAAAGAGCGATTGTCTTCAGCACGGCTTCCGGCAGATATCCGTAGATGCCCTGCGCCATCTGCAGCACGGGGATGAGGTTACCGGGCCTTCCCCGGTACTCCGTCAGTACTTCGTCGAGCCGTTCCCTCAGCTCGGCATCGGTCGCCTGCCCGCAGCGGCAGGCGGATGCATCAGTCGCCTCGTTCATGCTGTTCTCCTCTCCTATCCTTTCACATTCAGGGCATCCAGCCCCTCGGCTATCTTTTCGCGCATGCGCTTGGCCAGGCTGATCTCACCTCGCTGGCCTGCCGGCATTGCGCGGGCAATATCGGCCGTGCTGACCCGCCACTCGCGATCGGCGACCCGTAGGCAGGACCTCAGCTCAACGCCGGGGTTCGTGCACACCACCGAGGCAAGCGTCCCAGCCAGATCCCCGAGCGGGCTTCTGTCCACGCTGGAAAGCGTCATCCGGGCGCTGACGGACAATCCTCCCAGCGGAGATCTGCCCAGGCGGAAGCTTCCGCCCGCCTGCTCGGCACGGAACTTGAACAAGCTCAGGCCCAACCCGGTCCGTTTTCCCTCCTTCGTCGTAAAGAAGGGATCCGTCGCTAGATCATCCGAGACACCGAGGCCAGGTCCGTCGTCTTCCACGCACACGGTCATGCTGTCCTCAGACGGCTTCTCCTCCAAAGAAACGCTAATCACCGCGGCCCCCGCCCTGATGGAGTTCTCCACAAGGTCGAGGATGTGCAGCGAGATCTCACGCAAGGGAGCACCTCCTGCCGTGCGAGCCGTGAATCGCCATCGCGAGCTCGCAGAAGACGGGTTCCCGCACATCCAGAACGGTGAAGCCCGTGCCGATGTCGGAGAGAAAGTGGCCGTCGGATGAGCACAAAAGAGGAATGCCGTACCCCCAGAAAGCCGCGGCCTTGCCTTTCGTTACCCCCGCGGCTGACACTTCCAACCCGTCGAAAGGAACGTCGCTCGGAAGGAAGCCGAGCTGGCCCGGAACGCTAAAGCTCCGCCTGTCGATGTGCGCGGCCACGGCAAGCCCTCCATGCCGATGGATCAGCGCAACGGTCTCCCCGAGATCAAACAGACTTGCAGAGGCAAGCATCCTCGTTTCGATGCCGGTGGTGTTGCCCTCCGCGTCAACCAACTCCTGCTCAGGCGTCCGCCGGCCCGCCGCGGAAGCGTTTGGAAGAAGAGGCCGCCACGGGGGAAGCCCATCGCGCACGTCGTCCGATGCGGCCAGAGCCGCTGCTTCATCCGGAAAGAGCCCAAGGACGTGGACCTCCTCACGCGTCGTGATCTCCATGCCTGCGATGACTGCGGGTCCGTCCAGGGCCTCGGATGCCTGACGGACCGCCCACGCATTTGCTGCGCTGTTGTGATCACACACCGCTATCACCGCCATCCCTTTTTCCATGGCTTCGCGGACGATCGCCGGCGGCCTCATGTGGCGGGATGCACAGGGAGAGAGCACCGTGTGGATGTGTAGGTCGGCCCCGCATCGGATCATTCCCTCATTTCCCTCGAAGTCCCATTTCGTAGAGCTTTCCGGCAACATCGAACGTCGATTCGCCCGTCGTGAAGAGACTGACTTTTTCGGCAACCGCTTTTGCGCGCACGTCTTCGGGCGGCTTCATCCCCGAGGCAAAGATCACCGCCTTCAGTCCTGCGTGGACCGCGACAGCAACGACGTTCATGTGCACCTGGATGGTGATGAGTAGTCCCCCGGCCGGGGCGTTGGCAAGAACGTCGCTGAGGAGGTCCGAGGCATGGGCCCTGTCCATGTTTCCGGCTTCCTCAGCAGAGAGCTCATGGGTAAGATTCTCCAGGCCGAGCGCCGTAGCGATCTGTTGCAGGTTCATGGTGTGTTCTCCCTATAGGGACAGTCACTTTGCGCTGCCCGGCCCAGCACCAGGTCCTCCGCGAAAGCCGCGCAGGAAGGCGCGCCGCAGGAGCCGCAGTCTCTCCCCGGCAAGGAACGAATCTCTTTGTCGATCTGGGAGAGCTTCAGCATTGCCTGGGCCATGTCCACGTCCAGTCTCACGCCGGGGCGTTGACGGAACGGCCGGGCGCGCGCGGCGATCCCCGCCGGCTCACCACGGCATTCCACGTTCCACGCCGGGCCTGCGATGACAGGATAAGGGCAAATCAACGGCGACGCCGAGCAACCGCCCGCGCAGAGACGAAGGTCCAGCACAGAGACCTCGCCCAGCGCCCCCGTCTCAGCCGTGGAAAGCGCCCGCATCACGCCGCGCACGCCGCTTGCCGCCGCTTCGCCTGGGGCAGGCGTCCCGCGGGGGCCCGCAATCAGCTCTGACTCGCGCTCCACGGATAACGCGCCTAGGTGCGCAAGGATGGCCGTTTTCAGCGTCCCAGGGGCTATCACCGTGAGCCTGTCCGTAAGGCTGGACCGCTTGCACGCCGCGTATTGCCCCGGGCATGCAGCCACGAGGAACACGGAGCGCAAGGGGAACTCTTCGCCGGCCGTCTCGGCGGAAGACCGCAGGAGCGAGAGATGTGGGATGAGGGATGGGAACCGGCTCTCGATCAAGGACACAGCTGGCGGACAGAGGGGCGGTATTCGCGGCACGGGGAGCTTTCCTGACCTGGCCTCGCGCCTGGCCTCGGCAAGAAGGGACTCATCCCACTCGTCGAGCAGCCGAACCTCGGCAAACCCCAGATCGCGAAACACCGCAAGCACTCGTAAAGGAGAGCGCACCGGGAACGCCGCCAGGAATCCGCGGGGAATCAGTAGGAGCGCGCCTTCCGGGATTGGCGGCAAAGCGGCTGCTGAATCCCGAATGCCGAACACAGCGTCCGGGCACTCTTCGATGCATGCCGTGCACCCGATGCAGAGGTCGTCCAGGAGCAGCGGCTGGCTATCACGCACACGCAGGGCTCCAACGGGACAGGCGAAGACGCAGCGCCTGCAGCTCCTGCACCGCGAGCCTTCCATTCCGAGCGGAACCACGACCGGCTCTGCCTGCGTCTCACCGGCCTCGCCAAAAAGAATCGTCGACTTGATGAGAGTGCCCCGCCCGACCCTCGTTTCGATTTGGAAGCGGTCGCTGCTGCGACGAATGTTCGGGAGGCCGAGCCCAGCCCCGAACCCCATCTGCCGCGCCTGGTCGGAAGCCGTGGACCAGCCTTCCCGCATGGCAAGCTCCACATCGGGGATCCCGGGGCCCTCGTCCGCCACCTCCAGGTCGAGCTTTGTTTCATCCACTCGGGCCCACAGCGTGCCGCAACGGGCGTGAATGACCACGTTCATCTCCGCCTCGTAGGCGGCGATCATGGCGCGGCGAAGCGCAGGTCCGTCCACGCCCAGCTTGGCCAGTTGATCCTTCAGTTTCCGGGTCGCAAGGCCAGCAGAATCGAAGTCCCCGCCTGCAATACGGAAGCTCAGTGTGATCACGCGTGCGCCTTTTCGCGGCTCAGGCATTCTGCGGCTTTCAAAGAAGTCCGCTCGAGCCCTGTCGGGGAAACGAGCAAAGCGGTTCCCGCGGTACGCGCATGCGAAACGAGTTCAGGCGCAGGTTCGCAGCCGTCCACGAGGCAGATCCCTGGAACGTCCATGAGATCCGCCACACGGATGAGCTGCGCGTTGTTCAGCGAGGTAACCAACAGCACGTCAGGAGCGGCATTTGCGATCAGGTCACTCATGGTTTGGCCGCCGTAGACGAAAGCGATGTTCGTGTTCCCTGAGCCTCTTGGAACGACCAGCCGGGCTTCGATAGCGCTCGCAAGATCTTCGATTTTCATGGAAGCTTTTGCTCTCTTGAGAGTTCAAGCTTTGAGTTGCAAGCGGCATGCCAATCGTGAAAGAAATCTCGATGAAAACCGAGCCCTTCGAGATTTGAGTATCACAAAAAGATTAAACTATTGCTCTGTAAAGAAATGTCGTTTCAAGCATCATAGTGCCGTGCGTGGGGCAATTCCGGCTCGACCGCCCTTAGCGAAGACCAGAGGAGAGCTGCTTGGGTCCAATTCACCCATGGGCGATTTGTGCACGCGAAATAGGGGAGTACCGGCCTATAGATACAGGGGCGTCACTTCGCCCTTCGACCAGGCATCCGATCCCAAGCAGGTACAGGCCGGGCCTTAACCTTGCTCATCGCAGCTTCGAACTTGGCCAACACATCTTGCCTGGTCTTGTGCGCAATAAGCGAGTGAAGTAACGGCTGCTCTCGAGTTCGCCCAGCTCCTTGGCGAACGCGTACATCGCGAATTGGTTGATCGAAACCCCCTGCATTGCCGAATGCTTCTCGATCCGGGCCTTTAGGTCCTCCGGTACACGAATGGTCAAAAGATTGCGTCCTTTAGCCACGTATCTTCCTCCATTCCCCTTTCACCTTAAAAGAGACCTTCTAATGCGCTTGGAGCATTTTTTCACCCGAAGTAAAGGCTTACGAAGGCGCAATGCAGGGTCCCCTCAGAAATCGGATTCTAAAGCAGGCTAATGATTTTCAAATCGTTACAAAGGAAGTATG
>Ga0326727_10004924_pt1 | contig 39027 bp, 34 predicted proteins | sample MB2enrmetagenome_FD_207643 | JGI IMG/M metagenome (GOLD analysis project Ga0326727, IMG submission 207643) | Lab enriched peat soil microbial communities from McLean, Ithaca, NY, United States - MB29MY | ecosystem: Environmental > Terrestrial > Soil > Wetlands > Peat | place: USA: New York...
ATCTTGCACGATTCATGCACGGGCGCTGCTCCGATCGCTGGAAGAGCAACCGCAAAATGCAGTAGAATCAAGCGGATAGTTCATGTCGGGGCGTAGCGCAGCCTGGTAGCGCGCCTGCCTTGGGCGCGGACCGACCGACTCCAACGGCTCCATTCTCTACTTTGACTTCTCTGTGTTTTCAGTAATTTGGGGAATCTGCTTTTCGCTCAAAGCTAACCCCAATGGCATGAATACATCGGATTCTGGCACAGTTTTGGCACAGGGGACGCGCCTGCTTTTGTAGCAGCGGGGTGAATCCCTTACGGATGATTTGCGTCTACTCTTAGGGATGCAAAGAGTAGAGCCTTGCCGCTAGGCTTCTCACTGCCGCCACTAGGTTCCACTGTTACGAAGACGGCGTCGATTTGCTCCAGCGTCTTGGCATCGTCAAATCTGAGGACCCAGCGCTTTTTAGCTGCGCTGTCTTGGTAAAAGATACCGAGGTTTAGCGCCTGGGTCTTGTCTGGACCACGGCGTCCCCATACTTGAAACGTGCTGGCCGTCTGTACCCCGGGCTCCTGGTTCAAATCATAGGCATAGAAGATTAGAGACTTTCCCTTGGTATAGAAAACACGCCCGTATGGTTTTTGCGTCGTTCCGCTGCGCGCGATGTCGTATACCTCCGCGATGTAAAGATCTCGCGCTCCCATTAACTCGCGAATATCTCGGTCATGACTTAGCAATTCTTCTTGTCGTTCAATTGTTTGATTCCGATCACCAAGTTGGCGAGAAACGTCATTGATCTGGGCCTCCAGACTTGTCGCCAGGAGTTGATCTTGTAGCCGTTGCTGCTGCGCTGACTCAAGGTCCCCCAATGCCTTTTGGAGAGATGCCTCGGCCGCATCCAGCTTTTGCGCCAAATCAGCTCGCTCGTCCTTGAAGCGCTGCTGTTCTACTTGGTCGCTTTGAAGCGACTGTTCCAAATTGTCTTGAGTGCTCTTTATCGCGCTCAGGGCGCTCGCCTGTTGTTCGGCTTGCTTTCGCAGGTTGGCAATGACCTTATCGCGGTCGATGAGCTGAGCTTTCAACATCGCGCGCTCGTGGCCAATGTCACTCATCTTTTGTTCGAGCACGTCCACTTGCGCGTGAGCGCTGCTTGGTATTCCTTGGGTGAGTTGAGGTGTACGGGTTCTGCCCACGCGGTACGCATAGATTGCCAGCGTGACAGTAAGCAAAATACACGCAGCGAACGGCATCCAGACGTAGTTCCAACTTAGAAAGGCGCGTGACTGGCCGTTCCGACTCGGCTCAAGTCTGGCCACCCGCACGTGATTCTCTTCTGCGGGATCCAATTCACGCAACCTTCGTTCCCGCGAGAGGCGTTCAAAGAGCGCCACCTCGGCTGCCGCGTCAGCGGCAGGGTCGTTTTTAGCTTCCGCATCGAATGAATCAGGAGCAAACAGCGGTATCGCTTTATCAACGAGCACGTGGAATTCCTTCAGAGTGTCTCGGCATTGACCACAAACTGCGAGGTGTACATGTAGTTTGTTCTGCTCTTCATCGGTGAGGTCGCCTGAAGTAGAAAGAGCACACAGCTTGACAAATTCGTCATGCGGTTCTTTGTATGAACCCTGGTTTGATCTCGGATTGTCGTAACTATTTCCCATACGCCTCACGTCTTGTGAACCTTGTCGCCAAAAAATGCCCTCCTGAGCTTTCGAAGCCCCCGATAATAATGGTGTCTTACATTCCCATGGGGCTGATCAGTCTTGACGCTAATTTCTTTAAGCGTATACCCTTCAAAGAAATGGAGCTCCAAAGTCTCGCGCTGCTCATTTGATAAATCTTTGAGCGCCTTTAGCAGCCCTGTCTTGCTCAAAACTGCTTCAGCGGAATAGTCGTCCTCCGTTGTCAATGAGCCGATTGTCCTAGCAGCCTCGTCATTTAAGTCTTTGCATGTGTAAAACTGGCGCGTTGTAAGGTATCGCACGCGTTGGATGGATCGTCGGTATGCCATCTGAACAATCCAAGAACGAGCCGAACTCCTAGCGCTGTCATACACGGTGCGCTTACGATAAAGGCATAGAAACACTTCCTGAACCAGATCCTCGGCCTCGGCGTCATTTCGTATAATCCTTCGTCCTACGCTTCGGACCAGACCCACGTACCGCCGGAACAAGAGAGCAAGGGCTTCCTTGTCATCCTCCCGAATTCGGGCCATCAATGCTTCGTCGGTGAGTTTTGCGGACGCGGTAGGATCGCGCTGGTTTGCATCAGGGCTGAGTGGTTTCATTGCGCCCAGCGACAAGGTCGAAAAGCGTGATGTGGCAGATGAACTCATCCTTGACTCGGAACACCGCTGCGAAGCGCGATTCCGCCATACACCGAGAAATCCGATCGGACGACCCTCGAACCGATTCGAAGTCTTTCGGTCAACATACAGCTTGAACAATCAGCTGAAAAGACCTTTCGACGTGTACAGTGAGAATAAATGTGGGCAAGAATTAGCTTTGGCATGGTACAAACCTGCGACCTGATGCGTACACAAACGGAATCCGTCACATAGGATTCGAGGTCGCCTGAGAATTCCGCCAACGTTCATCTTTTCACCACTTCTAGCAAGACAAAATCAGGTTGTCGTTTGTTCCTAAGTATTCCGCGGCGTCATGAATTTCTCCGCTTCACGTCAGGAATCCCACTTCCTTTCAGATACGCATCCAAGATCGCAAAAGCACTCTCTATTGCTCCCGACAAGCCACGCTCTTTGGCAAACGCATCGTGTGGCTTCTGCCAACCTGTGGGTGGCTGAGGGAGTCCTTTCGGCACAGCGTGAGTTCCCCGGCGACTCCATCCGGCTTTGTGTCTGCTTCGATCGATCGGCCGGACTTGCTGCAAGCCTCGCTCCACACCCCGTCAACTTTCAGTTGCCTGCTGACCGCATTCGGTAATGGAATCTATTCGCCTTTTGTTCGCCACTGGATTAGACTCCTTCATTATGTCGAAACCTGGGTGGTACGGTCACGATCGCTGAAACACACGGCCAACCGCCGCAACTCGACCAGCTTTCTTATCTCTAATGGATATCGCTCCAATTTCCACAGTCGAATATTCAGTTAACGGTTTTCTTCTGCACCGTCACGGTGTAAGGTGGTGCATCATAGTTTGCGGAGTGTTGCGCATGGCTTCGGCGAAAAAAGCACGAAAGACCAGGCCACGCCACGCACCACGCATCTCTGTGACCTTTCCGCCCGACCTATACGAAACCCTCGAAGACCTCGCGAATAAGAAAAAGGTTTCAATTGCCTGGGTTGTGCGTGAAGCTTCTGAGAAATACGTGGCCGATCAATGGCCCCTGTTTGCAAAAAGACAGCCATGAGTCAAAACTTTCCCCACAAACCGCCTCCTGTGGATAACCGTGATAGGAACTCCCTCCTGCACTTCGGGATAACAGGTAAATCGATGTTCCTATCTCTTCGATACTGCACTAAACCGGCCGCGTGGCGCGACCTAAAGGATGCTCATTGAGACCCCGCTTTGCAGTCGGAGGAAAAGCCGTGAACGGAAGCGGTATCGGTCCTGTCAACAGTAGCAGACGGTCGGCGCACCAACGTGATTCGCAAACTCATAGCGGCCGATTTACAGAACTTGATCCCGACAAACTTCGCGGCGGCTACTACACGTCGCCCGAGATAGCGGCGTGGCTCGCCAAATGGGCAATCCGCCGCCGAACAGACGCCGTCCTGGAGCCGAGCTGTGGCAACGGCATTTTTCTGGAGGCCGCTGCACTGAGGTTTGCCGAACTGGGCTCACCCACGTCCACAATCGCAAACAAAATTACCGGAATCGAAATCATTTCTACCGAGGCAGAGAATGCACGAACTCGACTTATCCATCAACTCGGCCAACGCAGTCGCGACACGGTTGAGATAGGAGATTTTTTTGCTTGGTGGCAGCGCTCATCGCGGCCATCCTTTGACGCAGTTATCGGCAACCCGCCCTTCATCCGCTACCAAAGTTTCCCCGAGCCGCACCGGACTCGCGCTATGCAGATGATGGCCGAGTTAGGCATGAAACCAAATCGGCTAACCAATATCTGGGTGCCGTTTGTCGCCGCCGCTGCCGCAAGCCTTCGGGCTGGCGGCCGACTTGCTTTTGTACTTCCGGCCGAGCTACTGCAGGTGAGTTACGCAGCACAGCTGCGCTCCTTTCTGACTGAACGTTTTACCCGCATCGACATTGTCGCCTGTAATGAACTTTTCTTCCGGAATGCCGAACAGGAAGTCGTGCTACTTCTCGCAGACGGAGCGCTGCCCGCGGCTTTGGCTAACAACGAGTGTCGGGTGACGATGACGGAAGCGCACACCGTCGCCGAAATAACTGACCGCGCACCGGACCGCGTTCTCGCAAACGCTGCGCCCAAGACGATTCACCATGATGATGAGAAATGGCTCAAATACTTTCTGACCGAGAGCGAGATTACTTTCATGCGGAAATTGCGCGCGACTCCGGTCACGACCACGCTAAACACACACGCGAGCGTCGATGTCGGTGTGGTCACTGGCAAGAACGAATTTTTTGTTCTTACCTCCGAGCAGATCGATGAGCTTGGGCTCGCTGACTACACAGTGCCGCTAGTTTCGCGATCCGCCCACTTAAAGGGCGCGCGCATCAAGACTGCCGAATGGCGGAGTCTTGCTGGCGCGAGCGGGCGCGTCCATCTCTTGAATCTCGCTCCGCTTAACGGATCGAAGCTTTCGAAATCCTTAGCTACATATATCCGGCTCGGCGAAACCAACGCAATCCACAAGGGCTACAAGTGCTCCATCCGCGCTCCCTGGTATGCCGTGCCGTCAGTCTGGATACCCGATGCTTTTGTCTTCCGCCAGATTTACGATTTTCCGCGTGTGGTTTTGAACCAAGCGAAAGCGACCTCCACTGACACCATTCATCGCCTGACGTGTAAAGCAAAGCCTGAGCGCGTTCTGAGCAATATCTATACACATCTCACTGCCGCCTCAGCCGAAATCGAGGGGCGCAGCTATGGCGGCGGAGTACTGGAGCTGGAGCCAACCGAGGCCGAGCGCCTTCTTGTCCCAGCAAGTCTTGCGGCCGCACTGCCTCTTGCTGAGTGCGACCGTCTGATCCGCACCGGCCGTCTCGACCAAGTTCTCGCCGAGAACGACCGCCTGATTCTCAAAGAAGGGATGGGCCTCTCTCAGGCTGAGTGTGTCATGCTGCGCAACATTTGGGAAAAGATGCGCGACCGCCGACAGGCGCGTCGTCGCAAAAACAACTTGACCCAGGAGAACCCCGCTGCATGACCGACGATGCAGTCAAGGCCGCTGCGCTTGCCCGCGTTGCGGAACTTGTCCAAAGCTTTCGCCGCAACGAGGCCGACCATCTACTGGCCAATTACAACGAAACCCAAGCGCGTACTGATTTCGTCACGCCTTTGCTGGAGGCCTTCGGTTGGGACGTTCACAACACCAAGCGCCAACCACTTGCCCTTCGTGAAGTGATCGAGGAAGCAACCGTCGAAGTCGGCGAGGAACGCCTCTCCAAGAAACCGGATTACGAGCTCCGGCTTGCACGCCAACGTAAAATGTTTATCGAAGCCAAAAAACCAAGCGTGCATATCGATCGTGATCGAGGACCCGCCTTCCAAACGCGGCGCTATGGCTACTCGGCGAGCCTTCCCATCGCTATCTTGACTAACTTTCATCAGCTCGCCATTTACGATTGTCTTTCAGCCCCGGGCGAGGGTGACGAGGCTCATGTTGCCCGCCTCCACTTATTGAGGTATGAGGAATTCGAGGCCCGTTTCGATGAGCTGTGGGAATTCCTCTCGCGTGACACAGTTTATTCCGGCGCTTTCGACAAGCGCTTCGCCGTCGGTGTCACGCGTCACGGAGCGCAGCAGTTCGATGATTATTTCCTGCGTCAAGTCCGTGAGTGGCGAGCGCGCCTTGCTGCGGACATTCATGCGAACACGCCCGATCTCAGCCCCTCCGAACTGACCTATGCGGTTCAGCTTTTCCTGTCGAGAATTGTGTTTCTCCGTATCTGCGAGGACCGCGATATTGAAAAATACGAGACCCTCAAGAATCTCGATCGTCCGAGGACTTTCGCTGCCCTCATGGGCATGCTCAAACGGGCCGATGATTTCTACAATTCAGGTTTGTTCCGTCTCCTTGATGACGAACGGCTGGGCATTCGCATCAGCGATGGCACCCTTCAGAGCATCATCAGCGAACTGTATTACCCGCAAAGCCCTTACACCTTCGCCGTCGTCGAGACTGAAGTGCTGGGCGAAATATACGAGCAATTCCTCGGCGAGGTAATCACGGTCGCTGACGGGAATATCGAAATCGTGAGCAAGCCGGAGGTGCGCGAAAGCGGCGGTGTTGTTCCAACACCGCGTTATATTGTCGATGCCATCGTTGAGCGCACTCTCACTCCTGCGATAGCCGGTAAGAGCCCAACCGAGTTGTCAGAATTTACCGTCGCCGACATCTGCTGTGGCTCTGGGATATTTCTATTGTCGGCATATGAGCAGCTACTAGATCACCATCTCACTTGGTATCTTGCGAACAACCGGGAGAACCATGTCGGACGGACAATCTATGATGCAGGAGCGGAGCGATGGCGGCTGACCTTCGATGAAAAGCGCCGTATTCTGCTAGCGCATATACGCGGCGTGGACATCGACGCCAACGCCGTTGAAGTTGCACGATTCAGTCTTCTCCTAAAACTCATCGAAGACGAGACTGCGCCTGTCCTCAAGGAGTTTGTTGCCCGTCATAGAACTACCGCTCTCCCCGCGCTCGACAGTGGAATCCGGTGCGGGAATAGCTTGGTCAGCCGTGCGGAATGGATTGCAGCTTGCGGCGCACTCGCGACCGATCTCGCCAACAAGGTCAACCCCTTTACCTGGACAGACGAGTTTCCTGCCGAGATTGCTCGTGGGGGGTTCAACGTGATTGTCGGCAATCCACCCTACATACGCATACAGAACATGACGGTATATTCGCCCGAGGAAGTTGCATATTATCAAAATGCACGTTCCCCCTACTCAGTCGCCCAGCAAGACAATTTCGACAAGTACGCGATTTTCATCGAGCGAGCTCTCACTCTCGTTGGCCCCAACGGCCGCCTCGGCTTTATCGTGCCCCACAAATTTATGACCATCCAAGCGGGCCGCGCCTTGCGTCGTCTAATAGCTGCGGGCAGATTCCTCGAAAACGTAGTGCATTTTGGTGTCAAGCAGGTGTTCGGACCGGGCACGTCCAACTACACCTGTATCCTGGTCATGAACCGTGGCGGGTGTGATGCTGTCCGTTTTGAGCAGGTAGGACCGCTAGAGGCTTGGCGTTATGGAAGGTTAGGAACGATCACCCAGATTCCAGCAGACGAACTCACTGAAGAACCATGGCAGTTCGCCGATGCTGAAACCCGCGCCCTGTTCGATCGAGTGCGCGCGGCATTTCCCAATCGACTCGATGCTCTCGCCGAAATCCTTGTAGGCGTTCAGACAAGCGACGACAGCGTCTACATTATCCATCCCGCTAACGAGAGCGCCAGCACAATAACAGGCCGCTGGAACGGGCGCGACTGGCCCATCGAGCGAGCCATCCTGCGACCCTGTTTGCACGATGTGCAGCTCACGGCCTATACCAGACCAGTTGCAAACGCGTGGATCATTTTTCCATATGACTTGGCTCCCGATCCACGGGACCGAGTCCGCGCGAGGTTGATCCAGCCAGCCGAGTTCGCGCGCCGCTTTCCGGCCTGCTGGGCTTATCTCAACGCCCGCAGAGCGGAGCTAGAGGATCGCAATATCACCGGCGGTGCCGCTGCCGACCGGCAATGGTATCAATACGGGCGCTCCCAAAGTCTTACGAAGTTCGATACGCCCAAGATCATCTTGCCGGTCCTCTCCACCGAACCGCGCTACAGCTTCGATGACACCAACACAATGATCACGGCCGGAGGCAATGGTCCCTACTACATGGTCCGGCCTCGCGACGAAGCGCGGATCTCCAATTACTATCTCCTTGCCGTCCTCAATCATCCTCTCAGCGAAGCTTTTATTCGCAAGAACACTAGCACCTTCCGGGGAGGCTACTACTCCCACGGAAAACAATTTATCGGAGTTCTACCTATTCCACTTCCGCCCGACCACGAACGTATGGCGATTGAGGAAATGGTCGGCGCGCTGATCGATGCGCTCGCTGCCGTGGCAGCCGCTCGCGCGCCGCACGAGCGAACGTTTCGAGCCCGAGCCGCTGCTGACCTGAGAAGTCAGATCGAGACACGCGTCTCAGCCGCGTTTGGACTATCCGCGATGGACATGGAAGTGGTCCGCGCGGTTCCAATTCCCGATTAAGTCAAGCCATTCCAGCCCGATCATCCTCCAGATCTGCGCACAGAAAGCGTGAGGCGACACGAAATGGTTTTCCGCCGCAGTCCAGGGAGGAATATGGCAACGACAAGGACCTCTTCAAACGATGCTGCGGTCAACGAATTGCGCGAGTTCAGCGAACCTACAGAGCGCGTTCGCTAGTTGCATCTGGCGAGGACTATGGCAATCAGGTTCCAAAAGGCGGGGGCTGCCGACCACGATCACAACGGCGCGGGCGCGAGAAGTCGCTACGTTGAGACGGTTCAAGCTGTAGAGGAATTCCATGCCGCGTGGCGCGTCTTCGGGAGAAGAAGTTGTCAGTGAGTAAATCACCACTGGGGCTTCCTGTCCCTGAAATTTGTCAACTGTTCCTACGCGGGCCTTCCTTAAGCGGCTGGACAAATCGGAAACCTGTGCGTTATACGGCGCCACGATAAGAATGTCTTCTAATTGAAGAGCGCGCCTATTATCCTGGGCGTCAACCCAAATCACCTCCGGACGCAGCAAACCCTCTACCAAGGCGACAATCCGCTCCACCTCTTCCGGCGAAGCATTTTGATTGCCCTCATGCTTGACCGGAACGAACCACAGACCGGCTGCTCCAACCCAAGGATGGCCTTCGATGCGCTGCCTCTCTAGCCCATCGCGCGATTCCAACCGCCCTTCATAGAACACCTCAGAAGTGAATTCGCAGATTTTCGGGTGCAGCCGCCATGTCTTCTCCAAAAATAATCCCTTGTTTGCTGGAATCGTCTTTGCCCCTGCCAGCAGATGCTCCAACGCCGACTTTTCCGCTCCTTCGGGATGACTTCCCCTAAGTGGTTGGTCCAACTGCTGTGGATCTCCCAATAGAATTACGCTCTTCGCCGCCTGCGCCACGGCCAGGACGTTTGCGAGTGCCATTTGCCCCGCTTCATCAACAACAAGGACATCGACCGCCTCAAGGAAATCTTCGCGTGACCACAGCCACGCTGTACCCGCGAGCACTTGCGCGCTGCCTCCACTAAGTGCTGCCAGTGCCTTTCCATTGTCTGTCGTCGCAGTGATGCCAGCAGGCAGGTCTTCTTTCGGTTTTTCGCTGACCTTTTGCCAGCACGAGACCCTCTGTAGCCCGACTTCCTGGGCGGCGTCCAAGACAGCGTTAAGCATGTTTCGGATTACCTTGTGACTGACTGCCGTTACACCTATCTTCTTGCCCTGGCGAATCAGTTCGCAAATCATCCTCGCGCCAGTATAGGTTTTCCCCGTACCGGGCGGCCCTTGAACCGGCAGAACCGAGCGGTCGAGCGATAAGGCAATCCGCTTGCCAGCGTCCAACGTGGATTCCCCCGATTTGACCAAGGTACCAGCAGCGCTAGCCAAACGAGGCGGCCGCTGCAGTAGGAGGTCGCGAGCGGCCCGGTGTGTCCCTGAGCCTTCTAGTCCATTGTTTTTCACCCATGTGCCGAGACGAAAAAGCGAGTCAGCCAGGGTTTCTGTCTTGGGACCTCTAACGTCAACGAAAACAGACGTTGGATGACTGCTCGCGCTCTTTGCTGTTTTCTTGATGTCGATCGTACGCTCCGCTAAGTCGATTGCGACCACCTCACCAACCTTTTCACTCCCTTTGCAGACAACATCTCCCGCACGAACGTCAGTTTCCTGTAGGTCAAAGACATAGCGGTCAGCCGGGAGTTTACCATCTAGGGCGAGCCGTCTGACAAAACGCAATCCCGCCAGGGCAGATCTTTCATCAAAGAGGTCTTCTTCCGCTAGATCCCTGAGCCGAAAGTACTCCCACCAATCTCCCTTGTCCTCACGCCGATGCCAATCCAGAAGATGAGCCAGCAGCCACCGTGCTGCTTCCTCCGGCGTCCGTCGCTCCGCGTCAATGGGAATGCCCTTAATCAAGTCCGCGACTAGCACAGCAATTCGCTGTTGCCGCTCGCTAACAGCTTCGGAGGGAGCCCCCTCTGACGGAGCAGGCCGTGTTATTTTCTTCCCCGCTTCCTCCATGGCTTCCCGCTCACGTTCCAACCAATCGCGCAGCGATCTCGTAGAGAAGCAGTCGTCGGAGTTATAACCCTCGACGGTTTTTCCCACGGCTTCGTCTAAGTCATGTGTTCTTCGGAGCTCAAGACTATGCTCGACCAGCCTCATCGCTTGGCGAGCTTCATCCAGCGGCACGCTACGTTCAAATTTGTGAAACACCTCTGCGGACTTCAAGGAATATTCTTCCACGCTGGCGCGAACGGCTTGCTTGAAGACCGTATGAAGATCAACGAACAATCCCGCGCGTAGCATTCGGTCAATTGCATCCTCGCGCGTTGCGTACCTGCCCATCATCCTTTTCAATGCTGCCGGTTCATACGATCCAAAGTGATACACATGCATTGCCGGATTCTTATCCCATCGTGCCATCACCAGGTCGACAAACCACTCGAAGGCATCCTTCTCTCCTTGTGCAGTTCTTGCCCACTTCCACTCATAGGCCGTGAGGCCTCTTTCATCTGTGGTCACAAAACCAAATAAGTATTCCCGGCCCCCGAACCCCACAAACGGATCGCCCTCCAGGTCAAAGAAAACATCTCCAGGCGAAGGCTCCGGCAAACGAGAAAGCCCGCGATCGTCTGCGATTTCAAGCATCTCACGCAGTGGCTGATTGAGATTACGACCGGCCACCTGCACACGCGCCTGCTCGCGAACTCGGACATATCCCTCTTTCGATCCATGCTCTGGGCGCTTCTGAAGCGGCAGGGGAAGTCTGGCTAACTGCTCGACCTTTGTTGTTTCCCAAGAGCGCAACTGTTTCCGTTGCACTGTGGTGATACCAGCTACCAACGACAAATGGTCGTCCTCGCGCCAGCGCCTATCACATTCCGACCACCAGCGGCACATCGAACAATGAGCGTTCGGCTCGGGATAGCTTGCGGAGCGCCCCGGCTCCCGATCGAGAGCTTTCTCCAACCGAGCCCTGATATATCTATAGTAGGCGGCGAAATCCAAAACTCGATATTGCTCGACTTGAAAGTCTTCTGTCGCCGGTACGACATACATCCAGTCCGGAAGCACTCCCTGAATTCTGGCCACGAGCTCTGAGTAGAGCGATAACTGAAGAATTGTCGCTGCCTTCGTTTCGCGAGCTAACTTACAGTCATAAACTTCGTACCCCCAATCCCCCAACCTGCTCGGTCGCTCGACTCGACGAAGCAAGTCCGACCGTCCGAACCAGCGCCCATCCGCGAGCGTCCCCTGGGCAATCACAGCGACGCCTTTCTCCATCGCAGCGCGGGTTTCGGCAAAAGCCCGCTCCTCACTATCCACATCACGTAAATTGACGACGGCTAATCCTGAATCTTCGAGATGCACTAGGTAAGCCTGCTCGTGTTCCATGCCGCGCTGCTGAAAAACCCAAAGATCGGGCGATTTCCACTCCGGAGCAGGTCGTGCACCGACTGCGACAGACAGATCCAAGGAGGTCAGATGATGGCACGCGAGATGATTACTGAGGTCACTAGCTGATAGACGAATCCGTGCCGAATCAGTTTTCATGGGCGTAGGCGAGGTCGAGGGACCAGTTGGGCATGCTTGATTGTAACCCCAGAATTCTGTCTCACATCTTGCAGGTACAGTTAACTGAATGATTGATGTACGATGGTGGGTCGAACGGCGGTACTCGCGCGCATGCCTACAAGAGCGGGCGACAACTGGTTTCCCCATGGAAATTGCAATTCTCATTACTGTTGGTGTGTTGGCTGCTTTGTTGGGCGTCGCGCTCGGGCGTTATGTGTGGCCGACGATCCGCGAAAGCCATCGTGCCGCACTGGCCTCGGCGCAGGCAGAGATTGGACGACTCGACAAAGAATGCAGCACACTCCGTGGCCAAGCGGGTCAACTTGAGGCCCAATACAAAGCTGCCTCCGAAAACGCAAGGAGGGCCGGGGAGGAGGTTGCTCGACTGACCGAGCGCGTTGCTGGGCTCACTAAACAAACCGAAGAACAGACGAAGCAAACCGTCGCACTTGAGGCTCAGCGCGAGGCAGCCGCGAACGAGGCCAAAACGGCGGGGGCCGAAGTCGCTCGCCGCACTGAACGAGAAACCGCCCTCACCGATAAAATCGAAACGCAAGCGGCGCAGCTTGCAGACCAGCAAAAGCAACTGACGGTCGAATTCGAGAACATCGCAAACCGCATCCTGAAAGCCAATGCCACCGAGCTTTCGGAGAATTCCCAAAAGGAATTGTCCGCCATCCTCGAACCGCTGCGCGAACGAATTCAAGACTTTCAGAAGAAAGTGGAAACCACGTACACGGCAGAAAACCGTGAAGTCCTCTCGCTCAAAGAACAGATCAAGCTCATTCTCGAAACTAGCCATACCATTGGCAACCAAGCGGACGGACTCGCAAAGGCGCTCAGGGGCAATTCTCAACTCCTCGGTCGCTGGGGTGAACTCGCATTGGAGCGCATTCTCGAAGCGGCAGGCCTTACTGAAGGCAGAGAATATATCTCGCAAGGGCGCGGATTGGGCCTTAAAAACGAATCCGGTGGAGCTCAAAGACCAGACATCATCGTAAAGCTTCCAGAGCAGCGGACCATGGTCATTGATTCAAAGGTTCCTCTTGCGTCCTATGAGCGATTGATTGCTGCGAATGACGAAGCGGAAAGCGCCATCTGCGCTGACCAGTTCGTACAAGACCTCAAAGGTCATATCGACGACCTTGCCGCCAAACGCTACCAGGAGAACGAAACACTACAAGCACACGACTGCGTCCTGATGTTCATCCCGATCGAAGGCGCGCTGGCCGCCGCACTAACTAGAGAGCCCGAGCTTTTCGTCTATGCATGGGACCGCCACGTCGTGATTGTTGGTCCGCCCACGTTGCTCATGACGATGCGGACTGTCGCCTCGATTTGGCGCTATGAATTGCAGGGTCAAAACGCCCAGGACATCGCCCGCCTGGCCGGTGAATTATGCGACAAGGTGAGCACGAGTCTCGCTGATTTAAACGGGGTTGCCGAGAAGATCACAGACGCGCTAGCCGCTCACAACGATGCAGTAAAGCGACTCTCGACAGGCAAAGGCAACGCACTCTCTATCGGGCAACGCATCCGCACTTTGGGCGTCAAAACCAAGAAGCCGATGCCATCGATGCTCGTTGACGGTATTTCGCTCACGCCGCCGTCAGAGGATTCAGAACAAGATGTTTCCTCGGAGACTCAAGGGGAACTATAGCAAACCTGACAATCGAGAAGGCCTTGGCCCGTTTCAAAAAGTTACTGCCGCCGTTCCCGAGGATGAATATGAATAAAGATGACCAAATCCTGAAATCTCGAGATGATAAGGGACCGGTTATCTTCTCAAAAGTCCCAGACGCAGCGGGCATTGAAGAATCATTCAGGCTAACCGAGGGGAGCGAGTGTTCATGGCTGGATAAGCGTGAGGCTTTCGGCTCGGGAAAGCTACGGCCGCGGATTGAACCTTGGCTGACGGCGCTGTTTCAATCCGAACACTTCACCCTCCTCGTAGGGTCCGGTCTAACTCATGCGATTCATGGAATTGCTACTGGTAAACCCCTGCCCGGCATGGAACCGGCGAAGTTCACCCACTTCGACACCGAGATAAACTCCGAGGCCAAGAAGTCCGCCACTGCTGCCGGTCGTGCAGACGGCAACATTGAAGATCAGCTTCGTGTCGCAAACGAGCTACTCCGCGGACTCGAAATCATTGCTGATAGCAGCGCCGAACTTCGGAAGAAAGAGAAGGGCCTCAGGAAAGATCTCACGCGAGTTCTTGAAGACTTTGCAGCATCCATCCTTAAGGGTGAAAACGGACTGATAACGGCGGAAGCCGGGGCATTGGAAAAGGCGTTCAATTACCTTGTCAGTTTTTTAATTAGTTTCGCCAGCCGTACGGGTACGCGAGATCGGCTTCAGGTTTTCACGACAAACTATGACCGTTATATTGAGGCCGGATCGGAAGTTGCAGGGCTGCACCTGCTGGATAGGTTCGTTGGCTCACTATCGCCCATCTTCCGGTCCTCTCGGCTTGACGTGGACATGCACTACAACCCTCCCGGGATTCGAGGCGAGCCGCGTTATCTTGAAGGCGTCGCAAAATTCACAAAGCTGCATGGTTCACTGGACTGGGTGAATACCGAGAAAGGTATCCGCCGATTGGGGTTGCCTTTTGGAGCGGAGAAGATCGATCCGTATTTGCAGGCTCCGGGCCTTACTGGTGTCCAGGCACTGCAGCTAATGATTTATCCGAATTCGGCCAAGGACCGAGAGACAGCCGCGTATCCGTATGTGGAGCTTTTTCGCGATTTCGCCGCTGCTGTATGCCGACCCAATAGTACGCTCATTTCCTTCGGCTACAGTTTTGGCGACGAGCATATCAATCGGGTGATCGAGGATATGCTCACGATACCTTCAACGCATCTCGTTGTGATTTCGCACAGCGACCCATTGGGTCGAATCATGCAGATGTATGAAAAGATGGGAAGGCACGCTCAGATCACTCTGTTGATCGGCAATCACCTCGGGGACTTCCAGACGTTGGTCGACAACTATCTACCGAAGCCTGCCATTGACCGAACCACCTTCCGAATGGCCGAACTTCTGAAGGCTCGCTGGGGTGCGCAACAAGCTGCTGTTCCTCCGCCAGAGGGGGCACAAGATACCAAAGCAGGAAGCGAATCGTGAGCCATGCCCCTTTTGAATACGCCGAGAGTCTCCGGATCGGCACGGTAGATTTTGTATCACCTGACGAAATTAAGGTCGCCCTCGACATTGAAGCGCCCGAGTCGGTCGCTTTGAATGCAGGCGGGCCGCGTCCGTTTCCGCGCGTGAATAACTACGTCTTGATCCCGGTTGACGACGGTTATCTGGTGGGCCAGATTGAGTGGCTGACTGTCGAGCGGTCCCCATTTCCGAAGCGACGCGGGATGCAGGATTTTGGACTCATCGATCTGCCGTACCCGCTTCGGAAGATGAGCCTTAATCCCTTGGGAACGCTCCGCAAGACATCAACCGGCCCAGCACCACCGGAAGAATATGCCTTCCGTCGCGGGGCTGATGCGCTTCCGTCGATTGGCGCAGGCGTTCTCCTGCCGACCGACGAACAGCTTCGATCCATTGTTGAATCCGGAGAGAGAAGAAGAGTCAAGATCGGCACCAGTCCGCTCGCTGGAAACGCTGTGGTCTGTGTCGATCCGGATCGTTTGTTCGGTCGCCACCTGGCCGTGCTTGGAAATACCGGTAGTGGGAAGTCGTGCTCCGTAGCCGGCCTCATCCGCTGGTCGCTTGAGCAAGCTCAGACACAAGGTGGTGGAAATCCAAATGCCCGCTTCATTGTCCTGGACCCAAACGGAGAATACTCACGGGCATTTCCCGACTCGAAACCACCGATGAAAGCTCGCATCTTCAGAGTCACCCCTGATACGGGAACTGGTGACCTCATGCTTCAGGTGCCGTTGTGGTTCTGGAACGGTGCTGAGTGGTGCTCCTTCACTCAGGCGAGCACCAAGACCCAGAAGCCAACCCTTATTCAAGCATTGCGAACGGTTCGGGACGGACTGACAGAACCTGCAGAAAGCAAAAGCAATAATATGCGGCGTTTCCTGCGGACGATACTAGCAACCATGCGGATTGAGAAGAATTCCGGCAGTCCTTGGGGGGCTTTTCCAAAGCCAAAGGCATTTTTTGAGAAGCTTGAAAAGTGGAAAGCAGGACTTGAGCCAGAACTGGCAACGCTGGCCGATGCGGAACTCACGACACTCACGAATCTTGTCAATGCCATTGAGAACCTCTGCGTCCCAAGAAGAAGACAATACCCGCACTATGACTTCACGAGGCAGGAGATTGATGCTCTGATCTCCACCATTAGTGCCGCGCATTCAGCGTTTGGCGGAGCTGACCTAGATACTGAGCCGCCCGACGTTGACGTTCCCCGCCCCTTCAGGGGAGATTCTCTTCTACGTAGTGTTGAGGCGACGGCTGAGATGTTGAACGTGCCGGAGTATGCGGAGACGCTATTAATCCGAATTCGGAGCCTTCTGACGAACACTTTGATCAAATCCATCATTTGCGACACGGATGATGTCACTCTCGATAAATGGTTGAACGACTATATAGGAGCAGATGGTGCAAAGAACGGCTGTGTAGCCGTCCTTGATTTGTCACTCGTCCCCACAGAAGTGGTTCACATCATCACTTCGGTTATCGCTCGTATGGTGTTTGAAGCTCTGCAGCGCTACCGAAAGATCAATGGAATTGCGCTTCCGACTGTGCTGGTGATGGAAGAGGCACACACCTTCATCAAGCGTTACAGGGACGACGTCGAAAACTACGACGCTGCGTCAGTATGTTGCCAAGTTTTCGAGCGCATTGCACGAGAGGGACGAAAATTCGGCCTCGGATTGGTGCTTTCGTCGCAGCGGCCTTCTGAACTCTCGCCAACGGTTCTGTCGCAGTGCAATTCATTTCTGTTGCACCGAATCAGTAATGACCAAGATCAAAAATTGGTGCATAGCTTGGTTCCCGACAATCTTAAGGGTTTATTGCGAGAACTTCCTTCACTTCCCTCCCAAATTGCCATCCTGCTTGGTTGGGCTTCCGAGTTGCCGCTGCTTGTTAAAATGAACGATCTACCCAAGTCGCAGCAGCCCCGCTCAGATGATCCTGACTTCTGGAACGTTTGGACCGGTAAAGACGCCGACGGAAATGTCGTTGAGAGGAAGGCGGACTGGAAACCAATCGCTGATGATTGGCAGAAACCGCCCAAGCCAGTTGATCCTATCTGACCCCCTTCACCTTCGAAAAATTCTGCGAAGAAGCCCCTTCCCACTCCGAAAAAGCCCGTAGCATAGGAATACTGCGTCAGTTCAATGAAGCAGGCGAATGAACTCTTTGCATCCACTTTTGCATCGGACTGCTTCATCGACCACTGCACTCGCTCCGCGCCGAAACCTACTAACAGCTCGACATTCATCTCGATGCTTGTCCTGTCGAGCGCCGCGATATGCACACCCCGGTCCTCCGCAGGGATACGGCATCCTCAGAACGGACGCGAAGCCCCCATGGCAACGCTCTAGCCGCTTTCTACATCTACAGACATCAAGAGCGTGTATCCATGAAAAAGAGCCTCCCTTTCTTGATGCTTTTCGGCCTCTTGATGCTGGTGAGCTGTGCGAGCAAGAATGACCCGAACAACAAAAACTTCTCAGAAGCATTGAATTCTTACCTGGCCAAGAAGGGCCAGCTTTGCCTCGGTATTCCCTCCGCGTGGCCGGTCGATCTTAATGAAGCCGAGCGCAGAGGCGGTATGGGCACGGCAGCGGAAATGGTCGCTCTCGAAAAGGTCGGCTTGGTGCGCTCTTACGAGGCGGAAACTGAATACATTCCACCGCTCAGCAGTCGCCCTGTTAAGGTAAAAGTCCTCCGATACGAACTGACTGACAACGGCAAGACATTCTATCGTGAGAAAGACCGCCTCGGCTTAGACGGAAACAAACGGGTTCAGGGTGACCTCTGTTACGGACAACAAGCCTTGGACAAAATCGTCAAGTGGGAAGGGCCGACTGCCGCTGGGGACTCCACAGAAGCCACAGTCTTCTATACGTACAAGATCGAGAATCTTTCCGACTGGGCAAAGAATCCGAACATTCAAAGAGTTTTCCCTGGAATTGTTTCAACCATTGACGGGGCTGGAAAGACGGAAATGAATCAAGCCCTCACGCTAACCAACCAGGGATGGCAGGCCAAACGGATTGGCAGCCCGCTTTAGAATCGGTTTTTCTTCTTGCTACCGCGTGCCCATCCTGAGATTCGCTCTCCTCTTTTCGCCGCTACGAAATTGTCGCGTCCCGGCTTGTAAATCGTCAGCCTCCGGTCTCCACTAGCACGCTTCGCGCCATGAAGGACGTATGTCACTCACGCGTGCGGCTCGCTCCGACCTAGACGCACCAATCTCTCCGCTTCTGTCCCCTGTTTCGCGTCCTTGCTCCCTCGGCTGTGCGTGAAGGGAGCAAGGACTCCCCGAAACAGGAGGACAGAAAAATGAAAGTCGAACAAGCAAAGCAGATCGCAATCAAGGCCATCGAGCAACTCAGTCAGGCCCTAGAAAGGGGCCACAGTGAGACGCTGAGGAAATACCTCGCCGCGATCGGCCGATTCCATCGGTATAGTCTGCGGAACGTAATGCTTATCGCATCCCAGAAGCCAACGGCCACTCACATCGCTGGCTTTCATACGTGGCGTAAGCTTGGACGCTTCGTGAAAAAAGGCGAGACAGGCATTTTGATTCTCGCTCCAATCGTTCGACCGAAGAACCAAACCATCGAACAAGCAGAAACGGATGAATCGTCAACGCCTGTCGGCTTCCGTGCGGCATATGTGTTCGATATCAGCCAGACGGACGGTCAAGAACTTCCTGAAATTGGAAACGTTAACGGTAATCCTCGCGAATACCGCGACCGGCTCGGTAGATTCGTCGCTAATCAAGGCATTCTTCTCGAATACTCGCAGGACATCGCTCCTGCTCGCGGCACTTCCGCAGGCGGCAAAATCACGTTGTTGCCAGGCCAGACTCCCGCTGAGGAATTCGCCACGCTAGCGCATGAGGTCGCACACGAATTGATGCACCGTGCCGAGCGCCGCGCCGGTACTTCAAAGCGCAGCCGCGAGACCGAAGCCGAGGCCGTAGCATTCGTCGTCTGCGAGGCAATCGGCCTTGAGACAGGCTCGGCAGCGCAAGACTACATCCAGCTTTACGAAGGTAACGCCAAGTTGCTGACAGAGAGCTTGAAGCACGTCCAACAAACTGCTACTCGAATTCTCAACGCTATAGGCGCGGAGGAATCCTCCACATCCCCCGGCTAAAGCGGGGATTTGTGCCCTATATTCCTCTGACTTCTGAAATCGTCATTGTTTGCACATCAAAATGGCGGCCTCCGCCCAAGGGATGCCAAATACCAGAGTACTCCGCACAAAGGACAACGTGATACGTCAAGTGGTTAAAAAGAGAGACTAAACACACGATTCCCGTATTCACCTTGTCCCAATCGAGCACGATTACGTGGCCGTTTGTTTGCCGATAGAATGCGTCATCTCCACGCAAGATTGGAAACTTGGTGACGATCACGGGCGGTTGCTGGGGCTTGGTGCCCCATCGAATGAAGTTACGAAGAGGATCGAAGTCGGAGCGCAAAACAAACTCCACACCTTTCAAGTGCGCCAGGAAATTAAGAGCGATCTTTGCTACTCCCCGGAAAATGATGTCATCCAAAATGCCCTCAGCAAAGACCTCAACCTGCCCTCCATGTTTCTCAAAGGTTCCGCGCTTCTTGAAAACAATCCCCAACAGGATCAACTTGTCCACGAGCCTCTGTACGACCGCATCCGGCTTGCCGACGATCTTAGTTTCAGCCTCGGTGCGATAACGTTCCCATTCCTTCGTTTGGTCCAATTCCTCCTCAAGGAACCACTTCCAGTCGGTTTCGCCAAACTTGCGAAATGCAACTTGTGGCAGGGGCTCGCCCGTGATAGCGCTTCCCGCTTCGTCTCTCTCTCCAGCGATTCTCGCGCCATACCAATCTCCAGGGGAGATCACCTTAACGACCAGTCTTGCTTTCCCGAGCTTGCGACGACCGCTCTTGGTTTTGAGACCATAACGCACCCGCAGCAGCGCCTCGACGCTGTCTCGCGTCAGGAATAATTCAAGTTCTCGGTCGAAGAAACTGTTACACCCGCCACAAACACAGTCCAACGTTAGGTTGTCTCGGAAACGCCCGAACGCCTTGGGAACAACGTGTTCCTTTGGGAAGGGGACAGCGCCGCTATTCCGGCAGTAAATGCAGGTCGCCTCGGACATCGATTCCGCCGTCTGAATACCAATTGTACCTCCTTCCTGCCGTAAGCTGCACGCACCCCCGACCGTGATTGTTCGCCCTGCTTCAAAGTGCTCTGCCGTTGTTGGTCTTTGACACCCAAGCGTGTCGCGCTTCGCGCTGGGCTTCCACTCGCAAACTCTCGCGCCAGTCGCAAACAGCTCCCCTGTCACTCGCGTTGCTATCCGCTTCAGCCCGGACCAGAGACGCCTTTCGCACGGAGTTCTCCCCGTGTCGAGATTTGTTCCTCGTCCTTGGGTGAAGGAATCAAATCCCGACACTAAGGAGAAAACTAAAATGAATATGGAGCAGAGCAAACAATTCACGAGCGGAACACCAGCGAATGCGGTTTTGCAAGGTGATTGCATCGAAGTCATGCGGCGGCTACGCAGTTGCAGCGTCAATTTCGTGCTCACCGATCCGCCCTATCTCGCACACTATTGCTCGCGTGACGGTCGGAAGGTCCGCAATGACGACAATACCGCTTGGTTGAAACCGGCGTTCGCTGAAATCTTCCGCGTAATGCAGCGTGACTCGTTTTGCGTAAGTTTCTACGGCTGGCACCAGGCCGACAAATTCATCGCCGCGTGGCGCGAGGCTGGATTCCGACTCGCGGGACACTTGACTTTCACGAAGCAGTATCCTTCAACGGAGCGGTTTCTGCGCTACCACCACGAGAATGCATACCTGCTTGCGAAGGGCAATCCGCCGCAACCAGCGCAGCGGATTCCCGATGTACTCGAATGGAAGTACTCCGGTAATAGGTTGCACCCGACGCAAAAGCCGCTCTGCGTTCTAACTCCGCTCATTCAATGTTTCTCGCGGTCGGGCGATGTCGTTCTCGACCCGTTCTGCGGCTCCGGCTCGACGTTGATCGCAGCCAAAGAACAACGCCGCCGATTCGTCGGAATCGAACTAGACCCTCATTACTGCGCCATTGCAAACGAACGCCTGCGGTCGCAAACCGCCTGAGAACATCAGACTCCCGCGTTACGCTGCGAGCGGTCCCTTTGCTCCGTTCGCCTCATGGAACACTCTCGTGCGCCTTCCTATTTGTCGTGGCGGCGTTGCAGAGTCAAAGGTCAGGCGAAAATCAGCGAGAATCGCGTTAGTACGAAGGTGGTACGAAAGTACTACAGGTATTAGAACAATCACGTGGATTCGCGACAAACCCCAAGCTGTCGGGTTACATCCAAATCAACATATTCGCGGCGGCAAAGAGATGGGTCCCCATGCGCCCAAGCCGAGAAACGAAGTCCGGTCCCCAGTTCCTATTGAACTCGGTTGACCGCTTCGGAAGGCAAATCGCTCCTGCGGTGTTGTCTGTCTCGAAGGAAATTGGTCCGCGCGCACTCGCCTATGCCCAAAACCTGATCGGTGATCCAGCCCTGGCTATGAACTACTTTGAGGAGGCTGCGGCCTCCGTGTCTGCCGCAATCGAGGAGAAGAGGGTTTCTGGCGCACCGGCTGTACGGAATGTCGCAGCATATTTGTTCCGCACATTCATTCGCATGGTGGATGATGCCAAGCACAAAGAGAAAATTCTTGAGGAATCTCTTAAGGCGTCCGTCGAAGCACGGATTCCATTAACTGAAGAGGCCCAAGTGGAAACCGCCGTGCTCCTGAACGAAGTGATGGAAACCTGTGACAGGGCATCGCGAGAGGTTGTCGTCCTCCGCCTTGAGGGTTTCTCCTGGAAAGAGATCGGGAGACAATTTGACATCTCAAGCCATGCGGCAGAGGCTCGATTTAGCAAAGCTCTTGACCACGCCAGAAAAGTGTTCAAAATACGGAGGCGAAAGGGTTGAGGAGGGCGTCACCCTTGCCGTCTGTCAGGCGCAAGTCGAAGGAACACGAGCGGAAGCAATCCGTGGACAACGCCTTTCTTGAACTTGGTAGGAGGCACTTCGCGCACGATTTTCCCAATCCCACTCGCCAAGGATGCCCCCAGGACGATGTCTTAAGACTTTTGGCCGAACAACCAACAAAGGTCGAAGATTCAGTCCTGGATCACATCACCTTGTGTTCACCGTGCTACACGACCTACAGTGCCTTCCTCCAGCAGATGAAAGCAAAACAGTCCAACCGAAGGTCGCAAACCCGACATCCGAAACCGCCAAGAGTGTAAAAATCAAGAAAGTTGCATTTTCTTGGTGAGGTTTTTCCGTTTTTTCCCCTCTGTATAGATGAGGGGAGTTCTCGCCGGTTAACTCTCGCGGACAGGGCGCAACCGATTCCTTCGGTGTTCCGCTCTGTGTCGCGTACGGCCCGTTAGAGGGACGGACGCGATTGTGGGATAAGGCTGTATACGGAGCGCACGCTCCAAATGTGCCTGGACGTGGAAGTCCAGGAACCGGCGCATACAGCCGTCCCATCAATCGCGATCCGTTTTCCTTCCTGCGGCCGGTTGCTAGCGCGGACTCCCTCTCAACGGCCTATTTCTGAGACTCGGAAGAGTCAGGGAGAACACGAACATGAAGCGATTTGTTTGCAGATACTTTCGCAGTTCTTGGCTGCGTTCACCGCTTGTCACCCTTGGTTTCGCACTTTTCCTCGCCGCTCCGGCCTTCGCTCAAGGAACTTCCCCATGGGAAAACGCCGTTAGCGTGCTGCAACAAGCTTTCACCAGCACGATCGCTCGCGGCCTCTCCCTCGTTGCCATTGTTGTGGCCGGCCTTACCTTCGCCTTCGGGGAAGGTGGCTCGAAGCGTGTGCTTGCCGGTGTGCTCTTTGGTGTCGGAATGGCCATCGCCGCAGTGAATTTTCTGTCTTGGCTTTTTCCTGGCAACTGAATCACGCACGTCCCGAAGGAGAAGCACATGGCGGAAACAAGACGAATCAACAGGGTGCCTCGGACACTATCCCGGCCACTGACGATTCTCAGGGCCGAGCGAAAACTGTTTTTCTTCGCCATGTGCCTGGGCGCGGCCACCTTCAACCTGCTCAACAGTTTGTTCGGCGGGTTGCTGATATTTTTGTTGCTCTACCTCCTGGCCCGCTGGGCCACGCAGACCGATCCGCAGATTCTGCGATTTCTGCTCACCGCTGCACGACTTCGTGCGCAATACGACCCGATGAAGTTCAGCCCCATTCGAATCCGAAGGGATGGCCATGCTCAGACTTAGCCGAATCTTCAAGAATTACAACGAGACCGGCTCTCTTAGTGAGCTGATCAACCTCTACGGCTTTATCGGTCCGCACGTTTTTCTTACCAAGAGCGGGGAGGTCGGCATCATCATTGAAGTTCGCGGCGTCGATTACGAGTGTCTCGACGACGCTTCGATTGACGGTCTCACGAAGCGGCTTGAATCGGCGCTGAAACTGTTCGATGAAAACTATCGCGTCTACCAATACCTCTTCAAGCGGAACAATGAGACCATCCCCTACAAGCTCTACGCGAACCCCATCGTAGACACTGCGATCAAAAATCGCATCGCGTACCTCGCAAGCAAGGCCGACACGCTCTTTTCCCTGTCGATCTATTACGTGGTGCTGTACCAGGGATTTCAGACTTCAGCCAAGCTCGGGAGCGCACTCGCCGAATTTCCCAAGAATCCGAAGAAAGCCGTTGCCGATCTGCGGGCGCATTTTTCTGGTCAGAAGCAGGTCGTCATTCTTGGCCAGCACGTCAGCAATGCTCAGGCAACGCTGCTTCAAAAAGCCAGTAGCTTCATGCTCCAAGTCAGCGACTTCCTCGCTGTTCGGATACTCGACAAACAGGAAGCCTTCCGCATTATCAAACGAACGCTCAATTTCCATCCCGACAAACTCGAACTTGCCACGCTGAAATACGACACCTTCCTCGATTATTACCTCCCCGAATCCTCCCTCGAATGCCATCGCGGGTTTCTGCGCGTGGACGACTACTACGTGAAGGTTTTGACCCTCAAGGAACCTTCTGCCCAGAGCTTCCCCCTTATCTTCAAACGACTGCTTGAAGTGGAAGCGAACTTTTACGTCGTCACGGAATGGAAAAAGGAAGATTCCGGTAAGATGCGCCGGGTCATCCAGGCCAAGCGCCGCCATTTTCACAACACCAAGCGTTCATTCGTAAGCCAAGTCAACATGAACGACGCGGCTCCGCAGGATGTGTTGCTCGACGATTCCAAGGAATCACAGGTCCGGGAACTGGGCGAAGGCATCAAGGAGATCGAGCTGCATGGAAATTACTTTGGACAGTTCTCGCTCACTGTCGTGATTTACGACCTCGACATGGCGAAGGTAGACCGGGCGTGCGCCGACTTCTATAAAGTTTTCAGCGTCCACGACGCACAGCTCTATGAAGAAAAATACAACCTCCTGAACGCTTTTCTCGCGGCGGTTCCGGGCAACCACGTGTTCAACTTGCGTTCCCTATATCTCCTCAACACCAATTACGCGGATTTCTCGTTTCTCTTCACCCTTCACTGTGGCGAGCCCCGGAATAGCCATCTTCGGCAGGAATATCTCGCGGTTCTGGAGACGAACCACCATACCCCGTACTTCCTAAATCTCCACTACCGCGATGTCGCCCACACCATGATTCTTGGGCGAACGGGGGCTGGAAAATCCTTCCTGCTGAATTTCCTCATCACCAATCTCCAGAAATACGATCCGCACACGTTCATCTTCGACCTTGGCGGGAGCTTTGAAAGCCTCACACAGCTTTTCGGCGGCTCGTATGTTCGCGTCGGCCTTGAATCCGAGGATTTCAAGATCAATCCGTTTTCGCTGCCACCAACCAAGGAAAACCTCGATTTTCTTGCGCTCTTCTTGAGAGTGTTGATTCAGGGCCAGAGGGGGGGTGAGCTCGACCCTGCCGACGAGCGCGATATCTTCCACCAAGTCGAAAACCTGTATGCGGTGGACCCGGCGCTACGCACGCTGGGCGTGCTTGCGAACACGCTCGGTCGCGACATTTCGAGCCGCCTCGCCAAATGGACCCGAGGCGGCCAGTTCGGATTCCTCTTCGATAACGCCGAGGACACCATTTCGTTCTCCCGCTTTCAGTGCTTCGACTTCCAGCGCATGAGTCAGTACCCGGAACTTTTGGAACCGCTACTCTTCTACATCCTGCATCGCGCCAATGCCGTTATCGCGGATCGTCAAATCTCATCCGTTTTCAAAGCCTTCTTCATCGATGAAGCGTGGGTATTCCTCAAGAACGCAAGCATTCAACGGTACGTCGTCGAAGCCCTCAAGACCTGGCGCAAGCACAACGCCGCGATGATCCTCTCAACGCAATCCCTCGACGAACTCAAGCGCTCGGACATTCTCGACGTAATCATCGAGAGTTGCGCTACCAAAATCTTTCTCGCGAACCCTGACATGGACCGCGATCTCTACCGCCGCCAGTTCCACTTGAACGAAAACGAAGTCGAGTTGATTTCGGGCCTCATCCCCAAGCAGCAATTCCTGATTAAGACGCCGGAGTTGGCGACGGTCGCCAATCTCACCGTAGACGCCAAGAGCTATTGGCTCTACACGAACGACCCTTACGACAACAAGAAACGGAAAGAAGCATTCGAGGCCTATGGCTTCGACCGAGGGCTCGAAGTTCTCGCTGGAGCACAGCCGTGATTGCTTATTGCTCTTTCGAATCGTGGATGGCTGAGAGCGTCCCGCTTTATGTATTCCTGCCCCTCGCGCTCGCGGGATTCGCGACCGCAATCATCTTCGGTATCCAGTTGTTACTCGGGGGCTTTTCCCGTCGCGGCCAAAGTTCCCAGCAACACCAATCACTCTCAAAAGGAGCAAGTCAATGAAACAAATGTTTCACACTCAGTTGCGCAGGTTTTTCTTTCGGGTGTTCGCCGTCCTGGCTGTGGGCGCAGTCGTTTTCCACGCTTCGCCCACGCACGCCGCAACGGAAGCAGCGGCGCGCGTCGTGAAGTATTCGAAGGAAGACATTGTCCCTGTCCGCGCCAAGCTCCGGTTTTCAACGCTCATCGTTCTACCCGAGGACGAGGAGATTCTCGACTTCACCACCGGCGATAAAGAATTCTGGGTCATCAACGGGGCGCACAACCTCTGCTACGTCCACCCGGCCCAGGCCGGTATCCGCAGCAATCTGAATCTCATCACCGCGAGCGGACACGTTTATTCGTTTCTGCTGACCGAAATCAGCAACCAGCCGAATGCCGAGCCCGATCTGAAAATCTTCATCGAACCCAAGGAAGGCTCCGGGATCGCGGTGAGCACCGGGCTGCGCGGCTATGTGAGCGCAGGCGAGGCGGAAGCCTACAAGAAGGAACTCGAAACGCTCCGCTCCCAGACGGCAGATCAAATTCACGCGGCGCAAGCCCAGTCCACCGAGCAGCTCAACCACTTCCGCTCCAGTTACGCCACGAAACTCGAATTCGACTACTCGCTCGACTCGAAAGCTGGCCGCGAGCCGTTCCTGGTCTCCGCCATCTACCACGACGATTCGTTCACTTACATCAAGTGCGGCGCGCGGGAAAAACCCGCTCTCTATGAAATCAAGGATGGGAAGCCCAACTTGATCTCTTTTCAGTTTGAGAACGGCGTTTACATCGCGCCCAAGATCATCGACACCGGCTACCTCGCCATCGGCAAAAAGAAACTGCCGTTTGCGCGCCGCGTTTCCGCGAACTGAGGAGCCGACGATGAACCAATCGAACCAACCCGCACAGGTTCAGGACAAAGCGCAGAAACCCCAAGGCCTTCTGCCGAAGAACGTCCAGTCCTGGCTTCTCATCGGACTGGCGTTTCTTATGGTCGCCATCATGTGGCTTACCGGAGGCAAGAAGCCGCAACCGCCAGCCAAAGCAGCGTCGCCCGCAACTCTGGCCCAGGCACCCCTCGAAGTTAACGAAACCAAGATTGCCGAAATGCAGAACCGAATTCAGGATTTGCAGCGTCAGCAACTTGTCGCACAGACCGCCCTTACCCAACAAACTCGCTTGATCGGTGCCGCCCCCCAGGATCCACAAGAATCCCAGCAGCAAAGCGCGTCCGGTATCCCAACCGACCAGCGACCGGAGGATCCCATTCAGGCGGAGCGGAAGAGACGTGCCTACGTGTCGCTGTTTGCTTCGAATGTCGCTCTGACCTACCGCAAAACTCCGCCAGCTCCGCCAGCCGCTCCAGCGCCTGAGCCGCAAGTAGACCCTGCCGCCCAGAGCCTCGTCCCCGTGGGACCCGACTCCCCTCAGGTCGCTCAACTCTTGAAACAGATGCAGCCCAACCCGATTTCTCCCGTCCCAGCCCGCAACGATTTCGCGGAAACAACCAAGGATCGAAAGGAGGAATACAGAAATCCTGCCGCCGTAACGGCTGGCTCCGCCAATGCGGCGGCAGGAAAAACCTACGTGCTCTTTGAAGGAACCATTCTCGAAACCGTTCTCATCAACCGCCTCGACGGAGGCTTTGCAGGTCCCGTCGAGTGCCTGCTTTCAACCGACGTTTACTCGAACGACCGCCAGCACCTGCTGATTCCAGCAGGCTCAAAGTTGTTGGGTGAAACGAAAAAGGTGGACACCTTCGGCCAGATTCGTCTGGCCGTTGTGTTCCATCGCGTGCTCATGCCCGACGGGTATTCAGTTAGCCTCGATCAATTCAAGGGACTCAACCAGATCGGTGACACCGGGTTGCGGGATCAGGTGAATAACCACTATCTCCGCATCTTTGGCGTATCGCTCGCGGTCGGCGCTCTGGGAGCCGTTGCCGAGGCCGGAACAGCTGGATCTATCAACGCATCCAGTTCTGACCTCATGCGCCAGGGATTCGCTGCAAATAGCGCCCAGTCTTCGGCGCAAATTCTCGACAAGTTCCTCAACATCATGCCCACGGTGACCATCCGGGAAGGCCACCGAGTCAAAGTTTATCTCTCGGGTGATCTTGCGTTGCCCGACTATAACAACCACAAAATGCCTTCCGATTTCTGAAGGCAAAAAGGAGAGCAGTCCAATGAAAAGAAAGATTCTGATTTGCTTGCTCATGTTGGGATTGGGAGTGGGCACCGCCGCCGCACAACTTGGGAGCGGTATCGTCTACGACCCAACCAACTACCAGAACGCGTTGCTGCGCTACCAACAGCTCCAGCAGCATCTTCTCGAATTACAGAAGAGCTACGCAAAAATCACCGGTCAACTCAATCTCGCTCTGCAAATGGCACAGTTCGTCAAAAATATGCCTGCTCGTTACCGCGCGATATTTTCGCAATGGCGAAATGTGACCTCGCTCAACACCTTCGGGAACACAGTCTCGTGGATTAACGGTATCAACACCGGCGTGCTTCCCAACATCAACACCGGCTACCTGAAGGCCACAACCCCGCTGTCTCAGTACGACCCGTACGAACTGTCGGGAATGGACGCCTCGGAACTCGGGCGCGTGCAGTCGCAATACGCGTCCGTCCAACTTGTGGACGGCGCAAACATCAATGCGATGGCCACTATCGGCTCGATTCGCGGCACCGCCGACAGCATCCAGACTCAGATCGCAAACCTCGAACAAGATTCATTTTCAGGGGACTCAAGTCTCAACACTGAGGTGTCCGTCCTGAACAAGATCAATGCGGCAGGAGTGTTGACTCTCCGTACCGTCCAGGACTCGAACAAACTCCTCGCGTCGCTTCTCGAACAGCAAACCATCCTCGCGAAGCAACAACGCGACGCCACCACCAACGCCATTAACACTGATATCGGTCGCCAAGCGAGCATGGCCAGCAACATGTCCCAGGTGACCGGCACGATCACCGATTCACTTCAAAACTTCCGCATGCCGTAGGCGTGCGCTTAGAGATGCCCGGCGTCGAAGGAGCTGACGGCAATGCAAACCGATTTCCTGCAATACATCTTTCAGGCGATCAACAACTTGCTTACCCAAAACCTCGGCTTCTTCGACGCTATGGGCCAGAATCTTTTCCGCTCGTTCGCCACGATCCTCGTGGCTTGGTTTGGAATCAAGTCCGCTCTCGCCTCCGCCAGCGGCAGGCCTTCCTTCCAGTTCGATCATTTTGCCAGCTTGCTTCTCACCATCAGCTTTGGCTTTGCGATGGTCAATTACTACAGCACCCCCATCCCCGGCGTCGGCGTCAGCTTCCATAACCTCGTCACGAATGAAGCACAGTTTCTCTCGACTCAGATCGATCAGGCGCAACTCCAGACAGTGGTCACGCAGGTCGCCGACTTCGAAACCCGCATGGATTCTCCTGGATGGGGAGACATTCTCGGAACCGCGATCTACGTCATCGTGACCATCCTGCTCGCCGCGGCTCAAGCCATAGCGATTGTGGTCATCGCCTACGGGTTCATTGCCACCGCTGTTTGCGTGCTGGTAGGACCAGTCTTCGTCCCATTTTTTATCGTTCCAAAGATGGAGTGGCTCTTCTGGGGCTGGTTCCGTTGCTTCATCCAATATGCCTTCTACCAGGTCGTCGCCGCAGCCGTGGTGTATGTCATCGGCAACCTCATGCTTGGCGCTCTCCGCCTCCCGCCTGCGGGCACGCTTTCCACCGTGCAGCTCATTGCCTGGTTTCCTGTGCTTTTTATTACGTTTCTCGCTTCGATCTATGTCCTGCTGAAAATCCCATCGCTTACCAATCACATCTTCAGCGGTACGGCTGGAGGCTCATCGGCAGGACTACTGGATGCACCCGCCGCGGTCCTCAACAGGGTGATGTGATGGACCGAGATTCCACATTCCAAGATGCCAAGCGGCTCTACCTCGAACAGTACGGTGATCCCATGGTGACAAATACCTATCTCAAGATCGCTCTGGCTCTGCTGTCCATCGTTTGTGTGGCCCTCGCCCTCATCGACCTCAGGACCATCCGCACCTTCCAGAACTTCCGCCCGCTAGTGATCCGCATAGACGATTTGGGCCGCGCTGAGGCTATCAACTACCACAACCTTGAATACAAGCCGCAGGATGCTGAAGCGAAGTATTTCCTCTCCGAGTTTTGCAACCTCTATTACCGCCGCAACCGCTACACGATTCAGGACGATTTCTCGAAGTCCCTGTACTTCCTCGACGGCAAGCTCGCCAACGGTATTTTCGATGCCTACCGCAAGGACGACATCATCAAGAAATTCATCACGAACACCGCCGCGCCTGAAATCGATGTGGACGTGCAGAAAGTCTCTCTCGAAGAGATGCAAACGCCGCCCTTCCGCGCGCGCGTGGACTTCTACATGGTCTATTACTCGCCCGCCGACCACAGCGAGTTGAAACGCGATCTCTACACCGCGAACTTTGTCTTCCTTTTCAAGTCCCAGGTACCCAACGAATTGATTCCGATCAACCCGCTCGGAATGACCATCACTTACTTCCGCGAGGACGAGGCGTTCAAATGAGAATCCCAGTCCACGCGCAAACCGAAGAGGTCGCGGACGGACACAGCGCAACATCGGCCCAACCTCCGCACGCCACGCTAGTCCCCGCAACGAAAGTTTCCTCCCCCCCGACGCCATATCCCATCGGCTCGTCCTCGTTCTTGGACACCCCAGGAGCGCTTCTGGAGGGCCTCCGTTGCTACCCGCTATCCGCCCGCTCCCGGAAACGAACAAGGTTTCTGGGAAAACTCTCAAAGAAACTGTGGAATTCACGATGATTGCCAACGCACTGCTCTTCACCATCGTCATCTTGCTTGGCTACGGATTTTGGTTGCTCGACCAGTTGAAGTTCATGGCCCGCTACAAAGCGGTCCTGTATCACGCCTACGGAACCACGATTCTGATCTTTCTCGCGGTCCTCTTTATTAACCTGTTTGGCGCTGCGCTCGCCATCAGCCGCCGCTTCTTCCTCAAGAATACCGGGCGCAAACTCTCACACCTCGACAAGCAGTTCAACGTCAGTCACGCGGACATGCCCGTTCCCGTAAACGAGGAGGATTTCAACTAGTGTCGCGCGACGCCTTTTCCCACGATCCACAAGACACGCTGGACACCCGCGACTCGTCCACGCGCCGCTCCGTCCGTCAGCACAGAGCAACACTTCCCGATACACGAGACGGTAGGAATTCTACGCTGGAGGCTCCTGACCGTGGCGATAGCGCTGAAGCTCGCGACCAGCATTCCACCTGCGACGAACGGAGTGCTTCCCCACGCGCGTATTACGTCCGGGACCGCGCGTATCTCCTCCGCGACTCCGAGATGCACTCCCTGAAGGAAATCGGCAAGTTCCGCGTGATTGCAGTTTTGGACCTCGCAAAGCATGCCTACGGAGAGAATCGCGAACGAATGGAGAAGGATATTCGCGACCTCGCACGGCAATCTCTGGTCAGAGATAAGACCGTTGAAATCTCGCAGAAGAAGACCCTGCGAGTTGTGACCCTTACGAAAGCTGGCCTCCGCCTTCTCACGAAGACGAACCAACTCCCAGACGATCAGCCCATCTACCACGGCTTGGTGAAGCCGCGCGAAGTCAAACACGACGCAGATCTCTACCGGCTCTATCAGAAAGAGGCCGCACGCATCGAGCGCAGCGGAGGCAGGCCGGTCCGCGTGCTCCTCGACTTTGAACTCAAACGGAATCTGAATCGCGATCTGGCCCTGCTAGGACCGGAAAAAGACGACCTGGACCGTAAGAGCCAAGTCGCCGAAAAGCACCACCTCCAGGTTGTGAACGGAAAGATTCCCGTACCCGATTTGCGCGTCGAGTACGAGACCCCGGAACTCGAACTGCGTCACGCGGACCTCGAATTGGCCACGCGTGACTACAGGCCGCGCGCTATGGCGCAGAAAGCCGCCGCAGGCTTCTCGCTCTATGGACGTTCGGAAGACGTATCGCGTTTGCGCCGCGTTCTTGACGAACGCGACATCACCGCAGGAATCCTCACGCTATGAACATCGCACCGGCGCATCTCGAAGCTCTTAAAGCCCTCGGCTACACGGAAGCCGAAGCCCGCTTTCTCTACATCGTGGCGACGCATTCCGGCTACTTTGTGGCGCGTCAATTCCTCGCCTTCACTTCTGCCCATTGGGGCAAGCGCACGACCACGTTCTGGAGTAAACTTCACGCCAGGAAACACGCGCGAACCGAATGCTTTCCGAAGAGCGGAACGGTCTACCACCTCTTCTCCCGCCGCCTCTATCGCCAGATCGAACGCGAGAACATCCGCAATCGCCGGGAACACGAAATCGAATACATCCAGAGACGCATCGGAATGCTTGATTTCGTTCTCCTGAATGAGGGCTATCAGTACCTTGAAACAGAGCCAGAAAAGGTCCGCTTCTTTTGCGGGGCTTTGAACATCGAGCAGCACTATCTTCCGGCCAGACTCTACTTAGGTAGGAAGACCTCCAGCACTTCCGTCCGGCATTTCGTGGATAAGTTCCCGATGTTCTTCATTCCTCCCTCGCCTGTGGTGACGTTTACCTACATCCATGAAGGTGCAGCGGCATTCACGGATTTTGTCCGCCATCTGGAGAGCTATCTCCCGCTTTTTCGACAGCTTTCGGAGTTCCGGCTGATCTATGTATCCCGTACCGATTCGCACTTCGGGAAGGCCACGGAAATCTTTTCTTCCCTCGTGAAGATTCCACTCGAATCGGACATCGCCAACGATCTGGTTCACTACTTCCGCGTGCGGAAAGCTTGGGACGAAAAACAGTACGGTGCGGTCACGGATGCCGACCTCATTTTTCGGAACCATGCGCGTGTGCGGTTTACCGGGGAAAGATTCGAAGGGCTGTATCGCGGATGGAAAAACGGTCGCGTCAGCGAAATCGGCATCCGGCAGGAGGTTGGAACGAACGACCGGAAGCGCAGCGTTGGTTTCGATACGTTTCTGCTGCAACGGACTGGCCCTGTCGCGGATTCAGCGAATACCGAGTGAAGAAGGTAAGAATTACGCTCTGCACTTTTGAAATTGGCACTTCTTCACCCGGAAAAAATCCGAAGTCCTGGGAAACCGGAGAAATACGAAACCGGGGAAAGCGAAAGTCACCGTGGAAAAAACGTCAAATCGGGCGGGAGCGACCCCACTTTTTCGGCTTTCAGCCGCCCAAAAAGTTCATGGGGTCGCTCCCGCCCTGCGGCACGGTGAATCGTGCTGGCCGTTTTTTCCACGGTGACAGGGAGTTCGGAAGAAACACACATCACCAGAGGAGGAACAGTATGCCGCTCGTTAAGAAAGCACCAGGGATCATGACTCGGGAAGTAAGACTCGAAGAGCCTGTCAACGAACTGCTCGAAGACTATGCCCGGTTCATCGAGAGCAACGCCGACCACGTCATCAATGCCGTCCTGAAGAAAGTGCTCTGGCGGGACCAGGATTATCGCAAGTGGCGCGAGGCGCGCCGCATGGCACAGCTCGGCCCCGACAAAACGCAACCCACCGAGGCGCGAGGGAGGATCTAATGCAAAGAACGCTGGAATCGCGCGCCTTCATCTCGGCCATCCTCGCGATGGCCGCAGGAGCGTTCCTGTTTTACACGCACCCTTTCCCCGATGAGCAAATCTTCCTTCGAGTCATTGCCTCGCGCGCTCCGCACGCTTTCTTGAGCTTCAAATACCTCTACTACGCGCTCCTATTCACCACGCCGTACCTCGTGTGCTCGACGGCGCTTTCCGGCCTCTACATCTTCACTTTGAAAGCGCGCCGCACCATATCGCCAGGTCGCCTTCCCAAGTATCCCGATCCCAGTAAGAGAGACGACCTCTTTCTTGTCGTCGGCGAAGTGCACAACCCGCGCAAGCCCGTACCCGCCAAGGCTCCCTCTTGGCTCACCATTCCCGAGCGTGGTTTGTTCACGGGAATCGCCATCTTGGGCGCGATTGGGAGTGGCAAAACTTCCTGCTGCATGCTGCCGTTCGCGGAGCAGATTCTGGCCTACAAAGCCGCCGACAAAGACAAGCGCATCGGCGGGCTGATCCTTGAGGTGAAAGGCGATTTTTGCCAGAAGGCAAAAGACATCCTCGACCGTCACCAGCGGGCAGAGGATTACATCGAAATCAGCCTCGATTCCGAATACTGCTACAACCCTCTGCACAACGACCTGGACGCCTATGCCCTCGCGTACAACATCGCTTCGCTTTTGAACAATCTATTTGGCCGAGGCAAGGAACCCTTCTGGCAGCAGGCTTACACCAACCTTGTCAAGTTCATCATCCTCCTTCATAAGGTCGCCTATGACTACGTCACCTTCTTCGATGTATACCAGTGCGCGATCTCTCCGCCGCTGCTCGAAGAACGGATCGCGGAGGCCGAGGAAATCATTCTCGGACGCCACTACGTCGCCGTCACGCCGAAGGTCTATGGCGAGCGCACCGCAGACCTCGCGGGCCTCGGCTTCGTCCACGACGAGAAGACAGACCGTTTTCTCGCGCCCGCCACCCCCGAGCTACGGGAGGTATTAAAGACACGAGGCATTCAATCCGAGGCCCGCACGGTCCTGGACCCGGCCCAAGCAAATGCAGAAAAACTAGCGCAATTGGAGGCCGTGAAGAGATGGTTTCAGGACGACTGGCGAAGGATCGAGCCGAAGCTGCGCACGTCTATTGTCGAGGGTGTTTCGGTCTTCCTTTCGCTCTTCGATGACAGTCCGAAAGTGAAAAAAGTCTTCTGCCCAAAGAAGGAGTGCTACGACCACCAGAAAAATGCCGACAACCAGTTCGGCAAGCCCCTACCTTCATTTGGCTGGCTTATCGAGCATGGGGCTGTCTGTGCCCTGAATTTCCCCATCGGCATGAACGCCGGACTCGCGAAGGCTCTCGGCGTAATGATGAAGCTCGATTTTGAGCGCGCCGTACTCAATCGCGTTCCGAAAATCGAGGCGCACCCCGAGGAGTATTTCAGGCAGGTTCTCTTCCTTTGCGATGAGTACCAGCACTTCGCAACCGTGGGCGAAAGCGACCCGACCGGCGACGAGAAATTCTTCAGCCTCTCCCGCCAGCCGAAGTGCATCCCAATCGTCGCCACCCAGAGCATCAGCTCGCTGCGATCCGCGCTGCCCGGTGAAAGCTGGCGCACACTTCTCCAAACCTTCCGCACCAAGATTTTCCTCTCGTTGTCGGATGATTTCTCCGCGAGGACCGCGAGCGATCTGTGCGGGCGTGAAGACCAGCTCAAAGTCAGCTACAGCCTGTCGGAAAGCGGGCACGATACCAAAGTCAGTTGGCTTACCGGCAAGGCCCTTTCCCACAAAGCCAACATCGTCGCCTCCAAGAGCTACAACACGCAGAGCGACTACCGCTTTGACATGAAGACCTTCATGGAGTTGCATAACGCGCAGTCCGTCATCATTGCCTACGACGGAATCAACCCCGCCCCGCCGATGTTTTGCTACCTGAAACCCTACTACAACGACCCGAACGATTCCTACTTTGTGCAACTCGCCAAAGGAAAACTCTAATGAACGGATTTGAAATGATCCTGCCGTTCTTGAAGCCCATCGAGCACCTCATTCTGGACGACTCCATCAGCGAGGTGATGGTGAACGGTCCCGACCGCGTGTTCATTGAAAAAGAGGGCTTCCTTCAACAAGTGCCGGGCGTATCGATCGGCGAAAAATCGCTCATGGTTGCCGTGAAAAATATCGCCCGGCGTCTTGGGGACGACATCTCCGAATCGAAGCCCATTCTCGACTCGCGCTTGCCCGATGGCAGCCGTGTCGCTGCAATCATCCCGCCGTGCAGTCTCGGCGGCGTCACACTCACGATCCGCAAGTTCAACACCCGCCACTTCGAGATGGAGGATCTGATTCGAGCTGGCACTCTCGACCGCGCCCTCGCGAACCACCTCGAAGACTACGTCCTCGCACGCAAGAACATCCTCATTAGCGGTGGAACCGGGACTGGTAAAACTACACTTTTATCGATCCTCGGAAAATTCATTCCCCAGGACGAGCGGGTGCTTGTGATCGAGGACACTGCCGAGATTCACCTCGCGCAGGAAAATCTCGTTCGATTCGAGGCTCGCCGCGAACAGAACGGCTTTCCCGCTGTCGCTATCCGAGATCTGTTGAAGGCAGCCCTGCGCCATCGCCCAGACCGCATAGTTCTCGGGGAGATTCGCGGTGGCGAAGCCTTCGATCTGTTGCAACTCCTGAACACCGGGCACTCGGGAACGTTATCCACCATCCATGCAAACTCCGCGCAACAGGGTCTCGCGCGTTTCACGAGCTGCGTCCTGCAGAGCGGGGTCGAACTGCCGTACCGCGCGATTAAGACGAACATCGCCGACTCACTGAATGTTGTAATACATGTCGAGCGTCGGCCTGGACGCAGATACATTTCCGAAGTCCTCCTGATCAACAGATACGACCCGGATGCGGACATCTTCGACTACGGCGCGGTGTTCTTGGCCAAACAGGATCATCCATGAGCAACGACACTACATTCACGCCGCGATCTCTCACCGCCTCGGAGTATGTACGGGAGCTTTTCGACCCCGCAGACAACGCCGCGATCCTCGTGCGGAATCGCTCCACAGGTCACACGGTGCAACGAATCGCAAAGGCTGAGTCGATAGCGAGCCCCGACTTTCAAGCTTGGCTCGCCAATCAGAACGCCACCGGTTCCGACGTGTTCATGGGAATGAATCCCATCAAGGACGGCGCTCACAGCCGGACGAAGGGAAACATCAAGAATATTCGCCACGTTTATCTCGACCTCGACGAAAAGGGTGACATAGCACTCGAAGCGATTCGAAGTTCGCCTTCAGTACCAGCGCCAAACTTTGTGCTAGATACCTCGCCCGGTAAGCATCAGGTGGTATGGAAAGTGAGCGGATTCAGTCAGGACGAAGCGGAGTCTTTGCTGCACAGGCTCGCCAATCAATTTGGCGGCGATCTCGCAGCAACGGACTCGACGCGTGTACTTCGCTTGCCGGGATTCGCCAATCGGAAGCTTCCAGAGAAATTCATCGTCCAAGCACGACAGGAAAACGATGCGGTGTACACGCTCCGCGATTTCACGATTCATGAAGACTTCCCCGAAGCACCCCGGCATTTAAGCGACGACCACGAACGCCCACGGACGGTGTCCGGCGACCACAAAAGCCAATCCGAGCACGATTGGGCCTATGCGAAGCGCGCACTCGCTCGCGGCGACGATCCCGAAGTGGTGATTCAGCGCATCGCCGACTACCGCTCGGAAGACAAAGACGACCCGAATTACTACGCGCGGCACACCGTCACGAAGGCTCAAGCGGAACTGCACCGAGGAACCGGTACCGCAGGAACAAACGATTCACAACGAATCGAAGACCATCAACTCACTGAAGATCAGAGGGGAATGCCATGACTCGTGCTGCTCTTGTTGACACCAACCAAGAGATTTCGAAACTCAAAGAGGAATATCCGTTAACAGTCCGAGAAGCAGCCAAATATCTTGGCGTCAGCCCCCAAACTGTATATCTTTGGGTTGAGCGAAAGCAGATTCCCCATCTCCGCGTGATGGGTCGCAATATCCGATTCTTAAAGTCGGATTTGGACTCGTTCCGCGCATCCTTCAGACAGGAGATGGAGAATGCCTAGATCACGAGTGCACGACGGTGTTGTCTTTCGGAGAAAGGAAAGCCGGGTCTGGTGGGTTCGCTATAGAGACCGGAACGGCGTTCGTCGAAGGGAGTCAACACTAACGGAAGACTGGAATGAAGCCCAGAAGAGACTCAGAGACAGGCTTCAGGCCAGAGACAACAACATACTTGATGTCGTAAAGAAAGGGGAATCCTTGAGTTTTGGACAATGGGCTGACTTCTTCTTGGATACTTATTCGAAGCCGCCCATGCGAGCTGAGAAGACTCACGAGATAAATCTGCGCGCTATGAAGCACCTCAAATGTGCTTTCGCGTCGAGCAGTTTAGTGGATCTCACTGCCGACCACGTAGAAATCTACTTGCGAGATCGTCTCCGCCAGCGAGTCCGAATCAAGTCTTCCGTCGGATTCAGAGAGAAAGGAGTTCTGCAGCCTGCGACGGTACACCAGGAGTTTCGTGTCCTTAGGCGCGTGTTGAACGTTGCCGTAAGGAAGAGACTGCTCCCGGCTAACCCATGTTCCGGTGTCGAATTCCCCGTTCGTGTGAAGGGTCTGTTCCGCCCACACTATGTCAGTTGGTCAGAGCAGAAACGAATTGAACTACACGCCCAACCACACTTGCGGAATATCGTGCGGATCATCACGGAGACCGGTCTTAGGGTCTACAAGGAACTGATGTCCATGAAGAAAGACCAACTAGACCTTCCAAACGCAGTCGTTTGGATTCCGGACTCCAAGACTCCGAATGGAATCGCTGAGGTACCACTCACGCCTCTTGCCATTGATGCTTTCAGAGATCAATTGTCAATTGCGGGAGACGGGCCGTTTCTATTTCCAAGCGATTTGAATCCGACCGGACACCAAGTAGAATTGAAGACTGTTTGGCAAAAGTCCCTCCGACGAGCGAAGGTCCCTTACTTTCGGATTTACGATTTGCGATCCACGTACGCCACACGCCTCAGTGCGGGCGGCGTGGCCGACGAGTGGGTGACACAATTGCTTCGCCAAGGGGATTCTCAGGTCTTCAAACGCTACTCGCAAATGAAACTGCAAATGAAGAGAGAAGCTCTGGAGAAAATCAACCGCCAGGCCAATGAAATGCCGTTGGATTCTGGCACAGCGATGGTTCAGTGAAATCTATTTGGCACAGTTTTGGCACAGTTGAGGCTGAAAATGGGGTTTCGGAGTAGCAACAAAGTTGGAAAGTGCTTTAGAATCAATGCAGCACTTCAGTCGGGGCGTAGCGCAGCCTGGTAGCGCGCCTGCCTTGGGCGCAGGAGGTCCCCGGTTCAAATCCGGGCGCCCCGACCACTATCTCACTGAACTAACTGACTTTCTTCCTGTGGGGTATTTCTACTA
>Ga0326727_10004926_pt1 | contig 39023 bp, 28 predicted proteins | sample MB2enrmetagenome_FD_207643 | JGI IMG/M metagenome (GOLD analysis project Ga0326727, IMG submission 207643) | Lab enriched peat soil microbial communities from McLean, Ithaca, NY, United States - MB29MY | ecosystem: Environmental > Terrestrial > Soil > Wetlands > Peat | place: USA: New York...
CGCCGCGACGAGTCGCGGCGAGCAAAAGCGGCGTCGAGCCGCCGCACTCCAAGGTGCTTCGCACATTCTCATGGACAGGGGTGAGTGAATCCCCAGCATCAGGTCTGCAGTCTCGTTAATTCCCGGGCGGGGCTGAGGGCGGGGTGGCCCCGGGACGCGTTGGGCGGGGGTGAGGATGCCGACACTGGCCACCCAACCCCCGCGTGACACACTTCCCCACATCGCTTATCGACAGTTTCCGATGAGAAGATGAACCTATTTTAGCGAGCGGCGCAGGGGCGAGCGGTCGCTCGCCCTCTTGGGGGCACGGCCAAGACCTGTCCCGATGCACTTGATCGGGATGGCCGTGGCACGAGCAGTAGCGCGGGCGAGACGCCCGCGCTACGTCCCCACCCGCGTCATCTTAACACCCTCGAAACTGCAAAGATTACTCAAGTCTAACCTTGGTTTTGCCGAAAGATAAGGTTGAGGCTTCGTGCGCCCAGGCCGTCGAATTGTCGCTGGCGCAGGGCTCGACTGAATCGCCCCGGTTTCACCCGCGGGAATTCGACCTGGGGAGGAAAGCATCGGCGGGTGCTGAAATCAGGGGGTTGCACCGAAACATTGTTCGAGAAGAAACCAAAGGAGCAGGATGGCTACGATCACACCCAGAGATAGCCCGGCAGTCAGTTTCCCGAAAAATCCGGCGCCCACGATGGGTCCGCAAGAGGCGGAATTTGTGCCCACGTACGGCGTTGCAGGGTCCGTGGAGGGAGTAGAAGCCCGCACCCACCAGCTTTCTCTGCTGGTGGAAGTGAACGCCGCGCTGGCCGGCGCCCTGGATGTGGAGTCGGTGCTGGGCACCATCCTGGCGCGTCTGGCTGATCGCGAGCGGCTGAGCCACGCGCGCATCTATCGGTGGGATGAACCCGCCGGAGAACTCCAGCGGGTGGCATGTGGAGGAAGGAATGGGGACTCGCGGTGTGTCGTTTCGCTCCAGGAACCCACCCACCTGGCTTGGGCGATCCGGCAGCGGGAGGCGGTTTACGTTCCGCGCGTCGAGAAGGACCCCCGCTGTCACGGGTTAAGCGCTGAGGAACAATGCGTCTACGCCGTTCCTTTGCAGACCCGCACGAGCGTGCTGGGGGTTCTTGATGTGGCAGCCGATCAGCCGGATGGCATCCGCGCCGTAACCCGCAAGCTGATCGATCAGGTGGCCACCCAGGCTGCCCTGGCGCTGGAACGCAGCGAACTCTACAAGCAATTGCGCGTTTCCGAAGAACGCTTTCGCTCGATATTTGAACAGGTTTACTTCGGCGTGGCGCTGGCGAGCCTGGATGGGCGGTTTTCCACCGTCAATCCCGCTTTCGCCCGCTTGCTGGGTTACACTTGCGAAGAGTTGCAGGGGAAACACTTCACCGAAATCACCCATCCTCAGGACGTGGCGCCAAAGCAGGAGCGGCTGCAAACCCTGCTCGCCGGCGGGGCGGGACAAGTCACCCTGGAAGCGCGCTACCTGCGCAAGTCGGGCGAATCCCTCTGGTGCGCCACCAGCTTTTCCCTTCTCCACGATGCGGCGGGCCATCCCTCCTACTTCCTGGGCATGGTGCAAGATATCGACGAACGCAAGAAAGCGGAAGAAGAACGCAACCGGTTGCAGCAGCAGCTTTTCCAGGCGCAGAAAATGGAGGCCCTGGGAACCCTGGCGGGCGGCATCGCGCACGACTTCAATAACCTGCTCAGCGTCATGCTGGGTTTCGCGTCATTGGCCCGTCAGCGGCTGAGTTCAGACGATCCCTTGCAGGATTCCATGGGCATGATCGAGCAGTCCGCTGAGCGCGCCGCGGAACTGACGCGCCAACTCCTGGGCTTTGCCCGCCCGGAGCGGCAGCAGGTGAAGCCGGTGTGCGTGGACGACGTCCTGGAGCGCGTCAAACGCATGGTGGCGCGGACGTTTGACCGTAACATCACCGTCGTCGCCGAGAAGGGCAGCGAGCCACTGTGGGTCAATGCGGAGCCCAGTTACCTCGAACAGGCCCTGCTAAACATGTGCATCAACGCCCGGGACGCGATGCCGCATGGGGGAATTTTGACCCTGGAAGCATGCTCGGCAAACCTCCCGACGCTCCCCGTAGAGGCGCCGACGGGCTGCGCACCCGGACAGTACGTCAGTATCTCCGTCCGGGATACAGGGGCGGGAATCGCACCCGAAATCCTGCCCAGAATCTTCGAGCCGTTCTTTACCACCAAAGAGCCGGGCCGCGGCACGGGACTGGGCCTGGCCATGGTTTACGGATTCGTCAAAAACCACGATGGGTTCGTGAAAGTGGAAAGCGAGCCCGCCCACGGTGCGCGGTTTACCATCTCCCTGCCCCTGATTTCCGCCCCGGCCCCGCAGACGGGCGCCGGCGCGCTGGGACAAATACCGACCGGGCGGGGAATCGTGCTGGTGGTGGACGATGAGCCGCTGGTCCGCGCGTTCGCCTCGGAAGGGCTAAGAGGGCTTGGGTACCAAGTTTGGGTGGCCGAAAACGGCAAGCAGGCGCTGGAGATTTACCAGAAGCACGGCGGGGGTATTGACTGCGTTCTGCTGGACTTGATCATGCCGGAGATGAGTGGCCTGGATACCTTCCGCCGGATGAAGGAGCTTGACCCCCTCGCGCGTGTGGTCTTCGCTTCCGGTTATAGCACCGGCGAACTCCTCCGCGACGCTCCCGACGCGCGTGAGGCGGTGTTCCTGGGGAAACCCTACACGCTCGAAGGGCTTTCCATCGCGCTGCGCAAGGCAGGAGTGGGCCAGCCGCGAGAGGGGTGAGTTTTCGGTTTGAGAACCCAGGCGCCGGGTGGAGGTTCTCCAGCCGGGGAGATGAGAAAGGATCGCAGCCATGAAGGTCTTGGTGGCGGAAGACCAAGCGGTGTCTCGGCACCTCCTGGTTGGAAACTTGCGCAAGTGGGGCTACGACGTGATGGCGGTGGAAGACGGCACGCGCGCCTGGGAAGCCCTGCAAGCGGAAGAAGCGCCGCAGTTGGCGATATTGGATTGGCTCATGCCGGGCATGGATGGCATCGATATCTGCCGCCAAATCCGCCAAAGTCCGCGGACGCGGCCGATTTACCTGATCCTCTTAACCGCTCGGCGCGGACAGGAAGATAAGGTCACCGGCCTGCAATCCGGAGCCGATGACTACGTCACCAAGCCCTTCAACCGCGAGGAGCTTCGCGCCCGCGTGCAGGTGGGCATCCGCGTACTGGAACTTCAGGGAGCGCTGGCGCAACGCGTCCGGCAATTGGAAGAAGCCCTTTCACGCGTCAAGACCTTGCAAGGACTGCTGCCCATTTGTTCTTACTGCAAGAAGATCCGCAACGATCGGAATTACTGGCAACAGGTGGAGGGGTACATCAGCGACCACACTGAAGCCCAATTCAGCCACGGGATCTGTCCGGAATGCTACGCGCGCTTCGTCCAGCCCGAACTCGATCGTTTGCACGGTCATACTGAGAAGACACAGTGAACTCACATGGGTCAAATCCCGGGATGGGGCATTGGCGGGGGATTTTCTGCCGAATTTTGGTGCTCATGGCGCTGGCTGGGCAAGGTGGGATGCTGAGCGCCAGCGGGCGCACCGCGACTGAGCAGCATCTTGGACGCGCACTGACGCACTGGGCGCAAAGTGGACAAAATGCCCGCACCCCAGGTCCGGCGACCAGCGCGACCACGGCTCCGCCATCACCCCGAGTGACGTCCGAGCAGAAACTGCCCGGTGCTCTGGCGATAGTCGTTTTGGTCCTTTTCGGTATTTTTGTCGGCTTTGTCTTGTATCGGAAGGTGGCGGGAGGGCAGACCGACGTCGTCCGCGAGTGGCTGCGGCGCGAGGCGGCCCAGGCCCGGCAGTATCGCGAACTTTTCGAAGACGCTAATGACGCCATCCTCATTCACGAGGCAGAAAGCGGAATCATTCTGGACTGTAATCGCAAGGCCTGCGAAATGTATGGGTGGGATCGCAACGCCCTGGTGAGCTCCAGCCTTAAAGCCCTGACCAAGGACATGGGCAGCTATGGGGATGAGATTCGCCGTCTGTGGGAGGGGGAGAATTGCGCCGGGTTCACCACCGTCCACTTTCCCAAGGACGGGCGACCCATTTCGGTTCATGTCAGCCTGTCCATGGTCAAGTATGCGGGCAAACCGGCGGTCCTCAGCTTTAACCGGGATGTTACCGGGCAAGTGGAGGTGGCGGAGGCCCTCCACCGACGCGATGCGATTCTGGAGGCCGTCAGCTTTGCCGCCGAAAAACTCCTCTCGGGAGGTAAGTGGGAAGAAAATATTACGTCCGTTTTGGAACGGTTGGGGCAGTCCATTCCCGTAAGCCGTGCTTATATCTTTGAGAACCATGTCGGCCCGGATGGCGATCTGCTTACCAGCCAGCGCTACGAGTGGGCAGCGCCGGGAATCACCCCGCAAATTGACAATCCCGAACTTCAGAACTTTTCCTGGAAAAGAAACCGCCTGCAAGAATGGATGGAAGGGTTGAGGCAGGGGGAAATCGGCCAAGGGGTGGTGGCCGAGCTTCCGGAAATCGCTCGGCGGCATCTGGAAGGGCAGGACATCCAGTCCCTTATCGCTGTGCCGATCTTTGTGGGTGAAAAGTGGTGGGGTTTCATCGGCTTTGACGACTGCCTGAGCGCGCGCCGTTGGTCGAGCGTGGAAACTGAGGCGCTCCGCGCGGCCGCCAGGACCCTCGGCGCCGCCTTGCATCACAAGGAAGCGGACGAGACCCTGCGCAAAGCCAACGAGTCGGTCAAGGAGAGCGAGCGCCGTTATCGCCGCCTGGTGGGGGCGGTGACGGACTTCATTTGCAGCATCGAGATTGGTGAGGGGCGGCTGCTTCGAGCTTTGTATGGCGCCGGGTGCGAGGCCGTGACGGGGTACACCTCGGCAGAACTTCAGCGTGAACCCCGGCGTTGGCTCGAGGTCGTTTACGAAGAGGATCGTCCCGCAGCCGTCATGCTGGCGGAAAGTCTGTTCGGCGGGGGAGACCCCCCGGTGATCGACTTCCGCATCGTCCGGAAGGACAAGTTAATTCGCTGGGTAAAGTGCACGCCCGTTCGCCGTTCCGGCTCTGACCACCGGTTCGTCTCTCTCGATATCCTGGTGTCTGATATCACCGAACAGAAACTGGCGGAGAAGGCCATCGCCGAACGCACAGCGCACCTGAACGCCCTCATCCGGCACAGCCCCGTGGCCATCATCTCACGCGATGTCGAGGGGAAGATTGTGATGTGCAATCCCGCCTTCGAGCATCTGTTCCTCTACCCGGAAGAGGAACTTCTCGGGAAAGAGGTGGATCAAATCATCGCGAAGGGCGAGATGAGCGAGGAGGCCAGGAACCTCACTGACCGGGTGATGCAAGGAGAGGCGATTCACGTCACCACCCGGAGGTGCCGGCGGGATGGAACGCTTGTGGATGTGGAACTCCATGGCGTTCCGCTGCGCATTGAAGGAAAAATCGCGGGCACGTACGGCATGTACCTTGATGTCACCGAGCGCAAGCGGGCGGAAGGGGCGCTGATCGAGGAAAGGCACCATCTCCACACCCTTATGGACAATCTCCCCGACGTGATCTACTTCAAAGATCGGGAGAGCCACTTTACCCGGATCAACAAGGCGCACGCGAGACAATTTGGGCTGAGCGACCCTGCCCAGGCGGTCGGCAAAACCGACTTCGACTTCTTCACCCCTGAACACGCCCAGCAGGCCTACAACGATGAACAGGAAATAATCAGGACAGGCCAACCGGTGGTGGGCAAGGAGGAGAAGAACACCTGGCCGGATGGCCATGTGACCTGGGTCTCGACCACAAAAATGCCCCTCCGCGACTCCCAGGGGAACATCATTGGAACCTTTGGCATTTCCAGCGATGTCACCGAGCGCAAGCGCGCGGAAGAAAAACTGAAAAGCTACGCGGCGGAACTGGAGGCCGCCCGGATCGTTCAGGAGAAGGACACCCAGGAATTGGCGCTGCTGGTTGGGGAATTGGCCCAGGAGCGCGATCACCTCCGCTCCCTGATGGATAACCTCCCGGACTACATCTTTTTCAAGGATTGCCAAAGCCGGTACATTCGCACCAATCGGGCGCACGCCCATGCCTTGGGGTTGTCCAACCCCACCCAGGCCATTGGCAAGACCGACTTTGACTTTTTCCCCCTGGAAGACGCAAAGAATTTCTTTCGCGACGAAGAACAAGTCATTCAATCCGGCCAGCCGCTCATCGGCCGGGTGGAGGGCGCGCGGATGGCTGACGGCCAATTCCGCTGGCTTTCCACCATCAAGATGCCCCTCCAGGATGCACAAGGCCGCATCACGGGACTTGTGGGAATCAGCCGCGACACTACCGAGCGCATGCGCGCCGAAGAGAAACTGAAACGGTACGCGGCGGAACTGGAGGCCGCCCGCGATGTGCAGGAGCAAAACACTCGTGAGCTCACCAAGGCTTTTGAGGATCTGGCCATCGCCAAGGGCCGGGCGGAAGCCGCCAGCCAGGCGAAGAGCGAGTTCCTGGCCAATATGAGCCACGAAATCCGCACGCCGTTGAACGGCATTCTGGGAATGAGTGAACTTCTCTTCGATACATCTCTGTCCGCTGAGCAGTCCGAATATCTCACGATGCTGAAGTCCTCCACGGACGCTTTGCTTACCCTGGTGAACGACATCCTGGATTTCTCGAAGATTGAAGCCCACAAAGTAACCTTGGACGCCATCGAGTTCAAACTGCCGGAGAGCTTGGGCGATAGCTTGAAATCCCTCGCTTTCCGCGCCTCCCAGAAGGGGCTGGAACTGGCTTGCGCCCTCTCGCCCCAGGTGCCCGAGTACCTGATTGGGGATCCGGGCCGGCTTCGCCAGATCATCCTCAACCTGGTGGGCAACGCCATAAAATTTACCGAAAAGGGCGAGGTGGTGGTCCAGGTGGAAGTGGATTCTCAGACCGAAGATCATGCGATGCTGCACTTTTCGGTTCGCGACACGGGAATCGGAATCCCCCTTGAAAAGCAGCAGGTCATTTTCGGGCCGTTTGAGCAGGCAGACGCCTCCACGACCCGCCGCTACGGGGGCACGGGACTCGGTTTGGCAATCACTTCTCGCCTGGTGAGTTTAATGGGAGGGAGAATCTGGGTGGAGAGCGTTCCTGGTGAGGGTAGCAACTTCCACTTTACCGGGCGGTTCGGCCTGGGGCGCAGCGCCGGCGTCGCGCGCTGGGCGGAGTTTGCCCGGCTTCGAAACCTTCCCGCCCTGGTGGTGGACGATAACTCCACCAACCGTCACATCCTGGTGGAGGTGTTGAAGCGCTGGAAGATGATACCCACCGAGGCGGAGGGCGGGCAGCGGGCGATGGATCTGCTGGTGCAAAGCAAGCGAGCCCGGAATCCCTATGCGGTCATCCTTCTCGATTCGCAAATGCAGGATGTGGATGGATTCGCCGTCGCCGAATTCGTCAAGCACGACCCGGAGCTTGCCGGAGCCGTAATCCTGATCCTGACTTCGGGCGGCCGGCCTGGAGACGCGGCACGCTGCCGGCAGTTGGGCATCGCGGCTTATCTGATGAAGCCGGTGAAGCAGTCCGAGCTCTTGGATGCCATCCTCCTGGCCTTTGGAACGCCCTCGGGACCGTCTTCGCAGCCGCTCGTCACGCGGCATTCTCTGCGGGAAGAGCGGCGGAAGTTGCGCATTTTGCTGGCGGAGGACAACCCCGTGAATCAGGCGCTGGTGATGCGCCTTTTGCAAAAGCGGGGGCACACCGTGGAAGTCGTGGCCAACGGAAAGAAAGCACTGGAAGCCCTGGAAAGAGCCCCCAACACCCATTTCGACCTGATCCTGATGGACATGCTGATGCCGGAGATGGATGGAGAGGAGTGCGTGGCTCGCATCCGCGCGAAAGAGAACGGTTCTGCCAGCCGGATTCCGATTATCGCTCTGACGGCCTATGCCTTGAATGGGGACCGCGAGCGCTTTATGGCATTGGGCGTGGATGGGTACCTCCCCAAACCCGTCCGCGCTCAGCAACTCTTTGAAACCATTGAGGAACTCCTCAAGGTGCCGATGGGGTCCGTGGCCATCCAGCTTCCAGACAACCACCGGGAAGGCGTGCTCGATCGGCACCAAGTATTGGCACGTTTCGAAGGCGACAAATTGTTGCTGGGGAACCTGATCAGCGCCTTCTTTAAAGAATGTCCCACGTTGGTCGTCGCCGCCCGGGACGCCGCCACGCGCCAGGATGCGGTGGAGTTCCAACGCGTCACCCAGGTTTTGAAAAACCATCTCGCGCTTTTTTCGGCGCGGGCAGCCTGTGAAGCTGCGGATCTGGCAGACTTGGCCGGGCTGACAAGAAGCCCGGAGCAGGTCGGCGAAGCCTTGGCGCGCCTGGAAGAGGAGTTGGAGCGCCTCCTGCCGGCCCTGGCCAATCTCGGAAAGGAAGTGACACCATGAAGGTTCTCATCGCGGAAGATGATTCCATTTCCCGCCGCATGCTGGAGGCATTCCTGGTGAAATGGGGTTATGAGGTTATGGTGGCCACAGAGGGAGAGGAGGCTTGGGGAATCCTGCAAGGGAACGACGCACCTCGGCTCGCGGTGCTCGATTGGATGATGCCGGGCAGAGACGGCATTGACATCTGCCGGAGCATCCGGCAGCGCAAGGGCCGGCCTTACACCTATATCCTCTTGCTGACGGCCCGGGGCCAGAAGGAAGACATCGTGGAAGGGTTGGAGGCGGGTGCCGACGATTACGTCACCAAACCGTTTGATCCTTATGAACTGCGCGCGCGCCTGCGGGCGGGCCGACGCATCGTGGAACTTCAGGAACAACTCCTTCAGGCGCGTGAGGCTCTGCGCGACCAGGCCAGCCGCGACCCCCTTACGGATCTCTGGAACCATTCAACCATTCTCGCCATCCTGCGGAAAGAAGTGGCGCGCGCTTCCCGCACCCACGGCCCCTTTGCGGTCGCCATGGCCGATGTGGATCGATTCAAAGCCATCAACGACACCTATGGCCACCCGGCGGGGGATGCCGTCCTGCGGGAAGCCTCCCGCCGCCTGCGCGGCGCCATGCGAACCTATGACTCCCTGGGGCGTTACGGAGGAGATGAGTTTCTGGCCGTGGTCCCCGGATGCGACCCGGCGGCCGCCGCCCGCTTTGCCGAAAGCTTTCGCGCCCGCATCGACCGCAAAGCCATAGAAACCCCCGAGGGTCTGATTGCCGTAACCCTCAGCCTCGGTGTGGTGGCCCTCGACGACCTCCGCGATGTGAAGTCTGACACGCTCATCCGCGTCGCCGATGCCGCCCTCTATCGCGCCAAGATCGCGGGCCGGAACCGCGTGGCCCTGGCGACCGCCCAGGACGTGGAGAAAGAGATGTCAAAGCATCTCCAGGAATTTGAGGCGCCGGGCCCTGACGACCCTCTCATCGACCTGCCCACACCCCATCCCCCGATCTGAGCAAAAGGTGGGTTCACGCGGGGGCCGATTGCAGAAGCAACAGGAGTTGGCGAGCTATCAGAAAGTCCGCTAGTGTCCTAATTTGGATTAAAATGATGTTTATGGTAGAAGGATTGATGTGAATTGTCGGGCAGGCATAAACGTTATCCAGAAGGCCGACACTCCGATCCACGGTTGGTATCGGTTTGTCCAGGGCTATCCCCCGCACCTAGTGCGCCAGTACATAGAACGGTTTCGGTTTCGCGGACAGGATTTGTTGTGCGACCCGTTTTGCGGAACGGGTACGACCCTGGTGGAGGCAAAGAAGTGTGGCATTCGCAGCGTTGGGTGCGATGCCCATCCATTCGCCGTCTTGGTTTCTCGCGTAAAAACAAACTGGTCGTTGGACGTTCCTGTTCTAGTCGAGATGCTGCGGCGGATTATCGCCAAAAGCGAAAAGCAAATGCTCCGGCATAGCCTGCCCTCACTGTCGCTTTTCACGGGAATGGTGCGGGCAACGGAGCCGGACAATGGGAATGGCTACTCGTTAAACAGAGACGAAGAAAAGCTCCTTCCATCTGGCTTTCTAAGTGAGCGCCCGCTGCAACGACTCATGATTCTGCGTGAAGTGATTGAACAACTGACGGCGGGTCATCCCCAAGAGATCCGGGAGTTCTTTCTCCTCGCGGTGGCTCACGTGATCGCGAACGGTGCCGGCAATTTCGCCTTCGGGCCGGAAATATACCGCACGAAGCCGAAGCCCGACTATGACGTGCTTGAACACTTCGCAGGCCATCTCGGGCTTATGCTTTCGGAGATGGAGAGCGTCCGACTTACCGGAAACCACGAGATCGCTTCCGAGGTTTTTCTTGACGATGCGCGCCGCCTCGATCTCATTCCCTCAGGTCTCGCGGGTGTTATCACCTCTCCGCCTTATCCGAACGAAAAGGATTACACTCGCACTACTCGCGTCGAGTCAATTTTGCTCGGTATTCTAAGGAGTCGTGAGCAACTGCGCTCCGTCAAAGAATCTCTGTTGCGTTCAAACACCCGCAACGTGTTTGTCGCGGACAGCGACGGCGACGAGGTTGCAGAGATCAAATCGATCCAGGCGGTGGTTCAAAAGATCGAACGCAGACGAGTCGAGTTAGGAAAGACAAGTGGGTTTGAGAAGCTCTATCACAAGGTAGTCGCGCATTATTTTGGAGGAATGCGTCGACATTTTCGGGCTGTTCGCCCGAAACTCAAACCCAAAGCCTTTCTGGCCTATGTCCTTGGCGATCAAATGTCGTTCCTCATGGTGCCAATTGCCACTGCTGAGTTGCTTGGGCAAGTTGCGGAAATGGAAGGATTCAAGGTCCTGGGACGCGACCTTTGGCGGGAGCGCATTGGGACAAAAGTAAGGAATTCGGAAACGAATCAGCGGACTGTACGATCGCGAGAGGAAATCCTAGTCTTGCAGAAGGCATAGAGATGAAACCCAAAGGTGACGAACTCGCACACAATCGTGATGAAGTAATTCAAATTGTGTTCCGAGCTAACTACCAGAAGGGCGCACGCGAGATCCCTTTCACAATGGACGAAATTCGCGAAGCGATCGCGAAAGTGGCCAAGAAACGGGCTGACTACAAAGAGGACAACGTAGCCGATGTACGATATCAGTACGCGTCCGGGCGAAGCCGCCTGCCTGAATCAATCGATAATCTTGGGCCTTGGATGATCGTCGGCAAGGGGAAGGGCAGATACGCCTTTGCCAAGCTCGCTAGATCGCCAATAATTAAGATTCAGCCCGACCTCTACACTTATCTTCTTCCCGACGCCACTCCCGAGATTGTCCTGGAGTACGCGGGCGGGGACGAACAGGGAATTCTCGCCAAGCTGCGTTATAACCGAATGCTCGACATTTTCTTAGGAATCACCTGCTACCATCTTCAGAACCACCTTCGTACATCGATAAAGGGCAAAGGGCAAGTGGAAATCGACGATTTGTATGTCGGTCTGAATTCAGTCGGCAAACAGTTCGTTATGCCGATTGAGGCGAAGAGCGCGAACGATCACCTTTCGAGAACGCAGATTTTCCAGGGAATCGAATTCGCCCAAGCCCGATATCCCAAACTTGTCCTTCGACCAGTTGGGATTCAAGAGATGAAAGATGGATCACTTGTGCTGATCGAGTTCACTCCTGAATCGCATCCAAACAAGATCAAAATTCTCGGATTGCGGCGATACAAGCTTGTGCCGATGTCTGATGTGCCGTTGGATGAATTGCAGTCACGAGTTGACTCACCGGGCGCGGCCTGAGACGTAATCCGCAAAGCTCCACGGGAGAGAAAGGGTGAGAGAAAAAGGTTTTCAGGTACCCCTTTTCTCCGACGCCAAAGCAAAAACCGGGCACCTCGTCGCCGCGCCTGAGGGGGACTAAGGGGATTGACCAGACGCCTGCCCCTCTTTGTCCATCTCCGTGCTCCCCGGTTGCTTGCTATGGCCCGGTTTGTCGGGTACCATGGACCCCATGAGCAAGACCATCGAAACGACCTATCGGAACGGGTGTATCCAACTTCCCGATGACGTGCACCTGGCTGAGGACACGCGCGTCACCGTCATTCTTCCCGACAACGTGATGCCGAAAGCGCGCCCTGACTCTGCTTACAGCATTCCCGACCTCGCCAGTGATATCGGGCCAGAGGACCTGGCTCGGAATCTCGAACATTATCTGTACGGCCAGTCCAAACAATCATGAGTTCGTCTCCTAGCAGCCTCACTTTTGTTGACGCCTCCGGCTGGATTGCGTTGGTGAATCGAAATGACGGCCTGCATCAGCAAGCCGTGCGGCTTTTCCAGCAAAGGCTTGATGAGGGTAGAGGATTCGTAACTTCCTCGGTCGTTCTGCTGGAAGTGGGCAATTGGCTTTCTCCCGTTCCCCTCCGCCCATTGGCGAGCCGTCTGTGGGAGCGCATCGAGCAATCCCAGCGCATCGAGGTTGTTGAGTTGACTTCAGAGTTGTGCAGAAAAGGCTGGCAGCTTTATGGTCAGCGCACGGATAAAGAGTGGGGAGCAATCGACTGCCTCAGCTTCATGATCATGCAAGAGCGCAATCTCCTGGAAGCGCTCACCGGCGACCGCCACTTTCAGCAAGCTGGCTTTCGCGCTCTGCTTTAGGGAAAAGGGCAGGTACCTTTTTTCGGGTCGCACCTTTCGGACACCTTTCTCCCCTCGACCTCCGCGATGTGAAGTCTGACACGCTCATCCGCGTCGCTGATGCCGCCCTTTATCGCGCCAAGATCGCGGGACGGAACCGCGTGGCCCTGGCAACCGCCCAGGACGTTGAAAAAGAGGTGTCAAAGCATTTTCCAGGAATTTGAGATGCCGGGCCCTGACGAGCCTCTCATCGACCTGCCCACGCCCCATCCCCCGATCTGAGCATAAGCTGGGCTCACCAACCCAGATTTTTCATCAGGGTGAACTTTCCTCAAGGGTCGAGCGGAAGGGGGTAGCCACAATCAGTGATTTTCTGACCGTGGGCACTACCTGCGGTGGGGGAGTTACAATACTTTTGCCTTGGACATGGCGACGGTGGCAGCGTGCCCCATTCAGATGGATTACGTGCGATTGCCTTGGGAAATCGCGCCTGAGAAAAGTCTACGGACAGAAAAGCACTGTCCGGTTACCCGCTATTCGACGCGTTTGACCTGGAGCGGTGTGCCTGAAATCTCAGCAGGGTTATAGGCTGTCCGCGTAGTTTTTGAACGTGTCTTTACGTATTCTCCGTTGCGCCACTCGAACTCGGTAATTAGATACTGGTGGTCACACCACTCGCACTCGAATTTCGAGGACTCGGGGCGAGTGTAATATTTGCCGCGCGTGCTTTCCCACAGCTCCAAAGTCTGTGATCCGAAGATGATGCGACCCTGCCCCACGGTCCGATGGAAGACAAGCGCATAGTGTCCGGCCGCTGACCATGTAAGGATTAGAAACACACTGCTTGTACCGTCTCCCGCGAGTGTATAGGCAATTGCCAGTGCCCTTTGTGTGGGGGATAGGTCAATTTCACAGCTCGTTGCATAGATCGCAGCATCTCCATATTCTACGAGTTTCGATACGTCGTACACCTCAGTCAAAACGCCGTGGACGACGATCGCCACCCTCGGATCAGGGCCCGTATCCTCTTTGCTGGTGTCATACATGATGATCTGCTCGCCCGAAGGGCCAAGCCTCGTTTGCTGTAACCCGCGAATAGAGCGAACTTGTGGTAGCTGCGAGCTAATTTCAGTCGAAATCAGAACTGGGGGTGTGGGACGATCCATTGCGCCAAATGGCCCGATGGTCCGCGGCGAGCTTTCACATCCGCCCGTCGCCCCATGGCACTTTGCAATGGGGACCAAGAACACCATGACGATCATTTTCAGCGTGCAGACTAGGAAAAGGACATGTCTCATTAGCCCGATCATACATGCGTTTAATCGGCGAGAATAGGCCGTTTCTCATTGGGAGAAACGGTGTCCCGACTGGACACCTTTTTCCCCTGACACCTTTTTCCACCCCTCTCCCGTCATTGGGGGATTGCTCCCCGATGACGCAAGCGGCCGGGCTCAGCGAGGGCGCAACAAGCCCTGATCAGACGCTTCCACGTACCGAGTAGTCACGCCGGCTCTTACGAGACGCCAAAACCCCTTTCTTTTTTATCCAAAACGCTGTACTCTCTCGCCGCCCTGCGCGACTATTTACGCGCGCGAAGAACTAAGAACAAAAGCCCAAGGCCCGGTTCGGGTCACCTAAAACATTTAGGAATTATTTATGTAAATTTCATACGAAACAATATATGTACCTATGAGCAGGATGGAGGAAAACCCATGCAACGGATCGTGTCGCGACTGATACTTGGCCTGATACTGGCATGCAGCTTGTGGGCCCCCGCCGGTTTTGCCCAGGCGCCTCCCACGGTCGGGGCGCCGGCCTCGCCGGACGTTCAGGCCCGCATTGCCACTCTCGAACAGCAGGCAGCGGATGCCCGCAGCGCCGGGGATAACGCCTGGATGCTGGTGTGCGCCGCTCTGGTTCTGATGATGACGGGCCCGGGCCTGGCGCTTTTTTATGGTGGATTGGTGCGCAAGAAAAATGTGCTGGCCACCATGATGCAGAGCTTCATGCTTATGGCCGTGGTTACTGTCCTATGGGCGATCTTCGGCTACAGCCTGGTCTTCCATGGAGGCAATCGCTTCATCGGGGGCCTCGGTTACCTGTTCCTGCACGGAGTGGGCGCCGCTCCCGACCCGGCTTATGCGGGAACGATTCCCCAACAAACCTTCATGGTGTATCAACTCATGTTCGCCATCATCACTCCCGCCTTGATTACCGGGGCGTTTGCCGAACGCATGAAATTCAAAGCCATGCTGCTCTTCATGGTTCTATGGACCATCATTGTTTACGATCCCATGGCGCACATGGTTTGGGGAAAAGGAGGCCTGCTGAATGCCTCCTTGGGCGGGGCGATTCCCACTCTGGATTTCGCCGGCGGTACCGTGGTGCATGTCACCTCCGGCGTCTCGGCGCTGGTGTGCGCGCTGTATCTTGGAAAACGTCTGGGGTTTCCGAAGGAACCCATCCCGCCGCATAGTGTGGTCTTGAGTGTCATCGGCGCCTGCCTGCTCTGGGTGGGATGGTTCGGCTTCAACGCCGGCAGCGCCCTGGCGGCGGGGAGTTTGGCCACCAGCGCTTTCGTGGCCACGCATTTCGGCGCCGCGGCGGCGGCGCTCGGCTGGGCAGCGGCGGAGTGGTTTATCAACGGCAAAGCCAGCGTCCTGGGCGCAATCTCCGGCGCGGTCGCGGGCCTTGTGGCCATTACTCCCGCCGCCGGTTTCGTGGGACCGATGTCCGCCCTGGCGATCGGCGCCATTGCCGGCGTGGTCTGCTACATGATGGTCACGCGAGTCAAAAGCAAGTTCGGGTATGATGACTCGTTGGACGCCTTTGGTGTCCACGGCGCGGGCGGCACGCTGGGGGCGATCCTGACCGGCGTCTTTGCGGTTAGGGCCATTAATCCCATCTTTAAGGACGGGGCTGTTGGGCTGATCGATGGCCACCCGGGGCAGGTGCTCAACCAACTCGTGGGAGTCGTCATCGCGTGGGTGTTGGGTGTGGTAGGAACGCTGATCATCCTCAAAATCGTGGATTGGGCCGTCGGCCTGCGCGTCACCGAGGAGCAGGAGGTCCAAGGCCTGGATTTGTCTCAGCACGGGGAAGAAGGTTACAATCTGGAGGTTTAAGGAGAATACAGCAGACGGTAGACAGCATGCGGCCGATGGCACAAACCGTGGTGCCGCAGCCCCGTATACCGTATGCTGTTTATTGTCTGCTGATTCTCAAAGGATAATTCGCCATGAAAAAAATTGAAGCCATCGTGCAGCCCTCGCGATTTGATGCCGTGAAGAGTGCGCTCCAGGAAGTTGGGGTGGAAGGCATGACGGTCTCCGAAGTGCGCGGCCACGGCCGGCAAAAGGGACATACCGAGGTCTACCGGGGTAGTGAGTACACGGTGGATCTTCTGCCCAAAATTAAAGTCGAAATGGTGGTCTCTGATGCCCTTAAGGATTCGGCTGTGAAAGCCATTCTGAAGGCGGCCAAAACCGGGAAAATCGGGGACGGCAAAGTTTTCGTGTCCAATGTGGATGAAGCCATCCGCATTCGCAACGAAGATCGCGGCGAAACGGCGCTATAAAGGGAAAAGCTAATGGATAAAAGGTGAAGGGTAAAGGTTAAAAGCTAAAACACCAATCCCTTCTTGCTCTTTACACTTTAACCTTTAGAATTCACACTATCAGGGGGGCACGGATAATCACTTATGTCGTCACCTCCATCCCCCTCTGCTGGCCCGCTCGCCCTCTCGGTCCTGACGGATTATTACACCGCGCAATCCCATCAAATTCAACAGACCTTTGAGCAGACGAATGCGGGCACCGCCGTTTTGCGCGCCCGGTCGGAGCTGGTGGACGCCCTGGTGGTGCGGCTCTATCAAGAGTTCATCGCGGCGGACCCGCAGGAGCCCCGGCATTTTTGCTTGCTGGCATTGGGCGGTTATGGCCGGCGCGAGCTTTTTCCGCATTCGGATATTGACCTGCTCTTCCTCACCGAGGATGGAAGCGCCCAATCAACGCACCGCGACGCCATTGCCACCCTTCTCCGCATGGTCTGGGACCTGAGAATGCGCGTGGGAAACAGCACTCACACTCTGGCGGAGTGTGGTCGCCTCTATCGCGACAACCTGGAATTCAACATTTCCCTGCTGGACTTGCGCTACCTGGCCGGAGACCCGGACCTCTATACGCGCCTCCGGACATCGGTTGTCCCCCACATGGTGGCGCGGGACCGCCCGGACCTGGTGCGCAATCTGGTGGAGTTGACGGGCCAGCGGCATGCCAAGTACGGCAACACGATTTTCCATCTGGAGCCCAACCTGAAAGATGCGCCGGGTTGCCTGCGCGACTTTCACGTTTCCCGCTGGCTCGCCCGCATCGAGGCGTTGGAAAAAAACGGAGCGTGGACGTCGCCGGAACAGCTCTGGCCGGAGCGGGATCGCCCCGCGGCAGAGGCGGCCTTTGCATTTCTCGCGGACGCCCGTTGCTTTCTCCACTATCATTATGGACGAGATGATAACCAGTTGAGTTATGATACGCAGGCGCAAGCCGCCGCCCAGGGCGTGGGAGTGAAGCTGGCGGAAAGACCGGCTCCGGCGGATTGGATGCGCATCTATTTCCGGCAGGCGCGGGTGATCGACCAACTGACGGCCCAACTCATGGAGGAATCCGCCCCCGCGCGCTCCGGCCTTTACGCGCTGTATCAGGACTGGCGATCGCGCCTGTCAAACGCCGATTTTTCGGTTGTCCGCGGCCGGATCTTTGCCCGCCACCCCACTGCCTTTGCCAACGATCCCCTCCTGCTTTTGCGCCTTTATGAGATGGTGGCCCGTCACGGGCTCCGGCTGAGCCGTGAAACCGAGAAGGTAGTGCAATCAGAGTTGGCGCGCGCCGGTACTGGGCCGCTTCCGCCGACGCAACTCTGGCAACATTTCAAGCGCATCCTGATTCAGCCTTACGCTGCGGAAGCGTTGCGCAACATGCACCGCCTGGGCCTGGTCACCCGTTTATTTCCCGAATTTCAAGCGATTGATTCCCTCGTCATCCGCGACTTCTACCACCGGTATACCGTCGATGAGCACTCCTTTATGACCCTGGAAAACCTCCATCGGCTGCTCAGGGAGAAGGGCGTTGCCGCGCCGGGGTCACCCTCCGGCCCTGCGGCTCTGCAAGCTTGGCAGAAAAAATTCGCCGAGATTCTCGCGGAAGTCGAGCAACCGGAACTTCTCTATCTCGCGCTTCTGTTTCATGATGTTGGCAAAGGGTTTCCGGAAATGGATGATCACATTCAAGGAAGCCTGCAAGTGATGGAAGGAATTCGGGCGCGCCTCGAAGTTCCGGAAGCGGATTGGCAAATGGTTCAGTTTCTCATTGCCAGCCACCTGGAAATGTCGGCCGCGTCCCAGCGGCGGGACGTCTTTGACGCGGAGACAGTGCGCGGCTTTGCAAGAGTCGTGGTCACCCTGGAACGCCTGAAGATGCTTTGCCTGCTCACTTACGCGGACATCTGCGCCGTCAATCCGGAAGCCATGACCCCGTGGAAGGCTGAACTTCTGTGGCAGCTTTATGCCGCCACCGCCAATTACCTGTCGCGGAGCGTTGATGACGAAAGGTTGCGCCTTATCGGCGCGTCTTCAGAGGAAATGGCGAAAATTCTGGCGGTGCTGGGAACTCCCGCCAGCACGGAGGACCTGCACTTCTTCCTGGAAGGATTCCCGCGGCGCTACACCGCCACCCACACCCCGGAGCAAATCGCCGGACACCTGGGACTGGCTCGCCGCTTGACGAGCAAACCGATTGGGGTGGAGCTCCAGCCGCGCCACGAGCATTTTGAGCTGACCGTCGTCACAGCCGACCGGCCCTACCTTTTTGCCTCCATCACCGGAACCCTGGCCGCCTGGGGAATGAGCATCGTCAAAGCCGATGCCTTCGCCAATGCTGCCGGCATCATTCTGGATACCTTCCGGTTCATCGATCTTCACCGCACCCTGGAGCTCAATCCTTCGGAAAGGGATCGCTTCAAGAAGAACCTTGTCGATGTTCTTAAGGGGAAGCTTGAACTGGAAAAACTGCTCAGTGGCAGGGCGCACGCGGAAGCGGCGTCGCCGCCCAAGATCGAGGTCGCCACGCGGGTGCGGTTTGACAGCGAGAGCTCCTCGCACAGCACGCTTCTGGAACTTGTCGCGCAGGACCGGCCCGGGCTGCTCTTCGACGTCAGCTCCGTGCTTGCCGATCAGGGTTGCAATATCGAGATCGCCTTGATTGACACCCAGGGGCAACGCGCCATCGATGTGTTCTACCTGACCTGCCGTGGCGCCAAGCTCGATCCCATGACGCAGGAAACCGTGGGCAACGCACTACGCGCACGGCTGAAATAGGATGGGGGAAGCTCTTCGCCCGTCACGCGGCAGGGCTTTTGGCCGGCTTCACCTCAAACAAGCTGCGAGGATGCTGCCGGACGATGCGCTCCAGTCCAAACAGGGCTTGCTCCGAACCTTCCTCCTTGAGCTGTTGAAAGGATCGGGTGTTGGTGCTGGAGCAGCGGGGACAGGGGAACATCATGCGTCCCATAAAATCCTCACCTGGAGTATTTTGAAAGAAGAGTGAACGCAACGGGTCGTGGTTCGTCTGCATCAGACACGCGTGGCAAATGAACCAATGCTTGCGGTTGATTCTCTTCAAATGACTAAGAACACTCATGCGCTGTGGTCTCCTGGCACTTCTTTGATTATCTTCGGATGCGGGAATTCTTCAAGACATGTTCGAGTGCGCCTTCACACGGGCTTGATACCGAGGCCGGGACGATCCGGGAGCAAAAGTTTTCCATTCTTGACCTGCACACCTCGGAAGGGATCGTTGGCGATCAGAAGATTCCCGTCCAAGTCGGCGTAGTCAACCCCGGGCGAAAGGTGGGCTGCGGCCGTGACGCTCACGGAACTCGAGACCATGCAGCCCAGCATGGTCTTCAGCCCCAACGCGCGCGCCATTTGCAGCATCTTGAAGGCTTCCAAAATCCCGCCTGATTTGTCCAACTTGACGTTCACGCCGTCGAAGATGCCCACGAGCTTGGGAATGTCGCTGGCACGCTCGCACGCCTCGTCGGCAATCAATGGCAGGTGCACGCGTTGCCGCACCCACCGTGTTTCCTCCAGCATTTCGGCGGGCATGGGCTGCTCGACAAATTCCACTCCCTGGGTCGCGAGCCAGTTGATTTTTCGCACCGCCACTTCTTTATCTTTCCAGCCTTCGTTGGCATCCACGCGCAGGGGCTTGTTAGTGACGCTGCGGACAGCCGCGATGGTGGCTTCATCGGTGTCGAGGCCCACTTTGATTTTAAGGACAGGAAAGGGCTCAGCCTCCCGAACCTTTTGGCGGGTAATTTCCGGAGTGTCAATCCCGATGGAAAATGTGGTGATGGGAGCATCGTTGGGGTCAAGGCCGAAGTAGCGGTAAAGCGGCACACCCAACTTCTGCCCAACCCAATCCATTATGGCGATGTCGAGAGCAGCTTTGGCCGCGTATTGTCCCGGCACGCGATGAAAAATCTCCATCAACAGCTTCTGGAATTGCCAGGGGTCGGCCTCGGTCACCAAATCCTGCACGGATTGGGCCGCCCGTTGCGCGTCGACGGCGTTCTCCTGGTAGCGGACGATGGGGGCCCCTTCGCCGTGGCCGGTCACCCCGTCGCGAATAAACCTCACGTGGAGCGTGTCGCGATACGCACTCGATGACATCGTGGTCGTCCAGGTGTGCCGCAGCTTCAGGCGTACAATTTCCATCTCGAGCCGAGTCGTAGACGAACTGCTAGCAGCGTGGAGGGTGCTCGTCCCAGCCAGCGCCCCCGCCGGAGCCTCCAGGCCCTTCAGCACAGCAGCAACTCCCAGGGTTTTAACCCATTCGCGCCGGTTCATTTCAACCTCCTGCATGCCACAAGTAGTTTGGTCCAATGCGGATCCGCGAGGCGGCTGATCTGCACTCCGGGATGCTCGTGCGTCGTGTCATGGATGAATTTGCCGTGGCCGATGTACATCCCGGTGTGCGTAATCCTCTGGGGCGACTCACCGAAGAAAAGCAAATCACCAGCCTGAAGTTTGCTGCGTTTTACCGGCACGACGCCTGCCCACGCCGCTTGGACATCGGCGTCGCGCGGCATCAAGATACCTCGCCTGCTCACCAACATTTGCGTGAAACCCGAACAATCGAATCCGAAGCTGGAAGTACCGCCCCAAAGGTACGTGATCCCAAGAAAACGCTTGGCGAACTCGATCGTCTCCTTGATGCTGAGCGGCCTGGGGTTCAAATTGACATCGCCGCGCTGAATCCATGCGGAGCTCCCCTCCGGAAGTCGAACCTTCAGCCAGTGGCCGCCGTCATTCTCGGGCTCAACGACTACTTCCAGACGCGCTGCGAATGGAAGCGCCAGCAGCGGTTGGTGCTTCGTCACGCTTGGTTCGCGGTAGACATTGGCAGAAAGGTCTTCCACTTGCGCAACGGTTCCTGTGGAAGCATACGCGTGATCGGCAATGTCGTAGCGACGCAGCGCCACCAGTAGCATCCAGCCGGTATAATCATCCCCTGTCCGCACCTTTGCCCATCCGCTTTTCTCTTCCACCAGAACGACGGTCGAGCCGAAGATCGCTTGCGACACAACGTCGACGTCCTCGCTCGGGGCGGAATACATGTTGGCAACGGGCTTGATCACAACCGCGCCTGGGGAAGTCGGGATCATCAAGGCGAAGGCGAGCAACAAGCTCATGAGAATGCTCCTCGGGCAATCCCATCGGGGGCGCGCCCCAAGCTCGTGAGAATTGCCTTCCGGACCGAGTTATTTGTAAGAAATGACGCGCCCATAAGAACTCGAACGGCTCAGGCGGTTGAAGTAGTCGTACGCCAACCGCGCAACTTCTTCGACGGCATGCTCACCCTCATCGTCTCGGGCGACGTAGGTGGTGGTAACCGACATGATAAATGGATGTCCCGGAATGTTGATCAAGCCTGTATCGCAACGCACGCCTTCCAGGGACCCGGGTTTATCCGCGATGGAAATATCTTCGGGGAGAGCTTTGTGGAATTCGCTGTCCTTGGGCAGCCTGAGGAGGTCAAAGTATTCCTTGGTGCGCGCAGCATCAAGCGCCTGGCCGGCGCTGACTTTTTCCAGGAGTGTCAGCATCTCGCGCGGCGTGGAGACGTTTTCGTTCCCCTTCTTGGCGGCCTCCAGGTCAATCATATGGCGCCGCAGTTTGGTTTCTTTGAGCCCCAGGCGAATGACCCCGGCGTTGATGTTGTCCATTCCTAGCCGGTCGATGAGGATATTCGTCGCCGTATTGTCGCTCAGCACCACCATGAAAATGGCAAGATCGCGCAGTGTCATGGTGACCGTGCCGTCCCCCAGCATGGTCAGAATCGGTTCCGTGTCTCCTCGGGTCATCTCACTGCGCCGCAACGTATGCTTCTCGTCGAGCGATAGCTTTCCCTCTTGCGCCTGGCGCATCAACTCCAGCAGGACCGTCAGTTTGATGGAACTCGCCTGAGGAAAGACCGTGTCCGGCAGGCGTAGAAATGTTTCACCGGTCGATAGGTCCTTGATGGCATAGCCCATCACTCCGTCCAGATGATCAGCAACATACGCCAAACGCGTTTCGAGCTTTGCATGCAGGGCAGCGGGGAGCGCCTCCTGTGCGTGCAGTGCCGCACCGACAGTCAGTACCATCGGCAGAAGGGCCAAAGCCCGGGACGAAACATGAACCTTTGCCATTTTGCTCCTCGCGGACGGTGGCGGCTATTTCAGGGACGTAATTTGCCGCACCCATGATAGATCATAACACCGCAAAACACCTAGACACCAAGGCGCCAAAAGAGCTTGGCGTCTTGGTGGGGAATCGGCGCGGGCGAATGCTTAAGCGAGAAGCTTCTTTACGACGTTACCGGAAATATCCGTGAGCCGGAAATCCCGGCCTTGGAATTTGTACGTCAGCTTGGTGTGATCCATGCCCATAAGGTAGAGGATGGTGGCGTGCAGGTCGTGGATGTCGATGGGATCTTCGACGACGTTGTAACCCAGTTCGTCGGTCTGGCCGAGCGTCATGCCGGGCTTGATGCCTCCCCCGGCCATCCACATGGTGAAGGCGCGGGGGTGGTGATCGCGCCCGAGGAACTTCGATTTGTCGCGCGCTTCATTCATGGGCGTGCGGCCGAATTCTCCGCCCCAGACCACCAGCGTGGAATCGAGCAGGCCACGTTGCTTCAGGTCTTTCACCAGGGCGGCTCCCGCCTGGTCAGTTTCCTGGCATAGTCTCGGCAGCCCGTGAACAATGTCCTCACGGGCGGTGGTGCCGTGGGTGTCCCAGCCGCGGTGATAAAGCTGTACAAAACGCACGCCGCGCTCCACCAGCCGCCGCGCCAGCAGGCAGTTGTTGGCAAAAGATTTCTTGCCGGGTTCCGTACCGTACATCTTGTGGATGTGCTCGGGCTCCTTGGAAATATCGGCGAGTTCCGGAACGCTGGTCTGCATCTTGTAAGCCATTTCGTAGGAATTGATGCGCGTGGCAATTTCCGGATCGCCCGCGGTTTTCAAGTTCATCTCGTTGAGGTCTTCCAAAACGTCTAGGGAGCCGCGCCGTTGTTCGGCGGAAACGCCCTCGGGATTGGTGAGGTACAGCACCGGGTCGCCTTGCGAGCGGAATTCCACGCCCTGATAAACCGTGGGGAGAAATCCGCTTCCCCAGCAGGACTTGCCGCCGTCCGGCTGGTTTTGACCGGAGAGCAACACCACAAAGCCGGGCAGGTCGGCGCACTCACTTCCCAAACCGTAGGTAAGCCATGAGCCCATGCTGGGGCGGCCGATGATTTGAAAACCGCAGTTCATGTAGATCTGTGCCGGGGCGTGGTTGAATTGCGTGGTGCTGATGGATTTCACAATGGCAATGTCATCGGCGATTTCCTGTAAGTGGGGAAGAATCTCGGAAATTTCCGCACCGCATTTACCGCTCTTGGGGAACTTGTAGGGTGAACCAAGCAGGCGCGGCACGCCTTTGATGAAGGCGAATCGTTGGCCCTTCATAAACTCCTGGGGAATGAACTCGCCGTTATACTGCTGCAACTTGGGTTTGAAGTCGAGCATGTCAAGGTGCGAAGGCGCTCCCGCCATGAAGAGATAAATAACGCTCTTGGCCTTGCCGGGAAACATGGGCGGCTTGGGAGCCAGGGGATTAGGCCCGGCCACGGCCATGGCAGGCGGCACCGCCCCCGCCGCCAGGAGGTCACGGCGCAGAAGGAGGGAGAGCGCGCTGGTGCCGAGGCCGATTCCGGCCTGTTTGAAAAAATAGCGCCGCGTCAGAGCCTTCAACAGCTCTTCCCGGTTTTGCGGACGTGTGTTGCTCATCGGTTACTCCTCGGTTAGCGCCTCATCCAAGTTCAGCAGGACGTTGGAAACCATCGTCCACGCCGCGGCCTCCGGCAGGCTTGCGGGTGGGCCGGTAAATCCCTTGGCGACCAGACCGGCGGCCTTCGTGTCTTTTTGAAAGTACGCGACCTCATTACGGTAATACGTGAGGATGCGATTCAGTTCCGGTGCAGTAGGGCGCCGGGTCAAGCAACGGCGGAATCCGTAAGTGGCGCGGGCCGTGGCGTCCGGTCCCCCCTCTTGCAGGATCTTCCGGCCCAGGGCCTGTGCCGCCACAAAAAACGCGGGGTCATTGAGAGTCGTCAAAGCCTGCAGCGGCGTGTTGGTGCGCACGCGCCGCACCGTGCAAAATTCACGCGTGGGCGCATCGAAGTTGGTCCAGCTGGGGTAAGGCGAAGTGCGGCGGATGAAGGTGTAGAGGGAACGGCGGTACTGATCCTCGCCCGTGCTTTCCTCCCACTTGTCATCGTTGTAAGGCCGGTCCCATACGCCCGCCGGCTGGTAGGGGAAAACACTGGGGCCGCCAATCTTGGGGCTGAGCAAGGCGCTCGCCGCCAGTGCCGAGTCGCGGACCATCTCCGCCGGCACGCGGAAGCGCGGCCCTCGCGCCAAAAGCAGATTGTAGGGATCCTTTTCCTCGAGCTCGGGTGTGGCGTTGGAGGTTTGGCGGTAAGTAGCGGAGGTCACGATCAGCCGCAGCATTTTCTTCATGCTCCAGCCGTCGCGCATGAATTCCGTTGCCAGCCAATCCAGCAACAGCGGGTGCGTGGGAGGCGCGCCTTGCGTTCCGAAATCTTCGCTGGTCTCCACAATGCCGCGGCCAAACAACTGCTCCCAATAGCGGTTGACGGTGACGCGTGCGGTCAGCGGGTTGTCATCAGATACCAGCCAATTGGCCAAGCCCAGACGGTTGGGCATCTGGTCGTCGGGCAGGGGATTGAGAATGAAAGGAACTCCCGCGCACACCTTGTCAGCCACGCTCAGGAAAGAGCCGCGAATATGGACTTTCGTGCAGGGCCGCTCGAATGAATTCTTTTCGCCCATTACCAGAGTGGCGGCAATGCCCAATTGAGAGTCCGTTTTCTCCAGCTCCTTCTTTTTGTTGCGCACGGGGTCCAGCAACGGGGCGATGACCCGATAAGCGGAGGCCAGGTCCGCGGCCTGTTTTTCCGTGCGCTGGGCAGCGGGAAGGTCCAGCACATTGCGAAGTTTCGCGGGGACGGTGACCACCACGCGGGGATCCGGCATGGTGGTGACGGAAATCCGGAAGCGGCCGATGGCACACTTGGTAAAAGCCATGTCGTGCTTCAGGCGGACGGTCAGCGCGGTGCCGCCGGCAAATCCAAACGGCTTGTCAGGAATGAGAATCCCCCGCCGGGTGGTTACTGACTTGTCGTCAGACGTGTCAATGCCCCAACCCTTGGGCCGCGGCTTGTCGTTCACCAGGTTATCGAACTTATAGGCGGATTGTTCCTCGTCCGCAGCCGCCTCTTTGAAGACGATTTTCTGGGTGCTCGCCGGCTTTTCTACGGAAGCGGCTTGTACCTCGAAGTCACTCAAAAAGAAATTCCCGTCAGGGTCGCGGCCTGGCCCTCCCGCCGGCAGGCTGGCGTCGCTCATTACTTCCAGACGCACGCCGGTAATTCCCGTCAGGTCGGTGCGGGCGGAGATTTCATATGTATCGGCGTCAGGATTTTTTCCGCCCGCCAAAATCGATCCGTCAGGCAGAAGTTCGAGGGTTGCTCCACCCTGCGACACGAAGTGACTGGGTTCGAGAACGGTCCATTTTGCTTCTGCCGTTTTGATGTCCTGTTCCCATTGTGCCTGCGCGGCGGCCAGCGCCGGTGTGGGCGTATCCAGCACCGTCTGGAGACTCGCGACTTCCTCGCGTAATTCTTTGCTCTTGGCGGCTTGCTCGGGGGTGGGCAACTCGATGAGAGGTTCGCGCGCGTAAATATAGCGGCCGACTTCGTAGTTCTCACCGGCAAAGAACGCCAGGAAGCGGTAGTAGTCTTTCTGAGTGAAGGGATCAAACTTGTGATTGTGGCATTCGGCGCAGCCGAGAGTGCTTCCCAGCCACACGGTGGCGGTAGTGTTTACGCGGTCCACTTGCGTGTACCAGTAATACTCTTCGGGATCGACGCCGCCTTCCATGTTGGTCATTGTGTTGCGATTGAAGCCGGTCGCGATCAACTGTTCCGTGGACGGCTGCGGCAGCATGTCGCCGGCAATTTGTTCAAGGGTGAATTCGCGGAACGACATGTCTTCGTTGAAGGCGTTGATGACCCAGTCGCGGTACTTCCACATCGTTCGCCGCATATCCTTTTCGTAGCCATGGGTGTCGGCGTAGCGCGCCAAGTCGAGCCACGGCGCCGCCCAGCGCTCTCCAAAGTGGGGAGAAGCGAGCAGACGATCCACGACCTTGTCATAGGCCTGGGGAGTGTGGTCGGCCAGGAACGCATCGACCTCCTCGGGGGTGGGGGGAAGGCCGATCAGATCAAGCGACACGCGGCGGATCAACACTTCTTTGGCGGCATCCGGCGAAGGCTGGAGGCCTTCCTTTTCCAGCCGCGCGAGAACGAAGTTATCAATGGGGTTCCGGCACCAAGTGGCGTCTTTCACCTTGGGCACATTAGGCCGCACGGGTTTGATATAAGCCCAGTGCTTCATCGGTCCTGCGGCAGCGAGGGGTTCCGTGGAGTCCGGGCCGTGCGCACCGTGGTCAATCCACTTCCGAATCAACTCCACATCGGCAGTAGAGAGGGTCGGCCCCCCGTAGGGCATCTGCGGGCGGTCGAGCCCCAGGATGCGCCGCAACATCGGGCTCTTCTCACTGTCGCCGGGAATCACCACGCTGCCATTCGCGCTGCCTTTCAGAACTGCTGGAAGCGAATCCAATCGCAGCCCGTTTTGCTGAAGGTCAGGGCCATGACATGCGTAGCAACGCGCGGCGAGAATCGGGCGTACCTCCGAAGCGAAAATTCCCGACCCGTCCTCCTGTGGATGTGCTGCCACAGGCATTGCTTGCGCCTGTGCCGGTTCTTTGGGAATCGCGAAGGAGTTCTGATCGATCCAGGTGCGAATCAGTTTGACTTGACTTGCCGGAAGCGGATCGGCGCCCATGGGCATCCGGGCCTCTTCTCCGACCCCCAGCAGGCGCTTAACCAGCGGGCTCTTTTCACTGTCGCCGGGAATGATGACTTTGCCGGATTCACCACCTATCAGAGTGGCAGCTTCGCTGTCAAGGCGCAGCCCGCCTTGCGGCTTCTCGGCGCCGTGGCAAGGGGTGCAGCTCTTTTGAAAGATGGGGGCGATGTCGTGCGCGAAGGTGACCCTGGCGGGAGGTTTATGCGTAGTGATCTGGCGTGGGGTGGCGATCTGCGCCGCGCCCCCAGCCAGAGTCGCGAGAAGCAAGCAGAGGCTTCCCGCCAGCAGCGAAGGCTGGATCCTTGTGCGCCCGGATTGAAAAGGGAGCTCCATGGAGTTTGGATGATTGCCCGAGGGCTGGTTCTGCTATCTGCGCGCGACGGAAAAGTCAGTGAAAGCGGAAGCCCTGCCTATGAAATTGAAATATACCGCCTCGGTGGGCGGGGATGCAACGAAATCCTAAGGTGCGCGGCCATCCTTATCACACTGTGAAATTTGTTGCTCAAAGCGCTGGTATCCTCCGCCTGGGGGTCGCGATGCAAAAAAATCCAGACCATGGCCTCGCCTTCTTAAACTACGTTGCGATTTCAGAGAAGAGGAATTACACTCTTCGGATATGGCAAATGAAAGACGGCGAGTTCCCCGTTACTCAGCTCACGTGAAGGCCAGCATCAAACTGCCAGGGGAGAGCCCCGTCCTCGCAGTGATGGTGGAAGACTTGTGCGTCCTCGGATGCTTGCTGGAGTATGGCCCCTCCCTGGAGATTCATCAGGAGTGCGAATTTTCCGTGGCTTGGAAAGGCCGGGAATTTCAGACTCCCGCGGTGGTCGCATGGAGGGGTGAGCAGGGCCAGGTGGGATTGGAATTTCACAATACTGAGCCGGCGAACCAGCAATTCTTACGGGAAATCTGCGCCGATTTTCTTATGAAACCGCTTGTACGGCTGTCGGAAGGTCACGGAAGGTCCTGAATCAGGCAGCACGACTCGTGCCTCCGCCGGCGGGGATTGTGAAGGCTGTGGGACCCGTTCCCGGTTCCGAGGAGGACAACCGTGCGGTGTTCTTCCACGTGGCTTCGCATCATGGCGCTCCGCCTTTCTGCCCTCGTGCTGTTGGTGGCGGTGGGGAGAGCCGGCGCATCTGCGGATAACCCCGCAAATTACGTACTCACCCCGGAGGCGCTGAACAAAACGCTGGGCGCGCTGAGTGACCTTCGCGCCAAGAGTCTTCCCATCAAAATCGGTGGCGGCAACCTGGACGCTGAGATTGCCAATCTGCAAAAGCAGCCCAAAGTTGAGAGCATCATCAAGAAGCGCGGGCTCTCGCTGCGGGAGTTTGTCCTGACTTACAAGGCCACCGCACAAATCCGGGAGGCGGAGAAGGCCAGGGACAATTGGCAGAGAATCTTGCAGGATCCGAGCGCGGCGCCCCAAGCCAAACTCGACGCCACGCAAAAACTCGCTGACTCGTTAAAGAACAACTTGTTCACGCCCGAACAAATCGAACTGGTTCGCCATCGGATGCCCGACCTGGAAAACCTGCTTCCCCCACCCCAATAATCAGGACTGATAGATATTACTTCTGCCCATCAGGAAAACAAAAAGGCCGCCGGTGAGGGCGGCCCTTTTGATTCCTATTGGGAAAGTGGGATTAGACGGCCACCTTCTCCTCTTCCGGTTTTGCGGCGGCGGCAATCTGCACAAGGTCGGACTGGGGTTTCTGAAGGACGATTTCCTCATACACCTTCCGGACTTGAGCGGCCTGCTGGGCTTCCCACGCGGCTTTGCGGCGAGCCTTTTCTTCCTCCGCCGCGGTGAGGGGAACATCGTGCTCCAGGGTACGAACGCGGGCGGCGTCAGCAGCATTCACGGTGAGGGAGTGCTGGGTGGTATCAAGTTCCACGCTCTTGCCCTTGGCATAGATCGCGTGCTTGCCGTGGGTCTTGTACCACTCGGCCACGCTGGCGTTCTTGTACATGTTTTCAATGATCTTCCGCCAGCCGATGCCCGTGTTGTACGCGCAGAAGGAAATTTCCCCCAGTTGAGTGGCGTACGGGATGATGCACATTTCCGTGCGGCGGAAATCGTAGTTGAAGAGGTCCTGGAACCACATGCCGGCGATGAAGAGCAGGTTCCACGGATCGGAGCGGCGCTTCAAGGCGTCTTCCAGCGTGCGGTTCGGGTCCGAAGCGCCGTACTTCTCCCGCGTCTTCTTTTCGCCTGAGAGCGCAAACGACTTGTCAAATTTCTTGATCAGATCCATCAAGGCCAGACTCTTGGGCGCCTTAAAGGGTTTGTAGTTTTTCAGGATCCCCATGGCCAGCATGAAATTCGAGAACTTTTTGCCGCGTCCCGCGTCCGTGATCTTCTGAATATCCTTCACCAACCCGGGGACATTCAGAAATTCCGGTACCGGCGCCCATTCCTTGGTTTCCTTGTTGATCATCAGCGCCGTGCCCACACCGCAGTTGGGATGGCATCCGCAGCTTACCATGCCCCATTGGGCCTCCGGACCTTTCACCAAGTCCGCGAAGTCGGCGAACGCACTAAACATGGAAATGGGGAACCAGTCGCGCGTGGGTTCGGTAATGCCGGTCTGCTTCTTCACGTCGCCGGCGAGGTGCGCGAGTGTGTAGCGCTGTCGAAGCCGGCGCTGCGGGGTAATGTCCTCATCGCGCCCGGTGAAGGATACGGGTTGGAAGGCGACAAAGGCGATTTTCTTGGGGTTCTCACGGGCGAAATTCACGATGGGGCCAACCTGGTCGTTGTTCACATTGTTCACGATGGTGATGACCAGGATGATCTCAATGCCGGCCTCGTGCATGTTCTCAATCGCCCGCAGCTTTACGTCGAACAGATTGCCAACTTGGCGATGATTGTTGGCGTCGTTGCCGATGCCGTCAAATTGCAGGTAGGCGTAACGCAGGCCTGCTTCAAATGCGCGGCGGCAGAAATCCTTGTCCTTGGCGAATTCAATGCCATTCGTAGCCGCCTGCACACTGTTATAGCCGAGCTTGCGTGCGTAGCGAATTGCGTCGATGAAATACGGCGACATGGTCGGTTCACCACCCGAGAATTGCACCGACATCTGGCGGCGCGGCTTGATCTTGATGGCATTGTCGAGAATCTCTTTGACGTCTTCCCAAGTCAGTTCGTGCACGAAGCCGACCTGGTTGGCGTCCATGAAGCAGGGGTCGCACATCATGTTGCAGCGATTCGTCAGGTCCACCGTCAGCACCGACCCGCGGCCGTGCTTGATGGAACTGGACCCGTGATTGTGCAGGCCCTCGTCATTGTGGGCGCGAATGTCGCGGCCCGGGAAGTTGCGTTCGATCCAACTCAGGAATTTGGCATCGACGGCCATCATGTCTTCAAAGTGCCCGTGGATGGGGCAATCCTTCACCATCCAGACCTCGCCGGCGCGCTCGATGATGTTGGCTTTGACCTCGCCGGTTTTCTCCGTAAGCAACGACTGCCAGTTCTCGTCGCCATTCATGATCTTGGCGCGCGCTTCCTTCACGCACTCCGGGCAGAGCGAATCGGTCTGGCGGGGCCACCCCAATTGGGGTTTGGTCTTCTGCCAAGATTTCAAGAGCGGCTTGTCAGACCACTTGGGAATGAAGGTTGGACCCGGGCGGTACTTGTTGAAGAACTGAACGGAGTCGAACACGACCGTCGCCGTCGAACAAACGGCTTGGTCCACGAACTTCATGAGCCGCTGACCTCTGATTCTTGGCATAACGAATTATCCTCTCCCCTTAAAGATGATGAACCCTAACTCCAACCGGAGTTGTGCGGGCCTTCTCTGCGGCCCTTTGGCAAACGCTTTTGGTGAAATCCCCTGACTGATTTTCCCGCATCAAGCGGAACAGCCATCCCGAAGCTTGACAAAGTGCTAATGCCTATTAATACGCATTATTGCTGGTGCTCTGCGCTTATTGAGTCGTTCATTTTCGAAGTAGCCTTGCCCTGCTTTGCGTTACTGGGTCGCTAGAGGCTAAATGTCCGAAAGTTTCGGCGCTCTAGTTACGCGTGCAAATGATACGAGTTAGAGGAGTTAAGGTTAAGGAGTTTGTGCTGAATGGTCGTTTTGACCGGTTGTACGGCACAAAAAGTCCTTTGAATGGCTTTCGTAAGTCGCTCGTTATTAAGGCGTTTGGCAGGCGGATTAATGATGAATCTCAGAAATTGGTGTGACGTGTAACAGCCGTGCAATGCCCGTACACTGAGCATCTCGCCTTTTCAAAGCCCCAGCCATTGATCCCGTCGCTCCCCGGCGCGAACTCGCTGTCAAGGATCCGAACCCACCCGAGTAGTGGATGATCTCGAATGCAAGTCGGCGGGCAAACCTTCTCAATCCGCCCCCTGCCCAAACTATTCGCCGGAAACTAGGCCAATACATTTCGGCCGCAACTAAATAAACCCCACGTTCATGCCCCCCGAAACGCCCAAAAACCCACCGCCAAAATGCCCTTGACTTATGCCCACCGATAGGTGACAATCTTGCCACCTGCTCCCCAGGTTTATGGTCTTATTTTCCTAATTGAAATGGGGGTGTTTTTCGATTGGCTGAAGTTAGACTTCAGGACGGAGAGTCTTTGGAGAACGCGCTGCGTCGCTTCAAGCGAAAGGTTCAGCAAGAGGACATCATTAAAGAAATCAAGAAGCATTCGTTCTACTTGAAACCGGGCGAGAAGAAGAGAGTTAAAGCAGCACTGGCTCGTAAAAGGGCTCGTAAAAAGGCCAGACACGAACAGGACTGATCGTTAGTGTGCTGAACTTAAGTGTGGGGGAGGGCGAGAACCCGCTCCCTTCCGCACCCGCCGGCATATTAATGCGCGTGAGGCCCTGTTCCAATAAGGGGAGCGAGTCATGGAATACAGGGATAGGGTCCTCAAGTGTATTGATTGCGGCGCGGACTTCGTTTTCACTGCAGGGGAACAACTGTTTTTTGCCGACAAGGGTTTCAAGAATGAACCCAAGCGGTGCAAGCCCTGCAAGTCCAAACGGAGTCAGATGATGAACGGCCAAGGCTACCAGCGCACCGAAACCACCACCACGTGCTCACAATGCGGCAAAGAGACAACGGTGCCTTTTAAGCCGACTCAAGGCCGGCCCGTATATTGTCGGGAGTGCTTCCAACAGCGCAGGGCTGCAGCCTCCACAGCTTAGTTCTTCACATTCACACTCAGTGGGTCCCGGTTGAGCGCGTGAGCGCCTCGGGCGGCCGCTGAGCCCGGCGGTGAAGTGTGTCTGGTCTGTTGAGATATTCCGGCCAGGGTTGCCGTCGTTGATTCCTCGGCAATTCCAGTGCTCATTGAGCGCTGCTACCACAAACTGACCTGCTCCCCAAACACTCCGCAGCAAAATACAAAACATTCAACCCCTTGCTTAAGATTTCATTTCATGATAGCCCGTTGGTCCGATGGGCAGTTCCACGGACGAACGCGGATGAAGGATGCTGTCAACGCAGCAACGTCCGAGGAATTGCATTCTGGAGATTCAGCCATGCGACTTGCTCGGAAGCCGGTCGTTCTGTTGATATCCACGGCGTTTTTATTGGGCGGGGGATTATGGGCGAGCAGCGAGAAGGCGGCCCCAGCGTCCTGCCAAGCGGTGAGCTTGGCGCCCACTCCGCCCATGGGATGGAACAGCTACGACGCCTATCGCGGCAGCGTCACGGAAGAGGAAGTCAAGGCCAACGCCGATTACCTGGCCCGGCACATGGCCCGCTACGGCTGGAAGTACGTGGTGATTGACTACTACTGGTATTTTCCCCACCCACAGCCCAACACGGAGCAGGAAAAGTGGGAATACATCATGGATGATTACGGGCGGCTGATTCCCGCTCCCATCCGTTTTCCCTCTGCCGCCCACGGGCAGGGATTCAAACCCCTGGCCGATTACATTCACAGCAAGGGGCTGAAATTCGGGATTCACATCATGCGCGGAATCCCTCGTGCCGCCGTGTGGAAGAACCTGCCGATTCTGGGGACCTCCGCGCACGCGCAAGATGTGGCGGACAAGCGAAATGCCGCCACCTGGTCGACGGCGATGTACGGATTGGATGTCAGCAAGCCCGCCGGCCAGGCTTACTATGATTCCATCGTGGCTCTCTACGCCCAGTGGGACGTGGACTACATCAAGGCAGACGACATGTGTGGAGGGGTGAACCCCGTCCACCTGTATTACCAGCAACCTGAAATCGCCGCCCTGCACCGCGCCATCGTGAAGTCGGGCCGCCCCATGGTGCTGAGCCTCTCCGGCGCGGCGCCGGTGGATCAGGCCGCCGACCTTGAAAAGAACGCGCAACTGTGGCGCATTTCCCAGGATTTCTGGGACAACTGGGAGTCGCTGAAGAAACAATTCGCCCTCTGCCGCGCCTGGGCGCCCTACATTGGTCCGGATCACTGGCCCGATGCCGATATGCTGCCCATCGGCCGGATCCGCGTGCAGGGGTACAAGGACCCCGGACGGCAATCACGGTTCACTCCGGCGGAGTTGCGAACTCACCTTTCCCTTTGGGCGATTTTTCGCTCGCCCCTCATGATGGGCGGCGAACTGCCCACCCTGGATGCGGCGACGCTTCAAATGCTGACCAACCGTGAAATGCTCGCAGTGGATCAACACAGCACCCACAATCGCGAGTTGTTCGCGCGCGGAAATCAGGTGGCCTGGGCCGCGGATATTCCCGGATCGCACGATGAGTACCTGGCGGTTTTCAATCTGGACGATCAGTCGACTGCGGAGGTCACCGTGAGATGGAGTGAGTTGGGCCTGGGCAGGACGTGCGCGGTGCGCGACCTCTGGGAGAAGAAAAATTTGGGAGTGGTTGATGCCGAATTCGCTCCCCGGATTGAGCCGCACGGCGCGGGGCTCTTCCGAATCACGCCCCAGGGCTAATTGCAAGGCGTCAGGGCCGGGCGTGTGGCGTGATGAATGGAAGAACTTCCCAACTACCGCTTGCGAAAGCCCTCATGTCATGATACGCGAGAGGCTTGACGGGCAGTTCCACCGGGCGGAAGCGGATGGAAGGCGCTGCCCGCGCGGTCATTCTGCGAAATTCAAATCAGGAGATTCAGTCATGCGACTTGCTGGGAAGTCTTTCTTAATGATGATAGCCACGGCACTTTTATGGGGAGCAGGCTTAGGGGCGAGCAGCGAGAAGGCGGCCCCAGCCTCCGGCCAGGCGGCGAACCTGGCGCCCACCCCGCCCATGGGATGGAACAGCTACGATTCCTACTGCGGCGACGTGACCGAACAGGAAGTGAAAGCGAATGCGGATTATTTGGCCCAGCACATGGCGCGCTATGGCTGGAAGTATGTGGTGATTGATTACTATTGGTATTTTTCCCAAACCCAGCCCAACCCGGTGCAGGAGAACATGGATAATTATGGGCGGATGATTCCCGCCCTCAATCATTTTCCCTCTGCCGCCCACGGGCAGGGATTCAAACCCCTGGCCGATTACGTGCACAGCAAGGGGCTGAAATTCGGGATTCACATCATGCGCGGAATCCCTCGTGCGGCCGTGAAGGAGAACCTGCCGATTCTGGGCACGTCCGCACACGCGCAGGATGTGGCGGACACCAAGAATTTCTGTCCCTGGTCGACGGCCATGTACGGAGTTGATGTCAGCAAGCCCGCCGGTCAGGCCTACTACGATTCCATCGTAGCTCTTTACGCCCAGTGGGGTGTGGACTATATCAAGGCAGACGACATGAGTTGGGCGGACAATCCCATCAAAGAGCATTACCACGGGCCGGAAATCGCCGCCCTGCACCGCGCCATCGCGAAGTCGGGCCGCCCCATCGTGCTCAGCCTCTCGCCCGGCGCGACTCCCTTGGATGAGGCCGCTCACCTCCAGGAAAACGCCAATATGTGGCGCATATCCGACGATTTCTGGGACAACTGGAAGTACCTGAAGATGCAGTTTGCCCTCTGCCGCGCCTGGGCGCCGCACATCGGCCCCAATCACTGGCCGGACGCGGATATGCTGCCCCTCGGGCGTATCCGCATCCACGGGTACAAGGGCCCGGAGCGGCAATCGGGCTTCACTCCGGCGGAACAGCGAACCCTGCTTACCCTTTGGCCGATTTTTCGCTCGCCGCTGATGATGGGCGGCGATTTGCCCTCTCTGGACGCGGCAACGCTGGCGCTACTGACCAACCCTGAAGTGCTGGCTGTGGATCAACACAGCAACCACAATCGCGAATTGTTCCACGGGAGCGCGGTGGCCTGGGCGGCGGATGTTCCCGGGTCGCGCGACAGGTACCTAGCGATTTTCAATCTGGACGATCAAATGAAAAATGCAGTCGCCGTCAAATGGAGTGATTTGGGCCTGGGCGAAAAATGCGCGGCGCGCGACCTTTGGGAGAAAAAAGATTTGGGAGTGTTTGACGTCGGATTCGCTCCCAAGCTCTTGCCGCACGACGCGGGGCTTTACCGGATCACGCCTGTCCGGTAAGAGCTAGGTGTCAGGTGCCAGGTGTCAGGTGGTGATAGGACCCAGGTAATGGGGCTGAGTAATGGTGAAGTGTAAAGGTTAAAGGGTAAAAGAAAGACAGCTTCATATTTTATCCTTTACCCTTTACCCTTTACCATTTACGCTTTACCCGCGCCTGGTACCTGACACCTGACACCTGGCACCTGCTTATGATTTCGGTCGTCATTCCTACATACAACGAGGCGGCCGTCATTGAGGAAACTCTTTGGCGGGCGGCATCGGCGCTGCGCAGCGCGGGCGAGGAATTCGAGCTCATCGTGGTGGACGATGCGAGCGCCGATGGCACGGCGAAACTGGTGGAGTCTCTCGCCAGCGAGATGCCAGTGCGTGTGCTGCGGCGCCCGGGGCGGCTGGGGCTGGCCACCGCCGTACTCGATGGATGGGCCACGGCGCAGGGCGATGTCTGGGGAGTAATGGACGCGGATTTACAGCACCCTCCCGAGACGCTTGCGCCACTCGCGGCCGCAATTCGCCAGGGAGCAGACCTGGCGATTGGAAGCCGCTACGTGCCGGGCGGCGGCACATCGGATTGGACGTGGGTGCGCCGGTTTATTTCGCGAACGGCGACGCACATGGCGGCCACCGTCCTGCCGCTCAAGCTCGCGGTGGTCGGCGACCCCATGTCCGGTATATTCATGGTCCGGGCCTCCGTCCTGCGCAATGCTCAACTAAACCCGCTCGGTTACAAGATTCTCTTGGAGGTTATTGCCAAAGCGCATTATAAGAAATTGGTGGAAGTGCCCTACGTTTTTCAGGAACGTGAGCACGGCGCTTCCAAGCTGGGCACGCGCCAATATGTGGAATATCTCCAGCACTTGGCGCGGTTGGCTGTGGGGACGGGCCAATTCCTGGGCTGGATCCGCTACGGCCTCGTGGCGCTTGCGGGGGCCTTGATCGACATCGCTTTGATCGTCGTCCTGGTGAAGAAAGGGGCCTGGCCGCCCGTTGCCGCACTACCGGTGGCCATTGAGGCGGCGTTGCTGAGCAACTTCGTGTGCAGCGAAGCTTTCACGTTTCGCTCCGCTGACGTGCCCCCCTTTCGACGCGGGGTATGGGGAAGATTGGCACGGTACGAAGGGATTTGCCTGCCCGGCGCAGCCCTCAATCTACTGGTCACGCTCTTGTGGGTGGCGCTGGGCGGAAGAATTCTGACCGCTGCGGCGGGGGGCGTCCTGGCGGGCGGCGCATTGAACATGCTGATGAATATTCCAGCCATCTGGAGGACGTGGGCAAACCGCAACTGAGACCTCAAAATTCCCATTCCGCAGAAAAGTGACCCGCCGGGCTCATGTCTCCCTTGATAACCACCGATAATTGAATATAGAGCCGAAGACGCACCGCGCGCCGGTCCGCGACGCCAAGCTGGTGTTGTGCGTCACCGATACAGTGACGACCTGTAGGCCGGCACGTCCTGAGTGAAAGCTCAGCTTCAGCGGCGGCTCTCGAGGCGAACAGGTGAAAAGGCCTTGCCACATTGTATTCACCACGATTCACCACCCAGCCATTCTCCGCGACCTGTACGAAAACATCCGTCACCACGGCCACCTGGAAGAGGTGAAGGTTTGGGTGGTGGGGGACCGGAAGACTCCGCCCAGCGCCGCTGACCTTGCGGCGGAGATTTCCGCCCAGGGCCTGGAGACCGTTTATTTTGGTGTGGACGAGCAGGATGAGTGGGGCCGGAAATTCGCTCTTTACCCGCTGATCCCTTACAACACGGACGGCCGAAGAGTGTTTGGCTACTTGCGGGCGCTGGAAGATGGGTGCGAACTGCTCATCTCCATCGACGACGATAACTTTCCCACGCAAGACGACTTTGTGGGTTATCACCGGAAGACGGGGCAAAAGTGGCGGCAACCGGTGCTTAAGGAGGAATCGCGTTTCCACAATATTTGTGAATACCTGTCCTTCGAGCCGCCGCGCCTGGTTTTCCCGCGAGGCTTTCCCTTCCAACTCCGCGGCCACGCGAATCAACCTCATGAAGCACCCTGTCCCGAAGGTACGGTCATCGGGGTTACGGAAGGATTATGGCTGGAAGAGCCGGATGTTGACGCCACGACCTGGCTTAATGGGAAAATGAAGGGAGTGGACTACCGGGGTCCCGATGCGTTCGTCCTCGACCCGTCCACCTGGTCGCCGGTCAATACCCAGAACACCAGTGTGGTGCGGGAATTGATTCCGGCATTCGTCTTTGTCACCATGGCCTGGCCCGTTCCCGGCGGCAAGTTGGATCGTTATGGCGACATCTGGGGCGGGTACTTCCTGCTGGCCTTGATGCAAGGCACGCGGTACCACGTGGCATTTGGCCGGCCCCTGGTGGAGCACCGGAGAAATCCCCACAACTACGTCGATGACTTGCGTTATGAATTCTGGGGGATGATCCTTACCGACTGGCTGCTCGAGACTTTGCGCAAATCGTTCAAACCGGCCTGCCGAAGCATGACGGAACGAGTTCTCGAGTTGGCGGAATTCCTGGACGCTGAGGCCGCCCCTCGATTGCCTGCCTGGTGTCCTGTAGAAATCACGAGCTTTCTCCACTCCACCGCCCAAAACCTTCGCCAGTGGTCAGCGGCGTGCCGGCAGATCGGCGTCTAGCTGGGCAAATCCGGTCAACTGTAAAACTGGTGATAAGACATTATCAGCGCAGGAATTTCAGGGAAAAAAGACGGTCCGTTGACGATGCCCTCTTGAGCGGGAGACCGTGATCAGGCCTCGCTTGCATTGCGTCTTCTAAAGACACGAGCCCACCATGGCTTGATTCTTACAGTAGGTGAGCCTGCTGGACCATTGCATTTGCGGAGATCAAAGGTGGCAGAGAACTCTTGCACTCCAGAACATTTTTCACTGACACTCAATTGGTCAGCTTCGGCAAAGAGCGCTTCCGTTATTTCATCGCTACTTCGTAGAGCTGTGTCCTGGGCAAGTTGATCATCGGCTGAAAGCTGAACTCGTCGAAATATTGGACATTCAGGCAACTGGGATCTTGAGTGGTCCCAAATCGCCTGGTCATCCTCACTCTGAGGAGTGCCTTGCCAAATTCGGTATCTGATGCTGAACAATTGAAGAATTTGGAGTAAACCATCTTCCGGAAGTCTCATGAGCTGCTGGATGTCTGGAATTTCGTCATCCCAGTAAATTCCTCCTAGTGGGAGGAAGCAAGTCTGCCGTTCGGCCGCGGGCCGATAAGTGAGCGCGGACAAGTACGCAAGGGCGGTTTCGCTGAGCATTGCCGGAGTCTCGCTATTCATTATAGGGCCCTTTGTAAAGCAGACGCCTGCGCTAGGGCGCACGACATAGAAGTTGCACAATTCGCGGGAGGAGCGACAAAGGTGGTTGCGCTTCTTGCCCTGACAGCGTATAATACTGTCAGAGAGGAGAACCTTCATGTCTCACCCTTCG
>Ga0326727_10004927_pt1 | contig 39019 bp, 25 predicted proteins | sample MB2enrmetagenome_FD_207643 | JGI IMG/M metagenome (GOLD analysis project Ga0326727, IMG submission 207643) | Lab enriched peat soil microbial communities from McLean, Ithaca, NY, United States - MB29MY | ecosystem: Environmental > Terrestrial > Soil > Wetlands > Peat | place: USA: New York...
CGCAGAGGCGCGGAGTCGACAAAGAAAATAAAGCAGTTATTTAATTCGAACCTCTGCGCCTCTGCGTCTCTGCGCGAGATTGTTAATTTTTTCACACGTTCCAGGAACCATTTCCCGAACCAGAAACGGTACCAGGTACCCTTTCCCTCGGCGAGCCATGATCCGAGCCATCCGCGCCATCGCCCCTCGCTTTCCCTCCGCCACCTCCGATTTCAGGGAATGTCCAGCGCGATCCTCAACGCCTGCGAGAGGACAGAGAGCTTGGCGGACGAGAGGGTGCCGACAAAATCGGTGAGCTGCGACTTACGTACGCTGGCCAGGTCATCGCAGAAAATCCAACTCGGGTGTTTCAGCCCTTCTTGGGGGCCGACGGCAACCTGCGTGCCCAGTTCCCGGCCCTGCGTGGAGATGGGAGCGCAGACGGCGGAGAAGGACGGGGACTTCCAGTCCCCAGTTTCGGTTTCGCCGATTTTGGCGGATGCCCGCCTTGGCTGGGCGTCAAGAAAAACCGGGGACGGTGGTGTCCCTCCGTGCCCTTCGAAACCTCAGTGAAGGAATCAATTTTTAGGCATACCATTTTTCTTCATCAGGGCGGCTTCAATCAGGTCTGCGCAGGGCTTGCACGCGAGATGCTCGGCGCGCTTCAGAGCGGTGTCACCATTCGCGGTGGCTGCGGCCGGATCGGCGCCGTTCGCCAGCAACTCACGCACCGCAGCTTCATTAAATGCATCGTTGATCAGGGCCGTGTTGCCATTTTGGTCGCGAGCCTCAATATCAGCCCCGGCGTCGATCAGGGGCTTGATCGCCTTGGGCACCAATGCGCACTCGAACAGCGGGGTTTGACCCAGGCTGTCTTTGGCGTTGACGTCCGCTCCCGCCTGCGCCAGCAGACGAACAATTTCTGCGGTATCGCCGCGCCCGCGCTGGATCGCCCAGCTCAAGAGCGGCTTCCCGTTAACCACGCGCGCATTCACGTCCACTTTGTAGGCAAGCAATTTGCGAACGATCTCCGCATTGCCCGACTGCACCGCGCCGACCAGCACGCCAAGGCCGGCGATCCAGTCGCTATCGGACTTCCTCTCGATCTCGATGGGAGCCGTAGGGTCGGCGCCCTTTTCCAGCCACAGCTCCACCAGGGGCAGGTTGCCGGACTGCGCCGCGTCGGCCAGGCAGCGGTTCAGCAGCCCTGCCGAAAGCGTCTGTGGGTTCCGGAGCATATCGTTCACCAGTTGCAGATTGCCTGTCCGGCTGGCCTCGCAGAGCATCGGGGCAGCCTTGTCGATGGCCGTCGCCACGGGCGCTTGGGCGCGAAGAAATGCCTCGATCAGCGGGGCGTTGTTGGCGTCGATCGCCTTGCGGTATAAGGCGAGGTTTTCGGCCGACTCCGCGGCGAAGTTCCAATGTTCGGCTTGGAGCGATGCCATCGTCTCGTCGTTGCCCTTGATCCAGCGTTCGCTTCCGGCTGCTTTGTCGATGGCGGTTTCAAGATTGTGGATGGCGAGCGGCAAACCGACGTCCAACCCGAAATAGTCGACCACGGTCTTGATCTGGCCATTGATGTGCAGCGAGAGTGCCTGGGTCGGTAAGTCTGTCCAATTGCTCTGGTATCTGGGAAGCGCGGAGAGAAAATTAGCCGCCCGGAATTGATGGATTAACTCCGTGACGGCAGCCGGGGAGATCTGCGCGGTGTGGCGGCCGGGAATCGAGACGAACGCCTGGCCATCGTAGCGAACCGTGCCATCGCCCGCGATGCTCACGGTGTAGGCCGGGCACGATCCATAACACCTGGTTCGTTCGAGTTGGAACTCGAGCGTGCTCCGGTCCACCTTCTCAGGGAATGGAACCGAGGCGCCCCAACGCTCCGGCGGATAGATGTTCACCCCATCCTGGATCTTCACGCGCGCCGGTACGCCGTCCACGAGCCATGGCTGATATTTGCGGGAGCGTAAAATTGCCTCTGCCTCCCGCTGGTGTGGCTCGCAGGGCTGGGAGCCTTTCAATAATTCGAACGATTCCACTGCGCCGTTTGCGGAGACGATGATTTCGAAGAGACATTGGCCGGTATGTTGGGCAAAGCCCAATCGCTGCCGTTTGAGTTCCTCCATCTCCTGCTGACTTCTGTGAATCGCTTCTTCCGGTCCGATTCGATGTTCCCAAACGCGCGAATTCTGAATTTCGACTGGAGGATTCTTGGTCTCCGGTGCGACGGATACGCCGGTCAGTAAAGTCAACGTAAAGAAGATAGCTGCCCTCATGGCTTTTCTCCTTCGCGATCCCAAGGCACGTCGTCAAGGTTTGAGCGTAGCATACTGCAAACGAAAACGGCGGGGAGAGCAGTCGACGCGAGTTCGTACCGCGGAAGGGGATGGTAGGTCGTAGGGGGTGGATGGGGGAAATACTCAGGAAGCAGTGCTGATTCCCCCTGCGCCGCTGGAAATCGCCACCGCGAATCCGAAGCTCTGAAACGCCCTGCCGCCTGCAAAGAATATTCGGTAGTGTCCTAATTTGGGCTGTAGCGCCGGCTTCCAGCCGGCACTGGAGCCGCCAAGATGGCGGCGTTACGCCCCAAATTAGGACACTACCGAATATTCCTTCATCTTCCTGCACACTTCCGCCGATAAACGAAGCGGGGGAGTGTCGGGGGCACTGCGAGGGGGGGGACGGGTGGGCGGTACTCAGAGGTTGCGCTTCGGGGCCGTTGCCTCGTCACTCACCACCGTTCACTTGTCACTCGCTGCCGTGCCGGGGCATGCGCGGGGGCCAAGGACGGGAAACGGGACGCGAGGCTCGTGCTCTTACTCGCCACTCTCCACTCGTCACTTGCCACTGCCTTCTTCGTGTCCGGCCGATTCCGAAGCGCCGCCCCCCCTATGTCTCAATCCTCAACCTTCCAGAATTTGCGGACTTTGTGTCCGTTGAGGGGGCGTGTCGGCAAGAAGATGGTTCCAGTTTTCCTTCTAACTTATTGAAAACAAATTAGAAGAACGCGTATTGCGTCTAATTCAATGAAAACAAATAAGATACAATAGGTTGTCAACCCTAGTGTTTTGCTTATGACCGGGCAATCGAGGGGAGTATCGGAATATCCATAATCGGAGGTGGGCGGCCACCGGGCGAGAAGAGCGCGTTGGGTCACGACGTCATACCTATGCGGCGGTGGCCCGACGCGCCCTTTACCGCCACTCCCACTCGATGAAGCCGGGCTTCACGTCGGTCATGGCGTTGACAATCAACTCCACCAGACCTCCATAGAAAATCGAGTTGCGCTTCCAGAGGTCGTAGTAAGCCAGCATGTCGCGGAACTGCCCCTTGCAGTTGCTGCACGGCGCGCAGATGTATTTGGTGATGGAAGGATCCAGGCAGTCTTGGAAGGCGTTGAGAATCTGCTCCAGCTTTTTGCGCCCCGACACGTGGAAGCGCCAGTCGGGGAAGTTGTGGCCGCTCATGATGGCGAAGCCGCTCCCTCCGCCGCAGCAATAGTTGTCGACACCGTGGGGTTCCATTTCCCGGAACTGGGGGCACAGCTTGCGGACGATTTCGCGTTGCGGCTCCACTACACCCATCAGCCGCACCAGATTGCAGGGGTCGTGGAGCGTGACGGGAAAGTTGTTACGCGTCGGATCCAGCTTCAGGCGCCCGCCCATCACGATTTCGCGGAGGAGAGTCATGGAACTCTCCCGCGGAATGTTCAGGTCACCGCCCAGAATGCGGTCGGCAATCACCGAAAGGGCTTTGTGGGCATGACCGCACTCGCCCAGAACGATTTTCTTCACCTTCAGCTTGCGGGCGGCTTCCGCGTGCTTCAGCGCCACGCGCGCGAATTGCGCGTCGTCATACCAGAGCCCGTAGTTGATAGCATCGTAGCCCGCCAGCTCCGAGGACAGCGTCCAGGAAATTCCGGCGGCGTTGAGGACCAGGGCGAAGGCTCCGGGGTTCTCCGGCCAGGCCATGATTTCGCCGGCGTTGTGGATCAGCAGAACGTCCGCGCCCTCCACGTCCCAGGGAGTCTTCACCTCCACGCCCGTCTTCTCACTGATGTCTTCGTCGATGAAAGCGATGTTGTCCTTCGCGGCGGCCGCATTCATGCCCGTGGAGGAGCCCACCTTGAGCTGCAACATCGAGCCGTGGTCGTGAATTTCCCGGGCGGCGATGCCCATTTCCTGGCTGAAGACCTTGCGCAGCTCGTGCGCCACCAGGCCGTTGTCCGCACCGATGGGACAGGTCTGCGCACACCGCCGGCAGAGGTTACAACGGTAGGTAAGTTCGATGAGCCTTGCCACCAGCGGCCAGTTCAACTGGATGTCACCGTGCTGCCAGGCGCTCACCAGGCCGCCGCCCTTGACGTATTTGAAATAAAGACGGCGCATGATTTCGGAACGATACGTGGGGCGATAGATTTCGCTCCGCCCGCTGGCCTCAAAAATGTGGCACGCCTCCGAACACGTCTGGCACTTGGCGCAGTGCTCCATGGTAAGCACGAGCGGCTCAAGGAAAGTCCAGTTGTTCTCCCTGGTGAAAAGCTTCTCCAGCCCGGAGAGGAATTTCCTCACCAACGCCTGCTCCTCGTCGCGGCTTTTCGGCTGGGGAATGCTCACCGCGCAGGTGTCGTCCAGCCCACATTCATACTTTTCCTGCGCTTGCGGGGATAAGGGCTTCCAACTGTGGTCCTTGGAGACGCCGTCGAGAGGTGGCGGCAAGGGCATTAGGTCGGCGTTTTCCAAATGCACCAGGGGCTTTTTATCCTCTTTCGACATGTCGGCGAGGCGGACATTCCCCTTCTTCATTTCTTGACCCCCGACGCGGGATTGAGGGTGGCGATTTCAGCCCAGGTTTTGACGCCGTCCGCGCCCACATGCGGGGCCGCCCAGCGCGGACGATAAGTCAGATACTCAGCGACCTTTTTCGCCAAATCGCTACCTTGCAGGTTGGGGCGATCGTCCCAGCGCACCGTGTGGTAGGTGAAATATTTGGCAACAAAGTGGGACATGTGCGTCATCGGGATGTAGGCCGTCAGCAGGGCGCTCAGGACCAGTCCCGCGGCCAGGAGGGGCCCGAATCGCAGCGCGGTGTCGAAAGTCAGAACGCCCCTCGCCAGCGCCAACGCGTGCGGCGACCCCGTCGGCCGAAACAGGTAACCAGCCACCAAGCAGCCCAGAGTGGCGATGAAGAAAAGCAGGTTAAAAAGGTCGCCTGCCGTAGTATAGGTTTTGAGGTTTTCGTCGGTAAGGCGGCGAATTAGCAAACAAAAAGCCCCAATTGCGGCCAGCGCGGCTCCCCCCAGCCAACCCGCCGCGCATGCCCAGTGGAGCATTACGCCGGTCTGCCCCGACATCAAATGCGGGGCCCAAAAGGCGAATAGAGCGCGCATTCCGAGGAGGCCCGTCGCGCCGATGAGCAAGTAAAGACCAAAGTGAAATGGGAACGAGAAAAACCAGAGTGTCCGGTTAAACTCCCAGAGGGCCTTTTGAAAAAGCATCTCGGGGAGCATGAATTTCCACTCACCCAGCAGGTTGGAATGCACAGGTTTCTTCCACCAGTCCGTCACCTCAAAGTACGACCCACCGTGCTCGGCCTGCGCCGCTGCCTCGTGAGGCACGGGGTAAAGTTCCCATCGCAAATGAAGCGGCAAGCGGGCGATGTAAATCGCCCGCACGCCGCACGCAATGAGAAAGACCAGCACGGCCGCATACATGAGGCTGTACAGAAGGATCGTGGTTATCACTTTTTCGTTTCCCCGGTGGCGGCGCGGTGCAACTTCACCTCCACTTTTTCCTCCAAGGTGTCGTAGTACGCCTTCAGAATGGCGATGACCTCCGGCTTGGAGAATTCCGCAGGAACCGGTTTCCCCTCGCTCATCAGTTTGCGAAGCAAGGTGCCGGAGAGCAGCAGGCGCGCTCCGCCCTTATAGTTGCCGTTTTCATCAATCACGGCCTTGCTCTCGTGGGGGCAGGTCTTCATTGAGGCCATGCTTCCACATTCATAGCAATAGAAGGTCCAATCCATGCACAAGGGCCGCAGCAGCAGGGCGTCAGCAGGAATCTCATGGAAGATCTTCTGGGCGTCGAAGGGCCCGTAGTAATCGCCGACACCGGCATGGTCGCGCCCCACAATCAGGTGCGTGCAACCATAATTCTGGCGGAACACGGCGTGCAGAAGGGCCTCGCGAGGTCCCGCATAGCGCATCTCCATCGGGTATCCGCCCTGGATCACCCGGTCCCGGCGAAAATACTTGTTGACCAGTGCGTCGATCGCCTTCACCCGCACTTCCGCCGGGATGTCGCCGGGTTTGAGTTTGCCCACCAACTGGTGGATGTACACGCCATCGCAAACCTCAATCGCCACCCAGGCGAGATACGCGTGGGAGCCGTGCATGGGGTTGCGGAGCTGCAGCGCGGCCACCGTGTTCCACCCCCGCTCCGCAAACAGCTTGCGGGCTTCGGCCGGTCGCTGATAAATGCCCTTGAATTCCTCGGGGTAATAGGATTCCGAAATCACTTTCACGGGCCCCGCAAGATTCACCGGTCCCTGCTCCATGACCTTTTGAACACCGGGGTGAGCAGCATCCTTCGTGCGGAAAACCTGTTGGCACTCATGTTCTTTGTCGATGCTGTACTTCTCCGTGACCTTCATGGTGCCCATGATGGATTCGGTTTCCGTGTCCCAGAGCGCCACCTCCTCGCCGATAGCGATTGAATCAGCCAGGTTCTGCTCGGCCGAAAGCGTAATGGGTATGGGCCAGAAGAGGCCTTTCTTGCTCGGCATACTGTAAGAGTCACAGACGCCTTGCCAGTCATCCTTGCCCATAAACCCATCCAGCGGCGTGAACGCTCCGATTCCCATCATGATCAGATCGCTGGTTTCCCGGCTGGTCATCGGGACCTTTTTCAGGCTTTGCGCCTTCTTGCTTTCCTCCTCCAACAAGGCGCCTTCCAGGAGAAGGGGTTTGAGTTCCTTGCTTCCGTGCGGAAGAATCAAACTGCTCATTCATGCCTCCCATTAGATCGGTATTTTCTCTTCACCACCCGCGCAATTGAAAACCGGGGCTGCTGCCCTGCGCTGGCAAACGCCGCAACCACGAAGGACGGATATGTTATATCACCAAGTCGCAGCGTCAAGCCGCCGCCACTTCATGCTGTGCAAAGCGCCGCGCGGCGTGTAGCAATCCGACCGCCCATTCGGGCGTGGCCAGCGCATGCAAGTGCGTGTAGCTGGCCCAAACATTCCCCACCACCACGCCGTCCCGGCCGGCGCCGCAGCCGGTACCGCGTCGGACCCCACAAGCCGCCCTGGGCAACTCAGTTCCCGGCAGAATCCCCGAATAGTGAAATTCGTGGCCCCTCAGGATCGATCCCACGGGGAAGAAAGCGTTTTCGGTGTCAACGCAGAGTTCAGTGTAACCGTGCCCCTGCGGCTTGGCGGAAACCTGCACCTCAAAGGGGAGCACCCCCGCCATTGAGTAACGTCGTCCCTGCCAGAGGATCGCTCGGGCAAGAAGCATCAAGCCCCCGCATTCCGCATAAATCGGCAGGCCTCGTTCCGCGGCACACCGGACAGATGCAAGGAAGGTCACGTTGGCCGCCAGAGCTTCCCCGTGCGTTTCCGGAAAACCACCGCCCATATAAAGCGCGTCAAGATCGTCCGGCAGAGAGGCGGCGGAAAGCGCAGAAATCGGGACCAGTTCCGCGCCGGCACCGCTCAGCGCCTCCAGATTCTCCGGGTAGTAAAAGGTGAAAGCGGAGTCGCGGAGATAGCCGATCTTCAGCCCCGTCCCATCGCGCAGGGCTTGGCGGGGCCGCACGGAAGGCTCAAGGTTGGGGGCGTTGCAGGACAAACTCCAGAGCTTATCAAACTCCAACCGGCCTTCGACTAATTCCACCAGGCTGGTGCGCAAGGCTTCCCTGCTCTCGAATTCCTCCGGCACCACCAGACCCAGATGGCGTTCCGGAAGTATGGTGTTGGAAATTCTGGGGAGTGCACCCAGCACCGGAATTTCGCAGGTGATTTCGATCGCCTCGCGCAACACCTTTTCGTGCCGTGACCCGCTCACTTGATTGAGAATCACCCCAACGATCTTGACGCCGGGGTCCAGGCTCTGGCAACCCAGAACCATGGCCGCCGCGGTGCGCGTGACCTTGGTAGCGTCAACTACCAACACCACGGGTGCCGCGAGCGCCTTGGCCAACTCCGCCGTGCTATGTGTGCCTCGGGCATCAAAACCATCGTAGAGGCCGCGGTTGCCCTCGATGACATTCAGCGCGCCCGGCATGGAATTCAAAGTGAATGAAGCAACGGCCCCTTCAGTCCCCATCAGGAAGGTGTCAAGATTGTGGGCAGGACCACCCGCCGCCCAAGACAACCAGGCAGCGTCAATGTAATCGGGGCCTTTCTTGAATGCGCCCACCCTCACGCCACGGCGCTGGGCGGACAGGAGAAGGCCCAGCGAGACAAGCGTCTTACCCGCTCCGCCGCTGAGTCCCGCAATAACAAGGCGCGGCGTTATGCCAGGTGTATTCACGTTAGCCACAGGCCACCAAGGCCGGAATCAAGGGGCAGCGTCCGGCTTGGGAGGCAACTGGATGTACGATCCACCCAGGTAACTGTACACGCAACGGCCGGAATCAATCAGCAGGCGGATGGCGCCCTTGCAATCCTCTTTGCCGCAGGTTCCCTCGCCATGCTTGGCCATCATAGCCTTAGTCAGATCGCCAGCCTTCAGATTCCTTTTCCCCGCATATTCAGCGACCATTTGGTACATCTCTTCCGCCAGACTTTCAATTGCGATTTCGCCCATGGCCCGTCTCCATGCAAATTAAATCTCGTAACCAGGTAGAATGTTAGCCCTGTTAATCTTCAACACAAGAGTTTTTTATCTGCTTTGAAACTTAATGTCCGAACATTTTTTTAGAGACGGACAATTTGGCCGGGGCAGCGGCCATAACACCTGAATGGTCTTCGGCCCATCCTGTCTGAGTTGTCCAAGTTTTTCGAACCGTGCCCCGAAGGCAACCAAAGAACGATTTGACTTTGTGCTGCGATGAGGTTAATTTCGCTGCCCGAACGGAGGACGTATGTCCGTAATCACGATCTCGCGCGGCTCGTTCAGTGGCGGGAAGACCCTCGCGGAGTGCCTGGCTGAAAAGCTGGGTTATCGCTGCATCGGACGTGAAACCATCGTCGAACGCGCCGCGGCGAGCGGTGTTTCTCACGAGGAACTGCTCGCCGCCCTCCTCAACCCCCCGGGGTTCTTGGAACGCTTCCAACATAAGCGGTACCAGTATTTGACATTATTCCAAGCCGCCTTGGCCGAAGAGGTCAAAAACGGGAAGGTCGTCTATCACGGGAATGCCGGGCATCTGATGTTGAAAGGCTTGCCCGCGGTTTTGAGGATCAGGATCATCGCCCCGATTGAAATGCGGCGGGCGATGGTCGAAGAGAGGCTGAAGCTCTCCGGCAATGAAGCGCTCAACTACATCCACAAAATGGACGAGGACAGGAAAAAGTGGACGCAATACCTCTACGGCGTCGATTGGGAAGATCCCGCTCTTTATGATCTGGTTGTCAACCTGGAGCACATGGACATCGAGGAAGCTTGCGAGGCCATTGGTGCTCTCACTAAAACCAGAAGATGCTTCGAGCTCTCTCCGGAATGCCGAGCCGAGTTGGAAGATTTGGCGATCGCCAGCCGCGTGCGCGCCAATCTGGCGATGAATTCCAGCACCTCGCATCTGGAAGTGGAAGTGAACGCGCAAGCTGGGCACGTTTCGATTCGCGGCAAGGTGACGGAAACCGCCGAATTGGATGAGGTCAGACGGGTGGCCATGTCAGTTCCGGGCGTGACGGGATTGAACCTGGATGAGCTGATTCCGGCCAACCCCCGGTGATCCTCACGATGCTGCCCAGCATGAATCTGTAGTTTTGAGGCCATCATGTGGATACTTCTTCCGGTAGCTGGAATGAGCATTCAGCTTCCGGTTTTGGTGGGAGTGGGCGCTCTGGTGGGTTTCCTTTCCGGCATGTTTGGAGTTAGCGGAGGGTTCCTGCTCACACCCATCCTTATGATGATCGGCATACCGCCCACGGTGGCTGCCGCCTCAGATTCCTGCCAGATTGTGGCGGGGTCGTCCTCGGGAGCAGCCGCCCATTTCCGGCTGGGAAACGTTGACCTCAAGATAGGATCAGTGCTGCTTCTGGGCGGTTTGGCAGGGGCAGCGGTGGGTGTGCGCATCATCAAGGTCCTCCGCGCTATGGGCAGCGCTGACTTCGCGATTACGGTAACCTACGTGGTCGTGCTGGGCACCATCGGCGGCTACATGTTCTTTGAGAGTCTTCAGAATCTGCGCCGCGGAGCGCTGGTCCCCAAGTCGCGCCGCCCTACCGCCGAGCAAGGCCTTCTCAGCCGCCTGCCGTTCCAGATGAACTTCCCGCTCTCGCAAGTTCGCCATTCCGTTTTCGTCCCCTTCGCGCTCGGTGGAGCGGTGGGAATCCTGGCCGCCATCATGGGCGTAGGCGGCGGGTTCATCATGCTTCCCATGATGGTTTATCTGCTGCGCATGCCCATGCACAAGGCGGTGGGAACCAGCCTCTTCCAGATTCTCTTTACTTCCGCCGGGGTGACATTCTTGCAGGCCACCACCAATCATACGGTCGACTTGATGCTGGCGATTCTCTTGGCGGCGGGGTCCACGATTGGTGCGCAGATCGGCGCCCGGATTAGTCGTCTCTTGCGCGGAGACCAACTGAAAATCCTGTTGGCTACGGTGGTTTTGGTGGTCATGGTTAAGATGGCTTTGGGCCTGCTCATGACTCCCACCTTGCAAATCACGCCCGCCGGGGGACACTGATCATGAAACCCTGCGGCCTCTTGCTCCTCACCCTCCCCTTGCTGCTTTTCTCGCTGTTCACCCAAGCGGCTGCGGCCCTCGAGCCAGCCAAACTGAAGATCACTCCCTCCACCGTGGAGCTGGGGACATTTTACGGTGGCGCCAGGATGCACATTGCGGGGATGGCGGGCGCAGGCTGCAAGGTCATTGTCGTGGTGCGCGGCCCATCTGCCACCGAAGTCTTCAACAAGCTCGGCCGCGTTGGACCACTTTGGGTGAACACCGGGAAAGTCACCATCTCTGCCGCCCCCTCGTTGCTACTGATCTTCAGCTCCGAACCTGTCAACACCTTTCTCATTTCCGCGGCAATAGATCGGTATCAGCTCAACCTGGGGTCTCTCAAGAAGCACATACAGATTGAAACCAAGGCCCCGGACCGCGACCGCGTCGCCGACGACTTCCTGGCCTTCAAAGCTCACCAGGGAACTTACCGAATCATCCCCCACAGCGTGCAAATAGGCGCGCCGGATCAAGGCGGACTTCCTTACAACCTGGACTTCGAAATGCCCCGGGCAGCGACACCCGGAAAATATCAGGTCAGCGTGCTCGAATGTCCAAACGGCGAGGTCACTGACAAGTCGGATGTTGACCTGGAGGTGGTGGAGGTCGGCTTTCCAGCATTGATTAGCCGGCTGGCGAAAGAAAGGGCGTCCCTCTACGGAATCATTTCGATCCTCATCGCCATGGTGGCGGGGTTTGGCATCGACTTCATCGTCTTCCACATCTTCAAGCGGAAAGCGGCTGCCCACTGAAGAGCTAAAATGAGCGTGCGAACCTGGGCGCCCTGACTCTAACGGCAGGTCTTTATGTTCTGGTGGCGGCGAAAGCAAGATCCCAGCCGAGCGGCAGCCTCTGCCGAAGTCAGGCTGCGGCAGAAGTACACCACTTTTCGCCGGCTCCTCTCCCTCAACAATGAATGTCTGGAGCTGATGGCGAGTTTGCAGGAGGACTTGCAATTCATCTCGCCACGTCGGGAAGTGGCGGGCGAGCGGGTTGCTGCCATCTTCCAAAAAGCCCACAGCATCGTTGAGGAACTCGCCGCGCTCACGGGCAAGAAGGAACCGGCCTTGACCCGTGTGCTCGACGAGCAGCAGCAGGCCGTCGAAATCTACATTGCCACGCATCAGGAACAGGCCATCCCGCGGCTGGCCGCGTCGCTGTCTGAGGTCGGGTTGACCGCCGCCCTGGAGGTGGGAGGAAAGGCCGCCGCGCTGGGTGAAATCAAGAATCGGCTCGGGCTCCCGGTCCCCGACGGATTTGTCCTGACCACCGAAGCCTATCGCCAGTTCTGTGGAATTCCCTTGTGGTCGTCCATCCGCGACGCGCTCCACAACAGCGACTTGGCTGACCTCGAAGGGTTGAATGCGATATCAAACCAGTTGACCGAAATGGTAATGGCCGCCCCCGTTCCGCGAGCGGTCGAAGTGGCCATCACGGAGCGCGCCCGCATCCTGGAAAAAGGCGCGTGGGGCCTGGCCGTGCGCTCGAGCGCGGTCGGTGAAGGAGGCGTCAGGACGTTCGCCGGCCAGTTCCTGAGCCTGATTAACGTGCCCCTCCAACAAGCGGTGGAAGCTTACAAGCGCGTGGTGGCCGGACGCTTCAGCGAACAGGCACTTTCCTACCGCCTCTCAACGGGGCTACCGGAAATCGAAAGTCCCATGGCCGTGCTGTTCCTGCCGGTAATCAAAGCGCGAGCCTCTGGAATTCTCTACACGCGCGACCCGCGGGATCGGAAGCGGGACGTTTGTTGGGTCACCTCCACCTGCGGGCTGGGACTCGACATCGCTGGCGGACAGATGACGCCGGATCTGTTCATCGTGTCCCGCCATCGACCCTATCCTCTCGTCGAGTCGCAAATATCCCAGAAAGAAAGAACGATCGTCCTTGGCGAAACCGAGGGCGTGACCTATCGGCCGTTGGACTCCGCCGAAGGGGCACGCCCCAGTTTGGAACCCGAGCACCTGCGGGCCCTGGCCGAGTTGGGCGCCCAACTCGAGGCGCACTTCGGAAGCCCCCAGGATGTGGAATGGGCGTTGGACGAAGAAGGGAAGATCTGGATCCTCCAGTCCCGTCCCCTGGCTTTGGTGGGGCGGACAAAATCAAAATCCAAAGCCCATGTTGCCGCGCTGCTCTCCGGCGGTCTTACCGTATACCCCGGACGAGTCTCGGGGCAGGCTTACTTGGCCGAAGACCGCCCGTCCCTACGGAAGACTCCCGAGGGGGCCATTGTCATCATTCGACGCACGTCGCCGGAAATCGTCGAGGTGCTCCCCCACATCGCCGGTCTGGTGGCGGAGCGCGGAAATATCGCCGGCCATGCCGCCACGCTCCTGCGCGAATTCAAAGTTCCCTCGGTTTTGCAAATGCCCGGCGTTTTCGATCGCCTCAAGTCGGGAGACGCCATAAGTCTTGATGCCGTTCAACCCGGCATCTACCCTGGCCTTCTCTGGCCACGGCCCACCGAACTCGTCAGCCTGACCGAACGCTATCGGGCGAGAGCCGGGGATGTGATGAGCCGAGGATTGCTCGCACTTAATTTGCTTGATCCGAGCGCCTTCAACTTCCGAGCTGGAAGCTGTATATCCGCCCACGACGTGCTCAGGTTCTGCCACGAGAAAGCGGTGGAAGCCATGTTTGCTGTCCAGGACCAGGAATCCGAGCACCACGCGCACAGTTCCCGCAAGCTCCTGGCGACGGTTCCGGTGAATCTGTTCGTCCTGGACTTGGGCGGGGGCTTGGCCCCCGAGAGTTTGGGGGACGAAATACAGCCGGGCGAAATCGTGTCGCGGCCCTTCCAGGCCCTCTGGAAAGGAATCACCCACCCGGCGGTCAGTTGGACTCGCCAAATGCCCGCGAGTTTCCGCGACTTTGCCTCGATTATTACCGGCTCACTGTCCTCCCAAACCAGCGAGGTTCGGGCCCTGGGCGAGCGCAGCTATCTGCTGGTTGCCGACGAGTACATGAACCTGAACTCCCGCCTCGCTTATCATTTTTCGCTTGTGGATGCCTGCCTCTCCGACACCCCTTCCAACAACTACATCTCCTTCCGCTTCACGGGAGGAGGAGCCACCCGCCAGCGACGCAGCCTGCGCGCCTGCTTTTTGGAAGCTTGCCTCCTGCACTATGGCTTTGTGGTGGACCGCCGCGGAGACCTGGTGAATGCGTGGTTCAAGCGCGCGCCCGCCGAGGACACTGAGATGAATCTTGACATTCTCGGCCGGCTGATGGCGTGCAGCTCGCAGCTTGATCTGTACATGAGCAGCCATGACGCCATGAAGTGGTATGTGCACCAGTTCCTCCTCGGCAACTACTCCTTCCATTTGGAGGGCTCGGAACGAAAGGAAATAGGGTAAAGTATGCGGGCCGACGAAGCTAAGGAGTGAAGCTTTGGCGCGCGCGAATAATCAGGAAGAGGAAATAACCCATAGAGGAGAAGCCGCATGACCACGAGGTACTACGATCCGGAAATCTTTAACCATTGTTTTGAGGGTATCGACCGAACCAACCATATCGTTGCCACCTATTTCATGGACGACGAAGTGCCCGGCGAGGATTTCATCGACCACTTTTCCCTGATTCAATCGATGGCGGTGGAAGGCTCCACCGGCACCTGGCAGAAGGTGGCGGAGGAGACCGACGACGTCCGCCGCAAACTGAGCGGGAAAATGGTGGGCTACTTTGAAATTCCCACGGGCAGTGCCTGCCGCCGGGCCGCGGTTGTGCAACTGGCCTTTCCGATCGACGCCTGGATTGATAACGTCCCCATGATGCTGCTCAGCATCGCGGGAAACTGTTTCGCATTCAGCCCCAAGCTCCGTCTGCTTGACGTCTTCATACCGGAGAATCTGCTGGCCAAATTCCAGGGGCCCAAGTTCGGCGTCCCGGGAATTCGCGAACTCCTGAAGGTGCCCACGCGGCCCCTCTCGCTTCATATCATCAAGCCCAAGATGGGCATGACCCCGCAACAGGTTGCCGACCAGTGCTATCAGACGGCGATGGGCGGGGCGGACATGATGAAAGACGATGAGATGACCAGCGACGTCTACAACAGCAAATACGAGGATCGCGTGAAGGCCGTGCGCGATGCGCAGGAAAAGGCCGAGGCCAAGACCGGGAAGCACACCATCTACTTTGTGAGCATCACCGACGAACCCCGCCGCATCTTTGACAAGGCGGCCCGGGCCGTGGAACTGGGCGCGCGCGGCCTGTTGGTTTGCTACTCCGCCGGACTGCCGGTACTTCGCCAGTTGGCTGAAGATCCCCAGATCAAAGTTCCCATCCTCCTTCACGGCTCGCATATGATTGCGGCCCAGCCACGGATTTCCTGGCCGGTCTTCGCCAAGCTGGTGCGCCTGTGCGGTGGCGACCTGATGCTGACGCCCACATATTGGTCGAGCATCCCCATGGTCAGTCTGGAGGAAGGGCTGCGCACCGCGCAGGTCAAGCTGGCGCCCATGGGGCATATCAAGCCCATGTTCCCCATGCCCTGCGCAGGCGTGTACCCGGGACTGACGCCAATCCTCATCGGCGAATATGGTCCGGACATTGTGATTCCCTCCGGTGGCGGCATGCTGGGACATCCGGACGGCTACACCGCGGGCGCCAAGTCGTGGCAGCAGGCCATTGCCGCCACGCTCTCCGGTGAGGACTTCCTGACCTGTGCGAAGAAGCCTGAAAATAAGGAGTTGCGCCGTGCCATCGAGAAGTGGGGTTATTTCGAGCGGCCCAAGACTCCATGGCTGCGTGTGTCTCCCAAGTATCAGCCCAAACCCATGCGCTTGGATTAGCGCGCGAGGTTTCCATCGTGGATCGTCACCGCTTCCTGGCCTTCGACCTCGGAGCAGAGAGCGGGCGCGGCGTCGCCGGCACTCTCCAGGGCGATCATCTCGCCCTGGAGGAAATTCACCGCTTCCCGAATGAGCCGGTGGAAGTCTGCGGCACGCTCTTCTGGGATATTCTCGCCCTTTACAACCACCTGTTGAAGGGCCTGCGCCAGTTCGTCGCTCGCTACGGAGAGGCGGTGGACGGCGTGGGCGTCGACACCTGGGGTGTGGATTTCGGCTTGCTGGGCCGCGATGGCAAGTTGCTCCAAAACCCCGTTCATTATCGCGACGCGCGAACGCAGGGGATGATGGAGGAAGCGTGCCGCCGAATTCCCGCCGCAGAGCTGTTTGCATGTACGGGTGTCCCCCTCTCCCCGGTTAACACTTCCCTCCAACTCCTCGCCCTGCGCACCCGGCAAAGCGCGTTTCTCGAATCCGCCGCTACGCTCCTCATGATGCCCGACCTGTTCCACTACTTCCTCACTGGTCAGGCCAAGACCGAACGCACCAACGCGAGTTCCACGCAACTCTACAATCCGCGGCAGCGCGGCTGGTGTGAGGAGGTCTTACGCCGGTTGGATTTGCCCATCTCCGTGATGCCGGAACTCGTGGATCCCGGGACGGTGGTGGGTGAACTGCGCGAATCGGTGCGGCGCGCCGTGGGTCTGAAGCGCGGCGTGGCCATCGCTATGTGCACGCATGACACCGCCTCGGCCGTGGCGGCCGTGCCGCTGACCGACGAGGATAGCGCGTTTCTGAGCTCCGGCACATGGTCGGTGGTCGGCGCGCTCACTAACCAGGCCGTTACTTCCCCGGAGGCGTTCGCGGCGGGGCTGTGTAACGAATTGACCTTCAAGAACTCCTTCCTCTGCCGCAACATCATGGGACTCTGGCTCCTCCAAGGAGTGCGTGCAGCGTGGCGGCAAAAGGGTGAGGACTACTCCTACGAGGAGTTGATGAGGCTGGCGGATGAGGCGCCCGAATGCACGGCGCTGCTTGATCCCGATGACTCCACTTTCTACGCACCTGCGGATATGACCCTAGCGATCCGTGAGTTTTGCGCCCACACCGGACAGCCGCCGCCGGAGAAGCCTGGAGAAATGACGCGGTGCATCCTGACCAGTCTGGCGGTTTGTTACAAGTACCGCCTGGACCAGATCGCGCGGATTCTGGGCCGCAGCTTCCGGAATTTGCACGTGGTCGGCGGCGGTTCGCGCAATTCGCTGCTGTGCCAATTCGCCGCCAATGCCACCGGGCTGCCGGTTTTGGCGGGTCCGGCGGAGGCCACCGTCATTGGGAACCTGTTGGTGCAGGCGATGGCCGTGGGCGCCCTCGCTTCGGATCGAGAAATACGCCAGGTCGTTCGCTCCTCGTTCCCACTGGTTGAATACCAGCCGCAGGACGTCGAGCGCTGGCAGGACTACTACGGGAAGTATCTCCGGCTCTTGGAACAAGGAAGACCTTGATGTCTTGGGCCGGCCAGGACGCAGTTGCACGCAAGACCCCCGGCGGTAATGGGGCACAAAATCTGGTGAGGTGAATCCATGATTGCAGATCATCTTTTCGGGGCATGCTTGCCGACCTTCGGAAACTGTGCGGACCGTTACTGCCTCAGCGGCTACGGCGGGGGCGGCAAAAATATGCAGGAAATGCTGGACCTCGCGACTACGGTGCAGGGTCTCGATGGCCTGGAATTGGTGGGCAATTGGCACGTGAATGATGAAAACATTCGCGACGTGGCCCGCATGTTCCAGGACCGCGGCTTGAAGATTTGTATGCTCGTCCCCGACCTGTGGACGCAGGCCAAATGGGGCCGGGGCAGCCTCGCCGCGCCCGATGCCCAGACGCGCCAAGCCGCGGTGGATGAAGTTCGCAAGGTCATGGACTGGGCGGCGGAACTGGGCTGCCCTTATGTGGACGTGTGGCCCGGTCAGGATGGATACGACTATTGCTTCCAGGCCGATTACGTCGAGGCCTGGAAATGGCTGCGCGACGGGCTGGCGGCTTGCGAGAAGCATACGGACCGTGTGCGGGTGCTGGTGGAATACAAGCTCAAGGAGCCGCGCACGCACTGCTTTGTCACCAGCGCCGCCAAGGTGCTCCTGCTGCTGCAAGGGCTCGACAAGGTGGGCGTGCTGCTCGATGTCGGTCATGCTCTTGCCGCCGGCGAAAACATCGCGGAGGCGGCCGCCTTGCTGGCCAGCCACGGCAAGCTCGATTACCTGCACCTCAACGACAACTATCGAAGCTGGGATGACGACATGATGGTGGGGTCGGTGCACTTGGTGGAATACCTCGAACTCGCCTACTGGCTCAAGCGCCTAGGTTACAAAGGCTGGCTGACCCTCGATATTTTCCCCTATCGCGAAGACGGAGTGCGTGCGGCGACCCAGTGCCGGGAGTGGATGGCGGCCTTCTTCCGCGCCGTCGACCGCGTTGGCGCCGACAAGTTCACCGAGGTCATTCGCAACGCCGACGCCACCATCTCCTCTGACCTCGTGCGCCGGGCGCTGAACCTGTAGGCGTGGCGCGCCGCACGCCGGAAAGATTCGTAAAAAATCGCAGCGAGAATGGCCGTCAACGTGCTAGCCTATCGTGCGGAGGGCGAAAGCGGCGTGAAATCGCGCCAAACGGCTAGGGGTCAAGCCTCGGAGGAGGATACGAGGGGCCGCCGACGAGGTGCCGGCGGACCTCGGAACGCCCGAATGGTTCGAGCCCCGCGAACTCGGTTCCGGGGATTTCCTAGCCCCCAGCACCCATACCTGATGTCGCACCTTGCCATGATGTACTAGAAACAAAAGGGGTTCGCCGTTTAGCGTCAGAATGTCTCAAAGCTCTATCTACTTCAAATAAGGACAGATAGATCTAAAAGCAAGATTCTGGGCGAAAAATTGCAGCGGCTTTCCATGATGTGACAGAAACAAAAGGTGTTATCGATGAATCGGGGAAATCATTCAAAAATCTATCTTATTGGAAAAAGAGCGGTTATAAAATCCCCCACAACCAGAGTCAGGGTGGGAAAAGGGGTTGAAAAATGAGGCATGAGCTGCACTAAGTGGTTAAGAACAAACTGAGAAAAAATGTCCACTTTCCGTCTTGCCATTATGTTGATGAAAACAAACAGGTTGCACGATTCTTGCCATTATGTTGATCAAAATAAAGGAGAAAGGCGTTGGAAGCGAGGTTAATAAAAAATGGCATGTAGCCATAGTAGCCTACTAAAATTGATGATCGGCTCGCTGACCCGCCATGGCCAAGCCCCCGATGGAGGGGGGCAGGCCGGCCATGCCACGAGGCGTGGCACGGGCGTCCCGCCCGTGACCGTCATGGCCGAGACGGCCATGCCACCGCCCTCGGACGCTATGTCGAGTGAACCGGGAGCGGGACGCTCTCGCGGGGGAAGCTGCGATAATCATCCGGAAACAGCAAAAACACCTCACGCCAAGACGCAGAGGCGCAAAGGAATACGAGGCAATCACTCTTTGCGATCTCTGCGCCCTGGCATGAAACCGAAAATTCTTTTGTTACGTTCAAAGCCGGAATGTTATTGAAAACACACGAAAGTCGGACAAAATGAACGAATTCCGAGCGACATTTTGCATGAAATTGCACGGGTTTTGCAGCATTTGAGACGAATCGAGAGACTTCTTTGTCCGAAAAGGGCTTATGCGAGAGGCTAGAAATGGAAGTCGAGGGCCGGGGAGGGACATTCCGCCGTCGGAAGGGAGACGCGCATCCATGAGAGTAATCTGCGGGGCAAGCTTGACCCTTTCTCTCCTCGTGGCAACCGTGTTGGGTGCAGACCCGCAGCGCGAAATCACCCTGACGTTGTGGTCCTCGGCTAACCCGCATCTGACCATCGTGGCGCCTGAGGACGATATCGCCGCGGAGCACCTGCAATTTCACCTTGCCGAAAGAGGCGTGCGGAATGTTTCCCTTAAAAGCGTAGATGACGGCGCCGGCAACGTCGTTTTTGTGGGCACGCCTCAAACCAACCCGGCCCTGCGCGGCTTCCTCAAAAAAACGGGAAAGATCGAGTTGTATCGGAGTCTTCAAGACGAAGAGTACTGCATCTGGTCGCAGGCCGAGGGGACACGCGTGGTGGTGGTGGCGGCCGGAGGCGGCGTGGCGGGGAGCCTGTACGCGGTCGGCGATCTGGTGAATTACCACCTTCAGTTCGCGGCGGAAAATGTGCAAGTGCCGGCATCGCTCGATGTGCACGAATCACCGCGCCTGAAAATCCGCTATTTCTGGAACTGGGACAGCCGCACCCACTGGGACCTCTCCAGCGAGCGTCCCTACATGCAGAAAGGGGGCTCGCCGCGCGCCCCCAACTCTTATCCGGGGACGGCGGAGAGCTTTCGCGCGGACACGACTCCCATGATCGATTTCATGAGCGAGCACAAGATCAACGCGCTCGTGTTATTTGGATTCCTCCGCGACGAGCATGGAGGAGTGGCCGCGGCGAAGGAACTCTGCGAGTATGCCCGGCGGAGGGGAGTGAAAATTCTCCCCGGCGTCGGTGTGGATCAATACGGAGGCTTCTATTATCAGGGGCAGAATCAGTTCAACATTGAGACATGGACCGCGCAGCATCCCGAACTGCGGGCCATGGACAAGGCGGGCCACTACCTTGACCACACGCTTTGCATGGACAAGGAGGCCAACCGGCAGTGGTTCCGGGAAGGAATCCGCTGGCTCTTTCAGACATTCCCCATCGCCGGGGTCAACCTGGAGCTGGGGGAGTTCCGCGTTTGCTGGTGTCCCGAATCGGTAAAAGCCCGCGCGGCCGTTCTCCCCCAGGAGCACGCCAACATGCTGGAAGTCACCCGCGGCGTCTCCAAGCCTTCCGGTGATCCTCGCGCTCCGGAATTCTATCTTGATCTGGGACGCATAGGGCGCTGGGAAGCCAGGGAAGTTCACGCGATTCGACCCGACGCGCTGATCACCTACGCGGCCTACACCGGCTTCGATGAGAGCTTGCAAAAGACTCCACCGTATTTCCTCAAGGTCATTCCACCGTATGCCATCGTCCAGTGGACAATAACCGACATGGTGAATGGGAACCGCTGGCCGGAAGGCTTGAAATCGCCGGCGGCGCACGCCATAGGATACTTTCACGCCGCAAATGTTTCGGCGCGCGAGAGTAACGCCATCCTTTACCCGCAATTGGCCCGCGTAGCCGCCCAGGCGGAGGCGTCGGGCCTGCAAGGCGTGGGCATTTATGGCGAGGTCTCCGGGGCGCGCCCCATCACGGAACTCAACTACCTGGTCTTTTCCGAGTTCACCTTCAATCCCGGCCTCACCGAAGAGGAGTTCGTGAAAACGCGGCTGGTTCCCTACTATGGGGGCGAAGGTCCGGCGCGGCAGCTTCTGCAAATTGCGCGTTTGATCGGCATCAAGAAGGACGGGCACGTCCCGGATCATCTGGACGAGGCCTTGCGCCTGGCGATGGAGGCCCGGGACGGAACCACAGGCATCGCCCGCCAGCGCTGGGAACGCTGGGTCGCGGCGCTCGAGTCGCTTGGGAAAAGGCCGTAATAGCGCGCAAGGGCATCACGCCATTTGGTCCGCCGCCTGAAGGAGCGCGCGGATGTAACCGTAGCAGAAGGCAAATGACTGCAACCCCTCGGGGTCGTTGGCCGCCAGGGGCACGTGGTCTGGCATCAGCAGATAAGGATAACCAACCTCGATATACACCTCTAGGGCCTTAATGAAGTTTATATCACCTTCGTCAGGATAGACTTCCTGGAAATCATCGCGGTGGCCGCGGATATTGCGGAAGTGCACGTTGAAGATCTTCTTCCTCGTGCCGAAATACCGAATCACATTGAAAATCTCACGGCCGGGGTCGTTCAGCATTTCAGAGACTGTGCCCTGGCAAAAGTTCAACCCATGATAAGGGCTTTCCTTGATCGTGATGAATCGCTTCAATCCGTCCACGGTTCCCAGCACGCACACCACGCCCTGGTAGCCTTCCGGCGGCACGCCCGGATCGTGAGGATGGCACGCCATCCGGATCCTGTACTCATTGGCCACGGAGATCACGCGGTCAAGGAAATAGGTAATCCGCTCCCAGAACATGTCGGCGTCCACGCGGCCGGCGCGGGTGAGCGGCGGATTGGGGTGCGCGTCCTTGAGCCGCCACGTGCTGTACATCGCGTCGCCCCGCCCCGGTGTGCGCTCCGTGCGCAGCACGCCCAGAAGGCTCATGTTGTACTTGATGGAGGGAATCCCTGCCGCGGCGCAATTGCGGATGAGGTTCTGGATCGCTTCGATGTCGCGATCTCGTTCGGGGCTGTCCGCCAGCATGATGGCGCCGTGGGGTGTCTTATCAATATGCGAGGACTCGAGAAAAGGCGGCGCGACGCAGTCGATGGAGATGTGGTTTTTCTCCGCCATGTCACGCATGCGGTTCAACTCGTCCACGGTGGCGTAAAGACGGCCCCCGCTGATTTCCGGATATCCGCAGATGTTGCGCACGCCGTACCGCGCGAAATACTGGAGGTGCGTTTCGTTCGTGGGGGCGCTCTGGCATCCCAGTTTCATCAGGACGCGCCGGCTCGGTGTGGAGGCGGCCGCGCCACTACTCCGCAACCCCACCGCTGCGGCGCCCGTCGAGGTGATAAATTTTCGGCGATTCATGGGGAACTCTCCTTCCACAAAAGAACCGTTTCACCTGGTCCCAATTGGCTCTTTCGCATAAAACGCATCCCAGAAATTGAGACGGTCCTGGTGAGGCAGCGGCACGGCTTCAACCTTTTCGCCGAGTTGAATGACCAACTGTGTTTTCTCACTGTAAGCAGGCCACCGTGGCAGGCCTTTCCCGTTGGGATTACCCCGCGTGGCGAAATTGACCCAGTAAGAAGACATAATCTCCGCCAGCCTGGTATCGATCGGGGTCCAAGCCCACTCGGGGTGGTAGTTCATGCTCCCGAAAACATAGAAGAGGTCGGAGCCATGAAAGGCGCCATACCGGCGGAAGTTCGGCATGGGCGGCACCCGATAAAAAAAATAGAGATAGGCCTTGGATTTACCGGTGCGAGTTTGCAGGTTCACCCAGGTTCGCGCTGTCCGGGCAAACATTCCGTCCGTTTGACTGGCGGTTTCCGACGGCAAGACCTTTTCCTCGGAATCCACCGGATAGAGCTTCAGAAACTCCTGCGCCTGATCCCTGAATCGGCGATGGGCTTGCTCAATGAATTTCTCGGCGCTGACGGGTTGCAGAAAAAACGATCCCTCGTCGGCGTTGGTTCCGGTCAGCAAGGGCACATCGTTTTGTTTTCCGGCCGCGAAGAAGTGGTAAGGGCTGTCGGGCAAGAACCAGCCATCAACGACGGGTCCGAAGCCCGAACGCCCTCCGCCGCTTGTTTTGGTAAAAGCCTCATAGGCGCTGAAGACCAGGTCCGCCGGCAGGGCACGCAACTCGGCGAGGGATTTGGCGCCGGCAGATTGGGCAAAAATTACGCCCGTCTGCTCCGCCCTGGCCAACAGCAACTGCCCCGGCTGCGCTCCCACCGTCGCCCCACTTTCCCCGATGGCGCGCTGGAAGAGGCCCTTGGCCAAAGGGGACGCCATCAGGCAGCTCACCGCCATGGAGCCCGCCGACTCGCCGAAAATTGTGACGCGCTTCGGGTCACCGCCGAATACCGTGATGTTGTCCCGCACCCACTGCAGAGCCGCAATCATGTCCAGCAGTCCGTAGTCACCGGCCGCATGGTGGGGGGATTCGTCGGCCAGGCCCGGTTGGGCCAGAAATCCAAAAACTCCTACACGATAATTGAAGCTCACCACCACAACGCCTTTTTTTGCCAAGGACTCGCCGTTGTAGTAAGGCAGCGAGCTTGCTCCACCTTTGAATCCACCGCCGTAAATCCACACCATCACTGGCAGCCGCTTGCGGGGTGGATTCGCGTGCGTCCAAATGTTCAAGTAAAGGCAGTCCTCGCTGATGGGTTCCCGCTTCTCGCGCAAATCCCGAAAGGGTCCGCCCATGGCGTTGGGCGACTGCATGCACTCCGGCCCAAACTCATCGGCTTTGCGAATGCCCTCCCACGCGTGAGGAGGTTGCGGCGGGCGCCAGCGCAGGTCGCCGAGGGGTGGGGTGGCGTAGGGGATACCTTTGAAGACGCGTATCTGTGGATCAGATCCCGAGATTCCGGAAACGAGACCACTCGCGGTATGAACGACATCAGCCGTGGCCGCCCTGGCTGACACGCCGATGCTCAAGAAGGAGAGAATCAAGACGAGGACTCGATTGACCATGATCCTACTTTTATCACGGATAGAGGAGGCGTTCCTGAATTTCCGCGCGGGGCTCGCCGGCTTCCACCATGCGGGCCAGCAAGCGTTCGCGCAAGTGCGCGGTGGCATCCTTCATGGAAAGAGCGCCTTGATAGTGGACGAGTCTGGGGTCGTCACGGCGCCCGGCCAGATTCAGGAGTTGGTGGGGGTCATCGAAATTGTTGTACATCTGATATTCCGCGTACTGGTCGCTCGCGGAGGAAGGTTTCCGGCCGTAGTGCGCGTCGACCACGGCATAAGTCCACTGCGGTGTACGCAGGGCGCGGCCTGTTTGCGATTCGGTAATCTGAATGTAGACCTCGTCGCGCCAACCTTCCAATTTGCGGTCGAGCAGCGGCAGGAAACTTCGGCCTTGCATGCTCGCGGGAATGGGCAATCCGGCGGCCTGCAAGAGTGTGGGAGTGATGTCGATTTGACAGGTCAACTCCGAGATGCTCAGCGACCGGTTGAAGCCCGGCCCTTGAATGACCAGCGGAATGTGGATGGAACTCTCATGCGGGCTGCGCTTGTACTCGCTATTGCGCGTGCGGAAGTGACAGCCATGGTCGCTCAGAAAGACGACAATTGTATTTTCTTCCATCCCCAACTCACGCAGCGCGCCCAGAATGGTGCCCACCGACTCGTCGATGCTGGCGCAGCATCCGTAGTAATCCGGCAACTGCTTTGGCCAATCGCCGGGGAAGAACTTGAGGTCGCCGGGGACAAAGGGATTCGCATAGCGGTCGGCGTACCCTCGCGGCCCCACAAAACAATTGCAGTCATTCTGGAAATGCGGTTCCAACTGGGAAACCACCAGAAGGAAGGGCTGATGCGAAGCTTGGCGCAGAAACCGAACGGTACGCTGCGCAAGGAAGTCCACGCGATACACATCGGAGAAGTGGATGGGCTTGCCCTCGGCGTCGTACAAGTCACCCTCGTAAGGATGAGAGGTGTGCTCCAACGCATTGGCGCCCTCCCAAAGGTCATCAAAGCCGCCGCGCCGGTCAGGAGCGACACGGTCCTCAGGGGCCGCGTGATTATCCACGGGGCGTGCCAGGTGCCACTTGCCAATGTAATTCGCAGTGTACCCGGCTTGGCGCAGGGCGGTGGCCAGCGTGACGGCGTCGGCAGCAAGCCCCAAACCGTTTCTCCAAACCCCATGGATGTTCTGATATTGCCCGGTAAAGAGGTTGGCGCGCGAAGGAGCGCACACGGGTTGGTTGGCAATGTGCGACCGGAACAATGTGCCCCGCCGCGCCATGGCATCAAGATTGGGGGTAAGGCCCATCGAGTTCAGGCCATTAGCTCCGAGGGCATCCCAGCGGAATTGATCGGCGATGATGATGATGATGTTCGGAGGTTTTTTGTTAGGCGCTTGATCCTCTGCATTCTTGCCGACGGCCAACGCCGGCAAAGCGGCGGCCACCGCGGAGCCTTTGATGAATTCCCGGCGCGTTACGGGCAGATGCGGCCGTTCGCGTTTCTCTTCTGTGCTCATTGCCATATGCCCTCCTGGTCTTTGGCGCGCGCGGAAACCTGGAACCTCCGCGGCGAGGTGAATTCTAACACGGCAGTGGAAACACCGAATGCGCAAATCATGGTGGAACGAAAGGCCGCACCGTTGAAGTGAGTGCCAGGAGCCGGAAACCTCTCGACCTGAACTTTGCTCCACTTTCTCCCCAGAGGCCTAATTCGAATCGAGACACGGAGATATGTGGTCGGCTAAAATGGTGTGGGGTTAAATACACAAAAATGGGAATGGCTCAAACCACCAGTTCGCACGCGAACTCTCTGCCCGCGATGAACACGCAGGAAAAAGCTCTCGCCATCAATCTCGATGCCGCGAAATTCGGGACGTTCGCGGAAATCGGCGCCGGCCAGGAGGTGGCGCGCTGGTTCTTCCATGTGGGCCACGCTTCGGCCACAGTGGCCAAGTCGATGTCGGCGTATGACATGGTAATCAGCGACATCATTTACGGCCCCACCGACCACTACGTCAGCCGAGCCCGCCTGGAGTCGATCCTGGACCACGAATGGGCACAATTGCTCGAGCGCCTCAATCCCGTGCGTGGTGAGCGCACTTGTTTTTTCGTCTTTGCCGATACGGTGGCCACACGCAGCCGCTCGCGGAATCAGAACGGGCAGGGCTGGATGGGAATGCGCTTTCAGGCACAGCCCAAGGCGCCTTATTCGGAGATCATCATTCATGTCAATCTGCTTGACCCAGTGCCGGTGGGCGAGCAAGAGTCGCTGGGAGTCCTTGGCGTCAACCTGGTGTACGGCGCTTTTCATCAGCAACCGCCCGAAGCGCTCATGAAGATGCTGATGGAGGGGCTCAGCCGGGAGCGCGTGGACATCGACATGATCAAATTCTCCGGCCCGGCTTTTGAAAAGGTTGATAACCGCCTGGCGTGCTTGCAACTGGTGGAGTTGGGCTTGACGGATTCCACGATGTTTACCGCGCAGGGAGAAGTGGTGCAGCCGTCAGAGGTGCTCTACAAGAAGCCTGTCCTTATCTCCCGGGGCAGGTTCCGCCCGATTACGAACGTCGGGCTCGACATGCTGAACGGTGCGGCGGAGCGGTTTATGAAAATTCCCGGCGTGGATGGGGACCCGGTGGTCATTATGGGATTAACCCTCCAGGATCTGGACACGGGGCACGGGATCGACGGCCGCGACTTTCTCGCTCGCGCCGACATACTTGGCGCCCTCGGCAAATCGGTGATGGTGTCCAATTTTAGGCGTTTCGACAGCGTCACGAGTTCACTGCGGCGTTACACGCAGAATTGGTTGGGATTCGTCATGGGTGTGCCCACCCTGCGCGCAGTGTTCGACGAGCAGTATTACACCAGCTTGCCGGGCGGCATCCTGGAAGGACTCGGGCGGCTGTTTCAGGGGAATGTCCGGCTGTATGTTTACCCGACGCGAGATCGCTCCGGCGAGGTGGCAACTTCCAGTACGTTGGAAGTCACTCCACCTCTGCAACACCTGCTGGCCTACCTGCGAGATAAGGGAGGGATCGAGGCCATCGAGGATTTCGATGCGAGGCAAATCCACATGTTACCCGATGAGGTCTTGGCCGCCATTCAAAACGGCACTCCCGGCTGGGAGCAGTACCTGCCCCCGCAAGCGGCGGAGGTCATCAAACAACGCGCGCTGTTCGGATATCGCCAAGCGGAGGCGGAAGGGTCATCCTGATGAGAACCCGCCCTTCCCCCTCGATCGCAACGGTTTTCGTAATGGCCGGGTTCACAGGTTGCGGAAAAATCGTGCACTACGGTGGTAAGGTCATCAGCTCGCCAAACGGCCTGACCAGCCCAGGATTCCAATCGCCACCAGGAGGATGGCCAGCCCCCCCATCATCCAGCGTCGCGCGGCGAGGGAACAGAGTTTCCACTCTCCCGTCAGGAAGCCAACGCAGTTGGCGGTAACGAGGCTGACCACCAAGCTGAGCGGCCAGCCGATGGCGGGTCCCAATTTGCCGAGTTTGGGCGCCGCCGAGCCATAAGCAAAAATGCTGCCGCCCCACAGCAGGCCCATCAGAATCGCCAGGGCATAAAGGGAGGCAACCTTAGGCTGCCGGAAGTTGGACCAAGAATGGTTTTTGTATAACAAGTATCCACAATACGCCAGATTGGCAATGGCGCCGCTCCCCAGCACCAGCAGCCAGATCACGTTCGATCCCGCAAAGGGGCTGTTGCCCGCCTGAACAGCGCTCGTGATAATTCCCTGCGACAGGCTGTAACCCACATTGAAGAGAGCGGAGATAACTCCGGCGCCGGCGCAAATCAAGAGCCCGACCCAAAAGGGGCGGGCGGCGCCGACCATTTGCCGCGTCGCGCCCGGCCCGGCTTTTTCGCTTCGCTCCCGCAGGACGCCCGCGTAGCCGCAAAGGCCCATGCCGACCAGAGCGGTGAACGTTCCCAACATGATCGCCTCGCCCTGCGGTTGGAGCAATCGTTCCGGCGCCAGGATGAGAAGGGGCAACAAAGATCCCAGCGAGGCGCTGGTGGCCAACACCAGAGTATTCGCCATCGAAATGCCAATGGCGCTTACCCCGAGCCCGAACAGAATCGCGCCAAAGCCCCAAATGAAGCCCGTCGTCAACGCGATGATCTCCGCGCGAGCCGGCGCGGCCGAAAGGACTTGCAGCGGATGGGTGACGGTCAGAAACATCACGACCGGGGGCATAATCAGGCAGGCGACCACCACAAAGAGGGCCCAGACGTTTTCCCACGACCAACGGCCCAAATAGCGCATGGGCAGGGTAAAAGTCCCGTTCATGAGGCCCGATATAACTGCTAGCGAAATACCCAAATACAGTATGGAGTTATCTATCATCAAGATTCCGTGAACTGAGAATTGGAGACTTTCCTTGTCCGTAGAGGACGAGCCGCGGACTTACAGAACAGGTCGCTACACCTGCTCGTCACACCCGGAGGTTTACTTCCCGATGCTCGTGGCGTCAAATCCCTCTTCCAACGCCGCGATCTTGGTGAGCCACCCTTTGTACTGGGAGAGAGAGTAGGGCGGCATTCCTTGGAGATAATGATTCGCGTACTTCTTGCCGTTCGCCGTCCATTCCATAAGGAAGAGCCGCTTGCCGGAATGGAAAACGGGGATTTGGCCGACTTCCAAATTCTCATTGGCTTTTACGGCATAATCCCCTTCCAGCAAAGTTTCGCCGGAATCGGCGTCCCAGACGCGGTAATGGCCGGAGGCATCTTCGCGCGAATCATCTCCCACTACAACGCGGCAGTGCCAGTTCTTCGGCTCATCCACCATGACGCAGATCGGCTCCTGCACGCGCCGGATGTAGTAATAGGCGAGCTTCTTGTTGAAGAAATAATCGACTATGGCGTCAGAGATCTGCGGCCAGCCGTCCATGACGTTCCACCAAACCAAGCCCGTGCTCTGCCACTTCCTGAGACGAGTCATCTCCACAAGAAACTTCATCGCTTCGGCCTGGGAAATCTGCGAGGCCAGAATGAAGTTCTCGATGTCGGCCGGCACCGTTCCGAAGAGCTCCTGCACCTGATTCGACATCAACTGGATGCGGTAAGGCCTGCCCACCCAATCCACGGAGTGAAGAATCCACTGCGGATCGTTGGTCGCGGGCCATAGGTGCTGCTCGTCGATAAAACGCTTGAGGGAGGAAAGGCTGGGGCAGCCGTGATAGCCGGCTTCACTAACGAACTCGGCGGTGTGCTCAGTGTAGTAAGTACTTTTGAAATAGTCGCGTGGACCCCACAAATGCTCTTCCGGCATCAACCGGTGATCTCCCGTCGCGGCCACTTCCGGCGATATGTAGGGCGAGCTGGGCAGATATGCACGGTAAGGATCGCAGCGAAAGACCACCTCGGGCAGAACCTCCCGATTGATCTTGTTGTGCGCCGGGTCCAGGCCGTGGAACAAGTAGGCGCCATCCACCTCGTTGTCGCCCGTCCAGAGCGCCAGGGAGGGATGATTCCGAAGTTTGCTGACCACCGCGACGGCTTCTTGCCGGATGAGGTCGAGGAAATCGTAGGTGATGGGATAAACCGCGTCGGCCATCGCGAAGTCCTGCCACACCATGATGCCGTTGCGATCGCAGATATTGAAGAACGCGTCGTCCTCGTAAACGTTGCCTCCCCAGCTCCGCAGGAAGTTGCACTTCAGGTCGACGAAAAGGGCGAGGATTTTCTCGTAGCGCCCCGCGTCGCGGCTGTGAAACGCGTCGGCCGGCACCCAGTTGGAGCCCTTCACCAGAATCGGCACGCCGTTCACTTTGAACATGAACTGGCCGGGCTTTTCCATGGTGGTTATTTCCGTGCGAATCAAATCCACCTTGCGGATTCCGATGGAGTCCTCCCGCGTGGCCACCACCGCATCGTCCTGGAGGAGCTGGGTAGTGACCTTGTAAAGGTTCGCGTCGCCATAGCCGCGCGGCCACCACAGCTTGGGGCTCTGCACCTCGAATTCCATCCGCCCCACCGGAAACTCCACTTTGTGAATGTGGGTGAAGGTGGAATTACCGCACCGCGCCTGGAGCCGCAACCGCAAGTGCGGGATGAGTTCGAGCTCCGTCGCCAGTTCGTAAGTCACAATCAGCTTGGCGCGATTCCCCTCCACCTCGATCGTCGTAAAATACATGTCGGTGATTTCCTGCGGGGCATGGACCACCAGTTCCACCGGGCGCCACAAGCCTGCGGAAACGGCTCGCGGCATGATGTCCCATCCGTAACTATGCGCCGGCCGCCGGATCCAGTTGGCCTCCTGATTCGTATCTAACGCGATGACGGTGTACGCCGGGTCGTATTTCTTGCCCGCGGCCTCGATGATGGGCGACCGCAGCCGCACGGTGAGCACGTTGGGCGCGGTGGCGTTCAGCTTCCCGGTCACGTCGAAGCGGTACTCAATCATGGAGTCCTGCGATTCCCCCAGAGGCTTGCCGTTCAACCAATACGTGGCGAGGCAATCCACTCCCTGGAAGCGAAGTTCCAGCCGGCGTCCGGCGATGCCCGCGGGGGTCGGGAACTCGCGCTGGTACCACCACTCGTAGAGCTCGAAGGGTTTCAGCTTCTTAATGTTTTCGCCAAAGAACAGGTCGGCGGGCAATACTCCCTGGCGCGACAAATCCAGGGCCACTTCACCGGGGACGGAGGCTTCAAGCGGCGCCAATCCCTGGGTTTTTAATTGGTCGGGGTTGGTAATCAGATGCTTGCCCTGAGGAAAATAAAAGAGCTTCCAAGTGCCATTGAGGCTGATATGCGCCGCTTCGGAAGCTGGCTTTTCACCGATAACCCCGGGGGCCGTCTGCGCCGACGCCCACAATGACACGCTGAATAAGAACAGGGCCGAGAAAAATAGTCGGGCTTGTTTCACACCCATCATTCCTCCTCATGAAGTCTCTTCGTAAATTCCGTCGAGTCCTACCCGGCGCTCAACCGCCCTCAAAACATCACAAGGAGGATGAGAGCCCAGCCGCATCCCGCCTCGAACGCTCGTCATTACTGGCCCCCGTTCATCTCACGGCGGATGCGCGCCGGATCATCGAGCGGCTCCGAGGGCGGAAGGGGTTTCCCCCGGCGCAGGCTGTATAGCGGGTCGCGCGCTTTGCTTGGGTCGAAGATATTCGCGTCCGAAGGCAACGCCGTGTAAGGTGAAACATCCTGGACATTGGTGAAGCTATCCGCAAGGTCTGAGGCCGCGGCATCATACTGGTTGAGGGGTGGAAGGCCGAGGATGCGCTCCGTGGTTTTGAGAATACTTAACATGCTGGTGTGTGTGTGGGAAACGCCGCGGCGAGCAAAGGGACTGACCACCAGCAGCACACTGCGGTGGGCATCCACGTGGTCGCGCCCATTCTGCGCATCATCTTCGGTGATGAAGACGGCCATCTCCGGCCAGAACTTGCTGTGCGAGAACAGGTCGATGAGCTTGCCGAGCGCCAGATCATTATCAGCAACATACGAGGCGCGATAGGCGTAACCGTCCTCCGGCCGCGGCTTCGCCGTGTGGTCATTGGGCAACCAGATGTAGATGAATTGCGGCAGGGGCTGCTGCCCGCTCACATAGCGTTCCTCAAACTCCTTCTTGAATTGCTCAAACCGGTACTGATCCGGAATCGAGGTGTTGAACATGGGATAAGTTCGCGAAGTGTTTGCGTAAAGCGGTCCCGGCAGAGGGGCGTTGACTCCCAGTCGCAGCCCCGTGGGCTTGTACCCCTCGTCCTCTTCTCCCGAGAGCCCCTCGCCGTAATTCCGAAAGCTGACGTGATGACGCGCCAGATGATCCCATAGCGACCCCGCTTCGAGGTAATCCTCGGGATGCAGAGAGGAATCGATTCCCATGCTCATGCGGCCCGGAGCGTCATTGTCATAATAAAAATGCGCGCGGTCCCCGTATTCGGGAGGCCAAGCCGTTTCCAGCCATTCATTGGGGTAGCTATCCACCAGCCAATGGTGCCCGTCCACCGAAACGTCGGAATCCACATAAAAGTTATCGCTGAGGCCGAAGCGCTCCGCGAGCGCGTGATGATTGGGTGAGACGCGCACGTGCTCCAAAGTCGGCTGGCCGTCTTCGTGAACTTTGGCATCCACCCCCCAGCGCGCCAGCGATGGATCACCGTTTACCTCCTGGCCGCCAATCGTGCGGATGTCGCCGAAGACTTCGTCAAAGGTGCGGTTCTCTTTCACGATGAGCACTACGTGGCGAAGACGAGAACTGGGCCCGCGGGCGGAAGGAATGGGGAAATTATTGGGCCGCGGCTTCTGGGTGGGCGCAGAATCAAAGCCGTTGTTGTGAATGACCTTGTAAGTCAAATCCATAAACTCGGAGTCCGGCGGCACGCGGATGACGGAAACGGTGCCCTTGGTGATGTCGCCGATATAGTCGCCCTCCGGCCCCTTTTGGAAATCGCGGCCGCCATTGGGTCCGGCACCGAACCCCTTGGCGTTGGCCACATAGAGGGTGCGCCCGTCATGGCTCAAGGCCACGCGCGCCGGAAACCACGCGGTGGGGATATAGCCGACTACAGTCCGAGACCCGGTATCGAGCACGGCAACCGCGTTGATTCCCGCGCAGGCAATGTACAAACGGGATTCATCCGGGCTCAGCGCGAGGCCGAAAGGCAGGACCCCGCGCAATCCGCCCACACCCTCGGCGGGCTCCAGCCGAATGGTGGCAATGAGGCGATTCTTCTTTGTATCCAGAATGCTGATGCTGTCCTGCGCGGAATTGGAAACATAGACGCGGTTATGCCCCGCGACAACGGCGCCGGGACTCGATCCGCCCACGGATTGGCTGCCGATCGCCAAGCCCGTACGGATGCGTGCCAGCACCGTGGGCGGGGCGCCGGTGGCGTCAAGGACAAAAACCGAATTGGACTCGGGCACGTTCGGATCGCCCAGGCCCGGTATTTTTCTCCCCGCGATGACCGTGCCCTCACCCGCCTCGGGCGTCCCCGACGCGAAAGGTGGAAAATCCAGACCGGTTTCCTGCGCCCGCTTCAAATCAAATCCCGGGATGACGGAATAGCGGAACGTGCCGACGTTGGAGACGTACACCCGGCCGCCATCGGGGCTCACAGCCACCGCGAACGGGAGACGCCCCACGCCGACCCGCCAACGGACACTTCCCTCGCGTGTATCAATGCCCACCAGTTCGAAGTGCGCAAGGTCCAAGGCATAAAGAAGTTTGCCATCCGGCGAAAGCGCCAGCGCCCCGGTAAAGCTGTGGTGGTAAGTCTTGCCGTTAAACTCGCCATCGAAAGCAATAACTTGCGACCGCTGGCCAGTTTGCAGATCGTAAACATCAATCTTCCCGGTATCACCTTCGGAAACATAAACTGTCCGGCTGTCCCCGGCGATGGCAAGCCCCATGTACACGCTGGAGGGCTCCACCTCGGATTTCTTGGGGGGGTAGCCGGGGGGAATCTGTCGGACTACAGGTGCGTTGGTGGCCAGGGCGCTGATGATCGAGAGGGAGAAAGGCCAGGTTCCGGTGTTGGCCGTCACCAACAAGTTCCCGTCGGGGCCGAGGGCCATCCCGTAAGGGTGTGGCGCCACGGTGACTTGCACCCCTTCGGGGGAAATCAATCGCCCGTTGGGCAAAACACTTTCGCCCGTGGGGTTGATGTAGGTCGGCTGGTCGCCTGCCGGCGCCGCCAACTCAATTGGGCCGCTTTCCCTGCCCGCCCTCAACGGCAAAGGCGGTTTGACAACCAGATACAAACCCGCCATCAACAGACCGATTACAAGAACCACTCGTCGCATAAAATATCTCCCCAACCCCATCCCCGCCGCCTTCATGACGTACCCGCGGGTCTGTCCCCTCACACGGTGCGGGGGAAAATTCCGCGCAGGTAATTCAAATCGTAGCGCACACTTTCTTCGACGCCGAGCGGTAGCTTGACGCCTTCAATCTGTATCCAGCCGCGGTAGCCGATGTCATCCATGGCCTTGCGCACGGCGGGAAAGTTCGTTGTGCCTTTGCCGTAGAGGTCGTCGTAGTCCTTGGCGTGGAACTCGCAGATGCGCTTGCCCAGGAATCGAATCTCCTGGCAAATGTCGTAACCCATTTTCTGCGAATTGCCCATGTCGTAATACACCCGCACGGCGGGGGAATCTACCCGCTGGAGAATCTCCACGTGCTGATCCGCGTTGAGCCAGCTTTCAACCCCTAGGATCACCCCCGCCTTTTCCGCTTGGGGAGCTAAGCGCTTGAAAGCCGCCACCACGGCATCCGTCCCCGCTTTGTCGCCCCGCACGTCACCATTTCCAAAGAAGGGTACCAGCATCACTTTGAGGTGCATGGCCTTGCAAACCTCCACGCCATCGGCAACCCATTGTTCGGCGCGGGGGTCGCTTTTCAGGGGGATATCATTGAGCAAACCCAGGGCGAGGGAAGCAACTGCCACTCCCGTCTGCTTTGACGCTCTCCGATAACTCTTCTGAACTTCCGGGCGGCGCAGGGGCAAATCGTTCTTAAGGCTGCCAATGTCGATCATCACCCCATCGAGTCCAATCTTCTTGGCGACTTCCAGGGCGGCAGGGTCGGCGTGCTTGCCAATCGTCCAGTCGCACGCACCGATTTTGAATCCCGGCGCCGCCGCCTTGATTTGTGCGACGCCCAGGGCGAACGCTCCCACGGTTAAAGTGCTGAGCATTTCACGGCGCGTCAGATCTTGTGGTTTCATAATCGTCACCTCGTTCCATTATTCAGCGCGATGCGCTTTGGAGTGCGGCAGCTAGCTGCCACTTTCCGCCCAGCCAGCTTGCTGGCCGTCCTTGGTTAGGGTGTAAGGTGAGGATCCCCGCGAGCAAGCTCGCGAGGTCAAAGCGGCAGCTCGCTGCCGCACTCCAAAGCGTCATGGGCGCAGACAACTCAAGCAAATTTCCAGATTCTCTCGATGGTCTTCGACAGGATCCAGCTCTTATCCTCCTCGTTCAAAAACTTCATTTCGTCACGCACCACGGAAAGGGTCTTACTATAAACGGTATTCGCTTCATGGACGGGCCAATCCGTCCCCCACATCAGGCGCTGGGGGCCGTATGCCGCATAAAGCCGTTTCACGTGCTCCTGGGCATCCAGCCAGGGATAAGGCTGTTTGGAAAGCGACCATGTGTGGGAAATCTTCACGAACACTCGAGGATAACGGGCCAGGGCGATAAGCTTGTCAAGCTCCCGAGGTTGGTCAACCGGACAATCCGCCATGTGATCGATGATCACATCCAGGTCCGGGTACTTCTCAATCAGCCGGCCGACGTCGGGAATGCGCGTGATCGCAGTATAAACCTGCATGGGCACCTGGAGAGATTGCGTGCGCTCCCACAGGGGCGGCATCAGAGCACCATTGATCCAATCCCCCGTGGCATCGGCGGCGGGGCTGATGCGCACGCCGCGAAACCCTTGCTCGATGAGCTGGGAAAGGTGGTCGGGGGCAGCAGGGTCCTGCGGGTTCACGCGGCATACAGCTTTAAAGTAGTGCGGATATTTCTTCAAGACATCGGCAACGTAACGATTGTCCCACCGGTAATGAATAACCTGAACCAGCACGGTCCGGGCGACGTGGTTGGCCTTCATCAGGGCCAGCAGCATCTCCGGCGTGGCGTCTTCCTTGGGCGGCGCCGTGGTATCCTTCGCCCAAGGATAGCGGGGATCATTAACCCAAACGTGCACGTGCGGATCGAGAATGCGGTATGAGGGAACCGGCCCGGGGGCGGCAAGGGCGAGAGTTCCCACCAGCAGTTCGCGCCGATTCATGGGTGGGGCCATGCTGGTCGCTCCAGATTAAAGTGGCACAGGCACTCCTGCCTGTGCTCCAGGCTGATGCAAATTCAGCGCATCGCACAGGCAGGAGTGCCTGTGCCACCCTTGCACCCGGTCAGACGTAAATGGGTTCAAGCGTTCGGACCACGTAAGCGCCGCATCGCTGGTAGCTCGAGAGAGCGCCCTGGCGGGCCGTATCCAGATCAACGCAAATCCATCCGCGATACTTTACGTCCTTCAGAATCCGGTGACATGCGGGAAAATCAATTTCTCCATCTCCCAAGTCGTAGATGCTCGCATAAAATCGCGCCGTGGGCGAGCCTTTTGGCGAAACGCTGCCATTGGGCAGAACCCAGTCCTGCGTGGGAGTAGTCCATTTCGCGTCCTTGTAATCGAGAAAACGAATCCGCTCCTGGTATTTCTTGAGGGTGCCGACCACATCGCAGCCCGCCAGGTGCAAATGTGCGGTGTCCGGCGACAAGCCGAAGAGTTTCGGGTCGGTCATGGACATGAAGCGGTCAACTTCATCCTGTGTCTGGACCATCTCTCCGAGGTGATTGTGCAATCCGGCGGTGAATCCCATTTCTCCCGCCAACCCGCCAACCTGATTGCACCGTTCGCACAGTTCACGGAAGGCGCCGGGCGTGCTGGACGCGGGAGCGGTTCGGGCGGGAGGAAATACCACAAGGTGGTTGGCGCCAAAGTCCGCGAGAAACTTCATGGCGTCGCGCGCGCTCTCCATCACTTTCGAGCGCTGGGCAGGGTCCTGCAGCGGCCCACCCCAGGATATGGTGGCGATGTGCAGGTTCCTCCAGGAAACTTCACGGTGCAGTTGCGCCAGGGTCAGATTGTATTGCGGGAGCAAGGCCGGGAAACCGGTGATGCGCATGCCGATGAAACCCGTATCCTTCATTATGTCCAGGATGTCAGTGAAGGGACAGGGAGGCAAATGCGACCAAAGGCCCAGAGAAAGCGCCCACTTCACGTTTTGGTTGGCAGGAAGGCGCTCCGCCGCTTGGGCGAGAGCGGCCGCCAACATGGAAACCTGCGCGAGGAAAGTCCGGCGGTTGGTGGTCATGTCAAATCCGGCCTGAGCTAAGAAATGGCGTTTCTCCCTGCTTGCCGACAAGTTATGTACAGTTGCCGGCTTTTACGGCGCGGAGAAGATAACCTTCTCATCGGAGTCCAGGAAGGCCAGGACGGGACCGGAGGGATTCGCCGCCATTCCGGCTCGAAGCTTTCCTTCCTCGTCATAAAACCCCAGGGTCGGCCCATCGGCGGTTGCGGCGAGGCCCGCGCGCCTCTTCTCGTTCGCATCGTAAAGGGCCAAGAGCGGTCCCAACTCGTCGACTCCGATGGCCAGCCGCGCTTTGCCCTCCGCGTCACGGACGCGCAGGACCGGCTCAGTGCCTTGCAGGCTGAGGCGGACGCGCCCTTCACCCTTCTCGTCGAACAAGGTTAGGTTCGTGCCCGCGGCGGAGGCGCGGAGTTCCATGCGCGGTTCGGCCGGACCTCCTTGTACCACCAATCCGCCCAAGTCCTTCGTCGAGTAAAGCCAGGATTGTGACTTACCGTGGGCATCGAAGAGTACCACCGCCGGCCCGTTCGAGCCCAGTCCCATTGTCATTCTTCTCTTCCCCTCCGCGTCAAAAAAGCTCAGGCTCGGCCCACTGGGGGTCATGGCGAGAACCGCGCCGGCCTTTCCCCCGTCGTCCTTCAGAACGAACTTCTCCGCCTCCACCGTCCGGGGCGATTCCCCCACGGCCATCATCAGAAAACCCCCAGCCAACGCCGAAAAGAGAAAAAACACTTCCCGGGCGAGGGTACCTTTCATCACCCAGGGGGCGTTGGCTATCAGGAGGACAGCCAGGCAGACCGCTGTCACCAGGCGGATCCTCTTCCCTGCCAGTTTCGCGAGCAGTGCTCTAAGCGTCTCGTAAGCTGCTTTCAGTTTTGCCATAAGGGCTCCTGGGTTTGGGGATGAGGTGCGAGGATTCACCCGGGTTGACGTCCATCTTATGTGTCCGATCCGGCCCGTAGGGCTCAGCGAACTCCCTGCAGGCGGCTTAATCTACCATTTCAGAAAGAAAAGGGGAAGAAATCAAAAGGCGAGTCCGATCCCGGGTGGGAGAGGGTACCCGAAGGGCGAGGAAGGAGCCCGCGGGCGCAGCGGGGGTGGGGATTCCTGACCCAGCTCAGCCCGCCCCCCTCTTTGACCAGTCTGCAAATTATCGCAGGGAGAATGGCCGCCAACGTGCTAGCCTACTGTACGGAGGGCGAAATCAGCGCGAAATCGCGCCATACGGCAAGGGCCCAAGCCTCGGCGCGGGACGCCCGGGGCTGCGCACGGGGGCTGACGACGGGCCTGAGAACACAGGACGGGATCGAGCCCGGAGGACTGGATTTTGAGGAATCCCTAGCCCCTAGCACCTAAAGCTGATGCCGCGCCTCTCCACGATGTATCAGAAAGAAAAGGGGTTCGTTGTTTAGCGCCAAAATGTCTTAAAGCTCTATACCCCTCAGATAAAGAGAGTTAGGTTGAAATGCGGGATCCTGGGGAAAAAAGAGGGTGCGATTCTCCACGATGTATAAGAAAACAAATTGGTTAGCAGTTTATAGTCAGAGTGTCCAAACGCTCGAAGTTATTCAAAATCTGATGGTTAGATTGAATTACGAAATCCGGAACGAGAAAAACGGAGCGGCTCTCCAGGATGTACAAGAAACAAAAGAGGGTTAGCGACGAACGGCAGAAATCTCGCAAAAGCTTAGGTTATTGAAAACGTGGCAGTTAAAAGACTCTCGGCGGCCACGGGGGTCAGGGGAAAAAGGGGAATTAAAAAGTGAGGCTGAAATTCTGTAAGTCATTGAAAACACATGTAGAAAAAATGTCTACTTATCGCCTCTCCAAGATGTTGATGAAAACAAATGAGTTATAGCTTTCTCTCCAGGATGTTGATGAAAATAAAGGAGAAAGGCGTTGGACGTGAGGTTGAGACAAAGTGGCATGTAGCCATGGTAGCCTACTAACATTCGGGGACGCCGCGGTGATCCGGCATGGCCAGGACGCCGATGGATCGTGGCAGGTCAGCCATGCCAGAAGGCAGGGCACGGGCGTTCCGCCCATGATGGGAGTTTTTACATTTTTACTTGGCGCCCACCCTGCGCCGCGTGTGCGGTTAACCACCCCGGCGCCTCCGGCGCCGCCCCTCCTAAATCAGGAGGGGAGTTCTCAAAGGCTCCACTCCTCAGATTGAGGATACAGATTGAGGATAGAAACATCGG
>Ga0326727_10004928_pt1 | contig 39006 bp, 32 predicted proteins | sample MB2enrmetagenome_FD_207643 | JGI IMG/M metagenome (GOLD analysis project Ga0326727, IMG submission 207643) | Lab enriched peat soil microbial communities from McLean, Ithaca, NY, United States - MB29MY | ecosystem: Environmental > Terrestrial > Soil > Wetlands > Peat | place: USA: New York...
CGCGTCATGGTGTATGTATATCATATAATATACATACTGCAAGCAAAAAAATGGAAAATCTTTCCAGGTCCGTTTTTCCGCCATCACTGAGGCATTACACTTTTTCCATTTTTAATTTGACATTGCTTGCCCGCGCAAGCATATTAAGCGCATGAACAACAAAGTAAAAGCTCTGCCGGTGCGAAAACGCCAGCAGGGCGCAACTAGAGGCCGAAGCCTAAAGTCGAAATCTTGTGGATTCACCGACACTTTAGCGGAATGGCCGGAAAGCAAACGTAAACGGGTCAATTCTTGATATTCGCATGTCGTCATCCGCGTCACCCCGTTTTATTTGAATAAAATGTTGCTCAGGATGGCGAATTGGCAAGGTACGAATACGCCGCTATGATGACAGGGGGGCCGCATAATCGCATATTCCTTTCGCCTTCTCCGGCGCGAATCCGGCGGCACGGCCCAAAACCCCGGAAGGCCACCAGATCCGGAATCCCGCTTGCGGGAAACATCTGGTAATCAGCCACTTGCAAATTCCGCCGCCCAAAACCCACCCGCTTTTGCAGAAAAACAGGGGTCCCACGGAAACTTTTTTACACTTTTTTTCGCGTTTTTCCGCTTTTTCCAGATTTTTTCCGTTGCAAGCTGTTGCGTTTCAACGATAACCGGCGATTCGGCACCTCCAAAAAAAATCGTGCCTAAAACACTACCGTAGGTTTTTTGTCCGTCCCGCGATGTGCCATAATCGCCGTGTGAATGAACGAAAGTTCAATCCGCCGCTGTCAGGTCGTGACGCGGCCATCGTGGCAGAGCCGTCCCGGCTCTGTTCCGCTGCGCTTCAATCCATGTTCGCCGGGACAACCGCGCGGCCAGTCGCCGGGGCGTCATTATCGTCCCTTTCGTCCTTTGCGTCCTTCGCCAAACCATCCGCTTCGCAAATTCCAATGAGCGTTCAAGATGAGACTAAGGCGCGCTGGATTCCGGGCGGCTGGCGAGGCGCGAGCGAGGCGCATATCCGCAGCGATCTGCAACGAGCGAGCAACGAAGCCAGCAGCCCGGAAGACAAGCGAATTAGTCTCACCTTGAACGGGATTTGGAATAGAGCGCCTGCATTTCAGCCCCTGCCAATATCGGTGAATATCGGTGAATATCGGTGAATATCGGTGAATATAACCAAACAAAAAAATTCTCCATCATGGTTTGATCGGACCGGAGGGCGGCCCGAACCGGCAATTTTTGCCTCTTCCGATTCCGGGCTGGACCTTGAACCTTGAACTTTGAACCTTGAACTCAGCCGCTTGCGACTAAATCCGAGTAAATCCGACCAAATCCGACCAAAAAAAATTTAAAACCGCGAGAAATGAATGAACACCCGGCAACCGCGAAGAACCGAATTTCTGCCACAAAGGAACGCAAGGAACGCAGAGATAAGCGCTTATGATGTTTTTCCTTTGCGATCTTTGCGCTCTTTTGCGGCCAGTTCATCTTTGATTTAAGTTTATGATCAGCACTATGATTCGGGGTGTGATTCGCAAACTCATTGCCGGCGGCCTGTGGGCCTTGGCCGCTTTGTGCGCCTTCAACGGCCCGCTGGCCGCACAGCAGAAGGCGCTGCCCCCCGTCTCCGTCTCGAGGCGGGATTCCTCCGGCCGGCCGCTGGACGGTGGACCGGGGACGGCCAAAGTCAGAATCACCGGCCAGGTCCTTGACGCGGAGACCCGCCAACCGTTGCCGGCCTTTACTTTGACCCACGGACGCCAGGACCGGCAATATATCGGGTTCGATTGGGAGGAAACGGGCCAAACAACCTTTTCCAACGGCGTATTTGACGTGTCCGTCCCCAAGGAAAAGCTGGCGCCTGCCGTCTTGATCCAAGCCCCAGGCTACCTGCCTCAATCCTCCGGCCCCGTTTACGGGCTGGAAACCAATCTCACCTTCCTGCTCAAAAAGGGAACCGGCCCCGCCGGCCTCGTCTTGACACCCGATGGCCGCCCGGCCGCGGGCCGCACGGTCTATTTGTCCCGCTGGCACGACCGGATTCTCCTCGAGGGGCTGCAATTGGAGGTGCGCACCAACAAGTCCGCCGACCTCCGCCGCACGAGCACCGACGCCGCCGGCCGCTTTTCCTTCGCGCCGGACATTGACGCCTTCGCCGTGCTGGTGGTGGACGAGGCGGGTTTCGCGGAGGCGCGGGTGGACGATTTGAAGAGCTTGCCGGAGGTCCGCTTGCAGCCCTACGCCCGCCTCCAAGGCACCTTGCGCATCGGAGCCGGACCGGGCAGCAACGAAACGGTCCGGCTCGCCCCGGCTTTTGCTCCTTATGCCGATTATCCCCGCCCGTTTCCTTTTTGCGATTTATCGGAGAAGGCGACGACCGACGGCGCGGGGCATTTTCTCTTTCCGCGCGTGCCGCCGGTTGACATAAAGATTTTTCACTCCCCGAAAATTGGACAAGGCGCGGATTTTACGCCGGTGACGCAGATCATCAATGTCACCCTCAAGCCCGGCGAAACGCGCGCAGTGACTCTTGGCGGGCAGGGCCGGCCCGTGGTGGGCCGGGTCGTTTTGAAGGGATACGATAAGCCGCTGGATTGGCGCGAGCAGGAGTGTTTGCTGGAACTCGTGGAGCCGGCCCCGCCCGGACTGCCCAGTTTTGATCCGCTCGTCAAGGATTATGAGCAGGCCCTGCGCGCCGCCGCGACCACCGAGGCGCGCATCGCCGCCCGCGCCCGCTTCGACCAGGGACGCGATCAAATCGCGCGGCAATTCGCCGCCTTTTATGCCTCCGCCGCCGGCCGCCGGTATTGGCTTGCCCGGCGCAGCTACGTTCTCCAGTTCGCGCAGGACGGCTCCTTTCGCGTCGAAGACGTGCCGGGCGGGAAATATCAATTGACCATTGAGGCCCTTGAACCGGGCGCCAGACGCGGGCCGCATCCCTCCCCCGTCATCACCTTTCACCGCCAGGAAGTCCGGGTGCCGGACTCCCCCGGCGGCCGCGGCGACGCGCCCTTCGACTTGGGCGCCATCGAAACGGCGCCGCGGTTGTATGCGGGCGCGATGGCCCCGGATTTCTCTGTCAATACTTTGGATGACAAGACCCTCCGGCTGTCGGATTTCCGGGGGAAATTCGTCCTGCTGGATTTTTGGGCGGCGGGGTGCGCGCCCTGCGCCGAACAAACGCCCTTCCTCAAGGAAACTTACGCCGCCTTCAAGGACAACCCGCGCTTTGCCATGATCGGCTTGAGCCTGGACACCAACGCCCTCGCCCCGCGGGATTACGCCCGGCAGAACCAAATCGCCTGGCCCCAGGGCCTTTTGGGCCAGGGCAGCGACCTTCCAAGCCGCTTTGGCGTCGAACGCCTTCCCTCCATTTTGCTCATCGGCCCCAACGGCAGAGTGCTGGCCCCCGCTTTGCGCGCCGGTGCCATCAAGTCCACCGTGGACGCCGCCCTCAATGCTCATGACTAAACCGCGCCAATCCTCAACGGCAGATCGCTCCTGGAGGATTGGCCACCGCATATCGCATGTCCTCAACGCGCACAACTGGCTCATGAAGCGAGACCTCCGGCGTGTTCTCCCTCTCCTCCACACACTTGTGGAGGAGAGGGTCGGGGAGAGGAGGTTTCCAACTTCTCATCCGGCCCTTCATGAGCCGGCCGTGCTCAACGCGGCTCACCGCCGGCGCCGTGCGCTGCGGCTCGCTGCTCTTTGCGTCGCCTTGCTCCCCGCCGGGCCGGCGGTGTTGGGAGCGCCGCCGCGCGAGCTCACGCCTGCGTTGATCGCCGCCGAAAAGGTTTATGACACCGCCAGAGCTTGTTACCAAACCAACGCCGCCGACTCCCTGACCGCTTGGCACTTTGCCCGCGCGTGCTTCGATCGGGCCGATCTGGCCGCCAGCGACGCCGATCGCGCCGCGGTGGCCCGTCAGGGCATCAAGGTTTGCCGCCGATTGCTCGCGCGCGCGCCGGACCTCGCGGCGGCGCATTACTATCTGGCCATGAACCTCGGACAACTGGCCAGGACCAAAAAACTCCGAGCCTTGTCGCTCGTCAAGGAAATGGAGCGGGAGTGGGAGTCCGCGCGCGTGCTGGACGAGCACTTCGACTTTGCCGGGCCGGATCGCAATTTGGGTTTGCTCCTTCGCGACGCGCCGCCTTTCCCCGTGAGCATCGGCAGCCGCCTCAAAGCGCAGCAGCACATGCAACGCGCCGTGGAACTCAATCCCGACTACCCGGAAAATTACCTGAACCTGATCGAAACCCAACTCCAGCGCAAGCAATGGGAGGCGGCGGCGGCCGAAGACAAAAAACTGCGCGCCATCCTCCCGGCCGCCCGCAAGAAATTTTCCGGCCCGCAGTGGCAGGAGGCCTGGGAGGATTGGGACAAACGCCAGCAAAAAATCCTGGGCCGGCTGCCCGCCGCGCCGTAAAACCGATTCCATGTTATGGCGGCGCGGGTGCCGCCGCCGCTTGACGATTGGCGCGGCGCGGACTTAACTCATGCCATGCGAATCGTCACTGGATTGGCTTGCGGGGTCTTGTTGCTGGCGGGGTGCGCCCACCCCAAGCCGCCCGCCGCCGGCGCGCCCCCGCCAGTCAAAAAGAATTCCCCGCCGGCCGTCGTCACGCCGGACCTCAAGCCGGTCGGGCGCGTCGAAATGGTCAACCGCGAAGCCCGCTTTGTCGTCCTCAGTTTTCCGCCGGGCCGTCTCCCCCCGCCCGGCGAGCATTGGCGCGTCAACCATCGCGGCTTGAAGATTGGCGAGGTCAAAATCTCCGGCCCCCAACGCGAGGTGGACACCGTGGCGGACCTGATCGCCGGAGAAGCCAACGTCGGCGACGACGTCGCGCCCGAATGAAGGAGAAGGGCGCGCGGGCCGGAACCTCAACCCTTGAACATTATGCCGAGCGTGATTTTTGACTTGTCTGAAGACGTGGCCGTGGTCATTGGCGCCACCGGCGTGCTGGGCGGCAAAATCGCCGAGGGCCTGGCCCAGGCCGGCGCGAAAGTCGCCCTTCTCGGCCGCAACGCCGCCCGTGGCCAAGCCTGCGCCGGGCGCATTGCCCAGGCGGGCGGCCAGGCGCGCTTCTTCCCCGCCGACGCCCTCTCCCGCCAGAGCCTCCGCCAGGCCGCCGGGCAAATCCTGGCCGCCTTCGGCCCGCCCACCGTCCTGGTCAACGCCGCCGGCGGCAACGACCCCAAAGTCACCGTCACCGGGCAATTCAAATTCGAGCAGATCACGCCGGAGGATTGGCGGGCCAATTTTGACCTGAACCTCCTGGCCGGCGTCTTGCTCCCCTGCCAGGAATTCGGCCCCGGCATGGCGGCCCGCGGGCGCGGCAGCATCATCAACCTCGCCAGCGTCGCCGCCCACGTGCCCCTCTCGCGCGTGGCCGCTTATGCCGCGGCCAAGGCCGCCGTCTTGAACCTGAGCCGCTTCCTGGCCCGCGAATGGGCGCCCCGCAACGTCCGTGTCAACACCATTACTCCCGGCTTCTTCCCCGCCGGCCAGAACCGCCGCCTGCTCTTCAACGACGACGGCTCGCCCACCCCGCGCGCCCGCAGCATCTTGAACCACACGCCGATGGGGCGCTTCGGGCAGCCGGAGGAACTGATCGGCGCGGCGGTTTTCCTGGCCAGCTCCCGCGCCAGCGGTTTCGTCACCGGCTCCGACCTGCGCGTGGACGGCGGCTTCCTCTCGCAAACCATCTGACACTCTTCCCCATCCTCCAAATCCTAATCTTAATCCTAATCCTAATCCTAATCCAAATGATGAGATTAAGATTAAGATTAGGATTAAGAGTAGGAGAAAGCGCCCATGCACCCTGCCCTTACGGCGCCTCCTCCACTTCAGCCAGGCCGATGTCCACGTCCTGCCCGCCTGTGGTTTGATGACAGTGCGCCGCCAGCGTGATCCGGCTGCCCGGTTGCAGCAGCGCCAGCGCGGCGGGCGCGACGTCCATCGGCACGTAGGCGGTGGTGAAGCCCGTCCCGGACGCCGCCGCAATTCCGTTGACGTAAATCTCCACGTCCTCGTCGTGGAAAACGTAAAACTTCAAGCCGGCCGCCGCCGCCGCCGGCATGACAAATTCCCGCCGGATCCAGATGTCCGCCGTGTCCCACTTCGTGCGCACCACCGCCCCCGGGGCGAAGGTGCCAAATCCCGCCGGCCCTTCCTTCCACGCCCCGGCGTCGAACTCCGGCAGCGTCCAGCCCTCCGGCGGCTTGTCACACGTATAGCGCCACTGGACGGGCGCTTGCCGCGCGGTCGGGACGATCTCGGTGATCCGCGGCGGAGCCGGCAGCGGCGCCCACGGGCCAACCTTGAGCCGGTCCCGGCCCGACCATTTCTTCCACGCCGCCGGGTCGGCCAGCAGCTTGATGAAAAGGCCGCCGACCACCGGGCGCGCGTGCATCCCGCTGCTGTTGCGGTCGGTCGTGATGTACGAATCGGCCAGCGGCACGCGCCGGGTCGTTTGATTCAAATAATCATAGACGGGCGAGATCAGCGCCTCAAAGTCCGCGTGGCTCTCCGCCAGCGTCGCGCTCCAGACCGTCCAATCGGTTTTGGTCAGCTTGGTGCGCGAGTCCAGCGGCAGGCCGTAAGGTTGCAACATCTTCTTGTAGTAGGCCGCTTCCGTCCGCGCCACTGCGGGCGGAAAAATGTTCAGGCCCAGGATGCGGTCCCACGCCAGATTGTATTTCTGGCTCCAAGTGTCCGGTTGGTCGAACGCCAGCCGGTAATGGTCGCCCTCCCCGGCCGCCTGCATCCAATGCGCCGCGTCGCCCGCGGCCAGTTGGGCGTAGCGGGCGGCGGCGGCCGTGTCGCCGCGCCGCCGGCACAGATCCCCGTAGGCGGCCAGGCCCAAAATCGCCTTGACAGACAGGTTGGCGTTGTGCGCCAGGTGGCCCATGAAGTCATCGGTGCAAAGCTGGTCCTCCGGGTCCAGCCCGTATTGCTCCAGGTACTTGGCCCACTGCGTCAGTTGCTCCCACCACGGCGCCACGAAGCTCGCGTCGCCTTCCGCCTGGCTTATCGCGTCGCACAAAATGAGCATGTTCCCGCTCTCCTCCACCGGCATCCCCTCCCCGCCGTCGTCGCGCCCGAAGGCCAGCGGGTAGGTGCCCAGATCATGCGGCGCGTTGGGAAACTTCCAATGCCAGGAGGCGGCGTAGCTCAGCACCGGCGCCAGCGAACATTTGGCCAGCGTCGGACTCAGCAGTATCCAGACCGGGTCCATCGGAAAAATCACATCCACCGTCGCAATGTCGCCGTTGCTCGTGTTTTCCTTGGTGAACAGCAGCGGCTGGTTGTTCGCGTCCGCCGCCAGCCCGCAGGCGGCCAGCGCCTCGCGGTACGCCAGCGCCGCCATCCGCGCGTAGCGCGCGCCCCCCGCCCGCGTCAGGTCCTCCGTCAATTCCCGGTCGAATTCCGCGCACCGCTTCTCCAGCCGCGGAAATTCCTTCTCCGCCGCGCGCAGGAGCGAGGCGGGCGTTTGGCCGTTGCGCCGCCAATAGGGCCGCAGTTTCCGGCCAAAATACTCGATCGAGTCAATCTCGTCATAAGCCACCATCACCTGCCGGGTCACCGGCTTGGCGGCCACTGCGCCCAGGTGAAAGAGAAAAGCCAGCGCCGGCGGGTCGTTGCTCACGGCGCGCGGCATCCGGCTGTCGTCCTGCCCCGGCAATTCGCCGTCCCGGACAAACGCCTCCAGCAGGGCCTGGCTGCCGCCGAGGCTGGAAGTGGCCTGCCGGGTGCGGGCCGCGGCATAGACCCAGCCCCAATTTATCCGATGATCGTCGCCGCAGGAGCCGAGCACCGCCTGTTGGGCCGTCCCGGCCCGCAGCAGGGTCAGGCTGCCGGCTTTCTCCCGCGCCCAATTCACCTTCTCCTCCGGTTCGTTGACCGCCAGCTCCGAACTGGTGCCGTCGTAAATGCTCACCTCGTGCGCCGCCCCGTCCACCGCGCGCGCGCTCCAGGTGATGTAACTCAACGGCCGCGCCAGAACCTCCAGGTCCTCCGGCAGCGCCGCCGTCATGAACGTCAGGGTCACGTGGATTTTGGAATCCTCAAATTGGTAGATGCTGCGCGTGGGCGTGACCTCCAGCCCGGTCTGCGGCATGGCGGCCAGCGATTTCGGCTCATCGCCCATCAGGCGGCGGGCGGTTCCATCCACCCGAATGAGGCTCGTCAACGCCTGCCGCCGATGCGTCCAATGCCGCGTCACGTCGTCGGTCAGATGATCCGCCTCCGACCAGACGCTCAGGTAGGGGTCGCTGGTCACCAGCGGCGCCGCCGGCGGGCGGAAGGCCTCCGTCTGCGCCCGGAGTTCCCCGGGCCGCGCGCCGCAAACGAGAACAGTGAGAAGAACAAAACGTAACATCGTGGTTCGCATCCGACCAGTGTTGCCGCAAGCGCCTTGCGTATGTCAAGGGCGCGGCATCCAACTCTCGGTCCGTTCCCCCTCCTCCTAATCCACACAACAATGATTACTTCTCTTGCAAGGGGAGAACTGTAATGGAACCCGACAGTTTTTCGGCAAATTACATAACCTGTTGGTAATCAATATGAAAAAACAAAAACGCGCCCTTTCTGGACTTGAACCAGTCGGATTGCTTTACACTTTGCGGCAAATCGGGCTTGAAAATCACGACGCGAACAAGAAAAACCTTAATATGCAACCATTTGACAATGAACAATTTAAAACATAACCAGCGATGGGGCGAGTCATGCGATTCGCTTTAGGCACGCATTCTGCTCATAACCATGCAGTTTACGCACAGTAATGGAGTGTCCATTACAAAAACTGAACGCGAAAAAGATTATGAAAACCAGAAATGCAGTTGTTGTTTTGGCTGTTGTGGCCTTGGGGTTGGGTTTGTCCGCTCGCGTGAGCGGTCAACCTTATGTGATGGGTTTCACCAGCGGCGATGTGAATTACCTTCAGGTGAACACCGCTGGCGGCGTTATCTCCCTGAATACCGGCCAGGGCCAAATTAATCCCTCCAGCTTAAACCAAGGTTGGTGGAGCGCCACATACGTAAATTCCTTTGGGAATGACAATCACCTTACCGGCAGCCCTGATAATGGCACCGATTGGTTGAGGAGTTTTTACGTGTTCGACACGAGTTCCTTGGGCGGCCTGACTGCCACAGGCGCCACCTTGATTCTTAACGACTTCGTGGATTTTCCTGGGCCAGGTACGCCGCCGTACAATCTGTCGTTCTGGGATGTGACAACGCCCGTGGCGACGCTGGTTGACACCGTGGGGAACAGCGCGGCGATCTATAACGATCTCGGCTCCGGCATCGAGTATGGCAGCCTTTCTTATGGCGGCGTTTCTGGTCTCGGCGGCTATTATGATGAGGGCACCATCACCGTCAACTTGAATGAAGCCGCCTTGGACGCAATCAATGGTGCGGATGGAGGCTATTTTGCCATTGGTGCGGCGCTCAATGTGCCGGACGGCGGGCTGACCTTCGGTCTCCTCGGAATGTGCGCCACCGCCTTGTTCGGACTGAAGCGGAAGATCTAGCAGGCAGGCAGGTTTCTTCGGCCAAGCCAGACTATATTTTGGTTTTCGCAGAGCGCCGGGAATAATCCCGGCGCTCTTTCCTTTTCGAGTTCCACATTGAAATGGGTCACGCCGGAAGGGCTTGCCTCCCGGCGGCCAAGTGTCCAAGCTGCGGCCAGGCTTGATCATGAAACGCCGACTTTTACTCTTGGGCTTGCTCCTGGCCGCGGCGGCGGGCGTCTATTTCGCCCTCGCCGCGCGCCGGGGCCAAATCGTCTTGACCGGGATCGTCACGACGGATGAAATCATTGTCAGCTCGGAGATTCAGGGGCGCTTGCAGCAACTGTTGGCCCGGGAAGGCGACACGGTGACCAACGGACAATTGCTGGCCGTCATCCAGCCGCAGGAATGGCGCGCCTCGCTGGAATTTTACACCAACGGCGCCCGACAGTCCTCCGCCCAGGTCGCCCAAGCCGCGGCGGACCTCCAGTTCCAGGAGTCCCAAAGCAGCAATCTCATCTGGCAAAGCCTGGCCAACCTCGCCGCCGCCAGCAACCAAGTCTCCCAGGCCGAGGCGGACCTGGAAAATGCCACGCTCACCTTCCACCGCGAGGAAAACCTTTACCATCAAGGCGTGGATTCCGTCAAAGAATTCGACCAGGCCCGAACGGCCTACGACGCCGCCCGGGCGCGGGTGCAATCCTTGCGCCAGCAAACCGTCGCGGCCGAGGCGGCGGTGGCGCTGGCCAAATCCACCGCCGATCAGATCGCCGCCCGCCGCGCCGCCCTGGCCGCCAGCCGCCACCAGCGCGCCGCCGCCATCGCCCAGACCGAACGGGCCCAGGTGCAACTGGATTACACCCAAATCCGCGCCCCCGCCGATGGCATCGTTGACACCCGGGCGGCTTTGCAGGGCGAGGTGGTCAATCCCGCCCAGGGCATCCTCACGCTGATTGATCCCGACCGGCTCTGGGTCCGCGCCGACGTCGAGGAAACTTATATTGACAGCATCCGGCTGGGCGACCAACTGCCCGTGCGCCTGCCCTCCGGCGCGCTGCGCCAGGGTACGGTCTTCTTCCGCGGCATTGACGCCGATTACGCCACCCAACGGGACGTCAGCCGCAGCAAGCGCGACATCAAGACCTTTGAAATCCGCCTCCGCTGCGACAACCACGACCGTGCCCTGGCCGTGGGCATGACGGCCTACGTCACCCTGCCCCCGCGCCGCCCCTGACCATGTTCGCCGTCGAAGTGGAAAACCTGACCAAGCGTTTCGGCGATTTCGTGGCCGTGGACCGCTTGAATTTCACCGTGGAAAATGGCGAGATTTTCGGGTTGCTCGGCCCCAACGGCGCGGGCAAATCCACCCTCATCCGCATGATGACCACCCTGGTCCCCCCCACCCAGGGCACGGCCCGCATCAATGGTTTCGATGTCGTGCGCCAGGCCGGCGCCGTGCGCCAGAGCATCGGCGTCATTCCGCAGGCCATGACTTCGGACCTGGACTTGAGCGCGCAGGAGAACATGAGCATCTTCGCCAAGCTCTACGGCATCGGGCGCGACAAACGGCGGCGGACCATCGCCGAATTGCTGCGCGCCGTTGACCTGGAGCAATGGGCCGACAAGCCGGTGAAGATGTTCTCCGGCGGCATGCGCCGGCGGCTGGAAATCGCCCGCGGCCTCGTGCATGAGCCGAACCTTTTCATCCTCGATGAACCCACCACCGGCCTGGACCCCGTCTCCCGCGTGGCCGTCTGGGCCATGCTGGCCAAACTCAAGCGCGCGCACGAACTGACCATCCTGGTGACGACCCATTACATGGACGAGGCCGACAAATTGTGCGACCGCGTGGCCATCATTGACCACGGCAAACTGGTGGCGCTCGATTCGCCCTTGAAGCTCAAGGCCTCCATTCCGGGCCAGAACATCCTGGAAGCGGGCTTCTCCACCGTGCCGCCGGGATGGGCCGCCGTGCTCCAGGCCCTGCCCGACGTGGCCGAGGTCAAATCCCAGGACAGCGTCTTTCGCATCTCCTCCAACAACGGCCCGCGCACCACGGTGGCGCTGATCGAAGCCGCTCGAACCGCGGGCGTCGCCCTGACCTCCCTCTCCGTCCAGAGCACGACGCTCGATGACGTCTTCGTGCATTACACCGGGCACCAACTGCGCGACGCGCTGCAATCGGCGCCGGCCTACAGCAGCGCGTTCATGTACGAACGCAAGCACTGATGCACCGCATCCTGGCCATTATTGAGCGAGACCTCCGCCGCTTCCGGCGCAGCCCAACCCTGGTCATCATTTCCATGGTCATGCCGCTGGCGCAACTGGTCGTCCTGGGCTACGCCTTCGGCGGCAAGGTCAAGCATCTCCAACTGGGCGTGCTGGACCAGGACCGCCGCCTGCCGGCCATCCAATTGCGCGAAATGGCCCAGGCCGTGGGGGCCAACGCCAGGACCTTTGAAACCGTTTATTACGACGACCAGGCCGCCGCCTTGCGCGACTTGCGCAACGGCAAAATCAGCGGCCTGCTCAACATCCCGCCGGAGTTTTCCCGCAAGCGCCTGGCGGGCGCCAACCCCCAAATCGCGCTCGTGGAGGACAACACCGACCAATTCGCCGCCTCCGCGCTGGAGGGCGCGCTCAACCTTATGCTGGCGCCCTACAACCAGCGGACGGTTCCGCACCGCCTGGCCGCCGCCGCCACCCTCTCCGTGGTCGAGGTCTATCCTTATGTGCCCTACATCCAGTACTTGCTGCCGGGCACCATTGTGCTGGCCATCTTCGTCTCGGCCATGATCGGCGGGGGGATAATTTTTATAGACGACAAGGCCCGCGGCCTGCACGAGGGCTACCTCGTCACCCCAATCAACAAGCTGGAGCTGATCGTGGGCTTCAACATGGCCGGGGCGGCCAAGGCCATCCTCGCCGGCCTGGTGCTGGTCATTTTCGGCTCCCTCATCGCCGGCATACCGGACCCGTTGAACCTGGCGCGCATGGCCCGCATGATGGTGCTGGTGCTGGTCACCGCCCTGGCCCTCATCAGCATGATGTTCCTCCTCATGGTGCGGGTCAGCGATCCCTTGGTGCCGCGCGCCATTTTCGGCGTCTTGAACACCGTCCTGTTCTTTCCCAGCGGCGCCGTCTATCCCATCCAGGCCTTCCCGGCCTGGATGAGAGTCATCACCACGGTGGACCCCTTCACCTACGCCGTGCATGGCTTCAAGCAATTGGTCTTGAAAAACTCCGGCCTGACGGCCATCGGCGGCGACCTGGCCTATTTGGCCGTCTTCACCATCATCGCCATGGCCGCCGCGACCCTCCTCTTCCGCCGCACGCTTTAGCCGTCCGCCTCGTAGGCAAAATCTGGGGAAAGTTCCTCCGATTCGTGGAGGCGTCCTGATGTGCGACTCACGACAATTCCAATCGAGTCAGAGCCGCGAAAGCCGAAAGGTTGGGGCGGCGACCAACGGCGACGGCCCCGCTAAACCTCAGTTCGCGCCGCCGTTTTGGCTCGGTACGTAACGGACTCGCCCGCCCCTGCCCGGAGGTGGGTCCATGACGTCCAAAAATCTGTCAGCAAAAAGGCTTGCAAAAGGCGGAAATTGGCCCAAATTCAGTCGCAGATTGTGCGATAGACTCCATTTTGGACATGGACTTTGAAACATTTCAAAATCCGCCGATAACCGAGGCCATGTTGGACATTCGGGCAACATTGCCGAATGAAACCACGTTGGCAACGTTGCTGGATTACCATGGGCTCGTTCGGGATCGTTTTCCCATGAAGCAAGACAGACTGCTACAAACCCTGGAATTCCAGTTGATGCCAAGTCTGCAAGCAAAACCACCTGCTCAAACTCTCAACGGTTATTTGTTCTGCTCAGAGGACAAAACAAGGATTGTTCAGCCTCGTTTGGACGGATTCACCTTCAACCGTTTAAGACCGTACGACAATTGGAAGGCATTTCGGGGTGAAGCCAGGGAGCTTTGGGAAAAGTATCAAGCTTTGGCCAAACCTATCAGCATCTCACAGGTTGGACTGCGTTATATAAATCGGATTGAACTGCGACTTCCGTTCAATGACGTTCGCGGATACTTCAAGATATTTCCTGATATTCCGCCTAAAATACCGCAAGGAGTCTCACAGTTTTTCATGCGGACGGCGGTGTCTGAGCCGTCTGCAAGCGCGACTGCGTGGATCACACTAGCTCTCGAACCTTTTGGTCCTGAAGCCAAATCCGCGTCCTTTATCTTCGACATTGAGGCTATTTCACACATTCAGCCGCAGCCGTCTGATGAGCAACTCCTATGGACCTGTGTAGAAACTCTTCGTGACATTAAGAACCGGGTTTTTTTTGAAAGTATTACTGAAGATACGAAAGCGTTATTCCGATGAAAAAAGCAACATTAATCTCGCCAGCATTAGACGATAGGCTATCCCAAATGATGCCACTGGGTTTTTTCCGCCTGTCGAAGGACGCGCAAAGTTCAGAATCACGATCAGTCAATAAACTTGTGATAGACGCATCACGCCATTTTCTAACGCCGTTTTCTCGATTTAACATAAGTCCTGGGCAGAGATTTTATTCGCTTAAGGCGAAATGGCTGAACGAAGTGGAGTTCCTTTCCGACACCAACGAGATTTGCACATGTGAGGCGTACCAACAGATTATTGGCATGGGGGAAGCAGCTTTGCCGTTTATATATTCTGAATTACAGACCGCGCCCGATCATTGGTTTTGGGCGCTCAAAGCGATCACTTGCGACGACCCTGTTTCGGAACAGGATCGCGGAGACCTAAAGGCGATGACTAAGGCGTGGCTGGGATGGCTCCAGAGGCACCTCGAGGAAAAATGCCGCATGGCACATCTCGTTGGAGGCGGCGTGTTCGCAGGTGTAAACTATGATATTGACTGTGCTGCGTCGTGGTATCCGACCCTGGCCCAACACGAATGGTAAGCCACCTTTAGCTTTCGGAAAGGCAAGCACAAGCTATCGCACATATGGACGTGGAATTACGGTTATGGCTTGAGTTTCCAAAGCTGGCGCCTCCTGGGAAATGTGAAGTAACCAGCGATAAAGACAAATCGTATAACTGCATTGGCTTTGCAGCAGAAGAAGCGAATTGGCGATGGTGGTGGCCAGATAAGATGAAGGGACATTTTTGGCCGGCGGATGTGCCGACAGAGTCGACATTGGAGGCATTTATCGCTGCCTTTACGACGGTTGGATACGAGGTCTGTTTGGATTCTGAACTCGAACCAGGATTCGAGAAGATTGCACTTTATACCAAACCGGGCGGAACACCGACTCATGCTGCGAAGCAGCAGCCGGATGGGCTATGGAAGAGTAAACTGGGAAACTTCCACGATATCAAGCATGAACTCGACGGCCTTGAATCAAGGACTTACGGAAAGGTAGTCAGATTCATGAAGCGACCGCTTCGAGAGCGATGAGGGCGCAAGTCATTGAGCAATTGCGCTTCACACTCCGTCACTTTTCCCGCTATTACGGCTTCGTATTCCTCCACGTCGGCGTTCAGTTCTTCCAGTTGGCTCTCCAAGGCGCGACGTTCGATGGCGGCAAACTGGCGGTCCATGCCGGCGGGAACCGGCTCCGCGCGGATGCTGGACGCGGAGGAGGCAAATGCGCGGGCCTCAGCTTTGGTGATCCGATATTGGCGGTCATTCTTGATCATACGATTTTCGCAATGTTAATTCCGATGATTCCCTTCTTGATCTCGTCCATTCATGTTGCAGAGTTCGAGCGGCGGATTTTGACTTGAATCGCTCCCGGTATCGGCTTGGGGCTGACCAGAACGAGATAGCCGCCGCCACCAGCGCCCGCTAATTTCCACCCTAGCGCCCGGCCGGCAAATTGCCGGATGACTGTCCGCACTTCGCCGTTCGACATGGCCGGGAAAAGGGCGACCTGCGCCTCAAACGAAGCGCGAAACCAGTGCCCGAACTCTTCCGCATTGTGCGTCAGGATGGCTTGCCAGCAGTGATCGGCCGCCGTCGCCAAAGCACCAACCCGTGCGCCCGTGATTTGTTTGCCCCTCAGCGCCTTGAAACCACGCTTCCGCGGTCCGAGTGCGACGAAGTAAAGATGGTTTTCTATCCAGCGAAGCGTCGCTTCGTCGGAAACGGATGTGATTCTATCAGGCCAGAATTTCCCGCTGTAATCGAGCCGATTCAATCCCGGATACACGATCCCAATGGCATCCTGCGAACCGGAGAACTCCTCCGTTCCCGGCGGGTTTTCGTATGAAAACAATACGCGCGCCAGCCGCTCCCGGTCTCCGTTCGGCACGTCCATCTGCCACAACTCGATGGCTCTTCGCCGGGTGCTGGAGGACATGCCGCTGCGTTCGCTGAATTCCATCGTTGGTTCGACGCATATCGTCAATACCGGCCCGGATCCATGCCTGGAAACAAAGGGCTGATCGAGCCAGCCGCCCGCCAGATCCAATCGGTAAGGTATCCGGCACTCCTTCCGCAAACTGGTGGTCGTGCGCCGCGGCAGCTTCCCATGCGGGGTGCGTTTGAGCACCACGTAGCGAATTCCCATGCGCCCGCAAAGTCGGGCCTTCTCAGGCGTATTGCCCTCTTCGTTGACTATGAAAATGTCGGGCGACACCTGCTTCAGTTCGGCGGCAAAATCAATCATGCCTGATCCGCGGCTGATCAGGCACTGTTTCACGTGCCTGACAGCTTGAAGCATGTATTGGCGCTCCTCCTCGCTGTTCACGGGTTCGCGGCCCTTCAACTCCTTGACCGTTCGATCCGAGCCAATCGCCACGTGAACCTCCCCATAGCCAGCCGCCTTCTCGAGAAACTCGATATGCCCGCTATGCAGCATGTCAAAACATCCACTGACGAAAACCTTCTTCACGCGACTTGCAGGTTTGATTCGATTTGATATGTGACACGACCTTCACCTTGCGTCAAGATGTTTGCCCGGCCCCCAAATCCTCGCCTAAGGACTGGCGCGAAATTTGCCGGGGAGCACACGCGCCCTCGCCGAGCGCTTCTTTGTATCTTATAGACTTGCTATTGAACCGCTCAAATGCAGGCGTTTTGGGGAGCGCGGTCGTCTCGACCGCCGCGTTCGGCGTCCCGCCGAACGCTCTTGAGCGTCCGCCATCGTCCACGTTAGGCGAGGATTTGGCCCGGCGCACGCGGAGGACGTCCGAGAATCCGGAAAATTGCTTCTCTCCATTTCAGGCGCGACATCTCTCATGTATTCCCGTGCCTTCGCGCCACGGCAAACTGCGGATGCCGCAGGAGTCTCTCCCAACTCGCCCGCGAAAGCCGCGCCTGCCGATAGGCCGCCTCCCGCAGCGGCTCCGCGCTCCGCGACCGCCGCGCCCGCTCCAGCCAATCCCGCCCCAACGGCTCCTCCAGCATCTCCAGCCCGTTGGCCGCGATCGTCGTTTGCTCCTTCTCCCCCGTCGCGTGGCCGGTCCCGACATAAAATCCCGCCAGCAGCAGCGTCACCCTCAGCATCGTGCTGCGCGAATAGGTCGGCATCGCGCACGGCCGCCCCGCCTCCAGGCAACCGTGCAAGTCCGAGAACAGCGGCGCCGTCCACATCGCGGGATTCTTGGCGGGGGAAAAAGCGTCAAACATAATGACATGCGGGGCCGGCGCGGGCCGCGGCTGCTTCCGCAACAGCGCGGGAAAATCCCCCAGGCGCAATTCCCAGCGCCCGCCCAGCGCCCGCCCGGTCTCCAGAAGTTCCCGCGCCGCCTTTTCGTATCCCGCCAGATAGCCCAGTTCCGCCGCGTGCCGCAGCGCGAATTCCAGCGGCTCAACCGTGCGGTCGAAACTGATGACGCGCAACCGGCAGGGCAAATCCGCCGTCGCGCGCAGCACCGCCATCACGTTGGCCGCCGCCCCCAGTCCCACGTCCCACACCACAAACTCCCCTCCGTGCGACTGCGCCCGCCGCCGCAAATCAAGCTGCCTGACGTAAAGCGCCTCCGCCTCCGCCACAGGCCCGACGACCGGATGAAAAGTTTCATCCTCCGCCAGCGCGCGGATGCTGCACGTCCCGTTTTTCAGTCGGACCAGTTTGTAATTCTCGCCGTTCACCCCCCCATGATGCACCCCCCCGCCCAAAAGTCCCCGCCAAACGGCTGGTAACCATCAGGACGCTTTGGGAAGCTCAGGTGTGCTCTTGTCCCGGAGGGACAACCCGGGAATAGCCCAACGTTTCAACGTTGGGCTTTGGGAAGCTCAGGTGTGCTCTTGTCCCGGAGGGACAACCCGGGAATAGCCCAACGTTTCAACGTTGGGGACGCAAATTCGGCGTTGCCTAAGTCCCGAAGGGACGGCTGAATGGATGGCATGTCATACGTCAGTGCCTATTTCCATTGCGTCTTCAGCACCACAGAACGCCGGCCGCTGATCCCACCCTCGCTGCGTGAGAGGCTCTGGCCGTTCTTGGGCGGCATCGCCCGCAACCATGAAATGAAGGCCATCGAGATTGGTGGCGTGCAGGACCACGTCCATATCCTGCTGTCTTTGCCCTCGACTCTGTCGGTCGCCAAAGCGCTGCAGTTCATCAAGGGCGGCTCCTCCAAATGGGTGCATGAGACTTTCCCAGAACACCGGCTCTTTGGCTGGCAGGTAAAATATGGCGCGTTTAGTGTCAGCGTCTCGCAATTGGACAAGACCATTCAATATATCAAGAGCCAGGAGGAGCACCATCGGAAGAGAACCTTTCAAGAGGAGTTTTTGGACTTGCTCAAAAAACACCGCATTGCCTTCGACGAGCGCTATTTGTGGGAGTGACCTCAGCCGTCCCTTCGGGACTTGGGCTTGCCTGATGCGGCTCAAGCCCAAGGAACACGTCCTGGACCACGTGGGCAGCACGGAACTGGCAGCCAACCTTTTCCGCGCCATTCAAACCGGGGAGAAGTTGCGCCGCGAAAACGTGCGGGACAAAGACCTCGCCAACCGCATTCACAACGACGTCGGCCGCAAAGTCCGCCGAACAATTCACGAACTGGGCGGCACGATGCCGGAGAATTTGCCGGTGGCCGAAAGCATCAGGAAAGTTGAAAGTCGCGAGAACAAGCGGCTCAACGCCGGGCGCATGAAACTGGCGGAAACCGCGCCGGACGTGGAAACCTGAAAATTCCGGCGTCCGTGCAAGCGAAACCAGCGTCTTGAGGCGAAGTGCCGGCGGCTCCCCGCCGCAAAAAAAAATAAAATAAAAACGTGCGAAACCACAAAAGTGTGGTATAGTGCCGAAGTCAGGGCATGTTCTTTGACATGTTGACGGCCTCGCGGAAGGGATTTCCCGGAGGCTGCGACCGGGAAACGGCGGCGGGATGTTCGAGGCGCAGATCAAACATGATCGAGTCGGCGCTCTGGAAGCGCGATCTTGAAGGCCATTGAGAATTGGCCGTTGAGAATTTATAAATGGCCATTGAGCGGATGGGGAGGCGGAATTCAATGGCCAATGACCAATTTTCAATGACCAAATTCTCAATCAACGCTGGCAGGTGCTGATGCGTTCCGAAACGGCCTTGCTCGAAAGAATTAGCACCTATTAGCACCAAAAAAATTGTGTTGATGGCAAAAAAGAGCCAGTCCGGGGCGCTCGGACCCCCTTCGCGGCCACTGTGTCGCCAACAGCCGGAGGCGCAGAGAAACCATCCCCGTGACGCAAGAGGAAAGCAGAATTAGCACCTATTAGCACCTATTAGCACCAATTAGCACCAAAAAAAATGTTTTCATGGCAAAAAAGAGCCAGTTCGGGCCATTCGGGCTCCCTCCCATCCATTGTGTTGCCACGCCAAAACGGGATCCCCGTCGCCACAATCGCTGACTCGGCCCCGGAATCAGCAGCCAACGAGGGTTTAGCGAGATCAGCGGGCCCCATGCCCCCGAAGAGCACACGCTTTTTGGGACGGAAACGCTTCGGGTCGCATTTTATCCTGGATTTCCCACCGGCCGTGCCGGCCCGAATCGGCACGCCTTCTTCGCCTTTTTCGGGCGTGACTTCCGCCGGATTTCACTTTACAGTGCGAAGCCAGTTGAAAGAACACTCTCCAGTTTCGCGCGGCGGCCGGTTCTCCGAGGCCCCGGACGCCGACGTGGCCCATTTCACCGAGTCCGTCTCCTTTGATCGGCGGCTCTGGGAACAGGATATCCTCGGCTCCCTGGCCCATGCCACCATGCTCCAGAAAATCGGCGTCCTGACCAAGGCCGAATTGCTCGAAATCGAAACCGCCCTCAATGACATCGCCCAGGAAATTTGCGAGGACCGCTTCCACTGGGACCCCGCCCTCGAAGACGTCCACATGAACATCGAGGCGGAGTTGACCGCCCGCACTCCCGCCGGGGCCAAGCTCCACACCGGTCGCTCCCGCAACGACCAAATCGCCCTGGACCTGCGCATGTGGCTGCGCGACGAAATCGCCGATCTGAGCCGCGCCTTGCGCTCCTTGCAGGCCGCCCTGCTCGCGCTGGCCGAAAAGAATGCCAAAGTTCTTTTGCCGGGCTACACCCATTTGCAACGCGCCCAGCCCGTCAGCTTCGCTCATCATCTGCTGGCTTACCTGGAGATGTTCGAGCGCGATTGCTCCCGCCTGGTGGATTGCTTCCATCGCGCCAACGTCTGTCCCCTGGGCAGCGGCGCCCTGGCCGGCTCCACCCTGCCCCTGGACCGCGAAATGGTCGCCCGTTTGCTCGGCTTCGTGGACCACAAGGGACGCCCCCGCCTGACCCAAAACTCCATGGACGCCGTGAGCGACCGCGATTTCGCCGTCGAGTTCTGCGCCGCGACGGCCTTGCTGGCCGTCCATCTCTCGCGTCTGGCCGAGGACTGGATTCTCTGGACGACGGCCGAGTTTGATTTTATCACCCTCTCCGACGCCTACACGACCGGCTCCTCCTTGATGCCCCAAAAGAAAAACCCGGACGTGGCGGAATTGACCCGCGGCAAGGCCGGCCGGGTCTTCGGCAACCTCATGGCCCTGCTGACGCTTTTGAAGGGCCTGCCCATGACCTACAACCGCGATTTGCAGGAGGACAAGGAGCCGCTCTTCGACTCCGCCGACACCGTCCGCGCGGCCGCGCGCCTGATGGCCGGCATGGTGGCCAACACTTCCGTCAACACTATTAAATGCCGCGCCGCCGCCGCCGACCCCGCCCTCCTGGCCACCGACCTGGCCGACGCCCTGGTGCGCAAAGGCCTCCCTTTCCGCCGCGCCCATCAACTCGTCGGCGCCGCCGTCGCCGCCGCCGCCCGCCTCGGCCGGCCCCTGGACCAATTGACGCCCCAGGAATGGCGCGACATTGACCCGGCCTTCGACGCCGCCGCGCTGGAAGTGTTCGATCTCAACAAGGCCCTGGCGCGGCGCAATCTCCCCGGCTCTCCCGGCCCGGCGCAGGTCGCCCGCCAACTGGCCCGCTGGCGAAAAATCTTCTCCGGCGCCTGACGCGCCGCCCCGTGGATTGAAGAGCCGGCCACTTGAGTTCAAGAGCGGTTATCGAAGAAAATAAAACGCTTTACATCCCGTGTCCGACGAATTGCTGACATCCCTGTTGCGCGACGTGTCCCGCTCGTTTTACTTGACGATGCGCGCGCTGCCCGGCCCGGTGCGGCGCCAGATCAGTCTCGCCTACCTCCTGGCCCGCACCACCGACACCATCGCCGACGCCGGGCTGGCCGACGTGCCCTCCCGCCTGCGGGCGCTGGCGGCGCTGCGCGCAAAGATTCTCGGCCCTGACGACCCGCCGCTCCCCCTGGAGCCGTTCCTTTCGAGCCAGGCGACCCCGGCGGAGCAAGTTCTGCTGAAACGTTGCCCTGAGAGCCTGCGGTTGCTGCGCGATCTCGACCCGGACGACCGCCGGCTCGTGCGCGAAGTTCTGGACATCATCATCGGCGGCCAGGAGTTGGACCTGCAACGATTCGGCTCCGCCACCGGCAGCCGCATCGTCGCGCTGCCGGCGCAGAGCGAGTTGGACGATTACACCTACCGCGTGGCCGGCTGCGTGGGAGAATTCTGGACCCGGCTCTGCGCCGCGCGCCTGTGGCCCGGGGCGCCGCTGGACAACCAGGCCCTGGAGCGCAAGGGCGTGCGCTTTGGCCAGGGCCTGCAATTGGTCAACATCCTCCGCGACCTCCCCCGAGATTTGCGCCGCGGACGCTGCTACGTGCCGGCGCAATCCCTGGCGGCGGCGGGCCTGGCCCCGCGCGATCTCCTTTTGGCGCAAAACCAATCGCGCTTCCAGCCCCCTCTCGATCAGCTCCTGGCCCTCGCCCAAAGCCATCTGGCCGCCGGTTGGGAATACACCGGCCTGCTGCCCAAGTCCCAGGCCCGCCTGCGCCTGGCCTGCGCGTGGCCGGCCTTGATCGGCGCCCGCACCTTGCGCAAGCTGCGCCGCGAAAACTTGCTCGACGACTCTCGGCGCATCAAAGTCAGCCGCCCGGAACTCCGTTCCCTCATCCTGCGCTCGATCCTTCTCTATCCCTGGCCGGCCGCCTGGAACGCGCAATTTGGCAAGGAAATGGAGTTGATTCCCGCGCCCTTTTCCAGTAGAAAACTCCCATGAGATACCGAACGCTCTCCCTTTTGGCCTGTTGTCTTGCCGTCGGCATCGGCCCTCTGGCCCGCGCCCAGTCGCCTTCCAACAATTCGGGCGATCAAACCAGGGCCTTGGAGGCTCTCCGCCTGGCCGAACGCGCCCAACCATCCGAACAGCCCGCAAAATCGAAAAAGAAACACTCCAAAATAGAGAAGAAGCAGGCCGCACCGGCGGTGCAACAGCCCCTGTCCGCTCCGGCGGTTTCACCCGAAGACCAGGATCGCGCCTTGCAAGCTTTGCGCCAGGCCGAACATGGACAGCCCGCCGCCATTTTCGCTGCTCCCGCGGCGCCCGTGGCCTCTCCTCCAAGTTCCCCGGCCGACGACGCCCGCGCCTTGGAAGCGTTGCGTCAAGCGGAACAAGCAAAGCCGTCCCCCACGCCTACGCCGCCGGCAGCCGCTGCTCCCGCGGCGCCCGTGGCTTCTCCTCCAAGTTCCCCGGCCGACGACGCCCGCGCCTTGGAAGCTCTGCGCCAGGCCGAGCACCTCGCGCCTGCAACAGCCCCGGCGGCTCCCATCGCGCCCGCTGCCGCCGCAACTCAAGACCAGGCGCTGGAAGCACTCCGTCAAGCTGAAAAGAATCCGGCCAAAGCGGAGAAACCGAACCGTGCGGCGGAGATTCAAGCCCAAAAGATTCAAGCGCAAAACGAAGAGAAGGCTCTCAAAGCCAGGCAGGAAGCCGACCGCCTCGCCGCCGAGGAAAAAGCCCGCGCCGACAGGGAGCGCGCGGCGGCCGAAGCCAGGCTCCGCGCCGAGCAGCAACGCCAGGAGGCCGAAGCCAAACGTCGCGCCGAGCAGGAGCGCAAAGCCGCCGAGGAAAAAGCCCGCGCCGACAGGGAGCGCGCGGCGGCCGAAGCCAGGCTCCGCTCCGAACAGCAACGCCAAGAGGCCGAAGCCAATCTCCGGGCTGAACAGGAACACAAAGCTGCCGAGGCCAAACTCCGCGCCGACCAGCAACGCCAAGAGGCCGAAGCCAAACGTCGCGCCGAGCAGGAGCGCAAAGCCGCCGAGGAAAAAGCCCGCGCCGACAAGGAACGTTCAGCGGCCGAAGCCAGGCTGCGCGCCGAGCAGGAACGCAAAGAGGCCGAAGCCAATCGTCGCGCTGAGGCCGAACGCAAAGCCGCCGAGGCCAAACTCCGCGCCGAACAGGAACGAGAGACCGCCGCAAGGCTCAAGCAGGTTGAACAGGAAAACAAAGCCGCCAAAGCCAGGGAGGAAGCCGCCGCCAGATTGGCGAAAGAAGAAGAGAAACGGAAGCTCGCCGCCGCCAAACCGTCCGAAAGCGCCGCCGCTGCCGCCAAGCGCAAGAAAGCCCAGGAAGAAGTCGCCAAGCGCGTCGAAAAGCTCCACCAAGAGATGCCCCGCACCCAACCGGCTCCCGCCGCCACCGTGCCCTCAACCAAGGAGCAGAAGCTGGCCGACCTTCTCCGCCGCTATGAGGCTGACGAAATCACGCCCATGCAATACCACACCGAGCGCGCCCGCATCATCGCCGAGCCGTAGTCGCGCCGCCCTGTCCTCCCGCCGGGGTGAAACGCCGGCGGGATTTTTATTTGACACTTACCCGCGCAAAATCCGAACCTCTTCCAATGCACTCGTTTCTTTACCGCAAAGGCAGCCTCTGCTGCGAACAGGTCCCCCTCCGGCCCTTGGCGGCCAGGCTGGGCACGCCGCTCTATGTCTATTCGCAGCAGACCCTGGCCCGCCACTACGGAGAATTGGACGCGGCGCTGCGACCGCTGAATCATTGCATTTGCTTCGCCGTCAAAGCCAACTCCAACCTGGCCGTCCTGCGCCTCCTGGCCCGCCAGGGCGCCGGCTTTGACGTTGTCAGCCAGGGGGAGTTGCGCCGCGTCATCGCCGCCGGCGGCGACCCGGCCCGGTGCGTCTTTGCCGGCGTGGGCAAGACGGAGGAGGAGATTGAATTTGCCCTGCGCCGGGGCATCTACTGCCTCAACGCCGAAAGCGAGCCGGAACTGGCCCGCATCAACCGGGTGGCCGCGCGCCTGCGCCTCCTCGCCCCCGTGGCGGTGCGGATCAATCCGGACGTGGACGCCCATACGCACGCCAAGATCACCACCGGCACCTACGAAAACAAATTCGGCATCCAGCTCGAACAGGTTCAGGGCGTCTATGAGCGCGCGGCCCGGCTCAAGAACCTCCGCTGGCGCGGCATTCAGATGCACATTGGCTCGCAATTGACCCGCGTCCGGCCCTTTGAACTGGCCGTCAGGAAGGTCCTGCCCTTGGTGCAATCCCTGGCCGGGCGTTATGGCCTGGAATTCTTCAGCATCGGCGGCGGCCTGGGCATCGTTTATCGTCCGGCCCTGGCCAGCGGCGCGGCCCGATGGTGGGCTTCCCCGGCCGCCCGCGGCATCCTGACCCCGGCCAGCTATGCGGCCCGCCTGGCCCCGTTGCTCGCGCCGACCGGCTTGAAAATCCTCGTCGAACCGGGGCGCTTCATCGTCGGCAACGCCGGCCTCCTGCTCACCCGCGTCGAATATGTCAAGCATACCGGCAGGAAGAATTTCGTCATCGTTGACGCGGCCATGAACGACCTGATCCGCCCGGCCCTCTACGACTCCTACCACGAAATCGTCCCCCTGACGCAACGCGGCGGCAAACGGGTCTCCACCGACGTGGTGGGGCCGGTGTGCGAATCGAGCGATTATTTTTGCAAGAACCGGCCGATGCCCAGGCTGGCAGAGGGAGACTATCTTGCTTTATGCAGCGCCGGCGCCTACGGCTTCGTCATGGCCTCCAATTACAACAGCCGCCCGCTGGCGGCCGAGGTTTTGGTCCACGGCGCCCGCGCCGCCCTGGTCCGCCGCCGCCAGCGCCTGGAAGACCTATGGGCCGGCGAAAGCATTCCTGCTTGGTTGCGCTAAAATTAACCCTTGCAACGGCAACCCTCCACTGACCGCGATTTCCGGTAAATATGACCCGTTGGGGTGGTGTCCCCCACCGGTATTTGGCGGTATTTGGCGGTATTTGGCGGTATTTTACCGTGAAAATACCGCCTCCAAGGGCCTGGGGCCACTCATACGACCTGATGGGGTGTGTCCCTCCTCTCAGACCGGCTGAAGCCGGGACTCCCTGCCCAAGGGACCGCTCTCACGGCCCGTTGGGGGGTGTCCCCACCGAAAGTTACCGAAAGTTACCGAAAGTCACCGTAAGTTGGCGTAAGCCACCAGACCCGCAGCCGTTGCTGGACCGGCTTTTGCGTTAAACGCCAACTTGCGATAGCTTGCGACAGCCTGCGATTACTTGCGATTTATGCACCCTTGGCTTGGGCTTTTCGACGGTTTTCGCAAGCAGTCCAACGATCCGCCGCCGCAGGCCCAAAAGGCGCGAAGAGGCAGCGAGGCAAAGGGGATTTTCCCCCCGCGCCTTCGCCTCCCGCAGCCCTTGCTGGACCGCCCGCTGCCGTTAAGCGCCAAGTTGCCGTTAGCTGCCGTTAGCTGCCGTTAGCTGCAACTTTATCGTTATCGGCCAGGGCTTAAACCACCCGCAGGTTTGGGTCTTTGGACGGCCTTGGCGAGGGCCTTTCATCCTCTTGCCGCGCCGGCTTGTGCCGCCTTCGCCAGGGCTACGGCGCGCCAAGCCCGCCTTTCGTCTGGCCTTCCGTCTTCACTGAAGCGACGGCGGAAGCCTGGCGTAGGCGTGTCGTCCTTTCCCCTTCTCCCTCAGCCCCTGCAAAATGTCAAAGAACAGGCGCGTGAGCGCCGCACGCGGGCCACATTACCACTGTTTAATGGGAATGCAAGAAGAAATAGTGGCCAGTGGTTAGTGATTAGTGGCCAGACTGAATTTGACGCCAACCACTCAACCCCAGCCACGGCCCATCATCAATCGTATTTTGGAAGGGTTTATGATTTGCAAGTTGCTGATTTACAGGTTCTTCGGCTCCGAACGAAACGGGCTTGAGAACGGTTGGGCGAGACCTTCCCCTCTGGCCGGCAAAGCTGAATGTGATTTATCTCGGCCACAACGCCACAACGCCGATTGCGCCGGAGGCGCTTGAGGCGATGATGCCTTATTTGACTTCGGAATGGGGCAATCCGTCGAGCACGTACGCGTTCGGGTCCAAATTCAAGACGGCGGTCGAAATCGCGAGAGGGCCGGCAAGGACGTCATTGGGGAACTGAAAGCTACAATTCAAACAGAAAACATGATGAAATTGGAACTTTACAGCGACGCGATGCTGACGTGTGACCTGCCGCACCATCGGCTTCGGCGCGGCGACATTGTCAAACTGGTGGAACGTCACGTCGCCCCTGACGGCACGGAAGGCTACTCCATCGAAGTCTTCAACGCCGTCGGTGACACCATCGCCGTGACCGCCGTCCCCTCTTCCGCTCTGGAAGTCTTGCGCGGAGACGAAATCCTCTGCGCGCGGGTCATGTAGCAAGCCGGCTACTTTCGTCCATCCTTCCAGAACTGCCGGGCCATGCCAGTTTGGAGTTTGCCTTGCAGACGCAGGGCAGTTTCGGTCGATGTTTCGAAGATGCCTGCGGATTATCTTTTAATCACTGGTCACAAATTTAACGCGCCGAAAGGCGTGGGCGCGCTGTGCATTCACGGCAAGCCGTCCAATACGGCCGCGCACAGCAGCAGCCACCGACTGACAAGGCTCAACCGCCAATTTAGCGCCATAAACGGATCTGGGATACTGGATGGCTTCTTAAATCTCAAATCCGAAATCTGCGTTCTCTCCGGCAACCACAAGTTAAACTTCTACAAACCTTAACGATTTCATTTGAGTTTTCCACCGGGCTATGGAGAATCAAGGCCCGTATGAAAAATCGCTCCAAAAGCCATTGACATCTGCGTTCTCTCCGGCAACCATAAGTTAAACTTCTACAAACCTTAACGATTTCATTTGACTTTTCCACCGGAGCGTGGAAAATCAGGGCCCGTATGAAAAATCGCTTCAAAAGCCATCGACGTGTGTGCAATTTCACCGGTTGCGGCCTGAAACCCTTCCGTTTGACCTCCCTCCTCCTGGCGGGATCCCTTTCGCTTGCCCCGGCGCTGCACGCCCAGAATCTCCCGACCTTCATTTTCACCACCTTGGCCGGCAATTCCGGCTACGGCAGCGTCAATGGTCCAGGCACCAACGCCTCCTTCTACACTCCCCAGGGCATCGCCGCCGACGCTTCCAATAACGTCTATGTCGCCGACAGCCAAAATAACCTCATCCGCAAGATCTCCCCCACTGGAGTGGTCAGCACTTTTGCCGGGACGGCGGGCGTGGCCGGCTTTTCCAATGCCGTCGGAACTGCCGCGCAATTCAATTTCCCTTCCGGCGTGGCGCTGGACAGCTCCAACAATCTTTATGTCGCCGATACCGTCAACTGCGTCATCCGCAAAATCACCCCCGCCGGCGTCGTCAGCACCTTTGTCGGCATCCCCGGCAGCGCTGGCAGCACCGACAGCAGCGCCGGCACGCCTCAGTTTTCCTATCCCGACGGCGTGGCCGTCGATGGTTCCAACAACATTTACGTGGCTGACTCCGGCAACAATACCGTTCGCTTCGTGACTAGTGCCGGCGTCGTCAGCACCCTGGCTGGCACGCCAGGCAATTTCGGCGACGCCGACGGCACCGGCACCAACGCCGCGTTCTCCGTTCCCTACGGGATCACTGTGGACGGCTCCTACAACGTCTATGTCGCCGATATCTACAACAATACGATCCGCAAAATCACCCAAGGCGGGGTCGTCAGCACCTTCGCCGGTATGAAAGGCGTCGCCAGCAGCGAGGACGGCACCGGCACCAACGCCAGTTTTGCCCAGCCATTCGGCGTCACCTGGGACGGCGGCGGCAACCTCTTTGTGGCCGACTCGGAAAACAACATCCTGCGCAAAATCGTCATTGCCACGGCCCAGGTCAGCACCTACGCCAGCGGCCCGGGGCGCTCCAACCCCGGCCATGCGGACGGCACCGGCTCGGCCGCCAGCTTCTACGGCCCTGAGGGTATTGCGGTTAGCAGTTCCGGCACTGCGTTTGTCGCTGATACCGGCAATAATCTCATCCGCCAGATGACCACCGGCGGCTCGGTCGGCACCGTCACCACCCTGGCTGGCATTGCCAGCACCGGCACCAACGACGGTCTCGGCGCTTCGGCCAGGTTTAACAGTCCCTGGGGCCTGGCGGTGGACAGTTCCAACAATGTATTTGTCGCGGACTCCGGCAACAACACGATCCGCAAGATCGACACCAATGGCAACGTTACCACCTTCGCCGGCGTGCCTGGAGTCTTCGGCCACGCCGACACCTCCAACGGCCCCGCCACATTCTTCGCTCCCAGGGGCATCGCCATCGACAGCTCGAACAACGTTTTCGTCGCGGAGCTATTCAACGACACAATTCGCAAAATCACACCCGCCGGGGTCGTGACCACTTTTGCGGGCCTGGCCTTCGCCTCCGGCACCAACAACGGCGTCGGCAGCGCCGCCCGGTTTAGCGGACCATCAGGACTGGCCGTGGACGCTTCCAACAACATCTATGTCGCCGACTCCTTCAACAACCTGATACGCTTCATCACCCCGGCCGGCCTCGTTTCCACCTTCGCCGGCACCGGCACCCGTGGCACCAACAATGGCGATGCCTTGACCCAGGCTGAATTCGCCAATCCATCCGCGGTGGCGGTGGACCCCTCCAACAACGTCTATGTCGCCGATACCGGAAACAACGCCATTCGCATCATCACGGGAGACCCGGTGGTGAATGATAAAACATTCGGAGAGTACATATATAACAACTATGGCCTCATTTACTGGGTTTCATCCAAGGTGCCGGGCATCGAGCAAGCCGCTGCCATATTGGTGACATGTTTCAGCGGAATGGACGTCGTGGCGGTTGAAGGAGACCCAATTCAAGTTCTCCTTGCCGGGACTCCGCAAGTCCAGGGCGATGCCAACGGCCCCGGCGCTTCCGCCCTGTTCAACGGCCCCGTCGGCATCGCGGAAGATTCCCTTGGCCGAATCTACATCGCAGACAACATCAACAACGAAATCCGTTTGGGCACTTCTTGCTATGGGCCTGTCATTAGTAACATCACCCTCATCGGCGGCGGCAGCCAGATCAACGCCGGCTCTCAAATCAGCATCAACGGCTCCGGCCTTTCATCCGAAACCGGCGTCACTTTTGCCGGCGGCGTTTCCGCCGGCAGCGTCACCATCAACAGCGACAGCCAGCTCACGGTGGTCGTTCCCTCCGGCGCCGCCACCGGCCTGGTGACGGTTTCCAATCCCTGCGGCTCGACCTCCAGCCCGCTTCCCATCGTGGTGGGCGCGCCGCCAAGCCTGTCCCTCGGTTTGGGCGCAACTCCGGTCTCTGGGGGCGCTCTCAACATAGTCGTTACGGCTCCTGGCGGCCTCAATTATAAAGTCCAATCCTCCGCCGACCTCGTCCACTGGACCACCATCTCCACCCTGACCACAACCGGTTCACAGACAAGCACGACCGTGCCAATTCAAAGCCCCGGCAGCATGTTTATCCGCGTCGTCCTCCAAACCAACCCGTTTTAAGCGCAAGCGATCCGCTATCATCCCCTGCAAGGGAGCCACACAATCCGCTGTAGTCGAATTTCACGGCAAATGAATACGTGGAACGCAGCCGAATATTTCTTCCACTGATTACCGGGCGGTCTTTTGCACATCCGCGCGATCGGTTCTAAAACTTCAGGGCAAGCAGCAGCTCTGCCCTACCGGGAAGGTGAAGATTTTTGTCATGCGCCCCGATTATCTGAGGGGCGTGCATTGCTTTGACTTGGCTCATTGGCCGTGACAGGCTGCCGGGATGAATGGCGTCGAGAGATTGTCTGGCGCCCGCCACAGGGCGGCCAAGATTGTCAAATATAGTGTGTCGGTTGGCGTGGCCTTGCTGGCGGCGCTGGCGGGCGGGCCGGCGAGCGCAGGAACGGATTGGCCGGAGTTCCGCGGGCCTTACGGCGATGGCCATGTGTCGGCTCCCGGAGAGACCAAACTGGCCGGTTATCCACTTCACTGGAGCGAAACGGAGAATGTCAAATGGAAAACCGGAATTCCGTATCGCGGCTGGTCCACGCCGGTGATGATGGAGGGCCAGGTCTGGCTGACTACGGCCACGGAAGATGGCCATGACTTTTTTGTCCTGGGCCTGGACGCTGAGACGGGGAAGATTCGCTTCAATGAGAAGGTTTTTCACTGCGAGACGCCGGAGTCGTTGGGCAACGCGGCGCTGGGCAATCCGCCCAACAGCTACGCCACGCCTTCGCCGGTGATTGAAGCGGGCCACGTGTATGTCCACTTCGGCAGTTATGGCACGGCCTGCCTGGAGACGGCGACGGGGAAAGTAGTTTGGAAACGCGAGGACCTGCCGTGCCGGCATTATCGAGGGCCGTCTTCTTCACCGATCCTCTTTGAGAACCTGTTGATCCTGACGATGGATGGGGTCAATTTGCAGTATATCGTCGCGCTGGACAAAGGCAGCGGGCGCACGGTTTGGAAAACGGATCGCTCCGTGGAGTGGAACGATCAGGATGTGCCCGGCCAAATGGCAAGGGAGGGCGATCTGCGCAAGGCCCACAGCACGCCGCTGATCGTCAGGGTGGGAGATAAAGTGCAGATGCTCAGCGCCGGGGCCAAGGCATCCTATTCCTACGATCCCCGCAGCGGACGGGAACTGTGGCGCGTGCGCTATAACGATTATTCCGTCGCGCCGAGGCCGCTCTTTGACGGCGGCCTGGCCTACTTCGTCACCGGCCTGACGAAAACGGAACTGTGGGCCGTCAAGGCCGACGGCCAGGGGGACGTGACGGAGACGCAGGTCCTGTGGAAGGCCAAAACACACGTGGGCAAATACGCCTCGCCGATACTGGTGGATGGCCTCATTTACACGGCGGCGGAGGAGAGTTTCGTCTCCTGCCTTGAGGCGGCGACGGGCAAGATCGTCTGGACCGAACGCATCGGCGGGGATTACGAGGCCTCGCCGATTTATGCGGACGGGCGATTGTATTTCTTCAATCAACAGGGCGTGACGACGGTGCTCAAGCCCGGCCGGACGTGCGAAGTTCTGGCGACCAACACGCTGGCCGACGGGTTCATGGCCTCGCCGGCGGCGGCGGGCAAGGCGTTCTTTCTGAGAACCCGAACGCACCTTTACCGAATCGAGAAGGATTAAGACCGGATTAGGATTAAGCTTAGGATTAAGATTGGGGATGATTACGGGGCCAGGCGGGCGATGTTCCAGGAGCCGTCGGGTTGGCGGGTGTAGAGAAAGCGGTCGTGCAAGCGGCTGGGCCGGCCTTGCCAGAACTCGATTTCGCCGGGCACGACGCGGTAGCCGCCCCAAAAGGAGGGAAGGGGGACCTCGCCGTCGGCGAATTTGCGCTTCATTTCCTCCCACTTCTGCTCGAGAAGGGAACGGGTGGTAATGATGGAGCTTTGGGCCGAGACCCAGGCGCCGAGCTGGCTTCCGCGCGGGCGGGTGATGAAGTAAGCGAGGGACTCGGCGGTGGAAATCTTGTGCGCCGAGCCGGAAACGATGACCTGGCGTTCCAGAGCGAGCCAGGGAAAAAGGAGCGAGACATTGGGATTCTCGGCGATCTGGCGGGCCTTGCGGCTCTCGAAATTGGTGAAGAAGACGAAACCGCGCTGATCATAACTCTTCAACAGGACCGTGCGCACCAGCGGGCGCGCATCAGCGCCCGCCGTGGCCAGGCTCATGGCGTTCGGCTCAACGATCCTGGCGTCCATCGCCTGCTGAAACCAAAGGGCAAACTGGTCGAACGGGTCCGGCTTGAGATGGGCGCGGTCCAATGCGCCGCGCGTGTATTCGGAGCGTGATTCTATATTCATGCGGTTGTCAATAATTCCGCGATTCCCAATGAGCGTTGCCCCGGGAAGACAAAAAGTCAAAAGGCAAGAGAAACCGCGCGACAGAAAGACCGGGCGTGAGCCGCTGGTTTTGGCACAAAGAGGGCGGTCTGGGAGGCGATCGCAACCCTCTTAATTGGCTCGATTTTGTCGGATATCTTTACACCGACTGGATTCAGCGGGGCCATTTTGATATAACATGCTGATTTACAACGTATTGCAACAAACAAAGGCGACGGCGGAAGGGATAAATCGGGGTAAAACAGGGAAATGGTTTACACTTCTGCTGTGGAAACAGCTTTTCGATGCGAGGGGTATAAGGGCTGTAAAAAGGATGTAAGTATCTTGTAACAAGAATGTTATATGTGTATCGGCCGGGGGTATTCGAGGTGGAACCGAGGGCTGGCATACGATTTGCTAAAAATGGGAGGACGGGATGAAGGCACGTTAAGAAATTGAAGCTAAATTGAGAGGTACAATGTTAAAAACAAGCGTCATAATTCTAATCGCGGGTGCTCTGATGATTCAGCAGAGCGCCAAGGGCGACTATGTTTTGGGGATGAACTTCGCGGTGTCCCATCCAACCACCATATCGGCGCTAGGCGCAAATGACGGGGGAAGCGGGTTCACCAGCGATGAAACGGTGGGCATCTTCAATGATCTTACGGGCAATCTTGTCGGTCCCGAGGTTCTTTTCGGGCCGGGAATATCCGGCAGGCAGGTGGGCAATACGTTTTATGAGACGGTGAGGCCGTTTGTCCTGGGTCCGGGAGAGTATTCGATCATGGCGTTGAGCACGGGCGGATCGAACCCCGGAGGAGGCAACAGCCTTTCTGGCGGCAACTCTTATGAGGACTTGGGCAACACGTGGAATTTGCCCGGTGGCGGGCGATTCAATTCCGGCACCGGCTTCGCCAGCACCGAAATAGGCGGTTTGGGCAGCAACCCATTCGGCGCGCTTGATCCTAAGCTTGTGCCCGATGGCGGGACGACGGCGATGTTTTTGACGGTCGCACTGGCAGGCATGGGCTGGTTGCGGCGCAAAGTGTAAGAGCAAAAAGTGTAAGAGCAGTCGGCCGCCGGATCAAGATCCTGCGGCCGGTTGTTTTGTTGGGTCGTAAGCGGTGGCGACTTCGGCTCCAAGCGGTTCCCCCTCTTTGGCAAGAATGCGATAGGATCGAATCTGGAAGGACAGGTCGCAGCCGTCCGCCAGGCCGAGACGGGCGTAATCCTCCTTGCTGATGCGCGAGCGGACGATCAGACCGCCGGGCAATTCCATTTCCAGGCGCAGCATGACACCCAGGAAATAGGTGCGGCGCAAGACGGCGCGATAGCGGAGAGCCGAGGGGTCGGGGGAGACCTGCACGGCGTAAGGACGGAAGCCGATGCGCATTTTCTGGCCGTCGGCCAGGCCGTGGGCCGGGAACTCCAGTTCCTGATGGCGGGCGACGCCGGCGCAAACTTCCAGTTCCAGAACGTTCAACACACCGACAAAACGGGCGACGAATTCGTTGCGCGGCCTCTCATAGACCTCCTGCGGGGTGCCGATTTGTTCCAGGCGTCCCTTGGAGAAGATGACGATGCGGTCGGCGACTTCCATCGCTTCTTCCTGGTCGTGGGTGACGAAGACAGTGGTCAACTTGAGGTCCTGGTGCAGGCGCACCAGCCATTGGCGCAGTTCCTGCCGGATTTGCGCGTCCACGGCGGCGAAGGGTTCGTCCATGAGGAGGACATCGGGCCCCGGGGCAAGGGCGCGAGCGACGGCGACGCGCTGGCGCTGGCCGCCGGAGAGTTGATGGGGGAATCGCTGCAGAAGGCCCTGGAGATCGAGCAAGGTTGTCAGGTCGTCCACCCTGGCCCGGATGGCGTCGGCCGGCCAGTTTTTGACGCGGAGGCCAAAGGCGATGTTGCCGAAGACGGTCATGTGCTTGAACAAGGCGTAATTCTGAAAGATAAAGCCGATATTGCGCTGTTGAGCGGGCAGGCCGTTGACCTGGGCGCCGCGGACGGAGATGCCGCCGGCGGCGGGAGACTCCAACCCGGCGATCAGGCGCAGAATGGTGGTCTTGCCGCTGCCACTGGGGCCGAGAAGGGCCACCAGTTCGCCTTCGTTGACAACGAAGCTGATGTCCTGCACGGCCGTGACAGGTCCGAATTTTTTGCTGACATTCTTTAATTCGATGCTCAAGAGAATGCTCCGGCCAGGAAACGGCGCCGAAGAGTATCATGATTCACGGCGGCTTCTCCACTCAAGAAAAGTCTTGATGGCGATGGTGACCAAGGCCAGCAAGGCGAGCAAAGTGGCGACCGCAAACGGGGCGACGGGATCAAATTCGTTGTAGAGCTTTTCCACGCGCAAAGGGAGGGTGTCAGTCTGGCCGGCGATATGGCCGGAGACGACGGAAACGGCGCCGAATTCGCCCATGGCCCTGGCATTGCAGAGAACAATGCCATAGAAGAGACCCCATTTGACCGAGGGGAGGGTCACGCGGCGGAAAGTGGTCCATCCGCCGGCGCCGAGGGTCAAGGCCGCTTCCTCCTGCTCGCGTCCCTGGGCGCGCATGATGGGGATCAATTCCCGGGCGACATAGGGGAAGGTGACGAAGATGGTGGCCAGGACCATGCCGGGCAGGGCGAAAAGAATTTTGACGTGATGGACCTCGAGCCAACGGCCCAGCAGGCCATGGGCGCCAAAAAGCAGCACGAAGAGCAAGCCGGCGACGACGGGCGAAATGGAAAAGGGGAGGTCCATCAATGTCAACAAAAGGGCCTTGCCGCGGAATTCAAACTTGGCGATGGCCCAGGAGGCTGCCAGGCCGAAGACGGCGTTCAATGGCACGCTGATGGCGGCGACGAGCAAGGTGAGGCGAATGGCCGAAGCGGTATCCGGGTCGCGCAAGGCGCTCCAGTAAGGCCCAAAGCCGGCGGCGAAGGCCTGCGCGAAAACGTTGAGCAGCGGGAGGACCAGGAAAAGGGCCGCGAAGAGCATGGCCACGGCGATCAAGGCCCATTGGGCCGCCGGGGGGCTGGCGCCCCGGTCGGGGGACCGGCGCGAACGGGAGATGGAACCAACCAGCGGTTTCATGGCTCATGGAATTTATCCGCCCACCCTTGCAGAGTGTTCAGGGTCAGCAGCAAGACAAAGGAAAAGATCATCAGCACCAGGGCGACGGCGATGGCCCCGGTGTAATCGTACTGGTCCAACCGCATGACGATGAGCGTGGGGGCGATCTCGGTGCGGAAGGGCAGGTTGCCGGAGATGAAAACAATCGAGCCGTATTCCCCCAGCGCGCGGGCGAAGGAGAGGCCGAAACCGGTGAGGACGGTGGGCAGGAGGGTCGGGGCCGTCACGGTGAGAAAGCGGCGCCAAATGCCGGCCCCCAGGCATAAGGCGGCCTCCTGCACCGATTCGTCGAGCGTCTGTATCTCCGGTTGGAGGGTGCGGACAGAAAAGGGCAGGCCGACAAAGGTCAAGGCGATGATGACACCCAAAGGGGTGAAGGCGCCTTTGATGCCCAGAGGCGTCAGGAATTGGCCCAGCCAGCCGTGAACGGAAAACAAACTGGCCAGGGTCAGCCCCGCCACCGCCGTTGGCAGAGCGAAGGGGAAATCAATCAAACCATCGAGGAGGCGGCGGCCCGGGAACTGGTAGCGGGCCAGGACCCAGGCCAGGAGGCTGCCGAAGAGGGCGTTGATCGCGGCGGCGGCCAGGGAAGCCCCCAGGCTCAGTTCGTAGGCGGCCACGGCGCGCCGGTTGGTGGCCAGCTCCCAGAGTTCCTTCCATGAAAGCTCCAGGGATTTAAGCGCCAAGACGGCGATGGGGATGAGCACGATGGCCGTCAAATAAACGACGGTGAACCCCAGAGTAATGGAGAAACCGGGCAGGGGGTTGGTTGACCGCGCGAGGTCAGCGGCGGTTTCGCGCGATCTGATCAAATATGCCTCCTTCATCGAAGTGGGTCTTTTGGGCTTGCTGCCAGCTTCCGAAAAGTTCCGCGACCGTGAACATTTTGACAACTGGAAAGAGGGCCTGGCGCCGGCGGGCCACCTCCTCCAGGCTGGGGCGAAAGTAGTGGCGGGCGGCGATTTCCTGGGCAGCGGGGGTGTAAAGAAAGCGCACATAAGCCTCCGCCACCGCCCGGGTGCCATGCCGGTCAACGTACTTGTCCACCACCGCCACCGGCGGCTCGGCCCGGATGCTCTCCGGGGGATAGACAATGTCAAAGCGGTCGCGGCCGAAGCCGTTGACGACCAGCATGGCGTCGCTTTCCCAACTGACGAGGACGTCGCCGATGCCGCGCTGGGCAAAGGTGGTGGTGGCGCCGCGCGCCCCTTCATCCATCACCGGCACGTTGCGATAAAGCTGCTCGATAAAGCGCCGGGCCGCAGCAGTGTCGCCCTGGTGTTCCTTCAAGGCCCAGCCGTAGGCGGCGAGGTAAATCCAACGCCCCCCGCCCGAGGTTTTCGGGTTGGGAGCGATGACGCTCAGACCCGGGCGCGCCAGGTCGTCCCAATTCTTGACTTTGAGGCCGCTGCCGCGCCGCACCAGGAAGACAATGGTCGAGAAGTAAGGGCAACTGTTGCTGGGAAACCGTTGCTGCCAGTTTGCGGGGACCAATCCGGCCCGGCTGTGCATGGCGTCAATATCCGAGGCCACGGCCAGCGTGACGACGTCGGCCTCCAACCCATCAATGACCGCGCGGGCCTGTTTGCCGGAGCCGCCGTTGGATTGGCTGATGGTGACGTCGTCGCCGGTCTTGTCCTTCCAAAAGCGGGCGAAGGCGGCGTTGATCTCCTGGTAGAACTCGCGGGTCGGGTCGTAGGAAACATTGAGCAGCGTGACGGGTTTGGCCGGCGCGGCGGGGACCGCGGCCGCGACGAGCAGCAGGCAACAAAGCTGAAGGAAATGTTTCATGGGGCGCGCCGGTCAGAAACCGAACTGCAGCCGTCCTTGAAGGGCCATTTCGTCGTTGGCCGTCACGGCGCCCTTGGCTCTGCTGCCGCCGGTGAAGGCGGTTTGATCATACTCGAAGATGCATTTAACATTGTGGTTCAAGTACCAGTTCAGGGCGAGGCTCCAGGAGGTCGCGCCTTGGGCGGAGCCCTTGGAGGCGTAGAGAGGGAAGGCGGAAGGATCGAGGGAAATCTGGCCGAAGCGGGCGGCCAATTGCCAGGCGCCCCAGCCCGGGCTGCCGATGCGGAAGGGCCGTTCGACGGTCGGCAGCATGCCGAAGACGTTGGATTCTCCGGTCAAATACCAGGAACCGACGACATCCCAGCCCGAATTCTCGAAGTAGGCGCTGTGAGGGGTCTTGCCGGAGGCCAGGTTGAACTTCTCATCGGAAATGGCGTACTCCCAGTAGAGGCACAGAGGCCCCCAGTAGTAGGAGCCTTGCGGGTCCAGCCGCAGATGCTGGCCCGCTCCGCTGACGGTGTTGCTGTAGGCGAAGAAAGTTTGCCGCGCGACGGTGGCGAAGGTGGGCGTGGCCGTGCCCGGTTGCAAGCCATAACTGCTGCCCAGGCCGAAGGCGAAGTTTTGCAGGGGCGTGAGGGAGGTGTTCTTGAAGGGAGCCGCGATGACGCGCACGACGGCGTCCTTGTCGCTATCCGCCACTTCGACGTCGCCGCTGCCGCCGTCGGGCACGCCGTTGAAGACTCCGGCGGCGTAGGTCAAGGCCCCGTTCCAGAGGTTGCCGTGAACGTCCACGCCCACGTCGCGGTTGGGGGCCAACTCGGTCGGGAAGCCGCGTTCCAAGAACCAGAGGTATTGGTCCAGGGGCAGAACCTCCATGCTGACGGGTTCCTTGAATTTACCGGCCTGGATTTGCAAGGCGTCCCAATGATGAAAGTTGACGTAAGCATCCTGTAAAAGGGCGTTGTTGGTCGTCGTGCTGGTGAGGCCAGAGGCGAAATCGGTCTGCAGATAATACTCGTAATCGTGATAGACCGAGCCGCTGGCAATGGCGCGCATGCGGCGAATGGTGAAGGTGTCTTTGTTTGGCGAGGACCGGAGGTAATCGCGGGCATCCACTTGGGCAAAGCCGCTGAGGTTCAGGACGAAATTCGTGTCGGCCGATTGGAGGGAAAAGCCCTCCGCGCCCGCCTTGATGAAAGGGGCGTTAGTTTGTTTGGCCGAGTTCGTGGCGTGCTGTTGTTCCAGTTCATCCACTTTGAGCGAGAGCGCTTGGATTTGTTTTTTTAAGGCCTCGATCTGGTCGGTGGTTTGATCGGCCAGGGCGGCGGTGGTGAGAATCTGGCTCGCGAATAATACCGCGGCCAGCCGGCTGGATTTTTTGACTAAAAGTATGTTCATGGCGGGATAATGCCACATTACACTACTTTGTCAATAGAGTTTATAGATATTTTTTACGGTATCCGGGAACGCCCAACGAATTATGAATCTTGACGGTTTTTATAGGAATGATACTTTTCCAACAAATGAAACTTTCGGTGCGCGGCGAATACGCCTTGAGGGCCTTGCTGGTACTGGGGCTGAATTACGATAAAGGCGTGGTTCGCATTCAGACCATTTCCGAGAAACAAAACATTCCCAAGAAATTCCTGGAACAGATTTTGAACGATTTGAAATCCCTGGGAGCGGTGGCCAGCCGGCGGGGCGCCATCGGCGGCTACCGGCTGGCGCGGCCCCCCCAGAATATCACACTGGCCTCGGTGGTGCGGCATATTGAGGGTGCGCTGGCGCCGGTCAGTTGTGTCAGCGACCGGTTCTATGAACCCTGCACGTGCCCGGACGAAGCCCGGTGCCCGATCCGGGAGGTGATGAAGGAAGTCAGGGAGGCGGTGGTGAGCATCATGGACCGGACGACGGTCGCCGATCTGTGCGAAAAGGCCCGGCGGCTGGAGCAGTCAGGCGCCCCGGTCGTGGATTTCGTCATTTAGACGGGACAATCCGGGTGGCTACCAAGCGGAGAATTTTTCGGGCACGTAGATTTTGTCCAGCGGTTTGAGGGTGAAGGGCTGGGTCTTCTTGCCGTCCATCACAGCTTTGAGATTGAGGGGGAACTTCTCGGTCTTTCC
>Ga0326727_10004929_pt1 | contig 39003 bp, 40 predicted proteins | sample MB2enrmetagenome_FD_207643 | JGI IMG/M metagenome (GOLD analysis project Ga0326727, IMG submission 207643) | Lab enriched peat soil microbial communities from McLean, Ithaca, NY, United States - MB29MY | ecosystem: Environmental > Terrestrial > Soil > Wetlands > Peat | place: USA: New York...
GCCTGGTAGCAGCCCATCGCCCGGTTGCGCCTTGCCTCGCCGCCGCCGTGGTGTCATGCCGCCCTCGCCGCCGCAAACAACGGGCCGGCCTCCCAGTCCGCGGGCGGCGCCTCAACCCGCGAGACAAACAGGCGCGCCCATCGCACCAGGCCGGCGGATTCGCCGCCGTACCGCTGAACGTCCGCGACGATTATCCGCGCGGCTTCAAGGTTCGCCCGCCGGTATTGGTCCGCCGCGCGCTTCGGTTTCATGCCGCCACCCCGTGCTCCCGAATCAGCAGGGCGATATCATCCGGGGTGAAGGCCCATAGAAAGCCCGCGGGTGACGCCAGGGGCGCTTCTGCTGATTTCACGGCGCGGCGCGCCGCCAGTGCCGCGTCAATATCGACTTGCGTGATTGGCTGTGGATTGCCGTTTCCCGGCGTTTCCAGCGTCTCTGCTGGCCTCGCGGCGCCCGGCTCGATGATTCGGACGGTCCGGGTCCATCCGACGCGCTCCAGGATTCGCATAACGTCCCGCTCGGTAAGGCAGATCGCGTATGGCGCCGGCACTTCGATCCTCAAAACCTCGCCATCATCGCCAATCTCCGCGGCTTCCAGGCCATCGGAAGTAAACGGCATCCCGAGTTCCTGGCACGCCGCCAGGAGCAACGGCTTCGCGCCCGCGTGGACGCGCCGCGTTTCCCGTGCGGGCCAATCGGAGCCGTCGCGGTACCGCACTTCGACGCCGGCCGCGCACTCACAGAAACCGAGGTCCGAATCAATCGCGCTCCCGAGCGTTCCCGCGTCATGGCAGGCAGGGCAGGGTTCCCAACCCGCGATTTGCCCCGCCAGCGCGTTCGCCGATATCAAACCGCCCTCGCGTAACAAGCGCGCCATCAACGGCCCCGGTATCGCGCGTTCCACCAACGCCGCGGCGGCGGCCACCGACACCGGCACATCCATGGCGCGCGCGCGTTCCGCTTCAGCCTGTTGGCGCCGGTCAAGCTCAATCTGCCGATCCCGTTCGCGTAACTCCTCAGACTCCCGCTTCAATCGGATATCTTCGGCTTCGTTCCGCGCATCCGTCGCGTACAAACCCCAGGTGGCCGACTTCGATTTCCGCGCCAGCCCACGGTTGATCGTACCCTCCAGCCACGCTTGGAAGTCGGAATAGTCGCTAAACGTCCCGAGGATCTGAACCACGATTTCCCTGTCCGGTGTGTGGATCTGATCCAGCGGGGCGCCGGCGCCTTCGGCCCTTGCCATCCGCAATTGGTCTCGCGCCACGTTCACCAGGGAATCGAGGTTTTTGGTTTTCGGTTTTGGATTCTCAGAAGAATCGTCTTCGTCGTCGGTCTGTTCCGGCGCCGTTGCTTCAGGAACAGTGGAACCCGACGACGACTGACTCTCTTCCACTGACTCCCTTGAAACAACTGACTCTCTTAGACTCCCGTTTAAGGGAGTACCGTTTACGGGAGTACCACCCCTCCCGTTTACGGGAGTATCGGTACTCCCGTTTAAGGGAGTACTTTTCACGGCCCTGGTACGGGCCGCGCCGCGCTCGCCATCGAAGGCCGGATGCCATAGGAACTCATACTGGCTGCTTCTCCCAGGCGTTCTCGAAGGTCGGATGAAACCCTGCTTTTCGAGTTCGCGGATGTACCTTCGCGCCTGCTTCGCGCTCGTACCAAGTTCGCGGCCCACGCTGGGTATGGCGGGGTATACCTTACCATCGCTGCCGCCGTAACGGGCCAGGCGCCCGAAGACGAGCTTCGCGCCGGGGGATAGGCCCCGATACCGGCAGATCGGCTCAGGGATATGTATCCCAGGGAACCGCTTAAACGGATTGAATGCCTCGCCCGTGGTCACGCCGTCGGCCTCGGATTCGCGCCGGCACTCCGCAGCCATTCAGCGATTGCCACCCGCGGCAGAATGAAGCGCTTGCCAACGCGGATTGATGGGATTGAGCCGTTTCGCAGAGCGCCGTAAACGCTCTGCCGGCTGAGTCCCAGCTCGCCCGCAAGCTCCTCGACTGAGCCATAGGTGGCCGCGTTCGTGCCAGCGTGTACTTTCCTGTTGCATTCCATAGCGATTCTGTTATAATCCGAATTGGGCATGTCCAATAGTAGCTTATCCGTTTTGGATAAGTCAAGGGCTAAAAAATGCGAAATGCTGTCACTGACGCAGTACGGCGACTTCGGGAAGCGCTTGGAGATACACAACAGCAGTTCGCCGCGCGAACCGGGCTTGCAATCTCAACGGTCGTTCGATACGAACTGTCCAGACCACCGAGAGGCGAAATCCTCACGCGTTTCAAGGCACTCGCCGATGAGAAGGGCCTGCATGATATCGCTCAAGCGTTCGCACACGCCGCGGGCGAACCCTACGAAACAGCCGTTCTCCACAACGTAGCGGACGCCTTGTGGTGGAATCGAGAACTGATCCCAGACTGGCAATCGTTGGCTGAGACTTTGCAGGCGTCCCTGGTGCAGGTCATCGCGGCAAAGCGGAGAGAGCCTGCCGGAATTGCCGAATCCCTTGAGGAACTGGAAAACCGGCTGTACCACTTCAGACGTGCCGCCATGAGCAAAGTGTCTGCCAAGATCGCCGCCGCCGCACAACGACTCATTGCGAAAGATCCCGCGCTCACTTGGGACCAAGCCCGCGGGCAAGTGCTGGCGAAAAACGCAGACCTATATCAGGAGTGGCATCGGGAGCGCTCGGACGCCGCGCAGGGTACGCATCTTGCGGGCCAACCGCCGCAACCGCCGAAGCCGCAGAAGCGCGCGCCCGCGCCGCGGAGGTCGGAGAAATGAACGGCTGTATCTTCAAACGCAAGCTGCCCTCGGGTTCGACCACGTGGGGCTACAGCATCGACGCTGGCAAGGATGAAAGCGGCAAGCGGGTTCAGATATTCAAGAGCGGTTTCGAGCGCAAGATCGATGCCGACGCCGCGCTCCGCATGAAGCTCAACGAGAAAGACGAAGGCGTGTTGGTCAAGCCAGATCCAACCACCTTCGGCTCATTCCTGAAGGAGTGGTTCAAGGAACACGCGGAGCGCAACTGCACGCCGAAGACGGTTGAACGCTATCACCAACTCGCGGCCTATGTATTGCCGCACATCGGCGCCAGCAGGCTACAGGATCTTTCCGCCCTCGCCCTTGAGCGAGTCTTCAACCGGCTGAAGGACTCCGGCGGATGGAATCGCAAATCCAAAGCGAGCCGGCCGCTTTCGGCAAAGACGGTCCGGCATATCGCGGGCCTTGTGCATGTGGCTCTCGAAACGGCGATTCGATGGAAGCTCCTGAAGGTGAATCCAGTTGACGGCTGCCAACTCCCGAAGGTGACGAAGCGAGAGGGGAAGGTCTTGGATACCACCCAACTTCGCGGGTTCCTAGACGCCGCGCGCGTCCACGGGCTTTACGAATTCGTCATGTTGGCCGCCGCCACGGGATGCCGGCGCGGAGAACTGCTGGCCGCCACATGGGCGGACGTGGATTTCGTTGGCCGCGTCCTGCGGGTTTCAAAGAGCCTGGAACAGACCCACGAAGGTTTACGGGTGAAGTCCACAAAGACGGAGAAGCCGCGCGAGATTTCGCTTCCCCGCTCGGCTATCGAAGTGCTACGCGTTCACCGCGGCAGCCAAGCCGAGAACCGCCGCTTATTCGGCCCCGACTACCGCGACGATCTGAACCTCCTTTTCGCCACGCCGGAAGGCGACTACCTGAAACCGGACACCCTCACGGCAACGGTCTGTCTTCTCGCGACGAAAGCCGGCCTCAAGGGCGTGAGCCTTCACACTCTCCGCCACAGCCACGGGAGCCTGCTACTATCAGCCGGCGTACCCCTGCCGGCCGTGAGCAAGCGCCTTGGGCATTCGAGCGTTTACGTGACGGCGACAGTCTACAGCCATGCCCTCTCCAAAGATGAGACCGCCGCCGCCGATGCCTGGGACACAGTGCAGGCGAAAATCTCCTGAATCTGAGCGGATGTTTGCATATGTTTGCACGCGGGCCTGAAGAAATGGAGAATACCGTTGAAATCAAAGGGGTTTACATGGTAGCGCTAACGGGAATCGAACCCGTATTTAAGCCTTGAGAGGGCTCCGTCCTAACCGTTAGACGATAGCGCCATGTCCCGGCACCTTCAGTGTAGCAAATTCGGGCTCATCCCTTGACTGAGTAAGTCCGGCTCACCCGGCTCGAAAGTTTCGCCAAGCGGGCTTCCGCCTTGTTGAACGGACCGGAGCCGCTGGAAGGCACCGTTCCTTCCCGCCGTTCTGCCAAGGGGGCGCCTGCTGAGGCTTCCGCGCGGCGCCATGCCGGCCCGTGTCAAGCGGCCGGCCGGAGCCCAAGGCGTTCGATCGCCGCGCCCGGCGCCACCGGCAGCCTGCGAATAGGATGCTGTTGGCTGCGTGGTGGCAGAGGTGCTCCCTGCCATGACGAATCCTGCCGTCGCTGACGCCCTGACTTTCGATCTCCCAGCCTAGGCGCACTGCGGCGTGGATACAACCAGAACCGGCGCCCGGAATTGCTATGTCGACCGCTGCAATCCCTTGCATCGTGCCAGCCGCGCTCCAGCTCGCGGCTTCGGGGTCGGGACTTTGAATAGGGGGCACGTCGCCGGGCGGTCTTCCGGCGTTCGCGGTGTAGCGACACGGCTTGCGCCGCCACGCCTTGGAAGATCGCCGCCCCGCGCGAGCCAGGCTCACGCATTTTTCCGTGCCGCCGATATGTATCTGTGTACCGCCGCGCAGCCATCGTGTCGGCCGTCTGCGCCGTCCTCGCCGTTCCTGTAGTCGTTGCGGTCTTCACACGCCGTCACGCCCCATCGCCGCCGCGCGTCTTCCGCATGGGGTTTCAATCCTCTCCACCCCGCCAGATGGTGTCCGCCGACGGCCGGCCTTACGGCCCCACCATCGATACCGTCCGCGAAGCCGCCCGGCGCGCCGGCATCTCGATACGCTGGGTGCTGTTCCCCAACGGCCCCGACGAGGCTCTGGCCGCCCACCAGATCGATCTGTGGCCGCTGATCTCCGACGTGCCGCAACGCCGCGGCACCTTCTATGTCACCCGGCCCTACATCCGTCCCAATTACTGGCTGGTCAGCCTCAAGTCGCGCGGCATCACCTCCCTCGATCAGGCCAAGGGCCGCAAGATCGGCTACGCCAACGGGATTGGCGGGCAGGTGATCCGGCCGAGGTTTTCAAGCTCCATTCTCATCCCCCAGCCCACCGGGCTCGCCAACCTGGAGGCCGTCTGCGCCGGCGAGGTGGATGGCGCCATCACCGCGGACAGCGTCGCCAATGCCACCCTGGCCAGCGCCTTGGCAGGCTGCGGGGAACTCGACCTCATCCCCACCCGCATATCCCTCGACTCCGGGGTCGGCGCCAACTTGCGCGATGAGGGCGCCATTCGCGCGGCCGACGCCATCCGCGACCGCATTGGCGACATGGCCCGCGACGGCGCTCTTATGGGGATCTACCTCCGCTGGTACGCGTACCCCTCCCAGGAAACCCTGATGCTGGAGTACCTGGCTTCCGCTACCCGCCTCAACCACGCCTTCGCGCTGGCCATCGCCCTCCTCACCGCGGCTTTCGCTTCGCTCATCTGGCTCTCCATCCGTCTGCGAAGCGCCAAACTGGCCGCCGAACGCGCCAGCGCGGCCCGCTCCGAATTCGTGGCCAACATGAGCCACGAAGTCCGCACGCCTATGACCGCCATCGTGGGCCTTACCGAACTGGCGCTTGACACCCCGCTCAATCGCGAACAACGGGGATATCTCGGCGATGTCAAAACCGCCGCCATGAGCCTCCTGGCCATCCTCAACGACATCTTGGATTTCTCCCGCATGGAGGCCGGCAAACTGGACCTTGTCGAGGAGCCGTTCGAGCTGCGCTCGAGCGTCGCGTCGGTGGTGCAGACCCTGGCCGTCGCCGCGCACAAGAAGAGTATCGGGCTCCAATGCGAAATCGATTCCGCGGCGCCCGACACTTTTCTGGGAGATGCCGGACGCCTCCGCCAGGTGCTGCTCAACCTGGTAGGTAATGCCGTCAAGTTCACTTCCCAGGGCGAGGTCGTCCTGCGCATCGCCGCCGGGCAGGTCGCGCCCGGGCAGGTCCGCCTGCGGTTCACCGTCACCGATTCGGGGATCGGCATTCCCGAGGAGAAGCAGCGCCTGGTTTTCGCTCCCTTCGAGCAGGCCGACAAGTCCACCACCCGCCGCTACGGCGGGACCGGGTTGGGCCTGGCGATCTCCCGCAAACTGGTCGCGCTCATGGGAGGCACGCTCTCCGTCGAAAGCCCCTGGCGCGATCCCGATGGGCGGCTTTGCCCGGGCAGCGCCTTCCACTTTGCCATCGACCTGCGGACACCCGCCCCCGCACAGGACCGCAACCGGGGCGCCCTGTTGGGGTCCGGCGAAACGGCCCCACAGCCAGGCGAGCTTTCCACCCCCCCAACACAGCTCGCCGACCGGGCCCGGCCCCAGCGCCCGCTCCACGTCCTCCTGGTGGAGGATAACGAAGTCAACCGCAGGCTATTCACCAGCGTTCTGAAGAAGATGGGGCATTCGGTGGTCTCGGCGGGCAATGGCAGGGAGGCTCTGGCCACCCTGGAAAAGACGTACGTGGACGTGGCCCTGATGGACATCCAGATGCCCGAGATGGATGGCCTTCAGGCTACCGCCGCCATCCGCGCCGGCGAGCGCTCGGGAACGCGCCGCCTGCCCATCATTGCCATGACCGCTCACGCCATGCGCGGCGATTGCGAACGCTTCCTGCAGGCCGGAATGGATGGCTACATCTCCAAACCCATCGACACCGCCGCCCTCCTTAAGTGCCTGGAAAAGGTCGCCCTCAAGCCCTAACCGCCGGCTCCAAACTCCGCCGTCTCACAACGCTTCCTTCAGCTTCCGCCGGTATTCCCCAAACGCCTCTCGCCCCGCCTCCGTCAGCCGCAGCAGGGTCTGCGGTACCTTGCCCTGGTATGTCTTGGTGATACCGACGTATCCCGCCTCCTCCAGCCGCGACAGGTGGCTGGACAGCGTCCCCTTATTGAGCGCCGTCTCGTGCTGCAGGTACAGGAAGTCGGCCTGCTCCACGGCGTAAAGCAAGGCCACGATCATAAGCCGTCCGGGCTCGTGGATCACCCGGTCCAGCTCGCCGATCTGCCGCGCCTGCTCGTTCACTCCGCCACCTGCTCGGCGGGCTTGGAGTGCCGCAGGTACAGCGTCAAGGTGATCAGCCCCGATACCAGGTACATCCCGCTGTAAAACGCCATCCCGACCGCCATCTGCTGGTGAAACCCGCCCGGCATGAAGATCAGTCCCAGCGTGCCCGCCGCCATCAGCGTCAGGATCGCCCACTTCCACGCGAAGAGCGGCCGCGCCATCACGCCGTAGAACACCGTGAGCGGCCCGCCCACCAGCAGGATCGGCTGAAGCCCCTTCCGCGCCATCAAGTAGACCAGCGCCGACGCGGCTGCCCCCGCCACCGCCGCCAACAAAAACACCCCGGCTTTAGGCGCCTTGCGATTCGCCGCCGGATAGGAAACGAAGCCTGTCCGCGGATACGTGACGTGTCTCTTGAACGCCTGCGACCCGAAATTCACCAGCCACATCCAGGCGAAAAACAACGGAAGCAGAATCCACATGCTCTGCCAGATCGAAGCCTTCGGCGCGATTGATGGGATCCACACCCACGTCCCCAGGCCGAACCAGCCCAACCCCGTGCTGATCTCCGTGACGCCATCGATATTGCAATACCGGGCCGGACGGCCCAGGTAGTCCTGAATCTGTTTCTCTTCTTCTCGATTCATGCCAACTAGTTTGTCATACCAACTAGTTGGCAGTCAATATGGTAATATTCAACGGCCAGGTGTGGCAGTTGCGACCGGCCCGTGCGGCGTGCCATCCTTTGAATCGGGTTCCACTCAGGAGGATTCCGTGAAGAAGACGCTACTGACCGCTGTTTTGCTGGCTCTGCCAACCGCATTGTTTGCCGCCGACATCTTCGATGTCAAGCCCGGCCTATGGGAGCAGACCACCACCATGGAAGTGTCCAACATGCCGGGAATGCAGGGGATGCCGCAACTGACCCCCGAGCAACTGGCGCAGATGCCGCCCGCGGCGCGAGCCAGGTTAGAAGCCATGATGAAGGGCCAGGGCCAGGGCATCGTCACCAAGGTCTGCCGCACCAGGGAGTCGATGACCGATGCCATGTCGTACGCCGCCCGGCAAGACAACGCATGCACGCCCAAAATAGTCAGCATGTCGGCCGGCAAAGTGGAGGTTCACACGGATTGCACGGGCCGATTCACGGGCTCCGGCGATTTCGTGGTGGAGCGCATCGACTCCGAACATTTCAAGATGACGGGCGTGATGAAGGGCGTGACCACAGGAGAAAAGGGCGCCCAGGAACGTCCCATGAACACCAAGATGACGAGCAACGGCAAGTGGCTTTCCGCGGATTGCGGCGATGTGAAGCCCTTCGGCACAGCCAAGTAAAGCCAATTCAAATCTGCTTGGGGCGGGGCGCATCCGTTCGCCCATGTGGCCCGTTTTGCTGGCCTGGCCCCGGGGAAGAATCCGTTTCGGCCGCACGGTACCGGTCCGCCCCATGAGCCTCCGCCGCGGCGCATGCTACCATGGCGCATATGGATTCCGGGCACCCCAAGTGGTTCACCAGGACCCTGATTCTCATCATCGTGTCGGCGGTGCTGATTCGCCTGTTCTACTGGGTCTACACGGGCCGGACCTGGGAGGACGCGCTCATCACCGTGCTCCATTCGGAGAACGCTGTCCGCGGGTTGGGCTTGACCCACGTCCATCCCGGCGAGCCGCCTCTGCACGGTTTTACCAGCCCGCTCAGTGTGCTGTTGCCGTTGGCCGGCGACGCGATTAAAGTCGGATTCGGCCTGTCCCTCCTGAAGATCCTGTCGGCTCTCTGCGGCGGGCTGGCCGCCTGGCTGGGCGCCCGCCTCTGCCTGCAACTGGGGTTGCCGCGCGTGCTGGCTTTGATGGCCGCGGCGTACCTGGCTTTTGAACACCACCAGATCATGTGGGGGATGGCGGGGATGGAGACGCAGGTGGCCACCGTGGCGTACCTGTATTCCATCGAATGCCTGCTGCGCGGCACGCAATGGCAGAAGGGTTTGTCGCTGGGTTTTGCGATGCTGGCCCGGCCCGACGCCGCCATCTGGGTGGGGATGGCCTGCGCCGTGGAATTGCGGCGGGCCTGGAAATCGCGCGCCTGGCGGAACTTGCTGCCGGTGGCGGCGGGCCTGACGCTTCTCTATGCTCCCTGGCTGATTTTCACCTTCCTGTACTATGGCAGCCCGGTTCCCAACACCATCATCGCCAAGTCCCTGGGTTATCCGAGCGTGTTCGCCCAGTTGGCCGTGCTGCCGGCTATGGCCAAGGCCTCGTTCATCGGGCACTGTCTATTCTCCATCTTCATCACGCTGGGCCCGTCTTACGACGGAAATGGCACGCACTTTCAGCCTTTATGGGACCACTACGCCATCGCCGGCCTGGCGATGCTCGTGGCCATAGCGGGAGTGGCCGCCGCTCTCCGCAGGCGGCACGTCGACGCCCTGCTGATCTACGCGTTTCTGGCCGTCTATACCTTGTACCTGACCTTCTGCGTGGGCATCAATTTCGGATGGTACAGGCTGCCCGTGGCCGCGGTCGGGATTATCGGCGCCGCCTACGGCCTGTCTTGGCTGATGGAGCGCTTCCTGGCCGAACCCGCCCGCCATCGCGCTATGGCGGTCGTGGCCGTGGCTTACATCGCGTCGATTGCGCTGGTTCTGCCAACCACTATGCGCTCCGACAAGTACATTCAGCGCTACGTCAAGGACGCGGGTCGTGCCGCAGTGGGCCGGTACGTGGGCAGCGTGGCCAACCCCACCGACGAGGTCGGCGCCGAGCCTCTCGGCTATCTCGCGTACTACTCGCGGCGTCCGGTTCTCGATTACCCCGGACTGTGCAGCCGCAAGGTGGTGCGGTACCTTCGCGAGCATCCTCACGAGCGCGGCCTGATCCCCATGCTGGAGCATCTCCGGCCGCGGTTTCTGGTTTTGCGCTCATATGAGTACCTGACGGAGGACGGGCGGATCCGGTATCCATGGATCGAGCGGGATTACGAGTTGCTGCGCGTCTTTCGCGTGCCGGACGAGAAGCGCCGGGAGATCCTGCACCCCGAGAGCAACATCGATCTCGAGTTCGCCGTATTTCGCGCCAGGTCGGCCGGCGGTCCCGCGACGCTTCGCTGAAGGTGGCATTCCGCCTTCGCGCCCGCCGGATACTCCGCCTCGCCCGCATCCGGCTCAATGCACGCCGGCGGCGGCTTCCATCGGGGCAAACGGGCTGACCAGGTCGTTGTGGGCGTCGAAATCGAATTCGCCGATAGACTCGATCTCCAGCATCGGGTTCCGCTCCACTACCGGCCGAAGCTGCTCGCTCAGGCCGACACGGCCCAGCTCCATGGTGTTGCGAATCCAGCCCAGCGTCACTTCCGAAAGATCCAGCTTGCCCACCGTGGGGATGAAACGCTCCAGACACTCGCGGTCCGTCGCAAAGTGGATGGGCGTGCGGATGGCGGCGGGGGTGTTGGCGGTGAGCGAATTGATCATCGTCGGCTCCCAGTCGATGCGCTTCACCAGCCGGTCGGTCGTCACGTCGGCCATGCCGATGCCGACGCCGCTGTTGTAGGTGAGTTCGCTCAGGTTGCGGACGAAAACCCGCTGGATCCTGGGTGTATTGGGCCACGGGTTGTACTCGCCGTTCACTCCCCGGTTGACCACCTTGCTGTCCATGCCCGCGCCGCTGATGTTCTTGCCGATCTCGTCCATGATGAGGATGTCCAGATCGGCGGGAATCTTGGCCATCCAGGATTTCACCAGCGCCAGGTTCTCCTTCTCGCGCTGCTCCATGACCTCGACCGGCACGGCGTCCAGCTTGGCGGTGTTGTGGCTGGCGTCCTCCAGGATGGCCAGACCACCCAGAATCTTGCCGGATTGGAGCACCTGGCGCCCGACCGTGGTTATGACGTGTTCCAGTCCCAGCCGGTACGCGTAGTTGTGATACACCTGGGCACCGGCGAACTTGCCCAGGCCGATGGCCATCATCTTGAAGAGGCCGCTCTCGATGGCGCCCGCGAAATCGGTGTGCCATTTCACGCGGCCCACCAGGAACACGCCGTCGGATTCGTAGGCCAGCTTGTCCATGAAGGCCTCGATGCCCTCGGCGGTCTTGCCCAGTGAGACCACTTCAAGCTGGCTGATCAGCGGGCACCCCATGGCGGCTTCGGTGATTCGGTAATGCGCCAGAACATCGGCCTGTCCGGCGGCGGAGGCGGCGCCATGACTCCCCATGGCGGGGAACAGGAACGGCTTCATCCCGCGGTCCTTCCAGAACCCCACCACCTGGCGCACAATGGTGGCGATATTGTGAATGCCGCGGCTGCCCACGCCAATGGCGATGCGCGCTCCCGGCTGGACGCGTGAAGCGAAGCCCGAAGCGTTGAGCTGCTTGTGAACCTCGGCGGCGACATCCGGAATGCGGCGGTCGGGAAACTTCTGGCGGACGATCATCAAACGGGGAAATTGCATGACGAACCCATTTTAACCCGCCGTGCCCACGCCCGTGCCGGGCGGGCGCGCAGGCGCTTCACGGGCTCGTTCTTTGGACCCGCGAAGCGCTTGGGCAGAGAGAGCCCCGATGCGCCGGAAACGGAATCGGGAGGGCGGAGGCGTGTCCGCCGCGAGACATCGCGTCCACAGTGTCACATCACGAGTGCACTACGGACGCGAATGTGTCGGCGGCCTCCGATTTCCCGCTACCGGGTTCCCGGTCGAGAACACGATTTCGACGGCCCCGCGGAGATCCGCCAGGTTCCGCAGATAGCGGCTTAGGACCTTCTTCAGGCTTCTCCGGCGCTGGCTCACCTGCGCCAGGGCCGACGCGGACGGGTTGCGGGTGTAAACCGCGGTAGCGCGCCGCTGGGAGCGCAGTTCTCCCAGCAGGCTCTGGTAGTTCCGGGCGAGAAGTTTCCGCCGGGATACAATCTGCACGGCATCCGGCCACGCCGGCATGTGACTATGGCGACTGCACGAAAAACTGCCAAGGTTCATATATTAGGCTCCGGTTCGTCTATTAAGCTCCGGTTCGTACTAGACAGCGCGAAGCGGCGCCGAAAGGGGCCAAAGTATTTGCGGCGTCCCGGCATGGCCGAAAACCACCTGCTGGAGGTGCAAAACCGCCTCGATTCCTGCGGGGCGGAAGCGCAAGCTTGTGCTAGACTGCTGCTGAAGTCCAATTTCCAAGTTTAGGTGTACTGGAGGCCCCCCAAACGGCGTCGGTAGAGTGCGGAAGCCCATCTGGCATGGGGGACACAGGGATGGATCTGGCCAAGATTATTAAGGACTTACTGGAGGATAAGGCCACAATCGAGCGGGTGATTGCCGCTCTCGAGGACCTGCAGCGGAATGCTGTGGAGATTCCCGAATTGCCGAAACCCAGGAGAAAGGGAAGGAAGCCCATGCCTCCCGCGGAGCGGCAGGAGGTTTCCGAGAGGATGAAACGGTACTGGGCGCGCTTCCGTGCCGAGCGGAGCGCGGCAGGATCGGCTGGCAGCCATGCCGGAGGTCCGCCCAAGGGCCGGGGCGGGAAGTGATGCAGCAATGGCTGGAAACCCGGTCCATGCTGACTCCCGGTGAAATCACCCGGCTGCTGAACGACAGCTCCGGCTCGCCGGAGAACAAACAACTGCTGGCGGATCTGGTGTATTCCGAACTGCGCCGCATCGCCGGCCACATCATGGCATCCGAACGCCCCGGCAATACCCTGCAGGCCACCGCGCTCGCCACCGACGCCTATCTGAACCTGGTTCAAAAACGCAGCGTCGAGTGGTGCGACCGCTTCCATTTCTTCGCCGTGGCATCGCGCGCCATGCGGCGCGTGCTGGTGGATCACAGCCGGCGCAAACAGGCGCAGAAACGAGGCGCCGGCTGGCAGCGGCTGGACTCGACCGACGCGGTCGTCATCCCCATGCGCGACACCGAGGAACTCCTGGCCCTGGATGAAGCCCTCGACCGCCTGGAGCGGCTGGACCCCCGGCAGAGCCAGATCGTGGAGCTGCGCTACTTCGGCGGTCTCACCGAAGAGGAGGCCGCCGAAGTGCTGGACATTTCGGTTCGAACCGTGAAGCGGGAATGGAGCGTGGCGCGAGCCTGGCTGTTCGCGGAATTGACCCGCGCCGCCGGATCCATCCCCGGCTCCGGCGGTTCCTGATTGGACCGGCCGGCGAAGCCGTCACCGCGCCTCGCCGGTCGTCTAACTACCTCGGGCCGGGCTTCTCGGTCGGCTCCATGGTGGTGACCGGTTGCGCGCATTCGAGTTGGGGCTGGAACGGCGCCAGCGGTGGGTCGGCCCACACATCCGGCGGAAGTGGGTGCAGTTCTTGAGTCGTCATTTTGGGTAGTGCTCCTTTAGCATGCGAGTGAGAATCGTTCAAAAAACCAGTCGTCGCTGAAACTCCGGGTCCGCGCCAGCAGTGAGCGGCGCTCCTGTACGTCCGTATCCAGCGTCATGGCCACCGCCGCCGGGAACGCCTCGTAGGCGCGCAGGGCATGCACCACGCGTTCCACGCGCTGCGGCTGGAAGTGCACCAGCGCCATGCGCAGGCGGTTGTGGAGCAGCGCCGTCCAGCGCGCCGGATAGGGAGCGGCGGAGCGGAAAAGATGGCCCACTTCCAGCTCGGGGACTATCTTCTGCTCGTAACCGCTCAGCCACAAGCGGCAGCTCAGCTCAGCGTCGTTGCCGCCCAGTTGGCGCATCCCGGGATCGTATCCTCCGGTCCGCAGATAAGTTTCCCGGCGCATCGCCAGGAAGCATCCCGGCAGTACCGGCACGGGATAGGGGACGCTCCCGGTTTTGCGGAGCCAGGGAACGCGCAGGTCCGGCCCCGCCACGCTCATCCCGAAGCCGCGGCGTTCGGGATCGGTCAGGCTGTAGATGCCCGGCGCCACCGCCCCGACGCCTTCGTCGCGCAGGGCGTCGGCCAGCGGGATGTGCCAGCCGTGCGGCGCCCGCACGTGGGCATCGGCGAACAGGATCACATCGCCCGAAGCATGTGCAGCCCCCAGATTTCGCGCCCGCGCCACGCCTTCACCGGGCGAACGCAATACCGTGACGCCCGCCACGGAGTCCAGAAAATCGGCGGAATGGTCGGTGGAGGCGTCATCCACCACAATCAGTTTCACCTGGCCGGGCGGGGCGGTCTCGCGCAGGTTCGTTACCGTCGCCTGCAGTTCGCTTCCTTCATTCCGCGTGATCACCACCACATCGATCCTGGGCGTTGCGGGAAGCGCGCCAGTTTTGCCGGACTCGGGCATAAGCGTAAGTATCAAAGAAATCGTACCCTATTCCGAATTCGTATTCCACTAGAAAAACAAACCGGCAAAATTATCGCCGGCTACCTGGGGGCAAGCGTCTTGATCCACGCTTCGCCGGTGGTCTCCGTCACGCAGAAGACCAGGAACTGGCGCGAAACCGAGAGCCCGACTTCGCCCAGGTTGGCGACCGACCCTTGCACCATTTCGCGCGCCTCGTGAAAATGGGCCACGGGAAACACCGGTCCGGTGGGCTGGCCGGTGGCGAGAGAGATGTCGCGGCCCCAGATACATCCGAAACCGTCCGCCTTGGCGACGAAATAGACGCGCCTGCCATCCCGCGACCAGGCCGGCTCCCAGGCGTCATATCCGGCGCCGGATACCGCGACCAGGTCCGAAGTTTTCGCTTTTCCGTCGGGCGTCACGGGGACCATGTAGATAGTCTTCCGGCGATTCTGAACGCCGCAGAAAACGATCCAACGCCGGTCTGGCGACCACCGGCCCGCCGAAATGTACATCGACGGGGCGTCCACGATCCTGGCGATGGCCCGCGGCGCCGCCTGCCGGGCGCAGAGCAGCAACTGGTTGGTAGTGTCGCCGGATTCAAACAGGGCCGCCGAGCCATCGAAAGCGATATCCGTGGCAGGGCCGCAGTGGCTGCACACCGCGTCCGGGACGCCCCCCTGGGACGAGACCAGATAGCCGGTGTTGGGGGCCCAATACGCCAGCATCCGGCCGTCGCCGCTCAGGATGGGACGCGCGAAACGCTTCGACCGGAGCGTGGCGGCGGTGACGGCCTGTCCGGAAGCCAGATCCACCACCCGGATGAAAAGCCGGTCCGGTTGGACAGTCGAAAAGGCCAGTTTGCCCCCGTCGGCGCTTAGTGACGGCGATCCGATGTTCTCATATCCCTTCAGCAGTACTTCGGGCGGGCCTGCTTGACCGCTGGCGGGCGAGAGAGCCACGCTGCGCACGCTGGTGGCCACGTGCAGCGCGTCATAGACCAGAAGGAGGGTTCGATCCGGCGCAATCGTGGCGCTGCCATGCAATTCCAGGGCGGTCCCGCCGGTCCAACGGCGAGGCGCATCCAGCAGCGTCCCATCGCTGGCCACGCGCATCCCCCAGATGTTGTTGGAATCGCCCTGCTTCGCGGAGATCAGCAGCGTGCGATCCGCCAGCCAGGCAAACGGCCGCACCCACTGGCTTCCCATGGGCTCCTGCAATTCCTGGTGCAACATCTCGTCATGCAGCGCAGTGGGCCGCGCCCAATGATGTTCAAAGTCGGCAATCCACCAGCCGATTTTGGCCGCGCCCTTGCCGCGCCCCACGCACAGAAGGGTGTGGCCGTCGGGGTCCCAAACCGGGCTGTCGGACGCCTCCAGGTTGGATGCGATGGGCTGGGCCGCGCCGCCGGAGGCGGGAATGACAAGGGCCTGCGCGGAACCGGCCAGCAGCGAGCCTCCCGGATTCCCGACCCGGAACGCCAGCCATTGGCCATCCGGAGAGAAGCTCGGATCGTGCCCGCCCGACGCCAGCAGGCGAGGTTTCCCGCCCACGGCCGAGACGGTGTACAGGCCGCCGTCAGCCTCCTCCGAGCGGAAGACCACCTGCGTCGCATCCGGGGAGAAGACCGGCTGTGAGGCGTTGGCGGGTCCGAAGGTAAGCTGGACCGGGTCGCTGCCGGTCACCGGCTGTATCCAGATGTCCAGGTTCCCGTGCCCCGCGCGATCCGAGGCAAAGGCGACGAATTTTCCGTCGGGCGAAATGGCCGGGTACTCCGTGAGGCCGCCGCCAGCCACCAACCGGATGAGGAAATAAGGAACTTCCCGGCCATCGCTGTGGAAATGGCGTGCCGCCAGCCAGCTCAGCCCGGATGCCAGAATCAGCACGCCCGCCGCTACCGCCCAACCCGCCCAGCCAGCCCTGAGCCGGGAGATGGGCGCAATGGCGGGGTGGACCGGGGCGGCGCATTCGTTCAAGCGCGCCTTCAACTCCGATACGGTCTGGAAACGCTCGTTGGGATTCTTGCGGAGACAGCACGCCACGATCTCCCCCAGGCGGGGATCCAGCCCGTGGATCAGACTCCCCACCGAAGGTGGTTCCTGGTGGAGGATCTTGGCCACCACCGACATGGCCGATTTGCCTTCGAAGGCCTGGTGCCCGGTGAGCAATTCGAAAAGCACGCAGCCAAACGAAAAGATATCCGCGCGCGCGTCCACCGGCTGGCCTTCAGCCTGTTCCGGGGCGACGTAGGCCACCGTGCCAGCGAACCGGCCTTCGATGGTGAGCGGCGTTTGGGAGTCCCGCAGCAGTTCCGCGCCCGGCTTGGCCAATCCAAAGTCCAGGATCTTGACCGCATCGCCGGCGGAAACCATGATGTTGGTGGGTTTGAGGTCCCGGTGGACAATGCCGGCGGCGTGAGCGGCTTCCAGTCCGCAGGCAATCTGCACAGCTATGGCCACGGCGCGCCAGGGCTCCATGCCGCCGGGCGGGATGCAGGCCGTCAGGGTCTGGCCGTTCACCCGCTCCATGACGATGTAATCCAGGCCTTGGTCCTCGCCGATATCGTGAACGACCACGATGTTGGGGTGCTGCAGGGAGCAGGCCGCGCGCGCGTCCCAGATCAGCCGCTTGCGCAACTCCGAAGATGGGGACTCGGGCGAGCGGAGGACCTTGAGCGCCACCGGGCGGTTCAGCACGTCATCGTAGGCCGAGTACACCACGCCCACGCCGCCCGCGCCCAGTTCGTCCACGATGCGGTAGCGGCCGATGCGGGCGGGATGTGGCGGCCGCACTCCGACGTGTTTCTGGCTGGCCGAACCTTCCAGAAAATCGCCCGCGGCCGCCGCGGCGCGCAAGATGCGCGCAGCTTCCTCGCGCGTGGAGGCGGTGGGGCAGTGGGCCGTCAGCCAGACGTCCACATCCTCGGGGGCCTCTTCCTGCGCGGCCAGAACTAGGTCTTTGACCTGTTCCCATTCCCCTCCAGGGGGCTTGCGTTCCGAAGAGTCCATCGTAGGTCCATTCTACCCGGGAACGCGGTGGAATGGTGGGAACGAGGCGCAATTGGGACGCTGGCGCTACTGGGGGTCGGCGTTCTCCCATTCGGATTCGAGCAGCCGCGAGTATTCGCCGGAAGCGTACAACTCGAAGGGGAACTGGAGGGCGGCAATGGCGCGGTGCGGCTCCGATTCCAAGTAGCACCGGAAGAGCGAATCGGCGTAGCGATGGTAGTTGCGGAGGAACTCCTCGGTCAGGCTCTTGCGGGCGGGCGGTTCGGCAAACAGCATGTTGAGCCCGATGGCCCGGGAGAAAATCGAGGAATAATCGGAAACCCCCCACTTGGACAGCTTGTCGCTCACGGTGGCGGGCGGCCCGGCGATCAACAGGCTGGCAAAGCTCTGGCGTTTGACGCCCGAGGCCGCCAGCGCCGGGTCGCGGCTGATGGAATCGAGGCAGTGATCCAGCCAGCGGAGCACGTCTTTGCCAAGAAAGAATAGCATGCGGACCTCGGCGTAGCGGCCCGCCATCACCCGGCGGTGGAGTTCCTCCTCGTCGGTTCCGTCGCCGGGAATTACGCCTGAGAGCATGAGCGCGGCCTTGGAATTCTCGAGCAGCGTCGCCGGCGAGACCTGCTCGTTGAATGGGTGTAGAATCAGCGGCGGCAGATTCCAAACCGTTTCCTGGGAGTGCAGTGTCGGTGCAGCCATTTTCCTCTATGCTTCATATCGGCGCAATTCGCTCAAAACATTAGCTCTTTTCTCGCCAATACAGGTGTGCGCCACCCTCTAAGCCCAATCTTTGCCACACCGCCTGAGCGTGGCCGAAAGATGGATATCGAAAGAGATTATGGTTCGTCAAAAGTCGGGTCAGTACAATCAATAAGGGTGCATCGGTGTTTCGGGCTTTCCGCACGTCTCCACGCAAGAACGACCTTGGGCAGGACTTGGCTGAATACTGCCTCTTGACCGCGTTGCTGGCCATGGTGGCCCTGGGCATCCTTTACCACTTCTCCGGCGGCATGGACGGCATCTGGGGCAGTGTGAATGCCAAGGGTCCCCCTGGAAGCACCATCAGCAGCACGGCCCGCACGCCCGCAAGTTAGCGATGGTGGAGGAAGCGCCGGTCCAATCGACGGCCCCGTCCCCTCGCGGTCGCGCCTCCCGCCGCCCTTCGGAGCCACCACCGGACCTGGGCGCCTGGAACCGCCCGCACGGCCATTCCGCAACCGGCGCTCAAACTCCCAGGCCGAGGAACCGGCTGGCGTTGCCGTAACAGATATCGCGAACCATGGGCCCCACCAGCTCGTAGCTGTTGGGGATTTCCCCCGATTCCATATCGCGTCCCAGCAGATCGCACAGCACCCGGCGGAAGTATTCGTGCCGGGGATAGGACATGAAAGACCGCGAGTCGGTCAACATTCCCAGGAAACGCGAGAGCAGACCGCAATTGGAGAGCGCATTCAACTGCCAGGTCATGGCCTCCTTCTGATCCAGGAACCACCAGCCGCTGCCGAACTGAATCTTGCCGGCGGCGGAGCTGTCCTGGAAGCATCCGATCATGGTAGCGAGTACGTAGTTGTCGGCCGGATTCAGGTTGTACAGCACCATCTTCGGTAGCGCACCATCCTGATCCAGGCGATCCAGGTAGGCCCCCAGGGCGTCGGCCTGCGGCCAGTCGCCGATGGAGTCGAAGCCCGTGTCCGGGCCGAGAGAGCGCATGCGGCGGGTGTTGTTGTTGCGGCGCGCGCCCAGGTGAAGCTGCTGGGTCCAGCCTTTTTCGCCGTTCCAGCGGCCAAAGAGCAGCATCAGGTTGGATGCGAAGCGGCTCTGTTCCTGCGGCGTGGCGGCTTTCCCGGCACGCGCCCTGTCGAAGATGGCGGCGGCCTCGGATTCCGCACAGAAATCGGCGTAGACGTGGTTGAGACCGTGGTCGGACAGGCGGCCGCCCACCTGGTGGAAGAAGTCGTGGCGCTTCTTGAGGGCGTCCACGAAAGCCGGGTAGCTCTCGATGCTGGTATTGCCGGCGGCTTCCAGGCGGGCCACCCAGGCGTTGAAGGCCTCCGGCAGGTGGACGTTGAGGGCCTTGTCGGGACGGAAGGCCGGGAAGACCTTGGTCGAGAGTCCCGAGCCCGCCAGCGCACGGTGCGGGGCGAGGTCGTCGGTGGGATCGTCGGTGGTGCAGACGGCTCTGACCTGGAACTTGCCGAGAATGCCGTGGGCGGACAACTCGTCGGTCTCGAGCAGTTCGCCCGCGCGGTCCCAGATGCGCTGGGCGCTGGATTCGTCCAGCAGTTCGTCGATGCCGAAGTAGCGCTTCAGCTCGAGGTGGGTCCAGTGGTAGAGCGGGTTGCGCAGGGTGTGAGGAACGGTTCGCGCCCAGGCGCGGAACTTCTCCTCGGGCGGAACATCGCCGGTGCAGAAGGCCTCGTCGATGCCATTGGTGCGCATGGCGCGCCACTTGTAGTGGTCGCCCTCCAGCCAGATCTCGAAGAGGTTTTTGAAGCGGCGGTTGGCGGCCACGTCCTGGGGCGGAAGGTGGCAGTGGTAGTCCAGAATCGGCTGATCCTCGGCATACCCGTGGTACAGGCGGCGCCCGGCCTGCGTGGTGAGCAGGAAATCTTCATGGATGAAAGACATGGCTAATCCTAGATTGGAACACACTGCGGAGCGGGTGGCGCGGCGCGGCGGGCGGTTGTCGGCTCCCGTCGAAGGCCGCGCCGCAACCGCGCGGGAGCGGGCGGGCAATGCCGGCGCCCTGCGTCCGGGGCGGAGCGGCGTCAGCCAGGGAGATCGCCCCAACCAGACGGGCGCGCCCGTCCGGCGCGGGCTCCCTTCAGATGCTGCCGATCACGATGCTGTGAACCTTCAAGAGCAGCTCGACTTCCTGCCGGGGGAGATCGAGCGCGGCGGCAATCTGCTCGGGGCGGTCTCCCTGGCGGTGCATGCGCAGCGCTTGCGATCGCTTCACCACGTTCATCCCCGGCCTGGGAAGTCCCGGGGTCAAAGTCACGGCGGGCTGCCGCTCCAACTCCCGGAACTGGACACTCAGCGCGTCCAGCCGCTCCCGCAGGGACTCGGCGCGCGTTTCAGACTCGTCGCGCGCGGCCTCCGTCCCGGAAGCCAGCGAATCCGCCAGCGCGCGCACGTGCCATACCGCGAAGACGCTCAGCACAAGTCCGCTCAGGGAGAACACCACCGCCGCCAGAATGAGAATCGAGATGGCCGTCATCGCAGAGTTCGCAAGCGGTCCTGACGGCTCGCGATTTCCTGTATCCGCACGCCATAGTTGCCATCCACCACCACCACCTCGCCGCGGGCGATCAGGCAGCGGTTGACCAGCACTTCCACCGGCTCGTTGACGCCCCGGTTCAGTTCCACGATGCTCCCGGTCGTGAGCTTCAGAACGTCCTTCATGGGAAGCTGCGTCCGGCCGAAGGAGATGCTTACGGGGAGATCCACGTCCAGCAGCAGATCCATGGTCTTCGAGCGGATCAGCGTGGAAGGGGCCGGTTGGCTGGCGGTATCGGCGTTGGGACTCTGGGGAGCCGGCTCGGCCGCCGCCGCCGGGGGCGTCAGGATCATCTCCTGAAGTTTGGGGCTGAAGGCCAACAGCAACGGGGGCAGGCTGCTCTCCCCGAACGCCATGGTGACGACCGCCCACTCCCTGGTTTCCGGGTCCGGGTCGTGTTCCCGGCCGGCATCGCAGGTGACCTCGCGGCCCAGCAGGGAGCCTACCGCCCGGGCCATTGCCGAGAGCGACTGCCCGAGAATCTCCAGCCAGGTGTTCCGGGCCTCGCTGGCCTCGACCGTCTCCAGTCCCGCCGCCTTGAGCGTGAGCGTGCCGGCGTGCTCCCAGGTGGCGTGCGGCGCGGCCACCCAGACGATCGCCTCGGGAGACACCTGCAGCGGCTGTTCCCACCACAGGACGTCCGCTTCCGCACCCACCTCCGCAGAGGCGATTTCCGCCAGGGGTCCGCTGGCCGCCCGCCAGCGCACCGCCGGCCGCTGGTCGGTCATGGACTCGAGGACCTGGGCCAGCGTCTCCGCCCACTGCTCCAGAATCTGGCGCGAGGACTCCTCCGAGTCCATGCGAACCGCCGCGCTGCGCTCGCCCGTGCTCATGCCGACAGGGCTCCTCTCGGCGCCGGCCATTTCGCCGCCAGGTGGCCGCGAAGCCGCAGTATCGCCTGCGATTTCAGTTGCGAGATGCGCGATTCGTGCAGGTTGACGATCTGCGCGATTTCACGCAGCGTCAGCTCCTCCTGATAGTACAGGCTCAGCACGGTGCGTTCGATCTGCGGGATTTCGTCGATGTATTTGGCCAGCAGCCGTTCCAGTTCCGACCGCTCCAGCAGCGTGGACGGCAGGTTGTCCTGTCCGTCCGCGATATAGTGCAGCAGGTCCTTTCCCTGGTCGTATCCGGCGCACTCCAGGCTGGCGATGTTCAACCCGCGGATCTCCACCAGCCACTCGTGGTATTCGTCGATGGGGATTCCTAGCTGGCCGGCGATCTCCTCCTCCGTGGGCGTTCGTTGCAGGCGCTGCTCGGCGGCGGCGATGGCGGCTTCTATCTGCTTGGCCCTCCGCCGTTTCTGCCGCGGCGCCCAGTCCAGGCCCCGCAGGCTGTCCAGGATTGCGCCGCGGATCTTGTACTCCGCGTAAGTCTTCAGCTTGACATTGTGACCGGGATCGAAGTTGTCGATGGCCGAGATCAGGCCGATGATGCCGGTGGAGACCAGGTCGTCCAGGCTGATGTTGTCCGGCAACCGTTCCTGGATCCGCCGGGCGATCAGCCGCACCTGGGGCAGGTGCTCCAGGATGAGCCGTTCCCTCTCGCCTTCCGCAATCGATTCAGATGCCGCGTAGGAGTGCATATGCTTTCGCCATGGTTTGACGCCTCCCTATCCCAGCCTCGCCGCTCCCCCTGTCCGGACGCGGCCGGAAGGCGCCGCCAGGATCAGCTCGCTGAGCCGGCTCCGGCTGGCGGCTTCCAGATCTTCGGGAATCCGCTGGCCGCTGGTGAAGAACGAAAGCGGCTTTCCGGTGCGCGCCGCTTCGTTGAAAATCGAACCGAAGGTGGCCGTCTCGTCCAACCTGGTGAACAGCAGGCGCTGCGGCCGGAACGTCTCGAATGAATCCACCACACGGCGAAGATCGGCGGATTTCATCGACGCCGATAGGACCAGTTGCGTGTCCACGTCGGGCCGAGTGGAAAGAAAATGCGACAGTTCCGCCGCGTCGCCCAGATCGTCGGCGGTCAGGCCGGGCGTATCGATGAAAATCAGTTCCTTGCCCCGGTTTTCCTCGATGGCCTGCGCCAGGGCAGTCACCGTCTCCAGTACCTGTATGCCGACGCCCAGGATGGCCGCGAAGGAACGCAACTGCTCCGCCGCCGCCACCCGGTAGGTGTCCATGGACAGGAGCAGCACCGGACGGCGGCCGGTGAGCCCGTAGTTGACGGCCAGTTTGACCAGCGTGGTGGTCTTGCCCGAGCCCGGCGGGCCCACCAGCGCCACCACCCGCGGCCGGGCCTCTCCTTTGCCCAGCGCCGGCTCCGCCCGCATGCGCGATTCCAGTTCTTCCACCAGCGCCTGCTCGATGGACGGCCGGGCGGCTGGCCGTTCCGGCCCTTGCGCCGGGCGGGCCGGCGGCGGGGCCGGCCTGGCGGGCGAGTTCGCCAGCCGCGCTTCCACGCCCTGCGCCACCTCGCGCGCCAGTTCCGGCGTCACCTCGCTCGAAGTGAGAATGGCGTATGCGTCCGAGAGGTTGGCCGACGCCCCCAGCCAGTTGGCCGGCGCAAACGCCGTGCGGGTCAGCGTGCGCCGCATCCCCTCCAGTTCCTTCTTCAGCTCCACCACCTCCAGCGCGAGCCGGTCGGAGACGGGCGCCGGCGGCGGCTCTTCCCGCGGGGCGTCCACCGCGAACACCACCTCGTACTCGCCCAGGTGACGGGTCTCGGGCGGAGCCTTGCGGCTGTCCACCAGCACCGCCTCCGGCCCCATCTCCATGCGGGCCAGCGTCAAGGCGGCTTCCGGCGTGCGCGAAAAGTAGGACTTGATCTTCATCGGCGCCTTCCCTCGGGTCTTCCACCCGCCCCCGTGCCCGCGGGCACAAAGGGTCTATCGGCGGTTTCCGTCCCCGGCTGTAGCCTCACTGGATGTTCCCCAGCGTCTGCACGCGCAGCCCCGGCGGCACCTCGTTGTGCGCCAGGAAGAACAGGTTGGGCAGCACCGGCTCCACCATCTGCCGCAGGAAGTAGCGGGCGCCCGAGGACGTGATGGCCGCCACCGCCGTCTCCGGCTGGATCACGCGCGCCGAAATGCGGTTCAGAATCTCGCGGATGGTCTGCGGCGCCAGCGCCAGATGACTGTTCTGCTCGCCGTGTTCGGTGGCGCTTTCGACCGCCTGCTCCAGCGCCGGATCCAGGAACCAGGCGGGCAGCTCGCCCGACCGGTTTAGGTACGGCTTCACCACCGCGCGGCGGATCGACTGCCGCACGTACTCGGTCAGCAGGATGGCGTTCCGCGTGGAGCCGGCCACCTCGCCCATGGCCTCCAGAATCGACACCGCATCGCGGATGGAAACGCGCTCCCGCAGCAGGTTCTGCAGCACCTTGTGCACCACCGCCAGGGGCAGCGCCTTGGGAACCAGGTCCTCCACCACCTTGGGATGTTCCACCGCCACCCGGTCCAGCAGCCGCTTGGCGTCCTGCCGCGAAAACAGCTCGTGGGCGTACCGGCGGATCAGCTCCGAGAGGTGCGTGCCCAGCACGCTGACCGCATCCACCACCGTGTAGCCCGAGTTCCGCGCGCGCTCGGCGCGGTCGGAGGCGATCCAGAAGGCGGCCATGCCGAAGGCCGGCTCGCGCGTGGGCCGGCCTTCCAGCGGAGGACTCGCTTCTCCCGTCGAGATGGCCAGTTCGCAGCCCTGCGGCATCTCGTAGCGGGCGATTTCCACGCCCTTCAGCAGGATGACGTATTCACGGCTGCGCAGCGACAGGTTGTCGGTGACCCGCACCGGGGGCAGCAGATACCCCAGCTCGGTGGCCAGTTGCTTGCGTATGGCGGCAATCCGGCGCAGCAGTGGGGAATCCTGCGCGCCTTCCACCAGCCCCACCAGCCCCAGGCCCACTTCGATGGCCAGCGGTTCCACCCGCAGCAGCGCCTCCAGGTTCTCCTTGGCCGGCGCCGGTTTGCCCTCGGCCGGCGCCGCCGGGAGAACTTCTTTGCGCCGCATCCTCCAGCCCACCGCGCCCGCGCCGCCGCCCAGCAGCAGGAACGGCAGCTTGGGGATGCCCGGCAGGGCGGCCAGAGCCAGCAGCACGCCCGCCGCCAGCAGCAGAGGCTGCGAATTGCCGAAGATCTGGCGCTGGAATTCGGTTCCCAGGCGGGCGTCCGAACTGGCGCGCGTCACGATCAGCCCGCCCGATATCGAAATCATGAGCGCCGGAATGACCGTGACCAGGCCGTCGCCGATGGTCAGGACGGTGTAGGTCTGGAGCGCCTTCAGGAAGTCCATGTCGTGCTGCAGCACGCCGATCAGGAATCCCGCCACGATGTTGATGCTGGTGATCAGAATGCTGGCCACCGCGTCGCGCTGGGTGAAGCGCGAGGCGCCGTCCATGGCGCCGTAGAACTCCGCTTCGGTGGCCAGTTGCTTGCGCCGCCGCTTGGCTTCCGTCTCGTCGATCAAACCGGCGTTGAGGTCCGAATCGATGGACATCTGCTTGCCCGGCAGGGCGTCCAGGGTGAAGCGCGCGGTCACTTCCGAGATGCGCACCGCGCCGTGGTTGATCACCACGTATTGAATGGCGATCAGCACCAGGAAGATGACCGCGCCGATGATGTAGTTCCCGCCCACTACGAAGCTGCCGAAGGCCCCGATCACCTCGCCCGCCGCGGTGGTGCCGGTGTTGCCGTTCAGCAGGATCAGCCGCGAGGAGGAGATGTTCAGCGCCAGCCGGAACAGCGTCAGCAGCAGCAGGGTGGTGGGAAAGGAAGTGAACTCCACCGGCCGCACCAGGTACAGCGAGACCATCAGCACGGTGACCGACATCAGGATGTCGGTGACGATCAGCAGGTCCAGCACGAAGCCGGGAAGCGGCGTGATCAGGGCGATCACGATCCCCAGCACCGCCAGCGGCACCGCCATGTCCGTCAGCAGGCGGCGCGGAACCGCCCCCAGCCAGCGCGCTCCGAGGGGAGCCGGAATGGCCTTGGCGGGCGTCATGGGCGGCCGCTCCGCGGATTCATCCCGGCAGTCTCCCGTTCATGAGCTTGAAAATGTAGGCCAGGATCTCGGCTACCGCCAGGTAGAGCTGCGCGGGAATCTCCTGGCCCACATCCACCGATTTGTACAGGGCCTGCGCCAGCGGCGGGTTTTCCACGATGGGAACGCCATGTTCCTCGGCAATTTCGCGGATGCGCAGCGCCAGGTAGTTTTTCCCCTTGGCCACCACCGTGGGCGCGGCCATCTCTTCCATGCGGTAGTGGATGGCCACCGCGAAGTGGGTGGGATTCACGACCACTGCGGTGGCCTTGGGAATCGCTTTCATCATCTGGCGCCGGGCGGTGTCGCGCTGGATGCGGCGGATGCGCGCCTTCATCTGCGGGTTGCCCTCCACGTCCTTGAGCTCCTCGCGAATGTCCTGCTTGCTCATGCGCAGATCTTTCCGGTAACGGCGCATCTGGCGGAAGAGGTCCACCGATCCGAACACCAGGAACACCCCGCTGGCCCTCCAGAACAGCTTCATCAGCGAGGCGGCCATCAGAGCGCAGCCGCTCTCCACGCTTTGCAGCGGCAGCGTCAGGAAAGTCTCCATCTGGGCGCGCGCCACCACGTAAACCGCCCACAGGAACAACGGCAGCAGCACCAGCGCCTGCACCAGCGAGGGCAGGTTCTGGCGCGGCAGCTCCCGCAACTTGGCCAGCGGGCTGAGCCGCCCCAGATCGGGGGTCAGCTTCTTCAGGCTCAGGCCGAAGCGCGTGGTCAGCAGCCGGATCAGCAGGGTTGCCAGCACCACCGCCCCGCCGCCCAGCCCCAGCGGCAGCAGGTGCCGCCACGCCACCTGCCAGGCCAGATGCGTCAGATCCTCGGGGCGCAGTTCGCCGGCGAACGCCACGGCGAACAGGGCGCGCGCCGTAGAGCGAAACTGCCTGAACCAGTATGCGCCGCCCGCCGACAGCAATCCCAGAAAGACCACGAATTGCAGCGCCGACACGAATTCCCGCGCGGCGGGAAACTGGCCTTCCTCGCGTGCCTTGTCCAGCCGCCGCTGGGTGGGTTGCTCGGTCTTTCCGGATTGGTCCGCCATTGGCCGTCATAGCCCCAGCGTCACATCCCCAACAGCCGGCGGGCGGTGGCCCAGGCATGCCCGCTCAGTTCCCCCAGCACCCGCGGATACAGGGGTGCGATCAGCCCCAGCACCACCAGCGCCACCAGCATCTTGGCGGGGAACGCCAGCGACAGCAATTGCAGTTGCGCGTTGAGCCGGCCCATCAGCGCCAGCGCCACGTCCACCATCACCAGCAGCGCCACCACCGGCAGCGCCAGGCGCACCCCCACGGAGAAGAGATTCGATCCCAGATGGATGATGGCCGCCGCCGAGCTGGCGCTCAGCGGGTAGGTCCCCGGCGGCGCCTTCGCGAGGCTCTCGGCAAACAGCCGGAGAACCTCCCGGTCCAGTCCCATGGCGAAGAACAGCATCCCCGCCACCAGTTGCGCCACCACCACCAGGATGCCCGCGTCGGCCTGGGTGGTCGGGTCGACCGTGGAGGCATAGCCGTAGCCGGCGGGCAGCCCCAGGACCTGGGCGGCCAGCGTGAATGCCTCGATCACGATCCCGATCGAGACCCCCACCGCGATTCCCGCCGCCGCCTCCGCTCCCACCCAGCCAAGCAGCGTCCCCAGCCCCGGCGTCGCGCCTTCCACCACCGGCCAGCGGGACCCCAGCGCCAGCGTGAACCCCACCACAAAGGCCACCCGTACCGGCGCCAGCAGGCTGCTGAGGCCGGGTAGGGGCACGAACGCAAACGCCCCGGCCACCCGCGTCATCACCAGCAGGAAGCCCAGCAAGGTCCCCAGCGAGAGGGTCGGATTAGCGGGCATAGCGTCCCAGATCTCCCAGCAGGGAATAGGTGTAGGCCATGATCTTCTGCAGCATCCACGGCATCAGGATCAGCAGCCCGCCGAGAAACGCCAGCAGCCGCGGAATGGTGCTGAAGGCGTTGTCCTGCATGGAGGTGGCGATCTGCACCAGGCTGACCACGATGCCCGCGGCGAACCCTATGGCCAGCAGCGGCGCCGACAGGCAGAACGCCGTCAGGATGGCGTGCCGCATGATTTCCACCACGGTTTCGGGCGTCATTGGTAGAAACTCTTCATCAGGGACCCCACCACCAGGTTCCAGCCGTCCACCAGCACGAACAGCAGGATCTTGAACGGCGCCGAGATCATCACCGGCGGCAACTGCACCATGCCCACCGAAAGCGTCACCGAGGCCACCACCAGGTCGATCACCAGGAACGGCAGAAACAGCACCGCCCCGATCTGGAACCCGGTCTTCAGTTCCGACAGGATGTAAGCCGGAATGAGAATCTTGAGGTCGAGGTCGGCGGGCCGGCGCGGGGCCGGTTGGCGCGCCAGTTCAACGAACAGACGAATGTCCTTGTCGCGCGCGAAGCGCACCAGGAACATGCGCAGCGGCTGGGACGCCTGGTCCATGGCCTGCTGGGTGCTCACCTGCCCGGATTCGAGCGGCTCCCACCCCTGGTGGTACATGTCCGCGGCCACCGGCTGCATGATCAGGATGGTCAGAAACAGGGCCAGCCCCACCAGCACCTGGTTGGAGGGCGCCGTCTGCGTGCCCAGCGCCTGCCGCAGAAAATGCAGCACGATGGTGATGCGCAGGAACGGCGTGACGCACATCACCGCCGCCGGCAGCAAGGTCAGCAGCGTCAGCAGAATCACGATCTGCATCGGCATGCTGAGAGTGGAGCCGTTCTTTCCCACGCTCACGCCCAGCATGGACAGCGGATCGTCGGCCGCCGCCCTGGCCGGCCCCGCCGCCGCCAGCCACATCAGCCCGCCCAGCGCCTTCATCGGGCCGCCTCCCGTCCGGGGGCGCTGTGCCCGGCCCTGGCGGCCGTCGCTTCCACGGCGGCCGAGGGGAGGCTGCCGATCAGGCTGCAGCCGGCCGGCGAGGCCGCCACCACCAGCGCGGTATCGCCCAGCCGCACCAGGTGGAGCGTGTGCTGGGGCGAGAGCGCCAGCCGCTCCAGGCGCTCCATGCGGCGGGCGCGCGGCGCGCGGATGGCGCCCACCTGGGCGTATCCGCGGCGGCGCAGCCACCACAATGCCCCAATCAGAAGCGTCACCACCCCCGCCGCCGCGGTCATCTGTCCGATCAGTTCCATAGCGCCTTTCTCAGTCGTCGCGGAAGTCGGTGATGCGCACCCCCAGGGTGTTTTCGATGACCACCACTTCGCCCGAACCGCACAACACGCCGCCGATGTAGATGTCGATGTTCTCGCCCGCCGAGCGGGTGGTGCTGATCACGCTGCCTTCCTCCAGCCGCAGCACGTCGTGGGTCGTCATCACCAGCCTGTCCAGCTCGATTTCGATGTCCACCGGGACTTCGCCCAGCGGCGCAATTTCTTCCTGAGGACTCATCGGCGGATTAGTGGATCAGGTTTATGGTGTCCTGGCTCAACTGGTCGGCGGTGGTCACCACGTGGGCGTTGGCCTCGTAAGCCCGCTGGTAGACGATCAGGTTAGTGAACTCCGAGGCGATGTCCACGGTGGAAGCCTCGACCGAACCGCCCACGATGGTCCCGCGGCCGCCCGTGCCCGGAACGCCGATGGACGGGTTGGCGGTCAGCTCGCTGAGCTGGTAATCGTTGTTGCCGGTGGCGATCAGGGTGCTTGGATTGCGGATCGAGGCCAGCGCCACCTGACCCACCACCACCTGCGTGCCGTCGGTGTACTGCGCCAGGATCTGGCCGCCGTCGGCCAGGCCCACGTGGTCCAGCTCGGCTGCCGGCGAGCCGTTCTGCGCGCTGGCCGAGGCCTGCGAGGGTTGTCCGAACTGGGTGATGTCGGCCGCTCCCGCGCTGTCGTACAGGCTCCAGGATATGTTCATGTCGGACGCCCCGTCGCTCAGCCCGGTGACCGCGATCGCAATCGGGCTGCCCGCCGCGGGGTCGGTCAACTGGCCGCTGGCGTTGAATGTCAAGGTGCCGCTGGCGCCGGTGTCGTAGGGCGTTCCCGAAGTGCCGCCGCTCACGTCCTGCCCCGGAACGGTCACGTCGTAGCTCCATTGGTTGGCGCCGGTCTTCTGGAAGTTGATGGTCAGAATGTGCGATGTGCCCAGACTGTCGTAGACCGTTACCGGTTCGGAAAACGCCGAGGTGGAGTCGGCCGTGGCATTGGAGTTGAGGTTCAGGTTGGCGCTCATGGTGGTGGTGACGGTGGGTGGCTTCAGCGAGCCCACCGGAACCACGATATTGCCCACCGGGCCGTTGGTGTCCACCGCACCGGTGGCGGAATCGATGGTCGTCCAGCCCTGCACGAAGTCGCCGGTGTCCGTCAGCAGGTTGCCGGAACTGTCCGTCTGGAAATTGCCGGCGCGCGTGTAGAGGGTGTTGCCCGAGGAATCGTTTACCACGAAGAAACCGTCGCCCTGGATGGCGGCGTCCAGCACCCCGCTGCTGGTCTGTATGGCGCCCTGGGTGAATTCCCTCACCGTCAGCGGCGTGCCGGTGCCGAATCCGACCTGGGTGTCGCCCAGTCCGGCCCCCAGCGACTGGGTCACCAGATCGCGGAACTCCACCTGGCTGGTTTTGAAGCCGGGCGTATTCATGTTGGCCAGGTTGTTGCCCACCACGTCGATGGCCGTGCTGGTGGCGCTCAATGCCGATAACGCTGTCGAAAAGGAAGTGAACATAGGATATCTCCGTCTAGGACTGGGAATTGGAAGCCGACAGATCGGCCACGATGGTATCCAGGTCCGTGTGCATGGCCGTAACATCCTGGCCGGTGGTGGTGGATTGTTCCAGTTGCTGCATCTGGGCAAGTTGGGTGACGAACGTGGTGCTGTCCATGGGTTGGGTCGGATCCTGGTTCTGCAACTGCGCCACCAGCAGTTGCAGAAACATGTTCTGGGTCGCCGCCACGGTGCTGGTGGCGCTGGTGGAGGCCGTCTGCGACGTTCCGCCGGGGGACGATCCGGTGGTGTTGGCGATGGGTGCGATCATGGTATTCCTCCTAGTTCCCCTTGGATACGTTGGCTACTTCGTTGGCGATCATCTGGTCCACCATCGACTGCGGATAGCCATGCGTGTAGAACGAAGCCACCAGGCCGGGGTTCAGCATGGTGCCGTTGGCGAGTTCCACCATTTCGTTGGGCTGGTTCTGGGTAAACGGGTTCCCCTCGGACTGGCCGAAGCAGTTGACCTGGACCACCGTGCCGCCTACTTCGCTGGCCACGTCGGCGGCGGTTTGCGGGGTGGCGAAGTAGTAGGGGTTATAGTTGTACGTGCCCGCGGGACCTGAGCCCGTGGGGTCGGTTTCCCAGGGATTCGCCCCGAAAACGGATTGCGCCGTGGGGGGCCCCGTACTGGCGGCCGGAGCCGCCGCGGTGGCCGCCGTGGCAGTGGCGGCCGGCGTGGCCGCGGTGGTGGCCGTCCCAACCGCCGCCCCGGTGGTTACAGTGGCGGCAGCGGCCGCCGGCGTGGAGCCGCCCGATGCTGCGGCCGAAGCCGTGGAGGCCGCGCCCGCGGCGGCCGCCGCCAGGGTTTGTGCCAGCTCCTGTTGCGCCAGGGTTGTCCGGGGGGACGGTTGCCTCGCCGCCGGCGGTCTGGCCGCGCGCTCGACAGCATGCAACGGGTTTATCGAAGAGAGGTTAAGAGCCATTGGAAGTCCTTTCGTTTGCGTTCGGGATGGGAAGAGTCTGCGGACGGTCTGGGCCGCTGAGGCGGAGGATCGCCGGGCTGCCGGCGCCCATCCCGCCCCGGCGCTTGCTGCGAATCCTGCGATAGTGCGCGGCTGGAGGTTTCCAGGAGCCGTTCGCGCCCGGCGCTCGCCGCCCCCGTGTGCCAGGTCTCGGCGCGCAGGCCGGCCGATTCCAGCCGGGCCGTCAAGGCGGGAAGATCGTCGCGCAGGGTCCCCGCCAGACGCTGATCGGGAGTGCGTACGGCCACGTGCAGCTCGCCGGCGCGCTCCGCCACGCGCACCTCCACTCGCTGGTCGCCGCCGCCCACGGCGAATTGCATGTCCCGCGCCGCCCGCCAGGGCCGGGGCGTTTCCGGCGGCAAAGCAGCCTCAGCCGCCGGGTTGGCGGTTTCGGGGCTGCCCGGCACGGCGGCATCCGCGCGATCCTCGGCGCTCACCGCCACGCTGGTGGCCATGCCGCCGGCCGCGGTGGCCGATGGCGCGCTGGCGGGAGGCGCCGTCGCGAAGGCCGCCGCCGGCTTCCGGCCGGCATCCGAAAACGCGCCGCTCGCGGCTTTCCCAGCCTCCGTCGAGGAGCGTTGCTTTTGTCCGCTAAGCGACCCGCCGTCGCCGACCGCCGGCTCCGCCACCTGTGCGGGTGAAACCAGATCCGTGGAGGCCTCCGCCGCGATCCCCGCCGCCGGGACCTCCCTGGGTGCCCAGAGCCTGGCGTTTCCTGGCGTGGCGTCTCCCCGCGCGGGATTGGCAGCCCCGCTGGCCGGCGCCTCCTGCACAGGCGTCAGCCGCGCCTGGAAGGCGATCGGGCCGGCTGCCGACGGCGCCCGCCGGGCGCCCGAAACCGCGGTGTCGGCAGACTCTGCCGCCATGCCTGCCCAATAGTTCGCCGCTGTGCCGGAATACTCCGCGGCCCAACTGGACGGCGGCCAGACCGGTTGGTGAATTCCTGCCGCGGTATCCGTATCCCGCGGAGCGGAAAAGCCGCCCGGCAGGGTTGCGGTTTGACCAGGAAGCGCAGCGGCCACGGCTCCACCAGCCGATGCCGGGCCGCCCGCCACCACTGGCTGGCCCGCTGGGGCATTGGCCCAATCCCGGGTTCCAGCCTGGCTGCCGGACCCAGCCTCTGTCGGCCCGCCGCCCGCCCCATCCCGCTGCCGCCGGCTGCCCGTTCCCTCGCCCGCCGAGAGACTCCCCCAGGGAGTTGGTGGCGGCGATGGCCCGGCTGCCGGCGCGCTTCCCCGGGGGGAGGCCGATTGGCTTTCCGAAGCTCCCCAGGCTGCGCCCGCCACCAGAGCCTGGCCCCCTGCGCTGGCGGCAGCCCACCTTTCAGCCTCGCCGCCAGGCCCAGCTCCCCCCAGCCGGGCGGCTTCTCGGTCCAGCGCTTGCCGGCTGGCCGTTCCCTGGCCTCCCGAGAAACTCCCCAGTGGGGCTGGCTGTGCCGATGGCCTGGCTGCCGGCGCGCTTTCCGCGGCGGGTGCCGGTTGGCTTTCCGGATTTCCCCACGCTGCGCCCGCCAGTGTCTGGCCCCCTGGGGCGTTGGCCGCAGCCCGCGTTTCCGCCTGGCTGACCGGGGAAACCTCGTTCGGCCCGGCGGTTTCCCGATCCCGCTCCCGCTGGCTGGTGGTTGCCTGGCCCCTGGAGAAACTCCCCGATGCTTCTGGCCGTGCCCATTGCCCCGCATCCACCGCGCTTTCCTCGGCTGGTACCGATTGGCTTACCGAAGTTCCCCAGGCTGCGCCCGGCACCACAGCCCGACCCCCTGGGGCATTGGCTGAAGCCCACGCTCCCGCGTCTCTGTTGGATTGCGTTTTCCCTGGCGGGACAGTTTCCGGGTCCCGCCCCCGCCCGTTGGCTGGGTCGGCAGAGGAAGTCCCGGGCAGGGCCGGCGGCAGAGTTGGCCCCGCATCCAGCACGCTTTCCCGGGCAGTTGGCGCCTGGCTTTCCGAAGTGTTCCGCGCCCCGCCGGCCACTGGAGCCTGGTATTTTTGGGCGTGGGCTGAAGCCCTCGCTTCCGCGTCTCCGCCGGAGCCCGGTTCGCCCGGCGCGGCTGCCGGGTTCCCTTCCGGCTGGCTGCCCGCACCCCACTCCTCAACCGAACTCCCCATTGGGGCTGGCTGTGCCGAAGACCCGGCTGGGGGCGCGCTTTCCCGGGCAGATGCCGATCGGTTCGCCGGGGTTTCCCGCGCAGTCCCCGCCAGCGGCGCCTGGCCCCCTGGGGCGTGGGCCGAAGCCTTGGCTTCCGCGTCGCTGGCGGATCCCAGTCCGCCTGGCGCGGCGGCTTCTGCATTCCGTCCCCGCTGGCTGGCGGTTTCCCAGTCCGCAAGCGAGCTGTCGGGCAGGGCAGGCGGTGCCGATGCCTCGGCCGCCGGCCCGCTTGGCCGGGCAGGTGCCGATCGGTTTCCCGACGTCTCCCCGGCTGCGCCAGGCACCTGCGGAACCCACCGCGCGACCGCTCTCATGGATGCAGCCAGGCCGCTATTCTCCGCCAACGCCCTGGCCGGCTGCGGGCTGCGCCCGGGGGGCGTGGCGACCCGCCTGGCGCTCGCAGGCTGTTCGGCCTTCCCACTGCTGAGCGGGCTGGCGCCGGCCGGTGCCGGAGTTGCTGGAGCGCCCAGGGAACTCGCCGGCTGGCCGGCCTTTCCCGGGGACTCAGTAGAAAGCCCAGAGTCCTGGTTGACGGGCGTCGGGCCGGACTGCCTGGCGGGAGCTGGCACGGCCGAGGCCACGGCTGGGGACCAATCGGCGGGCTGGCGCATCGCTATGGAGGTCTCCGCGGCCATGCCCTGAGGCATGTCGATAGCTTGCGCTGAGGGCCGCTCTGCCGGCGTGGGCGCGCCTCCACCCGGGTGCCCGCGCTGTCCGCGTTCCGGCGCCGTCTGGCCGCCCGCAGCGGGCGCTGGCGGCGCTGGATTGGCGGGCTTCCCGCGGCTTTTCTGCGGCAGCGGCGCAGGTGGCATGGCCTGCTGTCCATTGCCGGCCGCCAAGTCCCCGTTGGGTTGCGAAGCAGCTTCCTGCGGCGGCGGCTGTCCGGCATCCGTCCTGGGAACCGCCATGGGCGTGGTGGCCTTTCCAAATGCAGGCGCAGCCGCGGGCAGCCCCGCCGCCAGTTGGGTCTGTGCCAGGCCGATCTGCAGCGGGCGCCAGGCAGGCAGCCCGGACGCCTCAGCCGCTGGCCCCCGGGCGGCTTCGGGAGGCGTTGTTTTTCCCGTGCCGGCCTCGGGCAACGGCCGCACTGGCTGAGGAGCCGCCCCGTCTCCCTCATCCGTCCCGGCGATTCCCGCCTCGGAGGAACGTCGATAGGCCGGCTGGACGGCGGACCCCGGGCTGGCAGGCAAGCTCGCCCCGAGGAGCGTCTGCGAGCCCCGGCCGCCGTGGCTGGCGCTGGTTTCCCGCGCTGCCGGGAGATCGGGATGGCTCCCCATCCAAGCGCCTGTGGACGGCTCCGGCGCCTCCCCATCGCTTACCACTCCCAGCACCGCCGGGAATGACGGCGCCGGCGAAGTCCCCGCCTTCGCCGCCTGGCCCGCAATCCTGGCCGGGCTGCCTGTCCCTGCCGGCGCCATCGCCAGCCCCAACTGCAACAGCAGGTCCGGCGGAACGGCTTGCGATCGGGCAGCGGTCACGCCCGGGGGAATTGCAGATGGGAGGCCACATTCCACCGGCGCATTCTCAAGGGTTTACCTCTCGGGCGGCGCCAGAGAGTTGTCTCCCGGCGCTACCGGCGGCAAAAACTTGGCTTGACGAACCTTCTCCCATCCTTCCTTATCGCCCGTTGCGCGTCTGTTTTGAATGTGCCGCCGGCTTCGCCCGCTTGGCACGCCACATGCTCATCCCCTACTGCCATGGATCCACTCACGGCACTCGCCGCCAGCGGCATGCGGGCCCGCATGGAATCGCTCGACCTGCTCGCCAACAACGTGGCCAATGCTTCCACTGGCGGATACAAGGCCGACCGCGAATTCTACAGCCTCTACGTGGCGCCCGAAGCCGCTGGCGGCGATGCCCAGTCCACCATGCCGGTGGTCGAGAAACAGTGGACCGATTTTTCGCAGGGCCTGCTGCAGGTCACCGGGAATCCGCTCGACCTGGCCCTCTCCGGCAAGGGGTTCTTCGCCGTCGAGAGCGCGCGCGGCACGCTGTACACGCGCAACGGGAGTTTTCAGTTGGCCCCCGACGGCAAACTGGTGACTGCCGAGGGATATCCGGTTCGCGCCACCACCGGCGGCGCCCTCACCTTAAACGCCGCGCGCCCCATCGAAATCTCGGGCGACGGCACGGTGACCCAGGACGGCGCCGTAATCGGCCAGCTCCAAATTGCCGATTTCACCAGTGCCGGGGCGCTGGGCAAGCAGGGCAACAATTACTTTCGGGTTTCCGACCCGGCGCTTCAGCCGGTCGCGGCCTCGGGCGCGCCCGTGCAGCAGGGCAGCCTGGAGGCGTCCAACAGCGGCACGGCGGAATCGGCGGTTCGCCTGGTCGGCATCCTGCGGCAGTTCGAGATGCTCCAGAAAGCCATTACGCTGGGCGCCGACATGAGCAAGCAGGCGATCGAACAGGTCGCCAAGGTAGGTTCGTAACCACGGGGGTTTTGCATGATTCGAGCACTTTACAGCGCGGCCAGCGGCATGCGCGCCCAGGAAATGAACGTCGACAACATCGCCAACAACCTGGCCAACGCCAATACCGCCGGCTACAAATCGCGCCGCGCCCAGTTTCAGGACCTGATGTACCAGAGCGTTCTCCAGCCGGGCACCGCCGCCGGACAGCAGACCATCGTGCCGGCCGGCCTGCAGCTCGGCCTGGGCACGCGCCCTACCTCCAACGAGATCGTCTTCACCGAGGGTTCCTTCTCCGAGACCGATAATCCCCTCGACATGGTGATCCAGGGCAGCGGCTTCTTCCAGATCACCCTCCCCAGCGGCGAACTGGCCTACACCCGCTGCGGCCAGTTCCAGCTCGACAAGAACGGCAACCTGGTGACCGCCAGCGGCAACATGGTGCAGCCGCAGATCACCTTTCCCGCCACCGCCCAGACCATTTCCGTGGCCGCCGACGGCACCGTCACCTACACCCTGCCCAATCAGAGCGCCGCCCAGCAGGCCGGGCAGATCCTGCTCGCCAACTTCCAGAACCCGGCTGGATTGAACAGCCTGGGCAACGGGCTCTACACGCCCACGGACGCTTCCGGCGACGCCACCACCGGAACTCCCGGCGGCACCGAAGGCATGGGTTCGCTGCTGCAGGGCTACTACGAGCAGTCCAACGTCTCCATCGTGGACGAGTTCATCAACCTGATCCAGGCGCAGCGGGGGTACGAGGCCAACTCCAAAGTGGTCACCGCGGCCGACAACATGTACCAGCAGGTCAACAACATCAGCCGATGAGCGCCGCATGATTTTCCACCTGGCATTCGCGTTGGCCTGCCTGGCCGTAGAGCCCGGCGCGGACCACGTCGTGGCGGGCGACCTGGCCGGCGGCTTTCCGCCGCTCGCCGCCCTGGCCCCCGACACCCCCGTAGCGCTGGCTCCCGCGCCCGGCATGGCGCGCGTCTTCCGCGCCTCCGACTGGCGCCTGCTGGCCGCGCGCTTCCATCTGGATGCCGGCCCCGCCGCCGCTGGGCCGGTTTGCGTGGAGCGTCCGGTGGCCCCGCTCGAGGCCCCCCGGCTGCTGGCGGCCATGCGCCGCAGCCTGCCGGATGCCGAGATCGAGATCCTGGAGTTCAGCCGGCAGCCCGCGCCCTCGGGCGATATCGAGTTCCCCGCCGCCGGCCTGCAGCCCGCCTCCGCCGCCACGCCCGATGGCCGGCCCCAGTCGGCTCTCTGGAACGGCGCCGTGGTTTACGCCGGAACGCGCCGTTTCGCCATCTGGGCGATGGTCGCGGCGCGGGTTACGGTTCCCCGGGTGCTGGCCGTGGCGGACCTGCTCCCCGGCCAGCCCGTCGCGGCAGCCCGGTTGTCCACCCAGACGCGCCAAGAATTCCCCTCCGCCGCGCCCTTCGCGCTGCGGGTCGAGCAGGTGGCGGGCTACTGGCCGCGCGTGGCCATCCGGGCGGGTTCGGCGATCCGCACGGACCAGCTCGAGCCGCCCAAGGAAGTGATGCGCGGCAGCCTGGTGCACGTGGAAGTGCGCAACGGGGCCGCCCGCCTGGAGTTGGACGCCGTAGCTGAAGCCTCGGGAGCGGTTGGCGATTTCATCCCCATCGCCAATCCCTCCTCCCACAAGCGCTTTCGCGCGCGGGTGGAAGCCGCCGGCCGCGTCTCGGTGGATGCCGGGCGTAGTCCCACAGGAGCCGAACCATGAAGTCCCTGATCCTCATGTGCGCGTTGCTGGCGGCCGTAGCGCCCCTCGACGCCGCCAAGAAAAAGAAGCCCGCCGCGACGGTCCAGTCCCCCCTGGATCGCTATGTTAAGGAAGCCGATGCGCGCTCAGCGGTGGCCCCGCCGGCCACTCCCGGCGCCATCTGGCAGCCCGGCTCCCGCCTGGCCGATGCCGCCCGCGACGTGCGCGCCAGCCAGGTGGACGACGTGCTCACCGTGGTGGTGGCCGAAGCGGCGTCGGCGGTATCCACGGGCACCACCAAGACGCAGCGCACCTCCGGCGCCACCAGCTCCTTGGCCAGCGTGCCGGGCATTCCCAAGACCGCTGCCGCGCTCACCAACCTGGCCAACATCTCGGGCAATCAGCAGCTTAACGGCCAGGGCACCACCAGCCGGACCACCACCCTCAACACCACCCTCACCGCGCGCGTCACGCACGTGCTGCCCAACGGCTGCCTGGTCGTCGAGGCCACCAAGAACGTGGAGATCAACGGCGAACGGCAGACCATCACCGTCCGCGGCGTGGTTCGCCCCGCCGACATCGATCCCACCAACAGCATCCAGTCCAACCGGCTCGGGGAACTGGACGTGCAGGTGAACGGCAAGGGGGTGGTGGGCGACGCCATCCACCGGCCCTTCTTCCTGTACCGCCTGCTCCTCGGCCTGCTGCCATTCTAGCCATGTCCCATCGAACTCTCTTCGGATGGATGGCGCTGGCGGCCCTGCTGGCGTGCGCCGCCCCGGCGGCCCGCCTCAAGGACCTGGTGGCCATCGAAGGCGTGCGCGACAACCAGTTGATCGGCTACGGCGTGGTGGTCGGACTGGCGGGAACCGGCGACACCCAGCAGACGGTCTTCTCCAACCAGAGCCTGACCAACCTGCTGGAGCGCATGGGGGTTTCCGTGAGCCCCACCGCCATCCGCGTCAAGAACACCGCCGCGGTGTTGGTGACGGCCACGCTTCCGCCCTTCGCCCAGCCGGGGCTGCACATCGATTCCACCGTGGCCGCGGTGGCCGATTGCAGCAATCTGCAGGGCGGCATCCTGGTGCTCACCTCGCTGCGCGGCGCCGACGGCCAGGTCTACGCCGTGGCGCAGGGCCCGGTGGTGACTGGCGGATTCGCGGCCGGCCGGCGGGGCGCCACGCAGACCGTCAACCACCCCACCGTGGGCCGTTCGCCCAATGGAGCCACGGTGGAGCGGCCGGCGCCTTCGGTGACGCCCAAGTCGGTGGTGCGGCTGCAACTGCAGCAGGCCGATTTCACCACCGCCGTGCGCATCGCCGAGGCCGTCAACCTCAAGTTCGGCGCCCAGCCGGCGGGGGCCAAAGGCCCGCCCGCGCAGGCCGAAAACTCCGGGCTGGTCAGC
>Ga0326727_10004930_pt1 | contig 39002 bp, 33 predicted proteins | sample MB2enrmetagenome_FD_207643 | JGI IMG/M metagenome (GOLD analysis project Ga0326727, IMG submission 207643) | Lab enriched peat soil microbial communities from McLean, Ithaca, NY, United States - MB29MY | ecosystem: Environmental > Terrestrial > Soil > Wetlands > Peat | place: USA: New York...
TGCTTTAAATGGGGTGATGTCTGAGCACGACTCTTGGAACGCAAGAACAGCGGGAGCCTTGCGGATCATCTTATTGCCCCTCATCGTGACGTTTTGCGCCCTTATTGCGTTCAGTATACCCCACTTCTTCTAAGAGCGAGGGCACTCACCTTGAGAGCAATTCTGGTCAATCCATAAAGAAGCCGAGCACGCCAAAGAAGATGATATTGTTCACGGCGTGGAATGGCCATAATGGCGATTCGATGCATGTTGACCGCATAGCGCAAGGCGTTTATACAAATAAGGACGTATGGTACGTGTTATGTCCCTCACGTCGCTGTTATCTTCGAGCAGCGCAAGTATGAGTAGTCTGACGTCGACGACATCGTCAGCGGTCACGCTCACTACTATCGTTACCGGCGCCGTCATTGCAATAGGCGCGCTTCTCTTCTTGCTTGCTTTAAATGCGGTGATGTCTGAGCGCGACTCTTGGAACGCAAGAACAGCGGGAGCCTTGCGGATCATCTTATTGCCCCTCATCGTGACGTTTTGCGCCCTTATTGCGTTCAGTATACCCCACTTCCTCTAAGAGCGAGGGCACTCACCTTGAGAGCAATTCTGGTCAATCCATAAAGAAGCCGAGCACACCAAAGAGGACGATGTTGTTCACGGCGTGGATCGTCACGATTAACGCCAGATCTCTCGTTTTGTAGCAGGCGACGCCCAAGACGACGCCGGCCACGGTGGCAAAAAGCAGCTCGTAGACGTTGGCGTAACCTGCGTGCATCGCACCGAAGATCACGCTCGTGATGGGGATTCCCACGACCGCACTGCTGCGCTCAATGAGGCGGCTGGGGGATGCCACGAAAGAGCTCCTCTGCGAGCGCCACAAAGAAGATTAGTATGTTACTCAACTGAATGAGTTCTGACACTGGCTACCGCCAACGCTCGGCTCTTTACTGTTGTCTGCGCCTTCGTTAGAGACCTGACATGTCGCGAGAGAGTTGTTACCACAGGACAATATTGACAAACTTTATTGATCTTGTATTAAGACTTTGCGCAAGTTTTATATAATGCATGAAAACATAACGCAGGGTCGAAAGACATTGTTTATAGAAAAATATAGAATTAATTCGAAGCACATCATTGTCGTTTGTAGCCGCGATCAGTTGACTAGCTAAGCGGGTCGTTGATGTGTAGACACAATGCAGATTTGAGTAGCCATAAATGATTTGGCTATATAACTTATCGAAAGCAACGTGTTCGCTAACCATCAAGTAAGGACTAATTAAAAAATGCTGGCAGTGCTGGCAATATATCACTTGGGCATTTCGTTAACTTTATATGTTCACACGGACCAACGAAGCAACTAGAGGTAGGGTTAGCATGGCTTTTGAAGACATAAAGAGTGGGAACTATGAACGTCAAGTCTGGCCCTTACACGGACTGAAAATAAGACTTAAAAAGGGCTGCGCGCGGATTGCGGCGCGTGTCCTGGCGTTGCCAGCAAAGCCTGCAATGACTTTCATTAAGATTGTGGGCTTTTTTGATCGCTCTCGCTTCAGATGAACTTGTGCTGTTAGGGCTCTCATCCGATCGAGTTTGATTCTAGCCCGTTGCTGCTTGTAGTGAGTTCTTGTTCATTCGATCCAAACCATCGTAACGTTGTCCTCGTGTTCGGCCGCACTAGCCTGGGGCACGGCCCCTTTCATGTTCTCTGCCCCTCACGTGCTCTCGGCCGAGGACGCTCATTGCAAACAAAACGCAACCAAGCGGCGTGAGCTGGCTATGTACGACAACTACCACGTTTCGACCAGCCAGAGGACGTAGTTCTTTTGAAATACGCTCAGCCGCATCTAGCGCGAACGTGATATGCGCGAACTGTTTGAGATCCAAAACCGAGAAGCTGTTTGCAGCATACGCGCACTTCAACCGGCACGCACAGAGCGAGTTGCGTGCACTCACGTTTCGCAACGACGATGAGGTCAAAGTGCTCGAGGCAAGCGACTCCCTTGGGCCCATGAACTGGTGTGTGCCGGCGCGGGAAGCCAACACGTGCAGTACAAAAAGTTGACCAATAACCAAAATGTTATTTTCGGCTTACTAGCGGCCTACCGTCTAGAGGTGGCATCGCAGTGTGCAGAGACCTCGAATACCATTTAATGAGGCCGCCTGCTGATTGCTGCATTTGTTCGTCGTCTTTTCAAAACAGGTGACGGACCCGTCGATAAAAAGCAGCTAGATACTAGGATACGCAATGTGGTGCGTTGGAGAGGCCGCGCCGCTCGCGCTGACTTAGTGCGTGTGCTGCCATGCAATGGCCTTTTGCAAGCAGGGAAATCTTCGACAGCACCGTGACGCGGATGACTGGCGCCAGATTCTATTCATTGCGTTTGCCTGTAAACTACCAGTGGGTGAAGCGGCAGCTTTTCTCTCCATTGTGCTATTCGACAGTCGTTCCTATCGTGGGGGGCGTTAATGCAGTGGTTTGGAGCATTCTAGCTGCTACGCTCGATATACTGGCGGTACGTGCGGTTGAAGGGTTTCGATAGGATTCAGCGGTAATCGACTTTCGACGCGTCGTGATGTGACTGTGTCGTCTACGTAGCAGCACCAAAGAGCGGAAAGGGCAATCTTCTCCCGCAGTTCTGCTCGTAGCCGAGGCGAGGTCGCCTGTTAGGCGATTTTGCTTTTTTTTCGAGGATTTTGCAGTTGCTCCATCAGTAGCTCTTTTCTTGCGGTGCTCGAGCTTGGGCACCCACCGTCAAAAAAGCTTCCCGTCGCGTGCCGATGGGCCGCATCTTTTCCGTACCGCGGTAAGCGCCGGAGCTGGGGTCTCGTTTTCGCACGCAGCGCAACGGAATGAAGTACTGGGCACTAAGCCGCGAAACGGCCTGTAGGGCGTGACGCGTTACGTCGAACCTTGACAGGATTAACAGCGAGTCGCGATACCGAGGCGAAGTTCCGCTCTTCTGATCCCTAAAACTGAGGCAACTTTCAGAACCGCAGCCATAGCATATGCGGCAGGGCGCATTTCAGCATTTGGTAAAGGCACGCGCCCTTGCTTGGGATACTAACTAAGGTTTTTGTTATATTGATGCCATTAGACAATATTGGTAACTATATACAACATCCTTAAATAACAGCAACCCATAGTAATAATGCCTTTTGAGGGATGGAGCAGTTGACGCTGCTGAATTGAGCGCCTGGGCGAAATCAAGGGGGGGAATCGCCGATGCTAACGACGATCTCGCGCGATCAAGTCAGGCTATGGAGACAGTAGCTGTCATCATTCCGACGCTAAACGAGGGACGTTCCATCGGCAAGGTCATCGACGGCGTGCCCGTTGCCGACCTCTTGAAGAACGGGCTCGAAACTGCCGTGTACGTGATCGACGGGCGATCCACCGACAACACGAGGGACATCGCCGTCGAAAAGGGCGCTACGATCATACTCGAAGAGCGGCAGGGAAAGGGTTCGGCAATTCAAACGGCATTCAAGGCCGTCACTGCCGACTACGCGATTATGGTCGACGGGGACGATACGTACCCGATCGAGATGACGATGGAGATGACCCGCCTGCTCCAGATACACGACGTCGTCATCGGATCACGACTCAAGGGTACGATAGAGCCGGGAGCTATGACCAGGCTCAACGTCGTGGGGAACATCCTCCTCTCGCTACTCGCGCGGGCGCTGTTTAGTGTGCACATCAGCGACGTGTGCACGGGTTTCTGGGGCTACAGAGGCGATACCATTCGTCGCTTAGAGCTCCAAGCATGCGGCTTCGAAATTGAAGCTAATATGTTCGCTGAATGCGCGAGGCACGGGTTGAGCATCGCGGAATTCCCGATCACCTACCGCGCTCGGGAGGATCGACCGAAGCTGGCTTCACTTAGAGACGGCCTGAAAATAGGGGCCTTTTTGTTCAAGAAATATATAAGCCAGAAAAAGGTCCCGCAGAGCCGATCGCCGGTAAGACAGACCGATCAGCGTGAGTCGGAGTGATAACACCTTGCAGCATGATCACATCGAAACCACAGATTTAAGCGACGCGGTTTTTGGATCGGTTGCGCTGTTTTTGCAGCATATTAATGGTATCTTCGCCTTTGAAGCATACACGTGCTTGCGCAGTCGGTTAACAAGTTCGTACGCGGGAGGGGGTTCGTCAATTGAATGAGCTGCGTGTAGGCGTTGTTGGCTTGGGCAAGATGGGTCTTCTCCATTCTGGGATTTTCAATCAGTTGGAATCGAGCACTCTTGTTGCAGTTGCTGACAAAGATGCGCTCACGAGCGATCTTCTCAAGGCGTACCTCCCGCAAATAAGCGTCTATCGCGACTACGAGGAGATGTTCAAGCGTGAAGAGTTGGATGTCGCGGCCATAAGCACCCCTGTCTTTTTGCATAAGCCGATTGTCGAAATGGCAGTAGAACGTGACTGCCACGTCTTCGTTGAGAAGCCTTTGGCACTCGACGGCCATGAATGCCGGTCGTTGCTGCACATGGGGGGCAACGTTAAAACGCAGGTCGGGTACAACCGGCGATTCCTGGAGACGTTCAAGATGGCCAAGGGGATTGTCAACGATTCCTCGCTTGGGCAGCTTAAGTCTCTCCAGTCACAAATGTTTGAAACGCAAGTCTTGAAAAAAGAACAGGGCTGGCGATATGATCGCTCAAAAGGTGGGGGAGGAGTAATTATCGACTTAGGGGCGCACGTCATAGACCTCCTTCATTATCTTGTCGGTCCGCTCTCAAGGGTGGCGGGTGTAGCACGGTCGATATACAGCGAAAGCGTGGAAGACTGCGCCTCGGTTAATTTGCAATTTGTTGAAGGTCTTATCGGATCGCTCGAGCTCTCGTGGTCCGTAAGAGATTATCGACTGCCCGAAACTAAAATCGCGATGCAGTTCGAAAATGGGACCCTTACGGTCACCGAGAAATACATCGAGATCTACTCCGATGTGGACAATGGCTCGCTTAAACGAGGGTGGAGCACGTTTTATCTACAAGATCTTACCACAGGAGTCCCGATCGATCTCGGGGGTCCTGAGTATACGGCTGAAGATGTCCAACTCCTCAGTTGCATACGAGATGACGCCGAACCGCTCTGCAATTTCCGAGAGGCGGCAAAAACAAATTTTGTTATAGATGCGATTTACGATTCGATCAACGCGAGCGAAACGCGAGAAATTCGTTACGAGGCGTGACGATGGAGCTAGTTCTCGGCCACAATCAGTTCATCGGTGTGAGCCACATCTCTGAGGAGCGAGGACGGGAACGGGCAAAGAAGTTCTCAGAGGTTGAAAACATCTATCGCGTGGTCGAAGCAGCCAGCGCGCTAGGTTTCAAGAACATGATGATTGAAACGCATCCTCGGATGCTCAACTTCCTCCAGCACTACGAACGAAACCAGACCTTTGATATGAACTTCTACTTGCAAGTGCCCTACGTGCAAGCGTACGTTCAGGCGATAAACCAACGCGGCATGAGGGGTTTCCTGTCGGAGACGATTGGCCGAGCGGGGTTAGCAGGGACGAGCAGCCTCGCTCTAAAAAGCGTTTTCAACTTCTTTAAGAAAGATTACCTCGCTATGGCACTCTCCTTCTTAAAGTTAGAGATCGCTCCGTTTTCTGAATTTAACGTCAAGGCACTCATCTTGCACAACACGCTCACTGATCTGCTGATGGCGTTAGAAGTATCCTCAGCATTTTCGGCATTTGACCAGTACGTGAATGATGTGTTGAAACTCGACTTTGGGCTGGCAACGTGGAACTTTTCGCTCGTCAAGCGTAATCTTGAACGCTGGAACTTACGTCCGGCATTCGTCATGACGCCGGTGAATGTCAAAGGATTTGATATGAACCCTACGAAAGACGAAGTCGAAGCAGGGTTACGTGAATATGATGGCACTGTCTTCGCGATGAACGTTCTCGGCGGAGGGGCATATTCGGTGCCCGAAGCCGCGGCCTACGTAAAGTCATTTGACGCGGTCAAGCGCTGTGTGGTGGGGGCATCGTCACGGGACCATCTGAAAGAACTAATGGAGGCTTTCACTGATAAACGGGGTTTAAAGCACGCTGCAGGAAATGAGGGCGCGGGCCGCGCTACAGGTCGCTCAGAGGACACGCAACGGTTGCAAGAAGTTGTTTTGTAATTCAGAGGCTCAATGGCGGGCGTGGGGTACGCGTGCCATTAATAACATTGGGTTAAGGTAGGATCCTGGTTAGTTGTCCTGACGTCAGAGACCACACGCGCGATGACACTATTCGTGTGCTAAGGAAGGCAGAAGACAGAAAAATGGATATTGCGTTTATCGATCCGCTCGTGACCCTACCGATTAACAGCGGTCACGACTGGTACGCTTTTTCCCTTTTAGATGAATTAGCTGCAAATAACGATGTGACGCATTATTTTACGCAGGAAGCGTCTGGGAAACGAGGTTATCGTCCAGCCAGAGTAAGGTTCAAGACTTCAGCGCTTGAGTCAACGGGAACGTGGGGCGCTGTATCAAAGCATTTCACGTTGCTCGAACTGCTGCGACCGGAAATCCTGTGGGATAAATCTCCAGTGCGTGACATCAAAGCGGATGTAGTTTTTACCAACGCAGAAACGTTTCACATCGGACGGGTCGTTGCTCACCAGAACAAAGCGCCTCTTGTGCTTATAATGCATGACATAATGTGGCAGAAATGGAAAAGCAATGGCTCGCCTCTTTTCGTTCCGATCCGACTTGTTGAAAAACACGCACTAAGAAAAGCTTCGGCTATTATAGCTATCTCTCCAAAAGAGCGCACATATGCAACCCAGTATGCATCTGAGGATAGGATATTCTACATCCCCCCAAAATTGATTCGAATGTCTTCAACAATAACGATTCGAATCACCACGATTACGGCACTGACAAGCTAAACGTTCTTTTTTATGGGGCCCTCGACCGAATCCAGAACATCAATGCAGCGCGGTATTTGGTAAAAGAGTTGATTCCTGCTTTAAGCCAAAGAGGCGTGCTAAGCAAGATACGCGTGAATGTCGCGGGATCCGGCAGACCTCCAAGCTGGCTTGACTCAGGCGACACGAAAGACCTGTGCTTTTTGGGAGAGGTGGATGATATCGCATCGTACGTAAGGGGCGCAGATGTGGTCGTTGTCCCTATAACGAATCCCTGCGGGATGAAAATCAGAATCTTAGAATCCTTGGCTTGTGGGACGCCGGTGGTTGCCACCCCTGAAGCCGTTGCCGGCCTGCCTGCGCAGCTAAAGCACGCAGTGCATGTCGCGACGGAAGAGGAAGGATTTGAAGAGATTCTGGGGCGATTTGTCTCGGGAGATCTGCCGCTATCCGTAAGCGTTGAGGCAACGACACAAAGTACGGAAAGCGCCTGCACACAAGACGTTCTCAATTATGTCAGCAACCACTGCGATACGGCAAGCGCTTGAACCAGAACGCTTTTCCTTGTTGATGGGACTCTCTTTTGGGCAAGCTCTGGCAGCGATTTTGTCGTTACGCGGTGACTAGAACTAGGCTTGAGTACACGCGGCCAATTCTGCTAAGCCGGTCACTTGAAAGCTTCTTTTAATTCTGCTAGTGCTGTCCGGATGATGCCCCGATTACGCACTTCTTTACCGCATCAAATGACTTCACTTAGGACACAGCTTCGGGCAGCGAACCCGGGCCTGTCTTGGCGATAGGCTGGCTTTTTCCTTGTGGGTCTTTTAGAAACGCAGCGGCATTTTTCGTAGTTCAACCTAGCGGCACCCTAAATAGTCGCGAAGTTGTTCGTGTTCGGTGCAGAAATGGGCCAAATAAGTTGCTTACAGATAAAAATGCCTCAAGTTAGTTTCGGGAATTTCAAACTACACTAGGCACAAAAAACCTTATCCGCCTTTTTCGAATATCGCAGCAAACTCTAGATAGCAATATCGGTCTATTTGTGCTGCGTTTTGGATATTATATATTTTCAGCGAAAGACCAGCATCCATATTGTTTACGATCCGAGCGATAAGGTGTGGGATGTCGTAAATACGTCCGTGTCTATTGCCATAACCTCGTGCACAATAGATTACAGCGTCCTTCTCAAACGGAGGCATCTCCTGTTTTGTGAAAACAGCAGGATCTGTATGTATGGTGTACGTATCTCGTAGGTATAAGGGCAATATACAAAGTCTCCCTCCGGTTCGAAGCAACCTAGCGGCCTCTTTGATAAACCGTATATCTGAATCGTCTTCGAAATGCTCAAAAGAGCAGTGTAACGCCATCTTGGTGAAGAAGTGGTCTTTCAGCGGCATCTCAGCCGCATTCCCCCCTATCACGTTGCCGCGAATGCCATCTGGATAGATCATATCTTGTCGATACGTTGTGCAACCGTACAGCTTATGATAAATCTCTGGCGCTGGAGATCTGGCGCTCGCAACATCGACGTATACGTCATCACTTTCGAGTTCAAGTAACTGAGCTGCGACGAAGTGCTCAAGGGATTTCTCGATAAAGTGATGACTGCGTACGAGTGTGTGATATAGGTGATATTTAGCGTATAATTCTCCTGCATCGCGTACGTATGTTTGATATTCTAGCGCATTGATCTCAAAGTCTTCAATGTCAAGTCCGTGTCTCTCCATATCTTCGATTAGGCGGTAGTGCATCTGAGAACTGTGAGGCACCGCTAGTTCTTTTTTTGGTCCAAAAATCGAGTTGCGACGGTGGTTCCAAAAAGGTTTGAACGTCCAAAATCTTCTTTTTATACCTTTAATCGCGGATGGCATATTGTGCATGGTTCAAGCAAGCAGGTATCAGATTGCGCTCCTTATTTAAATCTTATCAACTTGCTTAGCTCACTGAAAAATGCGTCATGTGGGTAAATCAGGAGGTAGCAAAACAAACGCCCCCGCGATGGAAATTTGCAAATGTTATATAAGTCCTTGTGAAAAAACGAGCTCTCGTTCTCAGATGGTCAACGCGAGAGAAGTTAGGGGAAAGGGTCGATCAACAGGTGACAACTCGAAGGCCGAGAGCCTAAAAGCGTAAACCATTTTTAGGAGAATGTAGCGAAGGTTACTGCCCCCGAAGTAGGCGAGCAATAGCTTGAAAGGCAAAAAAACAGACTAAAGGAACGTCAGGCACAAGGGACGTGCAAGAAGTTCTCGAGCAACTTGCGGCAACTCTGAATCAGGATCAAAGAGTTTAGAAGAATCTGACCAGCAAGAACCTTTAAGGAGGGCAAATCTCGAAAATTCATTATGCTTATATGCTTTGTCGTCATCGAGGCAGGCGTCCATGATGATTATTATTACGAAAGCACAAGACAACGAGGGGTAATGGGTTACATCTCTGGTCACGGCAGGGGAGAAGCATGAGTAGAATTGTCATGGTCATTTCGTACCCAGACACGAGGCTAAAAAAAGAAGCGGAAGCTTTAGCTCAGAATGACGTGGACGTTCACGTAATAGTCTGGGAACGCGGGTGGTCTTTCCCAAGGAACGATGATCGATACGACGTCTGCAGTTTTCACCGGTGGAACATTCCATTTGGTGCCGAAAATTATCGAGTGTGGCTATTTTATCCTCTCTGGTGGCTTTTCATTGTTAGTCATCTTATCGCAAGTGAGTACGAAGCAATTCACGCAGTCAATTTTGATACTTTCGTTCCTGCGTTGATAATTGCTAAATGCAGGAAGAAGAAAGTCATTTACGATGTTTTTGATTTCTACGGCGACATGTTTTCAATCCCACTTCGCAATATCATCAGGACTGTTGATCTGAGCCTTATGCCGTTCGCCGACGGAATTATCATAGCAGATGAATCACGAACCGAGCAGATCCACCGAAGCCTTAGTGAAACCGTAATCGTAATCAACAACTCACCGCAGCGAAATGCGTTCCAGAGAATCAGCCTGCCTGAAAAGACAACGAAGGATTTCACGTTGTTTGTGGGGGGGAACATTATGGTGGACAGAGGCGTCGATCAGCTAATTACCGCTGTGCAACACTTGGATAATGTGGAGCTCGTGGTTATAGGCTACTCCCATTCAACGAAACTGACGAAAAAATTACGGCAAATGTGCTCGTCAATGACTAATGTCTCATTGAGTCTGGGGGGCGTTGCGCACGAAGACATCCTTGGCCAGACTGCCATTGCTGATCTTATCGTTGCCTTTTATGACCCGCGCGTCACAAATAACTGGTATGCGAGCCCGAACAAACTATTCGAAGCGATGATGTATGGAAAGCCTATACTCGTCAACGACGGTACTTCGATGGCAGCCATCGTAAGAGAAGAGCGCTGCGGTTGTGTCGTGCCGTTTGGTGAAGTGAAAGCAATAAGAGAGACAATAAGCACTCTCAGGAGCGACCCTAAGCTCTGCGAGACGCTTGGTCAGAATGGACAAGCGGCATTCAATGCGAAGTACGACTGGACTATAATGGAAAAGCGGCTGGTCGGTTTTTACGGCAGGATCTTGCCTGCATGAAAGTATTACCTGCATAACGTGCAGATGAAATGCAAAAAACGCATCAGGCTAGCGGAAGCACCGGTAATCTGCCAAAAGAAAGCGGCGGTCCTATCTTTCACTCGTATCTACTTACATTAGAAATAACACTACGTCGCATGAATAGGTTTTCTTGACAATGATAATTTGTATCTCCTCCGTATCTTGGCCATCTACTTTCAGTGGCCAATATTTGTGTAAAGTTTTTCAGAGTAGGAAAGTCAGTACTAGGTACTCCAAAGAGACCATCTTTTCTTGGTTCACAGATATTATCATGGAAGAAAAATAAACGTCCCACGCGATCTATTTGTGCTAAATATTCGGCAATAGTTTCATAAGACATTTCAGACAGACTTCTGACATTAATAATTAGGTCTGCAAGTAGTGAATCGGTCCGTTCAAATTCAAAGTTGGGCAACAAAACAATGTCGTAGTTGTCAAGTTCTTTTAGGGTTAAGCGACCAGCACCTTCTTGATAGCCAGCTATTCTTGCATTTGGAAATAAGCACGAGAGATAATACGTTTGAAGGAGAAGGTTCTCAGGCAAGTCAAAGCCAATGTATTTTATTGAGGGACGACAGCACAACAAATGATATGCGAGTCCACCGAATCCGCCTCCGATCTCGATAACGACAGGCATCTTAACATCAGTCAGCAATTTATCAAAATAGTGCGCTTGAAAATTATGTTCAAAAGCTGGTTCAAGTAAGACAAAATCATCAAAGCAGTAGCCAAAAGGGTTCCCAACATGCGGAGCATCAAGCTCCTTTAGGTCAACAGAAGGAAGGTTCTTTCTCCACACAAGATAATGCTTTTTTATCAAATCTTCTGCGTACATTTGAGCAAGTTTATTACGGCTATATCTAAGCGCGCAGAAATCTTGAAAAACAGAACTAGATCTACCCCCGAATAATCCCGCTACGACTTCAGTGCGGAAGAAATTTCTTAGTAAATCTGCAACTCCTTCATAATTCTCTTTTGGTAGATATTCGTAAAATCTTTTCCACAAGGGATCAAACCAGTTTTGCCACCTACCGCTTGGCCTATATGGTTCAGGAACGTTTGCCTGTGCCTTTTTTGCTGCATTGAAACTTGACACTAATTTCTTAACTAACTCTTTTTCGTTACAAGGTGGGGTTTCAATAGATTTTGTCTGTAATCCTTTAAATTGCACTGGCCCCCATTTGGAGATCTCTTTTTCAGTCAGTGACAAACTTCTTTTAAGTAGTAACTCGGAAACAAAATTTTTCACGACTCTAGGCAACGTATTGTAAAAGCTAGGGGGATTCCTGCGGGCACTCTCTTCAACAGACACCAAGGCAATTCACCCCGCTAAAAAAGATAGTATAAGATATAAGTTTTGTTGAGTTTATCTCTAGAGCACTAAGAACAAACAACTTATTCTTCTGAGGTCGGTTTCAGAGACTAAATAGACCCTAGCTTAGACATTTCAACTCCGGAAGTTTATTAGAACCCTTGAACAACTTTATGATTCAGAACGTATAACGACACCCGAAAGATGACAGCATCAGGACACAATTGAGTCAATAGCACAGGCAACGGAATCAATCAGGAACATGGTTTTCGGCTAGAGGGAGAGAAGTTAAACCTAAAAAGTGAATTTGAGTTGTTACTGACTGTTTGGTTGTTTTTTTTATGATAATCTTCTAATTTATTGGATCAAAACTGGGGGGCACAAACCGCTTTCGCCCTAATTTTGATTCATTTATGGTGTGCGTTTCTCGCAGAACAAAAAAATTATTCTTTCGAAAGTCCATCAGCGGACCGTGCACGGTTTAAAAATCAATCCAATGGATGGCTTTGCATTCGATTGCAGTTAGCTCGCGAGGTGGCTCTCATCGCGAACGCTACGGGGGCGCTTTAGAGTCTCTAAGCTTGAGAGATCGTCTCCAGATCGTCAGAAAGCATCTAGAAGGCAGATTACTCAGCAGAGTTCTTGGCTTAGCAAAGCCGCGACCTCAAAAAAGTACTGAATCCAAAGTGAGGGAGGCCCAGAAAATAAACCGAGAACAGGACAAGTTGATCGCAGTTGAAGGGAACATAACAGTGCAACCGAGCTTCGGATGTCCTACGAAATTTGACAAGCACAAAATTGCTTCGCTCTACGTATTAGATGAACAAATTCGGCTCGATTTGCCGATCAGCATAAAGCCAAGAGATAAAATACATTGAATTAGGAACTGAATGGGGAATTGGCACTGCAAAGAATGCTAGGAGAAGCCAAGACTGCGCAAAGGGGCGAAGATTACCTCAGAGGGGTGGGTCTCACGAAAAAAAGCGCGGGCGCGCATAGCCAGTCTGATGGACGCGAACCAAAAGTTGTGATTGTTGTTTTGAACTGGAACGAGAAGCGCCTTACCATTGAATGTTTGGAGTCCTTGAAAAGGATAGACTACAACAACTACGAAATATTGCTTGTGGACAACGGCTCAACTGATGGGTCTCAAGAATACTTTAGGGTCCAATACCCGGAGATAGCGCTCCTCGAGAACGAAGTCAATCTCGGTTTCGCCGAAGGAAACAACATTGGGATCCGCTACGCAATGAACGGGCAAGCAGACTACGTTTTATTGCTTAACAATGATACCCTCGTGCACACCACATTCCTGTCTGAGCTTGTGAACGTAGCTGAGCGTGATGTGAGAATAGGCTTTGCTGGGCCGAAGATATACTATCATGATTGGCACGGGCAACGTAACGTTATTGCGTATGCGGGGGGGTGGGTTAACCTTTGGACGGGAACAGCTCGCAACATAGGTGCGCGCAAAAAAGACAGAGGACAGTATGATGTAATTCAAACGGTTGATCAACTCAGTGGATCTTGTTTGCTCGTAAAGAAGGAGCTGCTCGAAAAGGTGGGACTGATGAATTCGGATTATTTTTTGTATTGGGAAGACACTGACTGGTGTTTTAGAGCCCAGCAATTCGGGTTTAAACTAGTCTACGTGCCCCGTGCCGTAGTGTGGCACAGAGTCTCAGCCTCAGTCGGAGGCGTTGTATACTGGTATTACTTCACAAGAAACTTGTTTTGGTTTATGAAGAAACATGCTACTGGAAACCAGTATTTCTGCTTCCTGCTATACTTTTTTTTCGTACAGTTTTGGATCTCAACGGGAAAGATCATCAGCAGAAAACGCCGCGGTCAGTTTCTCTGTTTCTGGAAGGGCGTCCGAGATGGGGTCACCAAGCGTTCAGGTTGACTTTTTGCTAGTTGTCATTGGATTATTTACGAGCTTTGTCCCATCTACCATCGATCGAAAAAAGTCGGGCCGTTCTTCGATGGCTTTGAAACCTAGTTGATAGAATATCAAATGCTCGCGTTGCCAGCGAAGCTGTTCAAGCTTCATAATCCCGTCCGTTTCATACACTTCCTGACGCGGTCCGTGCTGTGTCGCGCGAGAAAGCCCTCGTGACGACACGTGATTGTTGCACACGACCAAGGGCATTGCAAAACTAGCGCACGTGACGCTCAGACGACAATCTGGGTGAATAAAACTGGCAGAACCCGCGGCAAGCCTCACCCCACCTGCGAAGAGATTAGAAGCGATCGTTCTTGACCCAACACGGGCTGTGGGCTGTTTTAAACGGGGCGCTAAGCTTCCGTGCAACTGCTTTAACAAGCACTTGAGCTCACTCCTGATCTGTGCCGCACGATTCGCTCTACTATCACTTGAGATAGTATCCGCTCAATGCGAGTACTTCAGCAACTACGCATGGGCGTTAGAGCTCCGAGCAGCCACACGCTTTTTATCATTCAATCATCTGTTTGACGAGTTTCGCATTTAACAACGCCTTGTGCTGTATCGCATCTATTCGTGCTGGTAGTCGCCGTCTAATCATCGCCTTATTTGCCCAAGCGTCGTCTATTTTTGCTAGCAAGTGCTCGTAGCTGAGCTCATTGATGTCGAGCATGTAGTGAGAGCACCCCACCATCTCACCTATAATGGCATCTCCTTTGAGGTGGTACGCAATCATAACCATAGGAATTGCCAAAGACGTGGCTGCAATCGCTGCGTGCAAACGTCCAGCTATCAACAGATCGCATTTACCAATAATTCCTTTAGTTTCTTCCGCTGTGTAGTTGCCCTCGATGCAGATGATGCGGTCGTTTCGCTGCGCCAAAAGGCGAATGTCAGTGCCGGCGCTTCGGTCATCAACCGCTGAGACCTGGTGCGGAAAAATTTCGTGAGGGATCAGTAAAACGGTTGCATTAAGAGTATCTACCAAACGACTGGCAACGCGAGCCATCAATGCGATGTAATGGTCGTAACTCTCGCGTGGGCTCGTGAAATGTGCGAGGCCGTAAGAAGGAACTATGAAGCTGGGGATAATGCCAATAAGAGGTTTTTCCCGCTCTTTCATCCCTTCAGCATTCAGGATCGCATTTACTCGATCAGAAGGTGCGGGCTGCAGCAGAAAGGCCGAGTCAGCGGTTACATGTACCGAGCCATCAACGCCCAAGTCGAGCAAGACTTGCTTTGAAATATTTTCGCGGATTGTTATTAGTTTTGCCCGTTTCAGCAAGAATCTCGCGATGAGTCTGGTCCACCAGTGTGTGAATGGACCAATCGACTCGGCATATATAACAACGGGTTTGTCAAGCAGTAGGCCGAAAAAGAGATTTAGAAAGTACGACAAGAAGCTGCTGTTTCCAAGATACTCCGTTAGAGTGTCGCCACCTATTGTCAATACAACGTCAGCGTTGTAATATGCATTTAGCCTCTCGTCTTTCATCAGTGATTTCATATCGATGTGCAAACGGTGGAAAAAGCGCCAAAGGGTACACTTGATAATTGGCGGCACGGTTCTTAGGCCGGCCCGCAAACCTTCTTTTGAGTACGCCACTCGTCCTATCGCCTCGTAAAAACTCACGCCGGGAAACTCTTTCTTAACCTCCGGATCAAACCTAAACATGAAGACGGTGAAAGACACGTTGCTAATAAATCGACGGAGGGCAGCAATTCTGGTTACTAGAAGGGCTTCAGTCCCCTTGTTGAAGCTGGTGTAAGTTGCAATCACGACTTTGGTTTCGTTGCTGTTGTCAGAGAGATCCACTGGTCCACTTCCATTTTTGGAGCTTATTCTGCAACAAGCGATTGGTGGGTCGGGTGTACAGAAGGAGTAAGTCTTGTGGCAAGCGACTCGCCACCATACGGGCTAGACGGTTTTGAGACAGAGTGCTAACAAAGCATGGTACAAAAGCGAGGACGTAATCTGAGAGGTCCGGATCGATTAAGTCCGCGTTGATCTTGACTTTTGTTCCATAAAGCTTCATGCGAGCCTTCAGGAGTCTCTTTTTGACGTAGAGCATCCGCAACTGAGATTGCTTTACTTGGTCGGCCACTGCGTGCCTAAGATCTACGATACCCGTTGCCTCTGCTTCTTGCAGCAAGTTTCGGCCTTTTTCACTTCTTGCAACGACTATAGAGCTTCCCGCGCCTTGAGGGATATCCAGATTCCACGGATCCCCAAAAGATACGTCGGCTAGCTCAGATGTGAGATCGCAGCACAGCAGGCACCGCTTTGAGGTGAACAAATCAGAGCCGGGAAACGTCCAATAGTCTTGAAGCACTTTTGTGCTGCCCTCTTTGAGCTTCACAGTCGTCGCTCCGGGCCATCCTTGGCCTCGGTAGTCAATTTTTGCAACCTGGCTTGCGTCAACGCCCAGACGCGTAAGCAAGAGCCGAGTGGCCCAGAAAGTCGGAGCGTGGTTACAAAAGATGCCGAGGTGCAGTCGCACCCTCTCTCTTAGCTTCTTCAGAGCGATTTCAGCGTTTTTCATACCGTGAATTTGACAAGGAAGTCCTACTACGGCATAGGCTCCCTCGTTTCGCAGTATTTCGCGTATGGCGACGTTGGTGGGAACAGGACAATATTTAGCTCCAGATGCGTTAATGATGTCTTTGGCAGTAGTGGCAATGAACGGCTCTGGCTCCAACGGATTCTCTGCACTCATTCTAGTCACCAGAGCTCCATCAATTACTCCTTCGTCTAGTGCGTGAACGAGAATGGCGGAAATCAAGCCCCCAGAAGACGCGTTGAAGCGAACGTCGTAGTCTGTGGCGTGACCAATGTAGCACTCTCTGTAGTTGCCAATAAGTAAGTCACGGGGGTGGTCACCAAAAGTGGCTCGACTTAAAGCCTTTAAATCAACAGCGTGCCCTGGACATGTTGCGTAACAGATTCCACACTTGGTGCACTTGTCGTTCCTCACCTTTGGCAGGTAAGCCCCTTTTCCCTCGCTGATTACCATAGAGATTGCGTCACAAGGGCAAATGCCTGCACACGTGCCACAGCCTAAGCAGAGACCGTGCTGAGCTACTGCTTCTATAGTAGGCTCTTGGTCCAGCGCATGTCGTGTCATAGATTCCAAGTCTTGCCGGTGCGGCGAAAGGATTTCGTTAAATCCCATTTTCACGTTGCCGCGCTGTCGTGTTTCTATTCAATATCTGTGGGTTCAGCTACTTCTTCCTATCTGCATAGCTCGAGGAGCGCGTTAGTGGCCGCCCCCCACTTCTTGTGATGGTGTTCTTATGAGAGTTAAGGTTAGAGGCATTTCATGGCTCTAGGCTCATCGTCTCACTATGTGTATCTTCTCGTGCTTATTGCCCCGCGGACCTCTTGTAGACCTAGTCGATTACAGTGCTCAAGTCGACAATACGCGTTGCGTTTGATAAGGCTTATCAGCTCTCAGATAATTGTCGCCGTTTGCGCCGGCAAGAACAGTTGAACGACGTACGACTTGTGGCACCTATTTCCCCGCTGGTCAAAAAGTGGAAGGATATATGAGGAGCAGCAATTTGCTTGGGCACAAACAACCTACAAGAGCAAAGGTGCTATCTGACCTCATCTTCAGAAGAGATATAAGACAGAACGGCGTTCAAACTAAATACAGGAGAGCCATAACGCTCTAAAAAAAGGCTGATAAGAAGAGGAATTCGGTTTACAAAAGAACATAAATCCTCCTTTACGGATCTACCAGAATGGCAGCGTGATTGCACATCAATTGACCCGAATCTGGTAGTCTAAAAGTCTTAAAAATGCGCTGAATCAACTTCTCAGTGCACTTTCTAGTGATTGCGAAATAACACGTCGACAGTCGAGCTCGAGACAATCTGGCAGCTACCTAGGCTGGGTCTTGATGCTCTGATTAATAGGGAAATTCTCTTGCGGCCGAACGTGGCCGAATGCCTGGCCAAGGCGAAATCAAGATGGCATGAGATTTGCTGCGTCAAACAAGGGCAGCGAACTCCAAGCGCCAAAGAGAAGGCCGAAGGAGCAGGAGCAATATCGGTGTACCGGCGCTATTTTGGACAATCTTACGCTCTTTCTTAACGAACGCTTAAGTAGCAAGATTGCAAAGCTACCAAACAGAAATGAGCGAAAAAACCACTGTTTTCTATTTTTCGAGCATTACCTACGACTTCTTGTATCAGCGCCCGCAGCAGCTGCTTAGGGAGTGGCGCGCGAACTTTTCGGACTTATATGAGTTCTATTACGTGGATTATCCGAGCTTTAAGCGTTTTGCGGCACGACGGCCTCACCACCTCAAACAGTCTCTGGAAACTCTCCTGCTGAAAAAGCACAACAACAATGTGGACGATGCGTTTGTTCTGACGTGGCTAGGCATCCCAGGTATTTTTCAGAGACACGCGCCTAAGCGAATCTTGCAAAGTGACTTATCCTTCCGATTAATCGACTCGGCCGTCCGAAGGGCATTAAGTCAACGGTGCGGGAGAACGCAAAATAAGGTCGCAATCGTGTCCTCTCCGTTCTGGGAGCCTTTTGTGTCAAACGACGATTTCGATCTTGTTTGTTATGATTACGTGGACCCTGTTGAGCTTGCCACCCTTTACGACGTGTATCCGGCGGAAGAGCAACACAAAAAACTCCTTGGGAAGAGCGATATTATATTTGTGACAGCGCAAAACTTGAGAGAGGACGCCTTGTCAATTGCAGACGAAAAAGACGTCGTAACGGTGTCAAACGGTACTGACGCCGAATTTTTTGAGAAGAACAAAAACTCGCACATGATTACAGACTACGCAAGAACGGACAAAAAAATAGTAGGTTACATGGGGACCTACCATAGGGTGGACATGGACCTCATATATGCCACCGCTCAAGAACTCGCCGAAGTCGACTTCCTACTGATCGGGCGACTTGACCGGCAAAATCAGCGTCGAGCACCAAAAAAGCCAGAGAACGTCTTTATATTAGGGACGAAAAAGTATGAGCAGCTCCCCGCGTACGTCCAAATCTTCGATGTCGCGCTCATCCCGTTTAAACCCAGCTTAATGGCTGATTCGAGTGACCCCGTGAAGCTCTACGATTATTTCTCATTGGGCAAGCCTGTGGTCGCAACTCGCTTAAGGGAACTGAAGAAATTCGACGACGGTCATCTTTTGAAAGTAGCAGAAACGCAGGATGAGTTTATTAACGCTATAGACGCGTTTCTGAAATACGACGTAAAAGCGTGGCAGGAGTCACGGAGACAAATTGCGCGGCAGAATTCATGGCTTAGCAAAGCTACAAGTATCATAAGAAGCATTGAATCTAGAATAGCTGAGCTTCCATGCGCGTGAATGCAGTCGTCATTCCCCCTGGCTATTGAAATGTTGCTTTCGAAAACTGTACAGTTGAAACTTGAGCTTGAGTAAAAGTGACTACGGAACGTTGTTGGAATCACAGAGATATCGCTTTGATATGAAGAACACGACGATAAGTGAAAGGCTAAGGAAGACGCCGAAGGGGACAACCCTCAAAGTTTCCCGGTTAATGCTTTTTTCAAAGACGAGAACGGCTTGATACGTGACACTAAAGGCAACGTGTGCGAAGCCGCGTCCGGAAACGATTCTTCGATCCTGCGTAAAAAGCGCAGCTTGGCTTTGCGGGGTGACAAGCTCGATCAAGGAACGTGAGAGAACTTTCGGTGGCAGCACTGAGGCCTTTGTTCTGCTGTTTAAAACAAGCCGCAAGTAGATGCTAGAAGCTACGCACTCGGCCGGCGTCATATATTCTTGGTCTGAGCCACATGCTGCCCGACCTACTTCTGCGGCCAGTCTCACGATGCTGGCCACACGTCTGAACATCAAAAAAGCGTCCGATTACCCCCGTTCTTTTTGCCAAGCAGACACCTAGAGCCGTAATGCAAGATTCGTCGTCACTTAGCGTACGTGAGCCGGTGTTGAGTGTTGCAAGCCGTCGGGCTTCCCGATGCACTTGTTTTGGATAAAAAAGCCTGATTGCTAAAAGTTCTGACGATGGACCAGCCGTGGCCGCTAGCCATATATGTAAATACGGCCGTTATCAAAGATCTTGCTCATATTCTCCACATGTGAGGCCAACAGCGTCTCGTTTTGATAAACGCCTGCTGCTTCTGCTGTAGTTACTAGCGACTCATTCGGCGGTGGACCCATAAACACGTAAGAATCCGGACTGATAGTGGTATTCCAGCCTTCTATGGTACTTTGTACCAGCGGTAGATCCAAGCCGTATAAGAGATAACGGTAGAAACTATTCGAATAGATAGGAAGCGTCGCGTGATAGATGTGCAACCACGCGGCACTCTCGACTTCGGCATCCGTCCAGCGAGGATATGCGAAATTAGGATCCGTCGCAACGATTGTGGGGGTCCAAACTGGTTCGTGAGCCAGTGTATACATGATCCCAGAATTGAACAGTAAGAAAACTGCGAGGAAGACCGAGGTGATCTGCAGTGCGGCTTTCGAGACTTTTTTCCCCCTTCCTGGCTTTCGAAACGGCACGCCGAATAGGCTTACCATTCCAACAACCATAAAAGGCGCGAGAACGAGCTCGGCAAATTGATAGAATCGCGAAGTTTGCAGAGCGCTAGCAAAAAACGGCAAGGTCGTGCACGCAATGAGCAAAATGGTTGTACCGACGGCTAACGCAAAGTAGGTCTTTTGAATCCGCAGCTCATGCCGTTTGAGTTGCACGGACGCTAAGCCTAAGACGGCAAAAAAACTGAGGGCAAAGTACAGGTATTTTGTAACGGTCTGCATAGGCGGTACTGCTCCGGTTGCTATTGCGACAGTTTGAGTAGAGCTGAAAAATTCACTTGCGGTAGCGCTGATGATCTGATCAGTCGTGACGACGAGGCTAACGAACGGCGCACCATTTACAAACGTGAACCACGCAAAAGCGAAGATGATGAGGAAGAGGACGAATGCGACACTTACTGCGCTTCCGTTTTGTTGACGTGCGCGCGAAGCATCTCGTCGTGGCCGGATCGAACTGACGTTGAGGGGGATCCGCTGCTTGATTGCATCAAAAAACCGGTTCGGGGAAATTAGAGGAACTAGCAGCAACGCAAAGAGGAGTAAGAAAGCGAACAAGTCAGCGGAGCTGTAGAGAGATACCACTAACGCCATACCAAAAACGATGAGCAACACGTTTTTTTTGCTGGAAAAATGCATTGAACTCACCATTACAAGGATCAAGAGCGACACGAAAAGCTCTGCAATTTCCTGTCGGGGCAGCTGTAGCAATTCCGTGTAAAAGCTGGATGATATGATGACGATTAGCCCTGCGGCGAAAGCTATCTTAGCGCCCGTCTGTTTTTTAGATATTACATACACGACCAAGGGCACGAAGCTGAAGATAAGCGGGTATATCGTTTTGTACACCCAAACTAGGCTAAGCCCAGTTAGCAGTGACAGCACCGGAGGAAGAATAGCAACACTGAGCATTGCGTTGAAGTCGGAGACGACTGTGCTTGATAGCAATAAACTGCTTTGTGGGTTCCAAAACCCAGCTGAGACTACGGAATTTGCGAGATAGTACTCAATGTTAATGTCGGTGCCCCAAATCCAGTTAGTTACAAGTGAATTGCGAAGCAGCAGCGTGACTGCCAGCACAAAGAGCACGTACGGGTACAGACTTTCGTCAACGTGCTTCTTAAGCCCCATTACTAAAATGAGAGCTACTATTAACGCGATGATCACTATATTCACAGCTGTAACTTGGTAGTGGTTGAGCAGAAATGCTCCGAAGATCGTTAAGGGGAGGAGAAGGCTCACTAACAGGAAAGCCGGGGTGAGCAGCTCCTTGCTATCTATTAGCGGAGGCGTACTGGTCGTATAATTTCGCACGTAACATATCGCGCACAAGCCCGAGACTACAATCCCTAAAGCAGTCAACAAAGGTATTTCACTTATCGGATCGGGGATGCGCAGAGCGACAAAGACCGTATTTAACAATAGGCCAAGCGCCATCGCGATCGTAATGCTTAAACCAATTGAATAGGCGGCAACCTCTACGCCGCTCAGCTTTCGCAGGTTTAGCTGTCTCAGGACTAAGCTACCTGGAATGAATATAACATAGAGAGTGCCCAGAATTGGCCGGACCAGCGGAATTGTGAGGCCTAGAGCTTCTAAGGCGATTACGATCCACAGTCCGATTTGAATTGATAGGACGACTGCGAGAAATTTTCTGATATTCCAGTAAACAAACTGGAGCGGATTTTCTATTATCAAGGCTATGATCTCGAAGTGTCAAACGGTCATCTTCCGTGTGAGGGAGATCGGTCGTGGTCGGGAGCAGTTCTACGTTTTAATCGGTCTGATGCGACATTTACAGCATAAATTTCATTGCGCTATATGTATTTGCCTGTTTGAACCGTGCGAAAGATATTCCTATTCTTTCCTCTCTTGACGTTGAACTGCGACGTTTGGTGGATACGCTTCTGAAGATAGCACTATGGCACAGCCGCAGACTGCACGCGTAGGCTATGTGTGAGATCTGACTCGTTGTCACATCATAGACCACGTAATCGAGAATGAACGTTATGGCCCGCCGCATAGTTGAAGCTTACTTTTGTCTGATTCTTCTTGTTCAATTAAGTGGCGTCTGCAGGGTTTGCTGCTCTTGAATCCGCCCTTCAATGGTTTTAAGAAGGGAAACCAGTTCAGTGGTATTCCACAATGGATATGGTGGTTCACTACAATGGCCTAGGATGCATTACCGCTTGGCGTCAAAACGCCCTGCGGATTGTCAACTGCCGCGGTTGGCTGCAGGAAGTGCAATGTCAAAAAAAAAGAGCGCTAATGCGTCGGATTTAGGAGCGGCCCTTACAAACATAGAGATATTTATTTGCTCAGATTTTTAGCAAAGCGGGATACGGTTTTTCACTCCGCCTGAATTCTCATAGCAGCTTGCATATATAAAGCGTGAAAAGGGAGAAATTATCGAGGCTCACGTTCACAACGAAGTTAATCGTGAAATAGCGCGCACGCAAGAGGTCCTCATTGTAAGGCGTGGGAAAATGCAAGTCGACCTATACAACGGCGAAAATAAATATTGGGGTAGCTTCACGTTGGGGGCAGGAGATCTTGTTTTTTGGCCTTCGGGGGCCATGACTTCACAATGCTTGAAACGACAGAGATGCTTGTGATCAAACTAGGGCCTTATTTAGGCGACCAAGATAAAGTGCGCTTCGCCGGTCACCACAGCGCTCGTCCTGAGGATCAATCGTGATTCCAGTCAGCGGACCCCTACTTGACGGCAGAAAGGAAGAACTGCTCACACGGTGTATAGATAGTGGTGAGCAGCTGAAGTAGCAGGTCGGCGCAAAATGATCTGGTCGTTGCGTCTTTGCCTGGCAGCTCGGCATGAGTCAGTCGATATATATAAAAATCGACACCGCGGCCCCTCCGCGTCCTTTTCGTCCTACCTCAACGTAGCCGTACAACTCCGATTCGGGGATGAGTGCTGAAAGCGTCTTATGGGAAGCCTGTTCACGACCACTGAGACGCATAATATTGTTAAATTCTCTATAAACCTCAGTTGGTGACTGCTTTTCTTCTTTGCTGTAAATTTGCTGCCCAAGGACTACGTTAAGACAGACGTGGACGGTATTAATGGGCGTACAGAAGCCAATCCTCGGTTAAGACGCTCTGCGCGGGCTTGTTCTGCGGGGTGTAGCTGGTGTCCCCGGCACCTCCCGCCTTTGGATTTGGAGACCACGCCCACCAGAACATCCCCGCAAACCACGGCTTGTTGGCAAATACCTGCAAGGCTGCCTCATAGCAGTTGGCCTGCCCGAGTCCATTGTAAGCTCCCGTTTCTAGGTAATTCCAAGGATACTGCGCGGCGTAGTCGATGCTTCGGTACCCGATCTCGGTGAAGATAACCGGTTTGTGCACGGTCGCCTGCCACGTCTCGATCTCGTGCTTCCAGTTGTGCGTCGTTCCGTCGGAATCGACGTAGTGCGACCACCCGTAAACAAGGTCAGTTACCGAAGGCGTCTTCGCGTTGCTCAGCGGGAAGTACGCGTCGATTCCCGCGTAGTCGAGCAACCCCCAAAAGGGGACCCGCGCATATGACCCGTATTCGGCCGCGTAAGTGAGTGGCCCGTTGTAGATCGCTCGCACCCCGCTTATCACGGTGCTCCAGTTCGCGTCGTAGTGGCTTGTGTCGAGTAGGTTGAGTTCGCAGCCCACGCAGAACAGTTCCACGTGGTTTTTTTGTGCAATCTGTGCATAGTGGTTGATAAACGTCGCGTAACTCGCAAACCACGCGGCATGATTTGTCGGGTTCAGCATATCCGGGCCATGACCGTCTTCGCAAAGCAACACCGGTTTGAGCATCACACCCATCCGACGAGCGTGGATGTCATTGATCGCGTCAGTCACTGCGGCGTCGGTGGGAGTCCGGTTAGGGTCAGGAAAAATGGTGTTTGACGTAGTGCTGGAGAGATACTGCGTAACGATCACGGAGACGTAGTTGGCTCCTGTGCTCTTCAAAGCGTCGAGCGACGAGTTGGAACCGGCAGAACCGTACTCGTTTGGTGCGTACGAAACGTAGGCAACCCCCTTGTACTTGGTGTCGTCCTGCGTCGCTGCGCGAACGGTCATAAGCGCCGCGAAGAGGACGGTGACGAGCAACACGACGGCGATAACGGAGAGAAATTTGCTCAGTTGCATAGTGCCTCGTGAAAGATTCGACGCTTAAAAACGCGCAGGGAGAGTAATAAAGGTTGTGATTTGAACGTGACCGCCGCAACTGCTGCCGCAACTAAGTTTTGCGTCGCTCGCACACGTCGCACCCGCGCAGCCTCTCAATATACTCGCTTCGCCTCCTTTCAAACAGCTTATTGACCTCGTCGGACTTCTTGCGGTCTGCGATTTGGGGCGCTAAGCCACATGATGAAGGCAGACATAACCAAGGCAAAAACGCCGTCTCAGACCATCTTCTGAGCCTGTGTTAAGAGCGCGAGGTCGATATCTCCCGGGTGCAGCTTTGTTATCAGCACGCGACCGCGTAGGCTCTGACCTGTCTGAATATCCTCGCCACTACCACACGCGAACGCCCGAGAGTCTACGTCGGTGCAAAACAACCGTCTGGCCGCATCCGCCCTCGTCCTGCCTTGTTTACGTACCCTGGATAACAGAACAATAGCGCGAAGACGTCTTTAAGAGAGGTTTGCCTTAGATAACAAGCGGAAATGGTTGCCAAAGACTATGAACGAACTTTTTGCTGACTTGTAGAAAAAGTCGCGCACAATTAGTAGAACGGCACGTAGTTTTAGCGGCATACTTTGAGACAAAGAAAAGGATATTGCCGCCACTTGGCGGACGACGGCCTCGATTTACTACCAAGAAGCCGCCACGATCACGTTCTCTTTCTGTTGGTCGCTGTTATTATAGCAACCAGGATCGTAGGCCTTCTGCGCATCTGCGTTGTAGAAATTGATTTTTTTTGCCCATCACATCCAAAATAATAAGTTGTAGAATAGTAGGATAGGACTACGATACGAAGTCAGCTGCTAGAGCTAGCAAGGGAACGCCCAAGACTTGATGATAACTTCGGCGAGTTCCCGCTTACAACAGGTATGTTTACGCATGAAGACATCAGCATTGCAACTGTTCGCCTCCTTCATGGCACCATCGCTTCCGCCCCCTTTCTGCGCATCGGCCGCTTTCTTTTTGAAAGAGGTCATCCAACCTTTTTTCCAGTCATACGTGCATATCATCAATCAGTTACGTCATAGAAACGTAGTGAGGCGGCTATATCAAGCGAAACTGTTTCGATCCCTAGCCCTGGTCGTTGCCCTTGGTTAACAACGACCGTACCATCAACGTGGCGGCGTGCAGAATGAAGATCGAGCGTGCGACCGTCCCCGATAGATCTATCTGCAACCCGATACGCGCGATGCTCGTGAGCGGCGGAATGAGAGAGAACAAGTGAGCGAGCGGACCGTGCGGGCGTGCCACTGGCACGGCGTCACGGTGAGCGTGTCTAACGCCGATTTCGCAGCGCAGTTCTGTTCACAGTAGCTCTCTAAAGGACTGCGTATGTGTCATCGACCCTACAGCGGCAGGAGGCGTGTAGCAGACATTTTTATAGGTAGCTTCGTATTTGGCCATCAAAAGCTCCCACCTCTGGTTGGACAGCATGATTATCACCGAGACGCAGCGTTTCGTGTACAGTCTAGTAACGTTTGTCACCATCGTCTTTTGGTCTTACTCAACGCCTACGCGCTCGAGATCTTGCTCATACTCATTATCATTGAATTCCTCGTGCTTGTCGAACTTACCAAGCCCTCGGTGGTCACTATGGCGTGGAGAAAGAACTCGACATATTTGTCGTTATCTGCGCATCGTGTTCGTCATCATCTTATCAAAGAAGTGACTGCACTGCGATGAAGTGATGTACGTTATAGGTGGCCGTGCGGTAATCGCTGGCTTAGTTTGTGCTATGCATGGTTCTATTGCTTACTGCGAAATCGTCTATTGCGCCGTCACGGCACGCCTGGCGTAGCTCCAGAAATCCTGTGCCCGTTATGAGTCTCAATCCGCGAACCGCCACGTCTGACGCCGCCATTTTGACCCCATGTAGTTCCGCACAGCTACACGGCGGCAAATGAACGTCTTGCTCCCCTCATTTGGTGGATTTCGCATTGCTGATTGGCGCAAAATTGGAGAATTATAACAATATTGTCTCAAAATGGCAATAATGCGCGATTCGATGCACGTTGACCGCATAGCGCAAGGCGTTTATACCAATAAGGACGTATGGTACGTGTTATGTCCCTCACGTCGTCGTTATCTTCGAGCAGCGCAAGTATGAGTAGTCTGACGTCGACGACCTCGTCAGCGATCACGCTCACTAATATCGTTACCGGCGCCGCCATTGCAATCGGGGCACTTATGTTCTTACTTGCTTTAGATATGGTGATGTCTGAGCGCGACTCTTGGAACGCAAGAACAGCGGGAATCGTGCGGGTCATCTTATTGCCCCTCATCATGACGTTTTGCGCCTTTGTCGCGTTCAAGACAGCCCAATTCCTCTAAGAGCGAGGGCTCTCACCTTGAGAGCAACTCTGGTCAATGCATAAAGAAGCCGAGCACGCCAAAAAGGACGACGTTGTTCACGGCGTGGATTGTCACGACTTACGCCAGATTTCTCTTTTTGTGCAAGCGACGTTTGCGGCGGACACAAGGCTACCGCGGCCTCAACGAATCAAAGAATAAACGGTTTGAATAGGCGGCTGGTTGTATTCGCACCCAATCCGGGGCGGATCGATTGCACTGAAGTCACTGGCCCTCAACGCCCAGTTGATGTAATGCTGTTTTTAGAGGTTTATCCTAAACCTGTTCGGAGAGCGGCTTCAGTGAGCCCACAGCGTCCTATTCATAGGAGGACCACGACAACGGTTCGATTCTGTGCCTACCAACCGGCCGCGGCGTACTCTCACTGCGTACCGGCACGAAGCAGCGGCCATTTTCTCGTGGTTCTCCAGTATGTGTTACGATCGCTCAATAACGGTAGTATTATATTCCTGTGGCGACGTAGAGCCTCTGCGTACTCCGGCAAGGTGCGACTGGCATACCGGCAATTAGATTATAGGAAGGGCCGCCCAGCTGCCCAGCGAAGAAGAGCGACCAGATGGCATTTTTGACCTCGGACCGATCCAGTGTTAGTTTAGCTGATCGAGACGGGCGTTCTGATACTGATGCTGACGGGCCTCGCGTTACCGAAGCCGCCCGCAGTACCGACGCGCCAGAGGGGCCCCTCAGCATACCCCGAGTGCACGCGACGATCACGACTAGCACTGCTCCTCCGCAGCAGTTCGTCGAGCGCGACGTCACCATCACGGAAAGCTCACCGCCGACGGCACCCCCGTCTCAAGCGTCCGTTACCCTCTATAACGCCGATGACGTAATAGAGCTGGTTTCCATTGCTACCACAGCCACCGACGCCGCAGGCAACTACGAGTTCACCCTCACCGACGCCGCTCCCGGCCGCCACACCTACGTAGTGTTCACTCCGGGCGACAGCACCCACGCCCACGCGCAGAGCGCCGAGATAGTCATCACCTACGTCACAATCCCCACCACCATTACCGCCACCGCTGCCCCCCTCCAACAGGTCATCGGGCACGACGTCACCATCACGGAAAGCTCACCGCCGACGGCACCCCCCTCGTCGGGGCGTCCGTTACCCTCTATAACGCCGACGATGCTACGGAGTGGTTTCTCGTAACCAAGGCCGCTACCGATTCTGCCGGTTTCTTCCAGTTCACCCTCACCGACGCTGTCCCCGCCAGCCACACCTACGCGCGATTTTCGTTTTGCACGCCGCTATGTTGATGGCACGGCTTGGCCCTAAGGGCAATGAGCGCTGGGATCACGAATAGTCTCGCTTTGTGCGGACGTCTCAGTGCGTTTCCACAACGCAATTGATTGGTCGAACGCACGGACTGCTGGAAAAACGAGCATAACTTCTTCAAAAAGAAAGCAGCCGGTGCACAGAATTGGGGGCAGAAACGGGATCTGCTGTGAAGGAGGCGAACAGGAACCGTCGTTTTATTCGTCGTTAGCGCCCGCAGACGTGCGCCCGGCATCTAAATCGTCCCATGCTAACTGCGGGAGACGTGAGGCGATTCGCAAACTCGTGTGGATCAAAAATACGCCGGCGTCGATCACCGCTGGTGTCGCCATGTTTTGAATGTAGTCGTTCGGGTCAGCTGCGTAACCTGCTCCCACTCGGTCAAAAACAATACCACGCTGCGCTCTGGCGAGGCATTCTGGAATTGAGGGAACCACTCAAGCTAGTGGCAGCCGTGGAAGCAAAGCTAGTAGCAGCCAGGGAAGCAGAGGGGAATATTGACAGCCTCCCCAATACTCGGTTACGACGGTCTGTGCCGGTTTGCTTTGAGGGTTATAGGGGTCCGTCCGGGGAACCCCAGGAGTTGTTTGTACTTGCCAAGGCATTTTCTATGCAACTAGCCTGCGACTTTGCTCAGTTTTTGCTCTGTAAGAAAAGGGATCCATTCTGGGATTTATATGAAAATCAGGCAGCTTTTGAGGCAACGACGCGGGTTCGAATCGCGCCCTCGGCCTTTGATTTTCTTTATCCGCTTCGGTGATATGAAAGAGTTAACTTTACGAGAGATAACTTACGAGCGACTCAATAAGATTTTAGAAGGAAGGAATATCGTGCCCGGTCCGCTTATTCATCTCGGCGTTTGTTTGGTGGCGTTGCTGCTCTACTTTGACGACCGTCACCGCAAGTATGTCCTTCTCTTGCTGCCGTTTGCCGTGCTCCCCGACCTCGACCACGTTGCGCCGTTCTACGCCCCCGCCTCTACTTCCACAACGTCTTCATCCTCGTGCTCCCCCTCGCCATCGCTCTCTACCCCGCTGGCAACAAAGCGGGGCCTCCTCTTTGACGTCGGACTGATGGCAGGCTTCTGTTTGCACTCACACCTCGTCCTCGACTTCTTCGTCGGTGGCACCATGGCGCTCTTCTACCCGCTGACAACCGCAAGGTACGGCTTTCAGTACAGGTAAGGGCCCCTCTTCGGGCCCGAATTGAATTATAAGCCCAATCTCGGCTTTTAATTTGAATCTTTATCCTACAACGGATTGCCGTTAGGCATTGTGCTGTGCGTCATTGCCTTTGCAGGAGTTCTCGCCGTCAGAAAGCACTTTCAGCATACTGTACAATGCTCCAGCATAGCACAGGCTCGAAAGCGTGCGCGATCAAGCAGGAGCCGGCAATAACGGCCAAAGACTCGCGAAAGAATTCAGAAAACGAGCAAGCAGCATAACGAAAACAGTAGTGTTCGCGTTATTATCACTGCAAGGCGATGCAGTTAAGGTGCATAAGAACGTTTTTCACCACTTGTGGCCTCGCGCAGTGACAAGAGAGTTTGGAGGATTCCGCCGTAACGTGCAACTTGACGTCGCAAGGGAGAACAAGCAGCTACGTTTTTCAAACCAAAAAAAATCCGTTAGATGGAATGACGAAGGCGACGAAAAAAGCTTTATTTTAGGGCTGGCACTGTTGCACGCTCTATCTAAAACTGGCGTAGTAGATGGAAAAATACACCCTCGCCGTTCAGCGAATAAGTCTTGCAGCAATAGCCAGCCTGCTTGTCGCACTGAGTGGAGTTATCCTTCTTCCAATTCTGACCAGGACCCTCTCGATAACGAGTTACGGAAGCTGGGCCTTAATCATGGCCACAATCAGCCTACTACCGGTGATAACAAGTTCCGGACTGCGGGACGCCATGGTTCGGTTTTTGGCCGCATCTAAAGACAAGCATGAGATTCAAGAGATATTCTATTCGCTTGCATTCATTGTTTTCGTCGCAGCACTGGTTGTGTCCGGACCGTTCCTAATATTTGCCCATACGATCGCAGCATACTTGTTCAACAACAATGTTGCGACGGCCCTAATTTTTCCGTTGATCGTCTTTTTTGCCTGTTTAAATTTCCTTATTATTGACTTTTTTCGGGCAGTCCAGCAGACAAAAAAGTACTCCGCGTTACTGTTTTTACAGGCTTACGTGCAAGTGGTCCTGGTAGCTGGTTTTGTCCTCTTGGGCTACGGCTTACAGGGTGCTGTCATAGGACTCCTGCTGAATCAGCTCTTTGTGTTTCTTTTAATAACGTACCTCATCCTAGTTCAGATTGGCTTCGCTATCCCCAAGTTTACGCACACACGTGTGCATCTGGCCTTTGGCTTGCCCTTGGTTCCAGGCGAAGTGTCGTACTGGATCACAAATTCGAGCGACCGTTATTTAATAGGCATGTTGTTGAGTGTCGCGGCTGTCGGCTATTATTCGCCTGCCTACACTCTCGGAACCACGGTCACCTTAGTTGCCTCAGGCTTCACGTTGATGCTTCTCCCGATTCTCGCCAAATACTACGACGAGCACGATACACAAGAAGTCAGGACGATCATGAAGTATTCAGTGAAGTACTACGCCGGCATTGCCATACCCTGCGCCTTCGCTCTGTCGGCTTTGTCAAAACCTCTTTTGCTATTGTTGACCACCCCAGAGATTGCAGCAAATGGCTATCTAGTTACGCCGTTCGTCGCAGCGGCCGCGCTCCTATTGGGAGCATATACGTTGTTTGTCCACATAGTCGCTCTAACAAAGAACACAGCGGTTATTGGAACGATATGGGTGCTCAGCGCAGCACTAAACTTTGGTGCAAACTTAGTACTGATCCCTTATTTTGGCATAATAGGTGCTGCATTGACTACGTTCCTCGCGTTTCTGCTCGCTTTCGTTCTCACCGCGGTTTATTCGAGGAGGCAGTTCAAGTTCGACTTCAGTAGCAGATTTGTCTTCAAGAGCTTGTGCATCTCTATCGTGATATGCGTGTTTCTGCTGCTCTGGAATCCTACGGGACTCGTTAGCATACTCCTCTCTGTTTCGGTTGCTGCAGTCATCTATATAGGCATTTTATTTGTGCTGCGTGGTTTCACTATTGAAGAGGTTAGATTCTTCTACAACGTTTTCAAAGGGCTTTTGAAAAGTGCCGATTGATTTGGCACACCTATATGTATAGTTTCAATCCTTCTAGACAAACGGGTTGCGTTCCCGTATCGCCGAGTATCACTATCATCCCCTCACGACATTGCCAAGTCCGCCACTCCAAGCAATGATTCAAATTCGAGCGCGCAAAGGGCGTGACTACTGATCGAGCGATAACTGCGGGACACGCCGTACGCACGGGGCTAACTAAGGTTGCGCGCGATTGACGATGTTTGTCACTTCGACGAGCACGAGGCATTGAATGATAATCAGTATTATAAAATCTCGGGAGCGTAGAACGTTAGTACCGTGAGTCATAGATAATTACAACGTCGCTGCTGCTAGCCCGTTTATGCCGTTGCGTCTGAATTAGCATTTCGATTTTCCCTCTGGCTGCCTGCTCCGCGCTCGCGACACATAAAAAGAAGCTTCACAACAGGGGAGTGGTCGCCCACGAGTTCGGTGGCAGATCTTCGCGTCGAGTGTATTCACGTGCATGCGCGCTCACGAAACATTTTATGAGGGTCGTCCCACATGTGTTTCCCGAATATCGTCGGATACAAATAACTAGTGATATCAATACCAGTTATCTCGAAAATGCCGGCGGTGTTGGAGCCGGATTCTCTTGTGGCATCGATTTATTCTACACCGTGATGGAACATACAGATGAATCGTGCCCTCCTGATTTCAAACTGACTCATCTTGCGTTTTTTAATGTTGGTGCACACGGGGATTTTGGCGGGGATCGTGCACGCGATCTATTTCAAAAAAGGATTGAAGAAGTTCGGCCGTGTGCAAATGAATTACGGTTGGCCCTTGTGACATTGGATTCAAACATTAGTGAAATTCTCGATATGGATTTTTTAACAACTCACACCTACAGAAATGTAGCTGCCGTGCTAGCCCTTCAGAAACTCTTTAAAACCTATTATTATTCGTCCACATATCCTCTCCGGCCATTTGAGTTAAATCAATCTGATTCAAGCCATTATGACGCCTACACGTTGCCTTTGCTTTCTACCGGTATTACTAAATTTTTTACATCCGGAGAGAATTCTGATCGATTGGAGAAAACGGATATTGTTTCAAGCTTCCCGCTTTCCTATAAGTATCTGAATGTGTGCGTGGGTCCTGCCGTGTCGAACGCTCAACGGGAACAGGAGAAGGATGCTCTTCGTGAGGATAGCACATCAGAAGCGAACTGCTCCAGATGTGCTAAATGCCTAAGAACCATGGCGACGTTGGACGTACTAGGAAAACTTGATTTTTACGACAAAGCGTTTGATTTGAACGTTTATCAAAAGCTTCGTTCACGGTATTTTGGCCTGGTTTTAGGCGAGCGGAAGCGCGATCCTTTTAAGAAAATATACGATGCAATAAAACAACACGATTTTCACGTCCCGCTCGGTGCGCACTTTTTCCGTTATCCTCCGGCAATTTTCCCGTTCGCGAAGAAATATTGCCCCAAGCTAATTAAAGCACAATATAAAAAACTGAGATCCGGCCCACACTGGTGGTGGTAACTTCATTCCTGAACCTTAGTCCGTCTACAGCACTGGTTGCCTCTCGGACTGCGGTAATCGCAACACTTGCAATTCTTAAAAACATGCCGCGATCTGAAAAACCTTAGCGGCATTTTCTCAACGATCGTGATTTGGGGGAATCGGAGCAACGTCTGCGTGGGCCTTAATGAAGTATTGATCTCGCCCTAGACGCCCAGGTTCGTTAGTGATAATGTAATATCAGCCATACAAGATAGAAGCCCATAGGTGCTTTGAATCCTGGGCGACGAAGGCGCTTTTTTATACGAAACTATCACAATGTCCACACCTTCTTTTACAGTGGAGGTGTCTCCCTTGGCCTAGGCACATATCAAACGGTCTACCACACGACAAAAATGACAATACCCCTGGCCAGGCTAGCGCGGTGTTACGCTGATGTATAAGACCTCTTTTTTAGGACTGAATAAACCGAAGAGATACCGAGTAGATACCGAGTGGCCCGAAGAACCCGCAAAAGTTAAACACGCGACCAAATAAGATCGCAACCGTTATGCGTACAAAAAGCCGTTTTTACAGTTTCTGCAACCTATCTGCACGTACGAAATAGGTTTGCACAACTCAAAACCTTTCATGCCTATCCTGTTATCCGATTGCCCCGCGAATTCAAATCAGTCACTGGAAGGTGCAAGACTAAAGAAGTTGATTCGGTGCATTTTTAAGACTGTTTAGAAAGCTAGGTTCGGGTTAATTGATGTGCAATCACGCCGCCACTCTGCTAGATCCGCAAAGGAGGATTTAGGTTCTTTATAAATCGGATTCCGCTTCTGATCGGCTTTTTTTGAGTTTTTGGAAAAAATAAAGGACGCCTGGTTGAAAAAGACACTGATTAGACAGCGATTAGCGGCACGCATGGATGCTATTGGGCAGATGGCGTTGCTCAATGCAGAGCTCGTCAAACAAATCATCGAAAGCTAGAACTCTGGTTGCTCCGCTTTGTCGTCCGCGTGCACCAATTCAGACGCAGTTTCACAAGAACCTTTGCAGACCTCTTAAGGTTAAACGGGATTATCGCTACATCGAAGACCTTGACGTACGGGGGGAGCTCCTCATATTTCTTACGCCCAATATGAAGACAATTTTCCGGTTTTCTGCAAGCTTGCCGCTCATAGCAGTCCGCGTGCTGGAACCTGTTAGCACACCCGATGATGATGAAGCTCAACTTCGAACGCCCAACATTCTCACAAAAAACATCGAGGCCTGGGTACCTACTGACATATCATCAAACTCGGATGTGAAAAACACTATGCATTCTATTCCGATCGCTGAAGTTCATCCAGCGTTCGATCCATACGCCCCACACTGGATCTCGCGGGAAGTTCTTGAAGCCGGAGAATTGATCCTGGACTGTAATGCGTTTGTCCCACTTTTCCATCTTGCGCGCGTCTTTCATCGCCCATTTCGTTCGGACGTTTCTGATACCTATTTGCCGAAAGCCCCGGTTGGTGAAGAACGTTGCCAATCGTGACTCGGCGTTCAGTACGATTTCGGCGCCCGGGAAATTGTCTGCGAGCAGCGAGAAAAACAGCTTCACCTGTGGCTCATCAAACCAATCGAACACACCGCCCGCGAGCATGAACACGCCGCTTTCCTTGTCTGTGACACGGTCACACCACTGGGCGTCAAACAGCGACCCTGCGAGGTACGTGATCCGATCGCGTTCTGGTAGTAACCGCCGTCGTTTGTCGATCACGTTCGGCAAGTCGAGGTCGTACCAGTGAATCGACGCGTTATCGACACGATAGAAGGTGGTGTCAAGTCCCGCCCCAACGTTAATCACCGTCGCGCGTGGATGTTCGCTCAAATATGCTCGTATTTTGTCATCGAACTGCTTTGCCCGGGAAGCGGATGCGATCATCCCGTCTAGTCCAATTGAGATATCGTAATCAATCTGGTCGACGAGTTCGATCGCCTTCTCGTCATTGAAGATCGAAGGAAAGGCTCGGCTAAATTTCGCCCGGCCGTACAACGGGGGCAACAGCGTAGCCTCTAAGTCGTGAAAATCGACCTTTATCCGGGTCTGCACGTTCGGTTTCACAATTCGCAACATTAGAGTCAACCATTATAAATATCTACGTCGCTGCGCAGATAAAGCGGCGAGTGAGAAGCAGCTACATTGCAGCTAGGCTTACAAGCCGTGATAATAAGATACGATAAAATAGAGACTGAGAGTGAATAACGGTATATCTCATCTTCACAAAGACCCAAGCTATTGCCAAGCGCATAGAGCGCACGATACATAATGAAGTCGCAAACGTCGCCGTTCACGCAGTTGTATATTTTATATAACAATTTGATCTTAGTCTCGGGGCCGAAGCATTCGGAATAAGCGACGCATTCGCGAGAATGGCGTATTCAATAAACGCGAACCTGTGCCGACAACAACGCCTAGCGGGAATAAGAAACGGAGCGTCGCGCGTTGTCAATGCCCAGGGCATGCCGGTCCATGTTTTCGTGGACGATGACCCAGGTGAGGGGGACGTACATCACCCCGTAGACGACGGCGATCCAGTAGATGGTCATGGCCGGAACTAGCGAAAATGAGAGGTTGACGACACGAAACACCGATACCAGAGCGAGCGTCGTGACGAGCTGCACCCGCTCTCCGGGCAGCGCCATCACGATAGCGGCAACCGCGACGATGTTGAGCGCCTGCACGCCGACGCCGAGCACCCGGTAGCTCGCAAAGATTAGACCCTCACAATTCAAGATGAGGAGTATGCCACAGCTTCGTACCACGCAAGACGTAATGGAAAGCGCGCGTTGAATCCAGACGTTAACCGTGATACGATGCGTCCTGACGAATCAGCGCCGCGATTCATTGTCGCGCGGTTCTGATTGCGACTTTTGCCCGGCTCAGATAATGAAGCAGGTTTGTACGTTCCTAAGCCTGAAATACCGTGAGCGCAGTTGCTCAGTGTCCTGCGGTTCAGCAGCCTCGCCGTTTGGTGCGCTCAGCGTTCATTAGCCCCCTTTCCTTCGGGACGTCATACTGCAAAGACCATTAATGTAATGCTATCGTCGTCGCGTGCCGCGGGGGCGGGTCCTTCAGTTGAGCGCCCAGACGGCAAACTGCTGCGTCGTTTTTCAAAGAAACGCGCGCGGCAAGCTGAGGCGGTCATCAAAAATGGCAACAACGTTACTCTGTGTTGAAATTTTTGGAGCCTGGGTCGTTAGCACGCGTGAAATGGTGAAACGTTGGTTGAAAGTTGAGATGCGCATCGTGACGCCGACCGCGGGGTCACTCTTGGCCGGGGGAAGAGCGACGCCGTAGTCTGTCCAGGACCTCTGTCCTACAAGCTTGGAGCCTGTAATAGCCCCTTTTTACGCGCTTTGTTCAATCTGGCGTAAGTCATTCTAAGTGCTGAATATGAGGCGAATGGGGGACAAACTCGGCAGTGGTGAGGGGGCTTCTTTCACATAACGTGCCCATCTCAAATATAGCTAAGAGACAAGATTTAAGCCACTACACCGCTCTCGCACTCTGTTGATCTATTTTTCCGTCAAGAGGCTGGATACACAAATGAAGGAGCAAAAGTATTGTAAATACTGTGGAGTGGCTAATCCCACCAGTACTTCATTTTGCACAAAATGCGGTAAGGCGTTTGCCAGCGCGTCAGCATCGCCGCTGCCCCCACCGTCGGCCACCAAAGAAAAAGAAAGCCCCATGTGGCTCCGAATACTTGAGATCATCACAGGTCTTATCATCCTTATCCTGTGCGTCGCCGCCTTCTGGCGAGGGATAAATTGGAGTTGGACAACATTCATTGCATTCCTAACAATTGCGCTAATTATCCTTGAAAGTGTATATATCATACGAATATTTGCAAAAGGCATCTCGGGACGGCGGCGGCTCAACTTGATTCTGTCAGTTATAGCGGCCCTAATTGCCATCTTGGTACTCGCAGTGTCTTTCTATGGATCTTCTTCCTATGGATTTTTTTTGACCCTAATCTACCTGTTAGCCTTAGGATTGCTCTTTGCCGGAATCGCGAGCGCAGCACGCGGCACAGTGGGCGCCAAAATCGTGGGCATCTTCGGCATTTTTGTGGGCATCATCGTGTTAATATCCTTTAAAATCGTGGGCATCCTCGCCATTTTTATAGACCTTGCCTTGTTAATATCTCCAGATCATACCTACCCAGTAAATGTCGCAGAACTGGTTACAGTGTCCTTGACGATCTTCGCGTTGGAGCCGATAATTTCCGGGATACGGGGGAGATGGATCTGATTCATTCGTTCAAGGATTGAGGTTCGCTAGGCATTCAACAGTAGCTCAGTTTAATGGAGTGGCGTTTGAGTTTTCGCTTGTTTGTCAGGAAATGATGAGTTTAACGTCCTTCCAACATTGCATGTGAAGATCAATCATTCGAGATCGCCGTGCGTAACGAGAAACGTCAAATATGAGTTCTGTTGTGGCAGCAGCGTCGCGTCTGTGAGCTTGTCGCACCGAAGATCACGCTCGTGATGGGGATTCCCACGACCGCACTGCTGCGCTCAATGAGCTGCGGCTGGAGGATGACACGAAAGAGCGCCTCTGCGAGCGCCACGAAGAAGATTATTATGGTACTCAACTGAATGAGTTCTGAAACTGAAACATTTGGAATAAGAGCCCGATTCGTAAGATTAGCGTGTACAATGAGCGAACCCTATTCCCACAACAAGGCAGAGCGGGAATAACAACGTCGAGTCAACCGCGCCGCGAGCGGAACCCCACCCAGCGAATGCAACGCCTTGATGCCTTCAGCGAATGCACGCGGCGTGAGCACAACACATTTTTCGTGCGGCAGCACAGAGCGCAGGCCGCCATTTCGTCTCGTTCACGTATATCGCATCTCGGCGGTTCGTAGTGCAGCTCTTGAGGTCCCGCTCCATCATAGACTCAGTCGTGCAGCGTAGCGTGTTGATCATTCACAGGGGCAAGGAATTTCCGAGTCTGCGGGTGCACAGCTGTGTTTGTAGCGGTACGTGCTTCGCGAGTGAGAACTTCGCAGGACCATTGTGTGTGTCGTAAGGACGTTTCGTAAGGCGAGACGGCGTATGCTCCGTAGGCTGGTGCCGGATTACGCCAGCCTGCGAGTAGCGCCGCTTCGCGGTTGCGCAATCGAGTCCGAAGCGCCAAAGCCTGCTAGGCTGAAAGAAAACACGGAGAGCGGCTATAATGAGCCCACAGCGTTCTATTCATAGGAGGACCACGACAACGGCTTCGATTAGTTGCCCACCAACCGGCCGTAGCGTGGTCTCACTGTACCGGCGCGGAGCAGTGGGCCATTTCCTCGTAGCTCCGCAGTGCGTGTTGTGATCGGGCTCAAAACGGTAGTATTATATTCTAGCGGCAACGTAGAAGCTCTGACACGCTCCGGAAAGGAGCGACCGGCATAACGGTAATTAAATTATGAGGAGGGCCGCCGAGCTGCCGGACGAAGAAGACAAACGACCAGATGGCATTTTAAACGTGGGTCGATCGGCTGATAGCTCAGCTGATCGGGACGGGCGTGCTCATACTAATACTGATGGACCTCGGGTTGCCGATGGCGCGCGCGGCACCGACGCGCCAGAGGGGCGCCCCAGCACGCCCTTAGTGCGCACGACGATCACCGCCACCGCTGCTCCTCCGCAGCAGTTCACCGGGCACGACGTCACCATCAGCGGAACACTCACCGTCGACGGCGCCGGGATAGCAAACGCCCTGATTAAGCTGTACCGCGACGTCGACGGACTCTGGACCGGCGTCGGCACGACGACCACCAGTGAAAGCGGCGGCTTTACGTTCCAGGTCCAACAAGCGTCGCCAGGCACGTCTCACTTTAAGGCGGCCTATCCGGGCGACGGCACCCACGCCCGCGTGCAGAGCGCCGAGATGGTCGTCACCTACGTCGCCATTCCTACCACCATCACCGCTACCGCCGCTCCCCGACAACAGGTCGTCGGGCGCGACGTCACGATCAGTGGAACGCTCACGGCCGACGGCACCCCCGTCTCGGAAGCATCCGTCACCCTCTACAACGCCGATGATGTCACAGAGCTGGTTCCCGTAGACACCACGGCCACCGACGCCGCAGGCGACTACCAGTTCACCCTCACCGACACCGCCTCCAGCCAGCATACCTACGTGGTACGCTCCCCTGGTGACAGCACCCACGCCGGCGTGCGGAGCGCCGAGATG
>Ga0326727_10004931_pt1 | contig 38994 bp, 39 predicted proteins | sample MB2enrmetagenome_FD_207643 | JGI IMG/M metagenome (GOLD analysis project Ga0326727, IMG submission 207643) | Lab enriched peat soil microbial communities from McLean, Ithaca, NY, United States - MB29MY | ecosystem: Environmental > Terrestrial > Soil > Wetlands > Peat | place: USA: New York...
AAGTTCTGCTTGTGATGGTGGGCCATCCACTGGGCCAGGATCGCGCCCCCGCGGCTGACGATGCCGGTAATCCGCCTGGTTATCAGCGGCAGGTACTGGATCAGAACGCCGGCGTGGATCGTCATGTAGTCGACCCCTTGCGCCGCCTGTTCTTCAATTACCTCCAGCATAACATCCGCCGTCAGATCCTCGACCCGCTTCACGCGGGCGATAGCTTCGTAAATGGGCACCGTTCCCACTGGAACGGGGGAGTGCCGGAGGATCGCCTCGCGGATTTCGCGAATGCCCCCACCGGTCGAGAGATCCATCACCGTATCGGCGCCGTAATGCACTGACGTATGCAGTTTCCGCAACTCTTCCTCGACATTGGAAATCACGGCGGAATTGCCTATGTTGGCGTTGATCTTGCAGGTGACCGCTACGCCGATAGCCATCGGGTCCAGTTCGGGATGGTTGACATTGGCGGGGATAATCAACCGGCCCGCGGCAACCTCGTCGCGGACGGTTTGCGGCTCCATCTGCTCGCGTTCCGCCACCCGAAGCATCTCTTCGGTCGTAACTCCCTTGCGGGCCAAATGCATCTGCGTAACGTTTTGGTCCCCGGAACGCGTCGCCTCCTGCTTGCGCTTTTCCACCCATTCGCCGCGTGGTTTCTGAATCCACTTCTGACCAGTGCCGTTGCCCCCATTGTTACCGATGCGCGGGTCCATGATCCTCACTCTCCTCTGCGTTGCACCGTGCCGGTCCGGAAACCAGGTCACGCGTCCCCAAAATTTCGAAAATGTCTGTCCAGTATCCTTATTATAAATAACGCCGTATGCTGCGGGCGGCAAGTTGGAACACCTTTTTTCCGCGCCTCGGCCGAAGTTGCTGCATCTGCAACAGCAGGGGCAACCGGAATTGCGCCGGCCACGAGTTGGGGTGCGCACTTTATCACGCGCACCTGTGATAGATTGACCCTTGGGCCACAAGCAGTTACAGTGAAAAGTGCGGGTGGGGGAAGTCCGGTTGACGGCATCGAACCAAAAGAGCAGGTTGGTACGCTTCGGCGCAGCCATTAGCGTCATTGTCCTCTCGCTCGGATATCTGGCGTGGACGGGTGTTCAGCAGAGCAAGAGCTATTATGTGACCATTCATGAACTGCAAAGCCTGGAGGGCCGTTACGACAAGCGGCTGCGTGTAGCCGGCGATGTGGTGCCTGGATCGATTCGCCGTCAGGGGACACGGGTGGAGTTCCAGTTGCGGGAAAACAATCAGGTGCTGCCTGTGGTTTACCAGGGAACAGAAGCGCCTCCCGATACTTTTAAGGATGATTCGCAGGCGCTGGCGGAAGGCAGATTCGGCCGCGATGGCGTGTTCCACGCCCAGCAGCTGCAAGCCAAGTGCGCTTCCAAATACGCGCCGAAAAAATAGCGTTATAGCATCGGGTGATCGGGTGATCTAAAAAGCCGCGGTTTTCGATCATGGCCAGCGGACCGACGAGTAGCGGCAGTTAAGTGCCTTTCAAAACTTTTCCGATCATCGGATCACCCGATCGCCCGATAACCCGATCGTATTCTGTGTCCAACACCGAGGTTAACTCGCAAGCGCCGCCAGTGGTTTTGCGCGAGGTCAGCCGGTATTTCGGCCGCTTTGCGGCATTGCGCACCGTCAACGCGGAGTTTGAAGCGGCGCGGCTGTATGCCATATTGGGGGAAAATGGCGCCGGGAAGTCCACCTTGCTGCGCCTGATCGCGGGATTGACCCCGCCTTCGCGGGGGACGGTAACCCTGTTTGGCTCCGAGCATCCGGCTTCGGTGCGCCACCGCCTGGCCTATATGGCCCACGCTTCCCTTCTCTATGACGAATTGGACGCCATGGAAAATCTCCGGTATTTTGCCGAGCTCTATGGCATGCACAACCCGGGAGCGTGTGAACTTTCCCTGCGCAAAGTGGGTCTGGATCCCCTGCTCAAGCGCCGCGTCGGACAGTACTCGCAGGGCATGCGACAACGGCTGAGCCTGGCGCGAGCGCTACTCCATCAGCCGGAACTGCTGTTGCTGGATGAACCGTTTTCCAACGTGGACAGCTCCTCTGCACGCGAAATGGTCCGGCTGCTGGCGAACGCCCGCGATAGTGGATGCACCGTGTTGGTGGTAACCCACCAGCCGGCGCTGCTGGAAAGCGCCGCGGATGAGTTGGTGCAAATGGCCGCCGGCCGCATTGTTCAGGGAGCAAAAGCTCAAGTGAACACGGTATCCCCAACCCAGCCCTCCACCCCTGAGGTTGTACGATGAGCCTCGCGGCACAATCGCCGATGCCCGGACCGCACCCCGGCCTGTGGCCGGTACTGCGTGCAACTTTGGCCAAGGACTTGAGGCTGGAATGGCGCTCCAAAGACGCCATTAATTCCATGCTGTTTTTTGCTTTGCTGGTGGTGGTGGTGTTCAGCTTCTCCTTCGATCCGACGGCAGAAGAATCGCGCCGCATTGCCGGGGGCCTCATCTGGGTCTCCTTCCTGTTTGCCGCCGTGGTGGCCTTGAACCAAACCTGGGCGCGGGAGCTGCGCAACCAAGTGCTGGATGCGTACCGCATTTCCCCGGCGCCGGCCAATTCTCTGTTTCTGGCCAAAGCCATTGGAAACTTTCTCTTCGTGGGAGTGCTGGAAGCAGTTATGGCCCCGCTGTTTCTGGTGTTCTACAATCTCCGGCCGATCGGCCCGGCTTGGCAATTGCTCTTGGTCGCGGCATTGGCCACTTGGGCACTGGTGGTTAACGGCACTTTCTTTGCAGCCATTTCGATACGAACGCGCAGCCGCGAGGTAATGCTGCCGTTGATTCTATTTCCCATCTCGATTCCGGCACTGTATTCCATGGTGGCAGCGACCGCAGCGATTCTGGCGGGAGATGCTTCCCCGGCTTACTGGATGAAGCTGCTGGCTGTGTACGACGTGGTATTCACCACTGCCTGTCTGCTGCTTTTTGAGATGGTGCTACACGCGGAATGAGGGGAAGGAAGACAGAAGACAGAAGACAGAAGTCAGAAGTCGGAAGTCGGAAGTCGGAAGACAGGGAGACAGATGGCTATTGTCAGTCGGCGAATCAGTAACGTCAGACTTACCCGTGAAATTGTCATCTCGAGTGCAGCGAGGGATCTGCAGTTCCCTTCCACACGCGTGACATTCAACTGCAGATCCCTCGCTTTGCTCGGGATGACAATGCAGGGGGGATGACCATGCACGTGGCGGGATTGACGATGCGAGGTTCTGACTTCTGAATTCTGAATTCTGAATTCCTCCGGTGGAGAACCATGAAGCCTAAATTAACAATCGTTGCGCTGGGGACGGTGGCGCTGCTGGGGTATGCCTTCTATTTGGGCATGTTCGCCGCGCCTACGGAGGCAACGATGGGAGATGTACAACGGATCTTTTACTACCACGTGCCTTCGGCCTGGACTGCGTTTCTCTGTTTCTTTGCCAATTTCGCCGCCAGCATCGTGTACCTGTGGAAGCGCGGCCAGCGCGCGGATGCGTTTGCCGTGGCCGCGGCGGAAGTCGGGGTAGTGTTCTGTACCGTGGTTCTGCTGACGGGACCGCTATGGGCCCGGCCGGTATGGGGCATTTGGTGGACATGGGACGCGCGTTTAACCAGCACTCTGATTCTGTGGCTGATCTACGTTAGCTATCTGCTGTTACGGAAATTTGCCGCCGGCGGGCAAACTCCGCTGCTGGCGGCCGCCCTCGCCGTGTTCGGATTTATCGATGTGCCCATCGTGTATCTTTCGATCCGCTATTTTCGAACCCAGCATCCGCAGCCGGTGATCGCAGGCGGTCAGGGTAGCGGACTGGATCCGGCAATGGCCAAGGCCCTGGTGGTGAACTGGCTGGCGTTTATGGTCCTGGCCGGCATCGTGGTTGCGCTGCGCTACCGGGTGGAGCGCTTGCGGCAACAAGTTGAAGAAGAGTACGTGCTGCGGGAAGAGAGTGAGGCAAAGAACGAAGCGCCGGCCTCGCGCGCGCCGGAAACGGGGAGGGTGATTACATCGTGAAGTTCCTGTATGCTGCCTACGCCATTACCTGGGCCGTTCACCTGGCCTATCTGGGCATTCTGCGGCACGACTTCAAACGCGCCAAGGAAGAACTGGAAGAGTTGCGGCGCAAGTGACAAGGGCAGCTCTCGGTCGTCGGCTCTCGGCCAGAAAAACACCCAACGCAGAACCGCAGAAACACAGAACCAGACCTGGGGCAACACCAATAAAGCAGCTATGGTAGTCGGCTCTCGGCCAACCAGAAAAGGGCGACAAGCTTCAAGCCCCAAGCCAGAAACCAGAAACCACGGCAGAGGCTACTGAGAACCGGGAACCGAGAACTTTATCGATATCGGTCTCGGCTGTTGGCTCCCGGCCCAACCAGACGCAGCCGGGTACCCCTGTCATCCAGCCTCCGCACAAAAGTTACTGCGCACAGGGCCGAAATGCATGGGTTCTTCAGCCCCGCGCGCCTGCAGCAGTACTGCAACTGCCCGGGTTATTTCGGGCGCGGGGCTTCAGAATGACAGGCGGGGGGGGATTTTGCTGCGTGAGCTAAACCATTTGCGTTCCCCAGAGATCGTGCAGGTGCAAGATTCCCTGTAAACAGCCGTTTTCGTCCACCACGGGCAGGGAGGTAATCTTCTTCTGTTCCATGAGGTTCAGCGCGGCGGCGGCAAACTCGTCGGGACGGATCACCTGGGGATTCTTCGTCATGCAGGCGCCGGCGGTAACATCGAAAATATCTTTGCCGTGTTGTTGCAGAAGCCGCCGCAGATCGCCGTCGCTGATGACGCCCAGCAAACGACTGCCTTGCACGACGGTAGTGACCCCGAGCCCCTTGCGCGACATTTCGTAGATCACATCCGGCATGCGGGTCTCCGGATGCACCCGCGGTATGGCCTCTCCCGTGTGCATCAGGGCGCGGACCCGGGCTAGTTTCTTTCCCAATTTTCCGCCGGGATGCAGGTCGGCGAAGTCTTGATCCTTAAAACCGCGTTTCTCGGCCAGGGTTACGGCCAAGGCGTCGCCTAAGGCCATCATGGTGGTGGTCGACGCGGTGGGCGCCAAGCCGAGCGAGCACGCTTCCTTGGCTACCGAGCAATCCAGGGCCACGTCGGCCGCTTGCGCCAAAGTGGAAGCGTTTTCCCCCGTCAGGGCAATCAGCTTTAGCTCGAGCCGCTTGATCGTCGCCAGCAGGCGGAGGAGTTCTTCGGTTTCGCCGCTCAGCGATAGCGCCAGCACCGCGTCACCGCCGGCCAGCATGCCCAGGTCGCCATGCAAGGCTTCGGCCGGATGCAGGAACAGAGCTGGTTTCCCGGTCGAACTGAAGGTGGCGGCAATCTTGCGGGCTACCAGGCCGCTCTTGCCCATGCCCGTAACCACCACGCGGCCGGAGCAGCAATAGAGCAGTTCGACGGCCGTCTCAAAGGACGCCGCCAGGGGTCCAGCCACCCGCTCGGCCAGTACCCGCAAGGCTTCCGCCTCAATCCGGATTACGTTTTCGCCAATGTGACGCATGAAAGCAGTTTCAAGTTTCAAGTTTCAAGTTTCCGGTTTCCAGTTTTCGGAGCCCTCGCAACGCACCACTCCTCTTGCCTTGACCATTGGAAACCCGGACAGGAGTTTGTGACAACAGAAAATAAATTTTGTTCCCAGTGGCGGGCTATGGCGGGTTGTGGCGGGGTATCGCGGGTTGGGTTGGTTCCCCCCTCCGCCCCCCGAACAGGCCCAACACCCAGCGCAGAGACGCAGAGACACAGAGCGCAATTGGGAAAAAGCCCCTGTCTCTGATTCCCTCTGCGGCTCCGCGTCTCTGCGCGGGATGTTCCGTCAGGCCGGATTTCCATTTCGGTCTCGTGTCCATGTCGGCAGAGTAGCCGACTTTCAGGCGAACCGGTGGACGCTTTGGACGGTTTAGACAGGTTTTTTTGCCCATTCGCCAAGTCCGGGCAACCCTATGATCAGGCGGGATTTCCACGTCTGTTTCCTGTCCACGTTTGCAGAGTAGCCGCCTTTCAGGCGGCCCGGTGGACGGTTTGGACGGGTTTTTAACCCAGTGGCCAGTGGCCAGTGGTCAGCAGCACCCAACATTCATGAACGACTTTTCGGCACGAGTGAATTCGCGCCCTTACCCAAAACCGATTTTTCCGCAGCCTGTCTTCCGTGCCCTCAACAACATCGAGGAACTAAAAAAAGAAGCAGCTTCGCTCAGGATGACCCAGAGTTTGGAAACGCGAAACTCGACTTAAAGCGCTTGGTGTATCGCCAGCAATTGCTGCAACAGGGAACGCAATTCCGGCAGCGGCAGCGCATTAGGCCCATCGGATTTGGCCTGGGCGGGATTGTCGTGGACTTCCATAAACACCCCGTCCACCCCTGCCGCCACGGCGGCGCGCGCCAATACGGGAATGAACTGCGGCTGTCCGCCGCTGATCGCAACACCATTGCCTTGAACCGCAGAGGGTAATTGCACCGAATGCGTGGCATCGAAGACCACGGGCGCAAACTCGCGCATAATGGCGGGCGATCGCATATCGACCACCAGGTTGTTGTAGCCAAACGCGGCCCCGCGTTCGGTGACCATCACCCGCGTATTGCCGGTGGAGCGCACCTTCTCCACGGCGTGCCGCATGTCCCAGGGGGAGAGGAACTGGCCTTTCTTGATGTTGACGGGACGGCCGCTTCGGCCGGCCGCCAGCAGCAGATCAGTCTGCCGGCAAAGAAAGGCCGGAATCTGCAAAATATCCACGACTTCCGCTACCCGGGGAACATCAGCCGTCTCATGCACGTCGGTCAGCACCGGCGTCTTTACCCTCTGTTGCACTCGGTGCAGGATTCGCAGTCCTTGCTCCAGTCCCAATCCGCGAAAGCTCTTGCCGGAGGTCCGATTGGCTTTGTCGTAGCTGGCCTTGAAGATGTACGGCATCCCCAGTTCAGCAGTCACCGCGGCGATGGCCTCCGCCATCTTGAGCGCATGTTCTTCGCTCTCGATCACGCAGGGTCCGGCAATCAGGAACAGCTTGCCCGTACCGACGGAGATGTTGCCAATTTCAAAAGCTTGCTTGCTGGCGTTCACCAAAATCACCCAAGAAACCCAAAACCTACCACAGAGTCACAGAGCCACAGAGAAAATCCAGAGCTTATGATATGCAAGCACCCTGTGTACCCAGATACTCGTCCGACCGGGCTAGGAATGGGAAATCCGAAATCCCAAATTCCCTCTGTGTCTCGGCATCTCTGTGGTAGGTGTTAATGTCTTACCACCTTTTCCGGACGCAAAAACAATTCCACGTCCTCCCCTGCCCTTTTTGCCAAGTGGGCTTTGCGGTTCGCGTACGAGGCACCGATGAAAGCCGTAAACAACGGATGCGGCTCCAGCGGCTTCGACTTGAATTCCGGATGGAATTGGCAGCCCAGGAAATAGGGATGGTCGTGAATCTCAACAATTTCCACGTAAGTGCCGTCCGGGGTCACGCCGGTAACGCTTAGGCCCGCGGCCTCCAACTGCGCCCGGTACTCCTGGTTGACCTCATAACGGTGGCGGTGGCGTTCGCTGATTTCCAGCTTGCCATAAGCCCGATGGGCGAATGAGCCCGGCGTCAGGTGGCAGGGCCAAGCGCCCAGCCGCATGGTACCGCCCAGGTCTTCGATCCCGCGCAACTCGCGGAGTTTATAAATGATGCGGTGCGGCGGCGCCGGATCAAATTCGGTGGAATTGGCGCCCGTCAGCCCGCAGGCGTTGCGCGCCAGCTCGATGCAGGCGGTTTGCAACCCCAGGCAGATACCAAAAAACGGCACCCGCTTTTCGCGGGCATAGCGGATGGCGTTCAGCATGCCGGCAATGCCGCGTTTGCCGAACCCTCCCGGAACCAGGATGCCGTCATACTGCTCGAGCTGTTCCTCGTAACTGCGGTCTTCGCTCTCCAAGCCCTCAGCTTCGATCCACGTCAACTTGGCCTTCAGATGATGCACCATGGCACCGTGCAACAGGGCCTCTTTCAGGGACTTATAGGAGTCTTCATACTCGACGTACTTGCCCACCAACCCGATGGAGACCTCGTCCAGCGGATTGTAGATATCGTGGACAAGCTCTTCCCAGCGGGCCAGGTCGGGCTTCGGAGCATCGAGATGCAGATAACGGAGGGCCAGTTCGTCCACTCCTTCGCGAGCGAACGTCAGGGGAACTTCGTAGACCGATTCCACGTCCTTGGCCGTGATTACCGCCCGTTCTTCCAGGTTGCAGAACAGGGCGATCTTCGCTTTCAGGTCCTTGGACAAGAAACGGTCGGTGCGGCAGAGCAGAATATCGGGTTGGATTCCCACGCTCAACAGCTCTTTCACCGAGTGCTGCGTAGGTTTGGTCTTCAACTCCCCGGCGGCGGCGATATAAGGCACCAGGGTGACATGGACGAACAGCGTATTTTCACGCCCCAAGTCCTGCCGCATCTGCCGGATGGCCTCGATGAAGGGCAGCGATTCAATATCGCCGACGGTTCCGCCGATCTCAACGATTGAGATATCCACACCGGCAGAAACTTTCTTCATTGCCGCCTTAATTTCATTGGTGACGTGCGGGATCACCTGGACCGTCTTGCCCAGATAATCGCCGCGCCGCTCCTTGGCGATGATCTGCTCGTAAATCTTGCCCGTGGTCCAGTTATGGTCGCGGGTCAATTTGGCATGGGTAAAACGCTCGTAGTGGCCCAGATCGAGATCGGTTTCGGCTCCATCATCGGTGACAAACACCTCACCGTGCTGGAACGGCGACATGGTGCCCGGATCGACGTTCAAATAAGGGTCGAGCTTCTGCAAGGAAACCTTAAGCCCGCGGCTTTCCAGCAGGCAGCCGATAGAGGCGGCCGCCAGTCCTTTGCCCAGTGACGAAACTACTCCCCCGGTTACAAAAATGTACTTAGCCGACATGGCTTCCTCGTTCCTGGTTGTGGGTGGATTTTGAATGGATAGACGGGTTCATTTCCAATTATGCCTGAATTCTTGCCCGCAAGGGAACAAAATCCGTTTCCCGTTTCCCCTCACCCGTTCCCCGTTATCCGTTATCCGTTATCTGTTTTCCGTTTTCCGTTTCCTGTTAACTGAGTTTCTGGAATTCAGCACTCAGCAATCAGCCAAACCAGAACACCCCCGTCCGCCCGTATAAGCGGAACACCGAGGGAGTACCTGTGATCGCTTCGTTACTCACAAATGGCAACCGCAAATGGGGCCGAAATGCATGGATTCTTCGCCGCGCGCCCTGCCGCAGAATTGCGCTATCTATGCCCTCTTGGGGCGCGCGACTCAGAATGACAACTGTTAGAGGGCAAGGATTTGTCGCTCCGGAACGTGCGCTCTGCTGATCGGTGAGTGCTGACTGGTGATTGTGCATCTACAATACTAATTGTTGGTTTGTGAGTTGCATTCGTGCGGAGAGACTCGCCAATCCTGTTGCCGGCGCTGGTGCTGATCGCGGCTAATGCTGCGCTTGCGCCGCCAGCCCGGGGCCAGTCCCCGTTGCCTTCCCCGCCGCAGGCAACTCAGCCAGCGGACAAAAGCGAAATCAAGCGCCTGATTTTGAAAGACGGCGGATACCAGCCGATTGTCAAATTTGAAGTGCAAGGCGATCGAGTGCGCTATTTGAGCGCCGAACGCTATGAATGGGAAGAAGTTCCTTCTTCGCTTATCGACTGGCCGGCAACGGAAAAATACGCCCGGGAGAGGAGCGGGCCACCTCAGGTTTCTGCCGCGGTAAAAGGCATTGATGCTGAGGCGCAGGCGGAGCGCCGTAAGCAGGAGGAACTGACTCCCCTAGTGGCTCCCGGCCTGCGTTTGCCGGAGACAGGGGGAGTTTTTCTGCTGGACGTTTTCCGCGGTCAGGCGCAACTCAATGAACTGGCGCAAAACGGCGGGGAAGTAAAACGCAACATGGGGGGAAATATCCTGCGCTCTACCGTCAATCCCCTAAGCAGCCAGAAGCAGACCATCGAACTGAAGGGGCAGCATGCGCAGGTCCAGTCGCACGTTCGGGATCCGCTTCTCTACATAGCCATCGATCAGGACGCGGACGACGCGGCCGGGCCGCAGCCCCCACCCACAACAACGCAGAAGGCTTCCAAACCGCCCCCACAGAACCCGCAAGACCGCTTTCGCCTGGTCCGCCTGGAAAGCGTGGCCAAAAAGGATGTGCGCATCGTCGGAAATATCAAGATCGCGGTCTATGGCAAAGTCCGTCCCGAAGAGAAGTTTGTGCCCGCCAGGGTGGAGACGTTTTCCGGCCCCTGGCTAAAAGTTACCCCCACCGACCCTTTGGAACCCGGCGAATACGCTCTGGTAGAGATGCTGGAAGAGAATCAAATCAATCTCTACGTCTGGGATTTCGGCGTCAAGCCTTAGAAGCCGTTCCCGTTTCTCGTTTCCCGCTGAGGCTACTTGCTGTCTTGTTCTTCCGCACGTCGTTGGGCGAGACAGGATCGGTTTTGTCGTATTCCCTCTCTTACTCAGGACACAACCCCGGTTCAACCGGAGGAATGCAGAGTGTTGAGGGACGTACAACTTGTCAGGCCTGCGGATCGCAGTGGGCGGGTCGTTGCTGGCGTTGTTTTGTCGTCGCACTGGTGCGCCTGTGATCTCTTCTTGACGCACAAGTGGCAACCGCACATAGGGCCGAAATACATAGGTTCCTCGCCCCGCGCCTCGATCGAATGGCAATTGCCGGAATCAGGTCGGGCGCGCGGCTCGGAATGACAGGTATTGGGGTGTGAGGGGGACGGGGGACGTACGTTCAGCTTAAAATGCCGCGCTGAGCTACGCCGATATTGTCGCGGGTGGTGTTCTTGACTGCGTACATCATCTCGTCCGCCTGACGAATGATTTCGTGCGCGGTGCGCGCATCCTCGGGGAAAGTGGCCACGCCGATGCTGGAGCGCACGTTTAAGTGCAGCCCTTCGGCTTTCAGGAAGTTGGTGGTGCGGAAAACCTCGAGCAGGCGCCGGGCCACGATCAACGCAGAATCTTTGTTGGTCTGGGGCAGCAGAATGACAAATTCGTCGCCTCCGTAACGAAAGGCAAAATCGATGAGCCGCAGGTTGGCCTTGATCAGGTAGCCCACCTCGGCCAGCAGCCGGCTACCCGCCAGGTGGCCATGCGTGTCGTTGACCCGCTTGAAATAGTCGAGATCGATGAACAGTACGGTGAACTCATAGCCGAACCGGGCGGAGCGATAGACCTCGGCCTCGAGGGTCTTGTAGAGGTGCCGCGCGTTGTAGAGACCGGTGCAGTCGTCGGTGATGGTCAGTTCCTGGATGCGCTCGACCGCGCGGGCATTGTCGATGGCGATGGCAGCGTAATCGCAGAGCGCCTGCAGAAAGAAGACTTCGGCTTCGTTGAATTCCTCCATCTGCACGTTGATCAACTGGATTACCCCCAGGACGCGCTGCCGCGATTTAAGCGGCATGCAGACGATGGAGCGGGTTTTCCAGCGGGTCAACTCGTCAATGCGTTTGGCAAAGCGGGGGTCCTTGGACACGTCGGGAACGATGAGCGGCTCTCCATGGCGGGCCACCCAGCCGGCAATCCCCTCTCCCATCTTCAGGCGGACGTTCTTGAGCGCGTCGGCAGCCTCGCCGACGGCGATGGCAAAATACAGCTCATCCTTCCCCTCATCGGCCATGAGCAGCGACCAGGTATCGGGGCGGAAGTACTCCGCCATCTTGTCCATGATGGTCTGCAGGATGGAATCCAGGTTGAGGGAGGAGGTCAGGGCCTTAGCGACATCATGGAAGATATTCACCTCCTGTATGTGTCGCTTACCGGGGCTGCTGACGTCACTCATGGGACCTGTCCGGCGTATCCATAGATCCGCTTGGGCGCATTATACGGACCCGCACCCACTGCCACAACCCAGTCTGCGGGCGTTTGCACCTTTAGTAACCCGGAACGCCAATGGGGGTTTTTGTTTGACACGGCATACACCCATACCTATGATCCAATACTGACTCGGCAATTTGGGCTTCTATAGGGCATAAGCGTGGCGCTCCCTGGCGAACAAACTGGGAAGACGGGCGGGCAGGAGGCTGGCGTGGGATTTGGCGAGCGCCTCCGCCGCGAACGGGAAATGCGCAAAATCACTCTGGAGGAAATTGCCCTCGCCACCAAGATTGGCACCCGCGCCTTGCGTGCCCTCGAAAAGGAAGAATTCCGTAAACTCCCGGGGGGGATTTTCAACCGGGGATTTGTGCGCGCTTACGCCCGCTACCTGGGAATCGATGAGGAGCAGGCGGTAGCGGACTATGAAACCGCCAAAGGAGCGTCCGAGCCGGACGAACTACTGGACGACCCCGAACGACTAAAGAAGCTGGAAGCGGCGTGGAAGCCGGCGAAGGATTCCGGAGTAAAGGCGCCGGTGAAAATTCCCTGGCGGATCCTGGTGATCGTGGTGCTGGTATTGGGCGCCATCTTTGTCGCGTGGCATTACCGCCATCTGGGGTGGCGACACTATGAGCAGTGGCGGGCCCGCCACCATTCGCGACTGGAGAAGGGTCCGGCCGCCTCCGCGGCCAACCCGGCGGGGCAGATTCAGCCCGGTGTATTTCTTCCTCCGCTTGCGTCTCAGGTCCGCTGCGTGCGCGGTTAGGCGCGTGGGATCAGGGTTTTTGTTGAGATGTGGCATAAGGGATTTGGGGAGCAACGCGCATCTTGCCGGGCGGCAAAATTATTGCTTCAGTATGCCTACTCTGGTACCCTTCCTGTAGTTCCGGCAAACCGTAGTGTGGCGGTTCGCGTTGCATGCCCGTGCCAACTTTCCGCAGGTACTCTGCATCTGCCGCAAGAACGAGAAGGAGCGCTGCATTGTCGTCAAAAAACAGATTCTTATTTACCTCAGAATCAGTCACCGAGGGCCATCCCGATAAAATTGCCGACCAGATTTCCGATGCCATTCTGGACGCCTGCATCGAGCAGGACCCGTACAGCCGGGTGGCATGTGAAACCCTATTGACCACCGGCCTAGCCTTTATCGCCGGTGAAATCACCACCAAGGCGTACGTGGATTTTCCCTCCATCGTACGCGGTACGGTAAAGTCGGTGGGCTATATCGATGCTGCCTACGGATTCGACTCCGAGACCTGCGCCGTAATCAGCTCCATTCACGAGCAGTCGCCGGACATCGCGATGGGCGTGGATCCCGGCGGAGCAGGCGACCAGGGCATGATGTTCGGCTACGCCTGCAACGAGACCGAACAGTTGATGCCAGCGCCGATCGCCCTGGCCCACAAATTGACCCAGCGCCTGGCGGAAGTGCGCAAGAGCGGCCAGCTCGACTATCTGCGCCCCGATGGCAAATCTCAGGTGACGGTGGAATACGACGGACAGCACCGCGTGCAGCGCGTCGATACGGTGGTTGTCTCCACCCAGCATTCGGAATTGGTGGACCGGAAGAAGTTGCATGCGGAGGTACTGGAACATATCGTCCAAGCCGCTATCCCCGAACACTTGCTCGACGCCGATACCAAGTACTTCATTAATCCGACCGGGCGGTTCGTGGTGGGCGGCCCCATGGGTGACACGGGACTGACCGGGCGCAAGATCATCGTCGATACCTACGGCGGTATGGGGCGTCACGGCGGGGGTTGCTTCAGCGGCAAGGACCCGACCAAGGTGGACCGGTCCGCCGCGTACCTGGCCCGCTACGTGGCCAAGAACGTGGTGGCCGCCGGATTGGCGGACCGCTGCGAGGTGCAACTGGCGTATGCCATCGGCGTCGCCGATCCGGTGAGCGTGCTGGTGCAGACATTCGGCACCGCAAAGATTCCCGAAACCAAGATCCAGGAACTGATCCGCGCTAATTTCAAGTTGCAGCCCAAGGGAATCATCGAATCGTTAAACCTGCGCCGGCCGATTTATCGCAAAACCGCCTCCTATGGCCATTTTGGGCGGAACGACAAGGATTTCACCTGGGAGCTTACGGACAAGGCAGCCAGCCTGCGCGAGCAGGCCGGATTGCAGGCTCGTCCCGAGACCCAGGCCACGATGGAAAAGCGGTAGGCGCCGCCGGCTTACGCAGCTTCGGAGATCCCGCTCGTTCCGGGCGGGATCTCCGGAAGTCTGCCCGATCTGCCCCGCCCTTCGCCAAAATCGGGTGAAAGGATGGGCCGCCCGACGGAGAAATTTTCATAAGGACAGGAGCTTATGTCCACATCTATGCAGATACCCTGTGACGTAAAAAGTATGGATCTTGCCGACCTGGGCAAGAAGCGCCTTGAGTGGGCCAATCAGTCCATGAAGGTCCTGCAACTCATTCGCAAAGAGTTCATCAAGAATCAGCCGCTCAAGGGCGTACGCGTGGCGGCTTGCCTGCACGTCACCAGCGAGACGGCCAACCTGATGATCACGCTGCGCGACGGCGGCGCGGAGGTCGCCCTGTGCGCCTCCAACCCGCTCTCCACGCAGGACGATATCGCCGCCTGCCTGGTGCGCGACTATAGCATTCCCGTGTTCGCGATTAAGGGCGAAGACAACGAAACCTACTACGGACACCTCAATGCCGCCCTGGATCACAAGCCGCACCTTACCATGGACGATGGCGCAGACCTGGTTACCACGGCCTTGACCAAACGCACCGACGTGGTCGGCGACATTTTTGGCGGCACCGAAGAAACCACCACCGGAGTAATCCGTTTGCGCGCCATGGCCAAGGATGGCGTACTGCGTTATCCGATCGTCGCGGTGAATGATGCGGACACGAAACACCTGTTCGATAACCGGTATGGCACCGGGCAATCCACCATCGATGGCATCATCCGCGCGACCAACGTGCTGCTGGCCGGCTCGAAATTTGTCGTGGCCGGTTACGGCTGGTGCGGCCGCGGTCTGGCCATGCGCGCCCGGGGGTTGGGAGCGGACGTGATCGTCACCGAGGTCAATCCGACGCGCGCCCTGGAAGCCGTCATGGATGGCTTCCGCGTCATGTCTATGGAAGATGCCGCCAAGGCCGGCGATGTATTCTGCACCGTCACCGGCAACAAGAATGTCGTCCGCAAAGAGCACTTCGAGCAGATGAAGGACGGCGCGATCGTCAGCAATTCGGGCCATTTCAACGTGGAAATCGATCTGCCCGCGCTGGAGAAACTGTCCTCGTCCAAGCGCGTCACTCGTCCCTTCGTGGAGGAATACGCCTTGAGGGACGGCCGCCGCATTAACGTTCTGGGGGAAGGCCGGCTCATCAATCTGGCCGCCGCCGAAGGGCACCCGGCCGCCGTTATGGACATGAGCTTCGCCGACCAGGCGCTCTCTGCCGAATACCTCGTCAAGAACGCGAAGAACCTGGAACGCAGAGTTTATTCGGTACCGGAAGAACTGGATAAGCGCGTGGCGAAACTCAAGCTCGAGTCCATGGGCATCAAGATCGACCGCCTGACTACGGAACAGGAGGAGTATCTGGCGAGCTGGAGCGAGGGAACTTAAAGGCAGCTCTCGGCCGTCGGCTGTCGGCCAGAAAACACCCAACGCAGAAACGCCGAACCGCAGAGAAACCGGAATTTGGGATTAGTTCTCCCTGTCTGACTCTGCGGTTCTGCGCTTCTGCGTTGGGTTTTGGTTTGGATGCAAGGAATTGCAACTCCCTGAAAAGCGGCTGTTCCGCATCGAAAAATCCCGGTGCAGACTTTCGTTCCCCTTCGCCGTCTAACAGGTGAGCAGGCCGGAGTACCTGCCGGAGATGATGCGATGAAATGCGACTTGTGCAAGCGCGAGCTGCCCACCCGATTGCTGTTGTGTGAAAATTGTACCGACGCAGTTCGCCGGTTAGTCAAAATTGCGCAAGCCCAGCGCGATGGGGAGGAAGCGCCTCTGGCTGGAACGGCACAGAAAGTCGCCGCGGGAACCCGCTGAGGCGCAAGTCCCCACTCAAGCCAACATCAGGCTTGAGTAGGCCACCCAGCCGCCTTGCAGTAATATCTATATGCGGCAAGTCAGGGCTGGGACTGTCGCCACTCGTGGGTTCCCAGGTATGCGCCACGGCACATTCGAGTTTTCCGATAGTTACTAGGGCGCATACCTGGGCCACCGGCCGGCTTGAGTGGGGTACCCAGGCGCTCTGAACCTGACCAATCGTCATCCAAGCTAAGGCAATGAAAGAGATCGCCAATTGGGCTTTGAACGCGTGTCACGCCCGGGGAGCGCCCTACGCCGACGTACGCATCCTCGACGACCGGCAGCGCGCCCTGGCTACCAAGAACGGCAAGATCGGCAGCGCCAACGAGTCGGATTCCCTCGGCGCCAGCGTTCGCGTATTGGCCGATGGCGCCTGGGGCTTTGCCGCAACTCGGGACCTTTCCCGCGAAGGCGTCGAAGCGGCCGCCCAAAGCGCCCTGGCGATCGCTCGCGCCTCGGCGTCGGTCAAGCAGCACGATGTGCGGCTAGCGGCGGAGAAGGCGCACCGGGCGGATTGGAGTTCGCCTTGCCGCATCGATCCTTTTTCAACCTCCATCGCGGAAAATCTTGACCTTCTGTTGAAGATCGATGCCGAGCTGCGCGCCACGCCGGGCGTAACCCTGGCCGAGACCAACCTCAATTTCCGCCGCTACGAACAGTGGTTTTACTCCTCGGAAGGCTCCGACATCCATCAGGTGCGCACCGTGACCGGCGCGGGCTATGCGGCCTATGCGTTCTCCGGCACCGAGATCATGAAGCGCTCGTATCCCAATTCGTTCGGCGGCCAGTGGCAGAACAAGGGTTACGAACTGATCGGCGAACTTAAACTGCTGGAGAACGCGCGGCGTGTGGGCGAGGAGGCGGTTGCCCTGCACCAAGCCGATCAGTGTCCGGAGGGCAAATTCACCGTCATTTTGGATTCTTCGCAGTTGGGACTGCAGATTCACGAGTCGATTGGCCATCCCATCGAGCTGGACCGGGTGCTCGGCATGGAAGCCAACTTCGCCGGCATGTCGTTTCTCACCCTGGATAAGCTGCGCAATCTGCGCTACGGCAGCGCGTTGGTAAACGTGGTTGCCGACGCCACCGAGCAGCACGGTCCCGGTTTGGGCACCTTTGCCTATGATGATGAGGGCGTACCCGCCCAATGCACTCCCATCGTGCAGAACGGCTTGTTCACCGGTTACCTCACCTCGCGCGAGACCGCGGCCATGGTGGGCCTGGAACGTTCCGGGGGTTGTATGCGTTCCGAATCGTGGAACCGCATACCTATTATTCGCATGACCAACATCAGCATCCTGCCTGGCGAGACGCCCCTCACTCTGGCACAACTCATCGCCGATACCGACCACGGCATCTTCATGCAGACGAATCGCTCGTGGTCGATTGACGATAAGCGCTATAACTTCCAGTTCGGCACCGAGATCGGCTGGGAAATCAAAGGCGGCAAGCTGGGCCGGATGCTCAAGAATCCTTCTTATTCGGGAATCACCACCGAATTCTGGAATGCGATGGACGCTATCGGCTCGCGGGACGAATGGATCCTGTGGGGCACGCCCAATTGCGGCAAGGGCCAGCCGCAGCAGGTGATGGGTACCGGCCACGGCGCCGCGCCGGCCCGGTTTCGCAATATCGCGGTAGGGAGCGCGTTTAGGGGAAACTAAGCAACAAGCCACAAGCAACAAGGAGCAAGCCAACTCTGTGCAGTTTCCGGCCGGCTTGTAGCTTGTAGCTTGTGGCTTGTGACTGAATTAAAAATGCTTACGCAAGATCAAGCTCAGGAAATCTTCTTGCGGGTGAAGCGGTTTTCGTCCGCCGACGAAGTGGAAGTCCTCATGGCGGGCGGACGCAGCGCCCTTACGCGTTTCGCCAACAACATCATCACACAGAACGTCGAGGAAGAGAATTACGTCCTTTCCATCCGTTCCGTACTGGGCGGACGTACGGCACGGGCCACTACCAATAAGTGGGATGACAACTCCTTACGCCACGCCGTGGCTTCTTCGGAAGCCCTGGCCCGGGTGCAGCAGCCGGATCCGGACTTGTTGCCGGTCCCGGGTCCGGAGGCGTTTGCGCAGAACGGGCCGCAGAGTATCCGCGCCTTCGCCGAGACCGCTTCCCTGGGTCCGGCGGAACGCGCGCAGGCCGTGCAAACAATGGTGGCGGTGGCCGGCCGGCACCGGCTCACCGCCGCGGGAATATTCGCCAATTCCGAATCGATGGAAGCGGTGCTGAACTCCCGCGGCCTGGCCGCTTTCCACCGGCAAACCTCGGCTGAAGCCTCCATCACCATGCTGGCTGAGGATTCTTCCGGCTGGCAGAAAGCGAACGTGGCCAACGTGGCGGATCTGGCTCCGGAGCGCCTGGCGGAAATAGCGGCCGGCAAGGCCAGGGACTCGGCGCATCCCCGCGAGCTTCCGCCCGGACACTACACGGTCATCCTGGAACCGGCGGCGGTTCTCGATCTGGTGGGCTTCATGTTCTGGGATTGGGGTGGGTTAGCCGTCCTCGATCAGCGTTCTTTTCTCAACAACCGGATCGGGACCAAACTGTTCGGCGACAACATCACGATTGGTGACGACGTATATCATCCGCTGCAATCCGGCGCGCCTTTCGACGGAGAAGGGGTGCGCCGGCAGCGGGTGCAACTGGTGGAAAATGGCGTTGTGAAAAATCTGGTCTACGCGCGTGCCAGCGCCGAAAAGATCAAGCGTTCCGAATGGGCGGGCAAAACCGGAGAAGTCCGTCCCACCGGCCATGGTTTTCCGGTGCCGAACGAAGCGGGCGAAGCTCCGCTGAACGTGGTCTTTCAACCGGTCGGGCCGGCCATGAGCCTGGACGCGATGATCGCAGACACCGAACGCGGCATTCTGGTCACGCGTCTCTGGTACATCCGTGAAGTGGAGCCTTACGAAAAGATCCTGACGGGGATGACCCGCGATGGTACTTTCTATGTGGAGAACGGGAAGTTGCAAGGCGGACTGCGTAACTTCCGTTTCAACCAGAGCCTGATCGAGTTGCTGGCCGGCGTAGAACAGATGACCGAGCCGGTTCGCGCCAGTGGCGAGGAGTCCTTCGATATGGTGGTGCCGGCCATGAAGGTGCGCCGCTTTAATTTCACCGAGGTAACCAGGTTTTAATGCCGTCGCCGGACGCGGGCGCCTCGCAGCAAGTACAATTGTTAGTGGCGGTTGCCGATTGCCTGTGCCAGCGCCGGTTGCCGGCCCGGCACCGAAGTAACTTTTGCTCCGATATGAACCGGGGGTAAGCTCCGCAGTATGACAGGACTTCGAATATCGGAAAAGCGCCTCTCGCGACGATTCGCTCTCAGGCTGCCGATAGCCGTGAATGGCAAGGCAGCGCCTCACAAGACGAAAACGGAGAACATATCCTCCGGAGGCGTGATGTTCTGTGTTGATGCCGCGCTCAAGGTAGGCTCTTCGGTTGCGTTTAGCATCCGCATGCCTGCGAAATTGCTGGGTGTCCCGCAGGACGTGCTGGTCAACGGCACCGGACGCGTGGTGCGCTGCAATCCTCGCAAGCGCCGGGAGGCGGTGGCTGTCGTAATCGACGACTACGTTTTCGAGCGTTGCTGAATTCCCGCCATAACGCTGCCAACTCGACGCCGGCCGGCACGAACCCGTCCCTGCGGCTCATTCTGGCTGACAGCCAGGCCATTTTTCGCGCCGGCATTGCCAAGATCCTGACCTCGGAGCCGGACATCCGCGTGGTCGCACAAACCGGTGACCTGGGGCAGACCTTGACCGAGGTCAGCGCCCGGGATGCCGACCTGTTGTTCTTTGAGCATGGCTTGACGCCGGCGCCGGTCGAGGCCGTGGCAGAAATCCTGAAGCGGGCTCCGCGGATCCGGATTGTGGTGCTGGTCGACAACGCCGTGGAGCGGGACACCGTGGATTATTTCCGGCGCGGGGTCCACGGCCTCATCACCCGCGGCATTGCTCCTGAATTGCTGGTACGCTGCGTCCGCAAAGTGGCAAAAGGCGAGACCTGGCTGGATAATCAGGGAATCAATTGGTTGGTCCACGCTTTTCGCACTCAATCCGCCCAGCTCCGCCCGGCGGAGGGCAAGCATCGCCTGAACGAGAAAGAATTGCTCATTATTTCCGGCGTCGCGCGCGGGCTGCGCAACCGGGAAATTGCCGGCGAGATCGGCACCAGCGAGCAGGTGGTGAAGAACTGCCTGCGCAAAATCTACGACAAACTGGGCATCAAAGATCGCCTCGAACTGGCTCTCTGCACCGTCCACGAGCGGTTGCTGGAACACCGCCCGGCCGTCACTGCGGGCATCCTCGACCCGGGGCCCGGCGATCCTGGAGCTTCGCCCGCTAGCTCGCCCGAGTAATCCGGGGCAAGCCGCTGCTTTCTAATTTTAGGAACAGGTTGTAATCTTGTGGTGTGCTTCTGGAGCGCAGGGGTGATTCTGCAGGTTTTTCCGTTTGCATTGATTGGAGGAGGAAGACATCGTGAAGGGCGACGCGAAGGTCATTGCGGTACTCAACGAGGTGCTCAAGGCGGAACTTACCGCCATCAACCAATACTTCCTGCACGCCGAAATGTGCGCCAACTGGGGGTACTACCGCCTCGCCGGCAATATTCGCAAAGAATCGATCGAGGAGATGACCCATGCCGAAAAACTCATGGAACGGATCCTCTTTCTCGACGGCACTCCCAATATGAGCGACTACTTCAAGATCAATATCGGCCAGGTAGTGCCGCAGCAGTTCAAGAACGACGTGCAACTCGAATACGACGCCGTCAAGCGCCTGAACGACGGCATTGCCCTGTGCCGGCAACTGGCGGACAACGGTTCCCGGGAACTGCTGGACGAAATCCTGGAGGATGAAGAACATCACATCGACTGGCTGGAAGCCCAACTGCACGCCATCGATGAGATGGGGGTCGAAAACTACCTGACGCAGTGGATGGGGAAAGAAGCGGACGAGAAGTAGGCGGCACGAAAGGTAATTTGCAAGGGGTAATTTGTAATTTACAAAGTAGGAGCCTGAAGTGCTTACTTTGTAAATTACAAATTGCAAATTACCAATTCCGTGCTTCCCCCGAAAGATTTCTGGGGTGGGGCGCGCGCGGCAGCGCCCAACCGCTCAGCTCTTGATAAAATAGGAAGTCGCAAAAGTGCACCTTGTCGCGGAGAGATGGCCGAGTGGCTGAAGGCGCACGCTTGGAAAGCGTGTATAGGGGAAACTCTATCGAGGGTTCGAATCCCTCTCTCTCCGCCATTAGAATCAACAGCTTGCGAGAACTGTTCATTTCGGATTTGCTCTGCGAAAAAATCCATGCGTCTTCCCCGCTTGCTGGCCCCCAAGATTCGAAAAAGGCAGCCTCACAGCCCGCCGTGGAACCGACCGAAACTGTGAGCAAGAATGAGCGACATGATCAGGATGCCCGCCCCCAGGACGACCCCGTGCAGGGTCTTGCGCAGATCGAAGTTGCCGACACGACAGACGAGCAGGTAGCCAACGGCAAGGTTGAAGAAGCCCCATAGGACATTGACCATCGAGGAGGACAAGCCTACCCCAGGCGGTGATGCGAAGGGGCTCTGGAAGGCATGCCCCGAAATGCCATTGCCGAGATGGGGCAAGGTGTTAGTGAGGAATGCACCTCCGAAGAAGTACGCCACATAGTGGTACCAGCGCATGGTTGCTCCCTTCTGGCTGCCAAACCAATCGTACCAATTCTTGCCGCTCACCCGGTGACGTCCGAGTGTTTCGACTCTGCGAGCAGAATTAAACGATTACCCACCTCTGTATGTGGTAACGTACTGGCCCACTGGAGGGTCGCAAGGCTTTTTCGGGTTTTCAAGCGTCTGAACAGGATGCTCCCGGAAATCTGTTGAGGACACCATCGGAACGTGAGTCGCCGTCTTAAATTCATTGCAGGAGATGATTGTGTCACCTAAACCCTCCAAGCGCCCGGCCGAACCGTCCGCCAAGCCACGGGGTAAGCGGTTGGCCAGAACCTCCTCACCGTCACCTCAGCCATTTCTCCGCTTCTACCACTCAAAAAGCCTTCGGGCGAAGACTCACGCAGTCCTTACTACTCTGGAAAAAGCGGAGGACGGAACGAAATATCGTGATGCCTTGGCCGACATCGTTGTGGAATTGACCGACAGCGGCATGGACTACTTCTTTTTGAGGCCGCTGAAGCTCGCCGAGGTGGGCTTTTTCACGCAACAATCAGCCAACCTCGGCATGGCAGCTACGACAGCTGTATTAGGAGGCGTTATCCGTAATGTCATCGGTCGCATGGATAATCCTCAACTTCTCACGGTGTGCAGCTATATTCGGCAGCTCATGGAGTGAGTCTCCGACCTGCACCTGTTTGAAGAGCGATGTTCGCCCTGAGCCCCGCGTACCGCCTTGGGGCCGGTCATTCCTGACAGCAATCCCCAGCGCTTTTGGGGAATTTCTGGAGTGCTTTCCTTGCCCTTTGCCGCTAAGTGTTGCTGACCACCGGTGACGTTTTCGATCCTCCGAGCAGAATTGAACAGACACTCACCTCTGTATGTGGTAACGTTCTGGGCCTCTGGGGCGGTCGCAAGCGGATTCGCAGAGACAGGACTGGGTTTAATGGCCAGAAGGCGTGGCAATCCGAACTGGGGCAAGCCGGAGCCGGTTGGGCCGGTAACTCCAACCATCACTGAATTCGAGCAGGTCGTCCGCAAACTCAAGCTGCAACCCGATCAGTACATCCGCTCAACGGGCCTTCGTGAGTGGGCGAGTCGTAACAGGACCTCAAAATACATTCCCGAACGTCTTCTTGAGGCATGGGGCTTCGAGATAGAATCGGCGTTGTAGAGACATATTCCCCATCTGTCTCGTCCGATATCGCCTTCCGTCGCCTATCAAACATACGAGGGAAGCGTACCGTCTGAAGCGTTTACCATCTACGCCGCCACTTCGACAGTCCCCGAGCCTGGCAGTTTGCTTCTCCTTAGCACCGGCTTCATTGGAGTAGCCGGCGTGATCCGAAAGAAGTTCATGGCGTAAGCAGCTCTACCAACCTGTCATGCTCCGCCGCCCCCAGGGGCTGAGAGCCGTTCTGCGTACGGCAAACCTACGCGGGTGGCCCACTCAAGCCTTCCTTTGGCTTGGGTGGGGACTTTCAACTGCCGGACGGAGCCGTCCCGCTGCGCGCTCGCGTTTGCTTGCGGCTTGCTGGAATTGCTTCACTCCCCAGGGCATGGAAACTACCCCACTCAAGCCAGAACCCGGCTTGAATGGGAATCCGCCAAGGACCGAATCAGTATGGGACGTGGACGTCCAGAGGGTCATCAACCACGCGCAGGCCAGCGGCCTGACACCTTCGCCTGCCAATTGGCGGATAATGGGATCTACTTCCTGCTTGTCGATCGCTTCAACCGACGACCAGGCTGAGGTTGTATTAGAGAGGGAACATGACGGCGGAAAGGAATTTTCAGCAACGATACGAAGCTTCAGACACTCCGTGGGACATCGGCAAGGCCGATTTCAACCTCATTCAGACCGTAACTACGTTGCCCATAAAGCCGTGTGCCGCCGTCGATGTCGGATGCGGAACCGGGGATAACGCGATCTGGCTTTCGCAGCAAGGCTTCCGTGTTCTGGGTATCGACACCTCGGAGTTGGCAATCCAGCGAGCCAAGGAGAAAGCGTCCCAAGCTAAGTCCCGCTGCCGCTTCCTGGTGGAAAGCGTCCTGACCGCACCGCTTCCGGGAGCCCCGTTTGGGTTGGTATTTGATCGGGGCTGTTTCCATGTATTCGATTCGGATCAAGAACGAACCAGTTTTGCTGAAAACATAAATCGGCATCTGGGAAACGACGGTTTATGGCTGAGTCTTATCGGCAATGCGGATGAGCAGCGTCAGTCTCCAGGGCCACCCCAGCGTAGCGCCAGGCAGATCGTTAACGCAGTCGAGCCATACTTCGAAATTCTGTCGCTCGTGTCGGGCCATTTCGAGGCCAGTCGCTCCAACCCTCCAAGAGCTTGGATATGCCTGATGCGCAAAAGGACACGCTGAATCAGCTTCTTGGATTGGCGTTGAATGCATGGCCCAACCCACCTTGCGTTGCGTGATATCATTTGGCCCTTCCTCTTCGGACGGCATCTTGCCAACCGCTAAATGCCGGGCTGTCGGTCATGGACGCATGGTTTCCAATTTTGTGGCGCCTGAGCGGTGAGCTGCAGGAACAATCGTTGGATGCGCGGAGGGCCAATGACCAACGACACGTGCGAGAAGACGATTATTAAGAAGGTAACCTGGCGGCTTATTCCGTTCGTTGCGGCGGCCTATGTTCTCTGTATGGTGGACCGCAACAATCTTGGGATTGCCGCATTGACCATGAATAAGGACCTGGGCTTTACGGCAACGCTATTTGGCTGGGGCGCAGGTATTTTCTACGTCGGCTATTTCTTTTTTGAGGTGCCCAGTAATCTCGCCTTGCAGAAATTCGGGGCGCGCCGCTGGATCGCACGAATCATGATCAGTTGGGGTGTTGTATCCGGGGCGATGGCGTTCGTTTCCGGCAGCATGAGCTTTCTGACTTTGCGTTTTCTGCTCGGCGTAGCGGAGTCTGGGTTCTTCCCTGGGATCGTGTTCTATTTGAGCCATTGGTTCCCGGAACGGCATCGGGCAGTGGTTCTGTCCCGGTTCTTGTTCGCCCAGTCATTCGCCATCGTCGTCAGTTCGACCATTTCCGGAGTAATTCTCAGCACGATGAATGGATTCCTGGGAATTGCCGGTTGGAAGTGGCTCTTTATGATTGAGGCTGCTCCAACCGTCGTCATGGGAATTAGCACATTTTTCTATTTGACCGATAAACCGGCCCAAGCCCTGTGGCTGGAATCTGGGGCGCGCGGATGGCTGCAGTCACAGATGAATGAAGAACGCGAGCGGGTGGAAGCCGTACAGAAACTCACCTTGTGGCAGGCCCTCGGCCATCCCCGGGTCCTGGTACTAGGCTTGGTATATATGGGACTGGTGGTGTGCTCGTCCGCTACGGTCATATTCTTGCCGCAGATGGTGAAAGCTCTAGGTGTTTTTTCCAGTTTTCAAATCGGTCTGATTGTGGCGATCCCGTATGTGATCGCGTGTATCGCCATGTTGCTTGCCGGATACAGTTCCGATCGCAGGCGCGAGCGTAAGTACCACCTGCTAGGTTCCATGCTTACGATGACCATGGGCTTGCTCGGTGCTGCTCTTTTCCACACGAATGTGGTACTGACCGTTATTTGCATGTCGATGGTAGTGGCCGGGTATTTCTCTTCGCTCACACTCTTTTGGATACTCCCTTCCGCTTTCTTGACCGGCACGGCTTCAGCGGGAGGGATCGCCCTGATCAATTCCATTGGCAACCTGGGCGGCTTTTTCTCGCAGGCGAGCATGGGTTGGCTAAAAGATCGCACGGGGGACTTCCGTACCGGGTTGGTGCTGCTCGCCGTTGCGGTAACCCTGGCTGCTGTGGTGGCGTTTGTAATCTGGTCGCAGATTGAGGTAAAGAGGAGGCTTAGCGCGCAGAAGCAACCCCAACAAGCAAAAGCCGGAACCACATAAATCCTGCCTTTCTCGCCAAGTCACAATGTGGCCACCACCCGCGCCCATTGGGAGCGGTAGAATTTTCCCAGTTTTGCAATTTTTGCTGGTAACGGCTTCGAAATTGTGTGCATGCCTGACCCGCCAAATTGTCCAAGTTGTTGAGCCCAGCCGAAATCGAACTCTGTTTGTTTCCACAGCAGATGGACACTGGCATGCTATCGAACAACGAACTATTGGGGAGCCGGTCATGTGGGCAGAGTTAACTGAACGGATTTCGCAATTTAGTTCGCTTCTGTGGTGGATAATTCTGGTCCTCGTCGTTATCTACGTAGCAGCAATAAGTGCCTGTATCGTTGACGTGTCTGGTGAAGACGCGCCCCTCAAGAAAGACATCACGAGGGACCGGGCAGCTTAAGACTTTTGGTCCTCGATGAGCAAAATTCCCTGCCCCCATACTGCTGTTTAATGTCCGCCGCTGTGCCCTCCGCCTCCTCCAGTGCCGCCATGTCCACTCCCACTGCCACCGGCAGCGTGCGAGGAACGGCTGCCAAAACCATAGCTCATGTTACCCCCTTGGAAGCTACGGAAAGGTGTGGCCATAACTATTGGCGGCCGGATTGGCGTACTGGTTGCCGCTGGCGTTTGGGTACCTGAGGAGGCAATCAGATCGTTGTGGGCCACCAAGCCCGGAATGGATAGAAAAGACCGATTAAGTCCATTATTCGACAGAATAAGAGGACGATTGGGTAGTCTCGGCGGCCGTGGAGCTACAAAGCCAATTGGCGGGTTCACAATGATCGGAAACAGGCCCCAGGTTCCCCAGTAAGAACCCGGTAACCAACCCCAGCCCCAACCCGGGACCCACACCCACGAACCGTAGTGGAACGGCAACCAGCCCCATGGATATGGCGAGATCCAGGTATAGCCAAATCCTGTATACCAGCCCCAACCTCCGGCTCCAAATGGACTCCAGCCCAAAGTCATGCCATACGGCTGCCAGAGACTGCCATAACCGGCCACATCGTACCAACTGCCATAGTAGTTCAGATCGCCGCGCCCGTAGTACGGGTAGCTGCTGTAATCGGAGTCAAAGTAGTACTGCTGATGATAACGGGAGCGTTGCTCGTCCCAGGAATCATACGGGCTGGGAGTAATGTCCTTTGCCAGAAGACTACTGTTCTCCGCCAAATCCAGGGTGAGTTCTTCGCCTTTCTTAACTTTGACTTGATTTCCGTCGCGTTTGACCCGGAGATCTCCGCTGTAAACTGCCAGCTTTAGTTTATGGTCGGCAAACTCGACGCGGAAATGGGCGGTGTGCGTAACCGGAAGGTTCTGTTCGGCCACGGCCAGCGTGAAATTGTCGCCCTTGAGGTGGCGGACGTTGAGGTAGACCGTGCCTTCGCTAAACCGCACGGTGGTGGCTTTGCCACCAGAGTCGCGCAAACTGAGTTCCTGGAAGTCAATCTGCGTATTGGGCGCGAGGCGAATGGTTGTGCCTTCTTCCAATTCGACCTCGGCGTAGCCATCCTCGCCGGTGTGTAGCAGCATGCCTTGGGTGATCGGCATGTTGACCAGGGCACGTTCAAACCCTTGGCCGGTGTGGCGGTCGGCCATGACGTAACCCTCGACCGCACTCAAGCGCATGATACGCACCTGCGAATCAGCCGTGGCCCCAATCGCGACCAGCAGCACTATTCCCGCGACCACGGCCTTAACGAGACGCCGGACGTGCCGCTTCATAAGAAGCCTCTGGACTTCCCCACTTGATTACATTGTACCTCCACTTGTAAAGACGCCCCATCAGCACGGCCGCCACAGCCGGCATTATTTCCGTTCCGCAAACACTTCCTTGGCAGTGTGAACGGCGGACATGGCGGTTGGCCATCCCGAGTAGAACGCCAGATGCGTAATGATCTCCACCAGTTCAGCTTGTGTGACGCCATTATCAAGCGCCCTCTTCAGATGAAATGGAAGTTGCTGGCTTCGCCCAAGGGCAATGAGAGCACTCACTGTAACAATGCTGCGGTCGCGCTTCGACAGTTCTGGTCGTTCCCAGACGTCGCCGAAAAGGACATCGTCGGTCAATTGCGCTAGCTTGGGAGCAAAACTCCCGATGGCCTTCTGTACGCCAGATGGTTCCTTAGGCATGGCTATTCCTTTCCGTTGCAATCAAATGAGACCCAAGCGGTTGGACACACGGGAACTTCATTGTAATCGTGCACAGAGAAGGTTGCGATGTCCCTGTTGGCGCTTCGTGTTCGGGCCGCTGGACGAAGCGTTCACAAATCAAGAGAAAACCATAACCGCACCGACAGCGTTCAACTCAAGCGGCCTTTGCAACACTCAAGAACCGGCTTATGACGTTGAGCAAGCCTCCCGGCCCGTCAAATCTGGTAACAAAGGCATCTACGCCCGACATGTTTTCTGGAGGCTCAACAATGCCGGAAAACAGGATTATCGGCAAGGAGGGACTGATTTGCTTAATCTGAGGCGGAGCCTTGGTTTCCGTCGTGTACCACGAGAAATGGTCGGCCACGACGAGATCAAATGAGCTTGACCGGGTAATGTCGAGCGCCTCTTGGGCATCCGTTGTCGCAACCACTTCATAACCGTGGGACTCAAGAAAGCGCTTCCGGGCAGTCAACGCAGTTCTGTCGTCGTTTATGCATAGAATTTTCGATTTCCCGATTTTCACTACTGCCACCTTCCGGTTACCCATTGGATGCACGGAGCCAAATGCACGCTGGCCACCAGCGGCACACAATCCTGCGTCCTGGCTTTGCAGGCCTGTGCTGGCCAATCGACTAATCCCTGTAAACCGCCGCCCGCCCGCCTTTCCGAAAAATTGTGGCGTCGCGGAATCAACGATTGGCCATAGCGTAACAAACGCCCTTGTAAACCACGCCGACCCTTAACATAATTTTCATTTACGGAGGCACACGTGGAAAAGGCGCTCTCTAAAATCGTCGGGGCGTGGTCGGTGCTATCAGCGGTAATTGAAGTGGACGGCAAAACGACAGACCTTTTCGGTCCTTCCCCGCGCGGGCAATTCATTTTTACCAGTGATGGCTATTTCTCCCTCTTCATCAGCCGGTCCGGACGCCCGAAGTTCTCTTCCAACAGCATCAAGACCGGGACGGCTGAGGAATTCCGAGAGGCGATCGCGGGGCTCATCAGCCTGGTTGGGTCGTATACCATCAGCCCTGATGGCACGCAAACACTTCACATTGTCGGCAGCAGCCTTCCGAATTGGGAGGGGGCGGAACAAAACCGATTGATTGAAGTCACTGGCGATGAGATGAGGTACACCAACCCAACCTCGCCCACCGGGAGCGGCACGGTTACCATCATGCTAAAACGGAACAGATAGGGCACGTGGACCACCTACCCGGCCGGGACCCCAGCGGCACCATAGCCTCTCCCCTTCCCGACCAGCTTAGGCCGCAAAGCCATCCCACCCCACTCAAGCCAAAATCAGGCTTGAGTGGGCCACCCCCGAATCTGATTCTGCGCGAAAGGAAACCTGGATCAAACATCGATCCGCCGAACTACCACATGGGGGCACGCGGGTTTCCCGACCAGCACAAACGAAAACAGATCCCGCTGGATCGCCAGGACAATATCTTCCCTCGGCACAAACGAGACTTCCCCGCGCAGGCGCGTCGCCACATAAGGATGCGTGAGATACGTCCAGATGGCTGCCAGATGATCATAGGGACGGCCGGTTAACAGGTGCTCGATGTAGTCCCCGCAAGCTTCATCTTCGACCGACTTCTGTTCTGCCTGAAAACCCATAGCCAGCACTGTGACCAGCAGGTCCCCGCTGGCCTTAGCGCGCAAATACTTCGCGATCGCCGCTGCGGTCAAATAATTGCCTAGGATTACTTCCTGCGCGGTCGCACTCGCGGCCAGAACGCCTTGGGTTCCCGCACTGGAACGGAGAACCACTTTCCGTCCCCGAAAGAACGGTTCTCCCAGCTCAACAATGTCCTTCGGCGAGTTCCCGAGATCAAAACCGTCCACTTTAATGCCCTTTACTTCGCCGGCAACCAGGTAGCGGGAATCCTTCGCCCGCATCTCCAGCGCTTCCTGTGGCGTTTTGACGAGTACCAGTTCCTCGATTCCGTAATGGAACATCAGGGCGCTGCAAGTAAATGCCCGGAGTACATCAATGACGACAACCATTCCCTCAGCGCTTTGTGCCCCGGACAGCAGGCTCTTCCGCACGACCTTCATGCAGCTCTTTTCTCCGTTTGTCGAATTTTCCCCCGTTGCCGCGAACGACACGTACTGCCCGCTTCCAGAAACCCCCGACTTTGGCGCTAAGCGTTGATCGACACAAGCACCCCTCCGGCCAGAACCTGAGCAAGTTCAGCCAGATCGGGGGCTATAACAATCACGCCCACATTCTACCGCCCGGCAAGCGCGGATTACGCCGTCGCCGCTTTTGCCTTAGGCGCCTTCGCCAATGTTTCCGGCAAGAAACCGGTTACCAGTAATCCGAGAGCAAAAATTACCGGGCTGGTCACAATGCCAGCTCTCAGCCCATATGCTTGACCGATATATCCGACCGTGAACGGCGCAATGACTGCCCCCAGCCTCCCGACATTGAAGCAAAAGCCACCCGCCAGAGCTCTGATATTTTGCGGGAACAGTTCGGCGTAGAAAGCTCCGGTCAGACCAAATACGCCGCCGAAGCCCATGCCCATCACCGGCCCGAACCAATAGAGAAAGGTAACGTCAGAGATCAGCAGATAAGTGGATACGGCGCCGCACTCCACCGCGAAACAAAGCAGAATGGCATTTCTGCGCCCCATCTGGTCTCCGATGTAACCAAACACCTGGTAACCGAAGAACATGCCAATGTAGAGCAAGGCGACAAAACCGGCCATATTCGTCATGCCCAAGCCTCGTTCCCGTACCAGGAAAGTCGGTATCCAGGTGGCCGCGCCCCAGTATCCGCCCATGGAAGAAAGTGCAATCGATCAAACTTCGTCCGATCGTACTTAATTATCTGGGCGAAGGCCAGCCGGAAGCTCACGATCCCTACGCCAACAATCAGTATCTCGATACCCGCGGGCTGCCAGCTCCGGCCCAGGGCGAACAAGCGACGCATATTCTTAACCGACTAGCGGAGCTTTCGCGACCTTTCGGCACCACGCTTGACGTCAGGGGCGATACCGCAGAAATCATCCTAAGAAATAAAAGATAGGGCGGATCGGGAAATCACAGAGAGAGATCTGCGCCCCTGGAGATTACCCAGCTGGTGTCAGCCCCCACGCGGTTTAGGGGGAAGATAGATACGCTCCGCCAACTCGCGGGAATCCTGGCGGCAACAGCTCGCAGGTACTCAGCGCGAGCTTCACTGCTCCACATCAGCTAATGACAGGCCAGCAGTGTTATATCGAGTTTTCGGCGCTTCTTCGTTCACGACCTGGCCGCTGCGCGACGGCAGCGTCCAATTTGGGTTCCCAACCACGACCGGCTTTGCCGACGGATGGTCGGAATATCAGAGCGGCTCGACCTGGTTTGACTGGAATTTCGGAGCCAGCCATGATGGCGATCTGCAATTTGTCTTTGCTACCCAATAGAGCCTGGCTCATCCGCTGCGCCGGCCTTTTACGTCTGGAGAATGCTATAACGCCCGTACGGAACGAAAGCGACCCGGGCGTCAGCGCCGTGCCTGGTCATGGCATCACGGTATGCAGCTTCGATGTTGTCATAAACACAGAATCCGATATCTCGCGCCAGTTGGTGGTTTTGGGCTAAGGTTACAACCCGGACATCCGCATGCAGCATGGCAGCGAAGATCTTATACCAAACGCAGCCATTCCATAACGCATTGGATTTGTCGTAGAAGGCCTTTAAAGCCCGCTCATTGCTCTCGGGCGTTGCCGGAAGATATGGCTTCATGAAGTCCAAATGAAAAAAACCGGGGCAGTTGCGCTCTCCGCGGCACTGGGATGCAAAAATGACGGTCCCACCTTCCTTAAGAATCGGCAGGCAATTAACAATGGCCCAACCGGAGTGGACGAATAAATTGCCGGTGGCTGCCGATGAACCGGTCACTACGATGTCGGCCTTTTGGTTCCTGAACTTTTCGGCGTCGAAGCGGTATACCTTGTCGTAAGCCCTGATCGCCTCCCTATGCGCGTCCACAAAGTCGCCGGCATTGAGGTATGTGGTTTCCAAGTTGTTGTTTACGATTACATTGATGCCCATGCTTACCCCAGCAATGCGCGCGGCTTCATACTTGTCCTGCTGCATACGGCAGGCGTTATTGCCTGGCCGGCAGTCGGGGGTAAGCGACATGACGTGGTCGTACTCCACCGTGTCGTGCCCGGCGACGCCCGGAATGATCATTCCCGACCCGCCATAGCCCCATAGCGTCGCTTGCGTGGTCGATACCGTGATGATGATGTCCGCTTCGGCAACTTTGCGATGCACCCATAGCGCAACCCCAAAACTGGTGATCCCCTTATATACGTAATTGTCAGCTTGTTTCGCATCATTGCAACAAATCTCGACGCCGCTGTGAACCACCTCGCGCCCCAGTTTTTCTTCGAGGGCCGCGGGCGTCAGCACCGCCATTTTGCCGCAGCCGATCACAATGGACGGCGTCGCCCCGGCTTCCCTGATTCGCGCCAGCAACCACGGAAGAAGGCGGCTGGCCGGGGCTTGCCGGAATTGGTTTTCCGTAATGATGGTTACTTTTTTGCCCCGGCCCAACAGCTCGGAAAGTTTCTTCCCGCCAACCGGATGCTCGACGGCTTCGGCAAGCCGCCCGGTCAAGTCCGCAAGCGGAGGTTGCTCGCTGGGAATAAAGCACTCGACCAAGTTGTCGGAGGCCACCTTAAGAGACAGGAACGTGTCTCTACCTTCGGATATTTGATAGGGCACCCTTAACGTCTGAGTTGTGCCGCTGGGAACATAAGTATTCATACCACCCCTCCTGTAGCTTCTTAGATCGAAGCCAATGACGGAACCACGATAGCCCTCAGGTTATTGCCGGACTTAATCGTTTGAGAACTTGTGGCACGCCTTCCGTCGTAATAATCAGATCTTCCTCAGCGTCAGAGTTATCGCACAGCAGGTCCCCACCGCTCCGGCCGCGACCATAAACATCAAACCGCCCATATAACTTCCGGTCGTAGCAATCACGTAGCCGACAATCACCGGCACGAAAGCGCCTAAAAACTGCGATGAGCCGTTATGCAGGCCGGCGGCGGTTCCGATAAGGTCAGGAGGCGCGATCTTTTGGACGATCGTAAAGGTCGATGCCAGGTTCAAACCGATAAAAAACATGGCCATCGCCATACACAAAGCGGCAGCCAGGTTGCTATGAACATTGGCCCCGAGATAAATAAACGTGGTGGAACCGATCATACCTAGAGCGAAATAAGGAGCACGCCGCGGCCCGGTCTTATCCGATATGGTCCCGCACAGGATTGCTCCTACCGCCCCCAAGAGGAAAGGCAAAGAAGACAACCATCCCATTGCCATCCACGAGAATCCCCTGGCCGATTTAAGGTAGGCGGGCAGCCAGGCCACTAGGCCCCAGAACATAATCGTTGAGCCCCACCAGGTGAACATGTTGAGTATGTAATTAGGGTTGCTCAACAGCACCTTGGCGCCGGCCCACACCTGCTTTGCACTAGTTCTCTTTTTGTCCGGCGCCGGCGCGCTTCCCGATCCAATATAGTTGAGCTCAGCTTGGTTGACCCTCCGGTGCTGCTCGGGGCGGTCCGTCGTCCACCAAACCAGTGGCAGGATAGCAAACCCGATAAAGGCACAGAACCAAAAGCTCGCCCGCCAGCCCCAGCCGGCAACCAGCCAGGTAAACAGAGGCAGGGAGATACACGGACCGATCCACACGCCCAGTGTCCAGGCCGCGTTTGCCTTGCCCCACTCACGGGGCGGCATCCAGTTCCTGACATACTTGCTCATCATCGGGTAATGCAACGCCTCCACGGTCCCCAGCAGCAGCCGGGACAGGTAGAGAACGTGGAGCGTTCTGGCGACCGCTCCGAGGATTTGCGAAACGCCCCAGGACACAACCGATATGAAAACGGTTTTCCGCGGGCCCAGCCAGTCGCCGATCGGTCCAAAGAACATCTGCCCAAGCGCGTACGTAAAGAGGAAAAAGCTCATCAGAAACCCCTGGGCGGTGGGGTTACTCACGATGTGCATTTCCGACTTAAATGCCGGATCAGCGATAATAATGGAAACATTCACCCGATCCAGGAAGGCGACGAGCATCGTGATAAACAGAACGGCCATGACGGCAATTCTGACCTTGGTTGGTTTCGCCGTTTCCGACGCGAGTTGTACTCTGGACACACCTGTATCAGCCATCGGTCCCCCTCCTTAATATTGCACCCGGCTGCTCCCTGTATTTCGTGTCAACCGCGTAACTGCCCGACAAAGAACGGGTAAGTCGCTAGCCGGCAATCTCAATGCCGTCGTTACTGGCGACGAACGGCACCATGTTCTCGGATATCCAGATTTCACTGAGATGCAGCGTGTCTTGAATCCGGACTATGCGCGGGCCGTCAGGACTGAGGCGGCCACAGCATTTCACCGCGGCCAGAATCGCCTCTCGCTCCGTGTCCAGGAAAACGGGTATGCTCCCCGTTCCTGGTCCCATGGCGGCGATGGCGTTGGCGAAGGTAGCGGGGAAATCCAGTTTCTCGAATACTTTCCTGGTAGTGAAATCGGCATTACCAAGGCCGCAGGCATTGCCGTGCGTCGCCTCCGACAGGTCAAGGACTACGATTCGTTTGATCGCCGGGCCGGTGTAGCCGGCAATCCTGCCGACGATTGCCGATCTGCCTACGATGTTCGGGTCGAGACCGGCGCCGCTGATGTCCTTGCCGATCTGTTCCACCACCAGGACATCGATATCCGGAAGCATCAGCTTGGGTAGCATCGCCTTTGCCCTGGCCAGCAGCTTCGACTCTTGGTGAATAATTTCGTCTTTCACCAATGCCTTGACGATGGCGGTTTGATCATAAGCATTCTCCACCAGCGCCAGCCCGAAGCCGATATGGGTCCGGCTGAGCAAGACTTCGGCCGCCGCAACTACCGCCTGGCTCATCTTCTCCCAGCCTTCTTCATGTAATCGCGAGCAGCCCACGTGCTTACCGAGGCCGATGACGCACATTTTGAGCAAGCCGCTCTCGATCGCGCCGCGCATGCTGGTGTGCGGCTTGACCCGGTTAATGGGAATTACCAGATCGGCGGCGTGCGCGTTCTTGTCCATATACACGGGGACACCGTCCGGCGTGCGACCGATCAAGTCCACTTCCATCGCCGATCTGACGGGCACACCCATTGTGTCCGCCGTAATGCCGTAACGTTGCAACACTTCCGCCTGGCCCACGGCAGTCGCCCCGCCATGGCTGCCCATGGCTGGAACGATGAAAGGCGCCGCACCACGCTCCCGGAGATAATCTACCGTTACCTTTACGGCGGCGCTCAGATTGTTAATGCCCCGGCTGCCGACCGCCACCGCCACCGACTGGCCGGCCGCGATCAACTTTTGTATTTTGGGCTGTTCCAATTCTTGCCGAACGGCCTTTTCTATATTCTCGATCCGGGTCGTATCGAATTTTTGCCGAGCCTTGATCATTCGCGGCAGGTTCATTGAGAGGGTTTCTTCAGTCAATATCGGCATAATCGTTTCCCTGGGTTTCCACCTACTCCCGCCTCGGCCACGACCTACTGTCTCCGCTTAACCCGGAGAGATTCTGAACAATGGACCTGGTGCTGCCTGCGTAGCAGACTAGTATTTCTGGAGCGCAAGGATCAGGGTGCACAATAGCCCGACCAAAGCCGAACCTATGACATACATAAACCCACCGGCAAAACCGCCGGTCAGGCCGACAAAGTAGCCAATGATTGCCGGCGCTAATCCGGCAATGCCATTGGAAATGCCATTCATTACTCCGGCGCCGGCGGCGACCGCCTGGGTAGGCACAAGCTGCTGCATCAAGGTCCAGACAGTCACGATTCCCAGGCCCAGAGCCCCATTGGCTATGGAGATGGCCAAGGCGGCACCCATATTGCTATGCACGCTGATGGAAATGTAAAGTCCTATCGCTACCACTCCCATGGCGAGCACGTTAAAAGGAGCCCGGCGGCCGATTCTGTCGGAGATATAGCCGGTCAATAACACCAGGCAGATGGCAAACACATAGGAGAAGGCAACCCATGTCCCCATGCCCGCCCACGAAAAACCGCGCGCCTTCTTCAGATAGGACGGCAGCCACGTCATGATGCCCCACATGACGGAACAGTGGCAGGTGTAGTAGATCACCAGCAGCCAGTACCGGTAATCCTTAACGAAATACTTCACCCCTTCCTTCACTGTGATGGCGCCGCTTCCATCGTCTGCCTTGCTTCCGGCCTGAATATAGTCACGTTCCTTCTGGTTGACGAAGGGGCATTGGTTGGGATGATCGGTGGTGAAGAACCAAAACAAAATAAGCGGCACCGCAGTAGCCGCACTCATCACAAAGAAACTGAACCGCCAGCCTCGAATGACGATGAGCCAGGCAAAGAAAGGCATTCCCAGGCCCGGAGCGAGTTTAAGTCCTAACTGCCAGATGGAGTTGGCCTTGCCCCGTTCCGCCGACGGGAACCAATTCTTTACGTACTTGCTGGACATCGCCATTTGGGGGCCTTCACTCACTCCCAGTACCAGCCTCATGGTCAGCATCCAAGCGAAGGAACTGACTAGCCCGCCGACGGCCATGCATATCGCCCACAAGGCGAGCGACAGCGACAAGGCCTTGCGCGGGCCCATAACATCCCCCAGCGGACTCAAGAACACGTTGGCTACGCCATAAACGATCAGGAACCCGCTCATCAGCATTCCCTGCCGCACGGGGTCGTTGGCGATCCCCATATCGGTGACAAAGGCTTTGTCGGCGATCAGCACGGAAATGTTCAACCGGTCAAGATAAGCGACGAGGACCGCCAGCAGCATGTAGAACGTGACTACATAGCGATACCGGCTGGCGGAAATAGCTTGGGCCGCCTCGATTGCTTTGCTTGCCATGAACGCGCCCCTGAATGCGCGGCCCGGTGCCGGCGCTCGAAATTAACGGGCAACTTTAATCAAAATCAATGCGATGACGCCGCCGATGATCGTTATGCTGCCCAGGTACATGAGGCCGCTATGGTAACTGCCGGTAACCCGTATCACGTAACCGACCGTTACCGGCGAAAGGCCGGCGATTACGTTGGCCAAACCATTCATCAATCCGGCGCCGGTGGAAATCGCCCGGCGCGGTACCACGTCCTGGAGCAGGGTGTAGCTGGCGGGGGTGCCGAAGCCGATCAATCCCAGCCCCAAGGTGAGAATGACCATTGCCGTCAGATTGTCGTGCGTGGCGATGGAAAAATAGATGCCTAAACCGCCGCCCAGCATGGTAATCAGCATGAACGGCGCCCGCCGCCCGGTTTTGTCGCAGCAGTAGCCGCAGAACAGCTTGCAGAAAAATATCAACCAGAAGGGGGCGGACGCCCACATCCCCATCACGGTCCAGGAAACGCCGCGGGTGGCTTTCAAATAGGCGGGTAGCCAGCTTAAGACGCCAAAATATACGGATGAGTGGACCGCATAAAATCCGGTGAGCAACCAAAAGCGATAGTTGGTCAAAATCGCTTTGACGTTTTCCCGGTACGTATTCTGGTTCATCTGGGCTTCCGCCTCCATTTCGGCGCTCAGCCCGGACTCAATGCAATGCAGTTCGAGGTGATTGATCCTCTTGCTTTCACGCGGAGTATCCGTGGTAAGAAACCAGAGCAGCAATAACGGAACGACGCCGATCGCCGCCAGGACAAAGAAGCTTGCCCGCCAACCCGAGTAATAGACCACCGCCGTGACCAAAGGCATGCAAATGGCCGGCGCGATGGAGGTGCCGGACCCCCATATCGCATTGGCCTTGCCGCGTTCCTTGAGCGGAAACCAGTTCTTGACAAAGGTGCTTTGCATGGGCCACTGCATAGCTTCGGTGGCTCCCAGCAGCACCCGCGACAATATGAGAAACGCGAAAAACGGCGCTAACCCGCCGACCACCAAGGATACTTCCCAGCCCAGCAGGGAAAGGACCATGGCCTTACGGGGACCCATAAAATCGCCTAACGGCCCCAGGAAGACGTTACCGATCGCGTAGACGATGATGAAGACAGTCATGAGCAGGCCCTGGCTTACGGTATCGCCGGCCAGCTTCATGTCGGCCAGGAAGGTCTTGTCCGCCATCAACACGGAGATGTTCAAGCGGTCGATAAACGCGACAAACACCGTGATCACTAAAATAAGTGAGAGCAGATGCCGCTGGCGTGTCGGCTTCTCGCGGGTTGTCGCTAAGGCGAACTGAGTACCTGTTGCCTGACTCATTTTTCGTCCCTCGCATACGGATAGCTCATTCAAAGCTCTCCAGGGCACTCATTCCTTCGCGCGTAAAACGGGCCCGGTCGCACAAGCAGGCAAGCAGACTTGCTGCCAGTTTCTTTCATCAAGCAAGTGCCTGGAAGGAGCTTACGGCGAGACAGCAAGCGGGAAGCTAGTTCGCCGCTTGCCATTACCTCGCCGTACGCCGTCCGACATCACGAACCGCAGGACTACTTAGCCGCGGCGGCTTTCTGGTCTAATTCCAGATAGAAATCCTTCTTACAGAATGGGCATTTCAACTGGTACTGTTTGGGATCTACCAGCAGCTTGTTATAGAGCAGATCTTCCAAATAGTACTGTTGTGAGCATTTGGGACATGTTATATAAAACATCTTAGCCATAATTCAGCCCCTCTCCGATTACTCCAGAACTCGTAAATCTGCGGGTTTCAAATAGTTCTCCAGCTTGATCCGTTCCACCACAGCATTCGGGAGATTGATTTTCTTGGGAAAGTCGCCAACCATCGGTTTAGTCGCGTCGATGCCCCCCTTGGCGGATATGACTCCGACCGCGGTCGGGTCAACCCTGGTTCCCATGGTGCCGGGCACAATGATGACGTCGCGATCCCACTGGGAGCGGGTGGCGACGGCCCAAAGCACCTGCTCGTCGTAGTGGATATCCACATCGTCGTCTACCACGATCACGTGTTTGATCCGGTAGTCTGAGCTCAGCGCCGCGAGAATAGCGGTCTTGGGCTCCCCGTCATTGCGCTTTCTCATCTTGATGTAGGCATGCAGGCGGGCCGCGGAAGAAAGCGGCACATGCACTTCGATAATTCCCGGCACCACATCGCGAATGCGGTTATAGAGGTAGGCCTCGATCATGGGAGCATCCAGCAACAGATGGTCCGCATGCCCGGGCATAATATCCAGGTAATAGGCATCTTTTCTTCGGGTCACCGCCTTGACCTGAAGAGGCGGATTTAGTCTTTGGCCGGCATAGTATTGGGCATACTCGCCGAAAGGCGCCTCGATGGACAGCCGGTCGGTCAACATTTCGGCTTCGATCACCAGGTCGGCTTGAGCGGGAACCATGACTTTATCGCCCCAGG